>Ga0209477_1001950_pt1 | contig 12215 bp, 7 predicted proteins | sample KloWWTupernatant_FD_187180 | JGI IMG/M metagenome (GOLD analysis project Ga0209477, IMG submission 187180) | Active sludge microbial communities from Klosterneuburg, Austria, studying microevolution and ecology of nitrifiers - Klosterneuburg... | ecosystem: Engineered > WWTP > Aerobic digester >...
GACTGGAAAGTCACCCACGAACTCTACGACCTGCCCAACGAGGCCTGGCGCTACATCAAGGACAAGGGCTTCCTCGGCATGATTATCCCGAAGAAGTACGGCGGCCTGGAGTTTTCCGCCTACGCCCATTCGCAGGTGGTGACCAAGCTGTCGACGCGCTCTTCGGCGCTGTCGGTGTCGGTCATGGTGCCCAATTCGCTCGGCCCGGCCGAGTTGCTGCTGCACTACGGCACGGAAGAACAAAAGAACCATTACCTGCCGCGCCTGGCCAAGGGCGTCGAGGTGCCGGCCTTTGCGCTGACCAGCCCGTGGGCTGGTTCCGACGCCGCATCGATTCCCGACAGTGGCATCGTCTGCAAGGGCATGTGGCAGGGCAAGGAAGTGCTCGGCATGCGGGTGAGCTGGGACAAGCGCTACATCACCCTGGCGCCGGTGTGCACGGTGTTCGGCCTGGCCTTCCATCTCTATGACCCGCAAGGACTGCTCGGCAACAAGAAGCACATCGGCATCACCTGTGCTCTGGTTCCTTATGACCATCCGGGAGTCGACACCGGCCGCCGCCACTTCCCGCTCAACGCCATGTTCATGAACGGCCCAACGCGTGGTCAGGATGTCTTCATGCCGCTCGACTTCATCATCGGCGGGCCGAAGATGGCCGGGCAGGGCTGGCGGATGTTGATGGAGTGCCTGGCCGCCGGGCGTTCGATCTCGTTGCCATCTTCCAATACCGGCATGGCGCAGATGACGGCGCGCGCGGTCGGCGGCTATGCACGCGTGCGTTCGCAGTTCAAGATGGCGGTGGGCAAGTTCGAGGGCGTCGAAGAGGCGCTGACCCGCATCGGTGCCTACACCTACATGATGGACGCCACGCGCAAGATGACCGCCGGCGCGGTCGATCTCGGCGAAAAGCCGTCGGTGGTCTCGGCGATTGCCAAATACCACGTCACCGAACGCGCCCGCCAGGTGGTCAATGACGGCATGGACGTCATCGGCGGCAAGGGCATCTGCCTCGGCCCCTCCAACTTCATGGGCCGCGCCTACCAGCAGGTGCCGATCGGCATCACCGTCGAGGGCGCCAACATCCTGACCCGCTCGCTGATCATCTTCGGGCAGGGCGCCATTCGCTGCCATCCCTTCCTGCTGCCGGAAATGCAGGCCGCGCAGAACCCCAACGTGAAACAAGGTCTGGTCGATTTCGACAAGGCGCTGTGGGGCCACATCGGCTTCACCATCAAGAATGGCCTGCGCGCCCTGTGGCTGGGCATGACCGGCTCGCACTTTGCTGCGGTCAACGTCGAAACAGCCCCGGAAATGAAACGCTACTACCAGCAGATGACGCGCTTCTCGGCGGCATTTGCCTTCCTTTCCGACATTTCCTTGTTGGTGCTCGGCGGTAGCGTCAAGCGCCGCGAAAAGCTGTCGGCCCGCCTCGGCGACATTCTGGCGCAGATGTACCTGATTTCCTGCACGCTCAAGCGTTACGAGGAAGAGGGCCGCAAGGCCGAAGATGCGCCGCTCGCCCACTGGGCGATCTGGGATGCGATGTACAAGGCGCAGCAGGCGTTCGACGGTGTCATCGCCAACTTCCCGGTGCGCTTCATCGCCGCCTTCCTGCATCGCAGCATCTTCCCGTGGGGCCACCCGTATGTCGTGCCGTCGGACGATGTCGGTCATCAGGTCGCCAAACTGTTGATTGCCCCGTCTGCCACCCGTGATCGCCTGACTGCCGAGTGCTTCCTGCCGCAGACCGAGATCGAACCGGTCGGCGCCATCGAGCTGGCGCTGCTCGCCACCCTGGAAGCCGAAGCCATCGAAGCCAAGATCCGCGAGGCCGAGAAGGCCGGGCGCTTTGCCAACAACCCGCAGGCCAATGTGCGCGACATCGCGGCAGTGGCTGTCGAGTGCGGCGTCATCACGGCAGCCGAGCACGATGTGATGAAGCGGCGTAATCACCTGCGCGACATCGTCGTCAGCGTCGACGACTTCCCGTTCGACTACAACGTGGCGACCGCCAACAAGCCTGCCCAGAGCCGCCTCGCGGCCTGACGGCAGAGCTTCCGCACGGGGCGGGGCCGGGCGCTGATCCGGCTTCGCCCGCCCTGTTGCGGTCAACCCAGGAAAAGATATGAAAACCATCTACGTGGTCGACGGTGCACGGACACCGTTTCTCAAGGCCCAGAAAGGGCCGGGCGCGTTCGCGGCTTCCGATCTCGCCACCCAGGCCGGCCGTGCGCTGCTGCTGCGCCAGCCGTTCGAGCCGTCCGATCTCGACGAGGTCATCCTCGGCTGCGCCGCGCCGTCGCCGGACGAAACCAACATCGGGCGCATGGTCGCCCTGCGCCTCGGCTGCGGCAACAAGGTGCCGGGGTGGACGGTGATGCGCAACTGCGCTTCCGGCATGCAGGCCATCGATTCGGCGATGGCGAACATCCAGTGCGGGCGTTCCGAACTGGTGCTGGCCGGCGGTGTCGACGCGCTGTCGCGGGCGCCGCTGCTCTATTCGGATGTGATGGTGCGCTGGTTCGCCGGCATGATGTCGATGCGTAGCGCCGGGCAGAAGGCGCAGCACTTCGCCAAACTGAGCCCGGGCGCGCTGCTGTCGCCGGTGATCGGCCTGATGAAGGGCCTCACCGACCCGGTCGTCGGCCTGCTCATGGGCCAGACCGCCGAGAACCTCGCCTGGCGCTTCGGCATCGACCGCCAGCAGATGGACGAATTTGCCGTGCGCAGCCACCAGCGCGCCATGGCGGGCCGCGCCGCCGGCCACTTCGGCGAGATCGTCCCGGTCGTCGACAGCAAGGGCAACGTCCATGCCGAGGATGATGGCGTGCGCGCCGATGCCAGCATGGCCGGCATGGCCAAGCTCAAGCCCTTCTTCGACAAGAAGTACGGCAACATCACCGCCGCCAACAGTTCGCAGATCACCGACGGCGCTGCCTGGGTGCTGCTCGCCTCCGAGGAGGCGGTCAGGAAATGGAACCTGAAGCCGCTCGGGCGCATCGTCGACAGCCAGTGGTCCGGCCTTGCCCCCGAGCAGATGGGACTCGGCCCGGTGCACGCCGCGACCCCGATCCTGCAACGCAACGGCCTGACGCTCGCCGACGTCGACTACTGGGAACTGAACGAAGCCTTCGCCGCCCAGGTGCTCGGCTGCCAGGCCGCGTGGAAGGATGAGGCCTACTGCCGCGAGCAACTCGACCTGCCCGGCGCCTACGGGACGATCGACGACGCGAAGCTCAACGTCGACGGCGGCGCCGTGTCGATCGGCCACCCGGTCGGCGCCTCCGGTGCCCGTATCGTGCTCCACCTGCTCCACGTCCTGCGCCGCAACAATGCCAGGCGCGGCGTGGCGACCATCTGCATCGGCGGTGGCCTCGGCGGCGCCATGCTCCTCGAAACGGAGGCCTGATCATGCGTATCGGTATTGTGGTCGACTCCTGCTGCGATCTCCCCAAGGACTTCATCGAAGCCAACGGCATCATCGTGATGCCGATCACGCTGCGCATCGGCGAACTGCTCGTCGAGGACCGTCGCGACCCTCAGGAAACGCTCGATTTCTACGCCCGGCACCTCGACGTCAAGAGCGAGGACTTCGCGGAGTCGATCCCCTACAGCGCCAGGCAGATCGAGGAACTCTTCCTCGGCCGCCTCGTGCTCGACTACGACTACGTCTTCTGCCTGACCATCACCGGCGGGCGTAGCGCGATCTACGACCACGCGATGGAAGCCTCGCGCACCATCCTCACGCGCTACAAGGAAATCCGCCGCCAGGCCGGCATCCCGGAGCGTTTCGGGCTGGCTGTGCTGTCTTCGCGCAACATGTTCGCCGGGCAGGGGGTCCAGGCCGTCGAGGCAGTACGCCTGATCCAAGCCGGCGGCACGCCGAGCGAGATCGGCAATCGCCTGCGCGCGCTGGTCGACCGTACCCACACCTACATGGTGCCGGCCGACCTCTATCACATCTACAAACGGGCCTCTAAGAAGGGCGACAAGAGCATCGGCTGGGGTTCCTATACTCTCGGCTCGCTGCTCGACGTCAAGCCGATCCTCTACTGCAACCTCGACCAGACGGGGCCGGTGGACAAGGTGCGCGGCTTCGCCACCGGGGTCGAGAAACTGTTCGGCAAGGCGGCAGGGCGCGTCAAGCAGGGGCTCGACGTGCCCTGCATCTGCATCAGCTACGGCGGCCCGGTGGACGACGTGCCCAGGCTGCCCGGCTACGCTGCGTTCGCCGCCGCGGCGCGCAGCGCCGGCATCGAGATCCTGGTCTCCCCGATGAGCAAGACGGCCGCCGTCAACGTCGGTCCCGGTGCGCTGGCGCTGGGCTACGTCGCCGACGGCCCCCTCTATTGAGAAATACGACATGAACGAACTGAACATGAAACACTGGCGCCTCGCCATCGAAGACAGCGGCATCGCCGTCGCCATCCTCGACAAGGCGGGTGAATCGGCCAATTCGCTGTCCGCCGAAGTGATGGGCGAATTCGGCCGCCTCCTCGACCAGCTCGACCTCTATCCGCCCAAGGGCCTGATCGTGCGCTCGGGCAAGGAGGCCGGCTTTATCGCCGGCGCCGACATCGGCGAATTCACCCAGCTCGACACCCCGGCCAAGGGGCGGGCGCTGGTCGCACGGGGCTGGGAACTGTTCAATCGCCTCGCCGCCGTCCGTTATCCGACGCTGGCGCTGGTACGCGGCCACTGCCTGGGCGGCGGCCTCGAACTGGCGCTGGCCTGCCGCTATCTGCTCGCGGTCGATGAACCCGGCACCAAGATGGGCCTGCCGGAAGTCATGCTCGGCATCTTTCCCGGCTGGGGTGGCATGCTGCGCCTGCCGCAGCGTATCGGCGCCCCGGCCGCGCTCGACCTGATGCTCACCGGCAAAACGCTCGATGCCAAGCGCGCGAAGCGGATGGGGCTGGCCGACGACTGTGTGCCGCCGCGCGTCATGGAAGCGGCCGCGCGCCAGTTGCTTCTGTCCGGCCAGGCGCGCCGCCCGCTACCGTTCAAACTCAGGATGATGAACGGCCCGCTCAAGGGCGTCGTCGCCAGCGGCGCCCGCAAGCAGGTGGCGAAAAAGGCGCGCCCCGAGCACTACCCGGCGCCCTACGCGATCATCGACATCTGGGCCAAGCACGACGGCAACGCGTTGGTCGCGCCCGAGATCATCGACCGCATCATCAGCTCGCCGACGGCGCGCAATCTGGTGCGCGTCTTTTTCCTGCAGGAGCGCATGAAAGCTTTCGGCAAGGAATCAGACTTCAAGGCCAAGCGCGTGCACGTCATCGGCGCCGGTGTCATGGGTGGCGATATCGCGGCCTGGTGCGCCTTGCGCGGCATGACCGTGACGCTCCAGGATCAGACCCTGGAACGCATCGCGCCGGCTCTGCAGCGCGCCCACAAGCTGTTCGCGCGCCGTCTGCGCGAGCCGTTGCGCGTGCGTGCCGCCTTCGACCGCCTGATCCCCGACCCCAATGGCGACGGTGTCGCCCACGCCGATGTCGTCATCGAGGCCATCTTCGAGAACGTCGAGGCCAAGCACGCACTGTTCAAGTCGCTCGAACCGCGCATGAAGCCGGGCGCATTGCTTGCCACCAACACCTCCAGCCTGCGCCTTGAGGATCTGCGCACGGCGCTGCAGCGCCCCGAGCGACTGGTCGGCATCCATTTCTTCAACCCGGTCGCGATGATGCCGCTGGTCGAGGTCGTGGCTGCCGAGGGCGCCGACCCGGCCGCGGTCAACGCCGCCTGCGCCTTCGTCAAGCAGATCGACAAGCTGCCGCTACCGGTCAAGAGCGCACCGGGCTTCCTGGTCAATGCGGTGCTCGCCCCCTACATGCTGGAAGCGATGCGTGCGGTCGACGAGGGAATTAGCCCGGAAACCGTGGATGAGGCAATGCTTGCCTTCGGCATGCCGATGGGCCCGATTGAGCTGGCCGATACTGTCGGCCTCGACATTGCGATGGCCGCCGGCAAGCAACTGGCCGGCGATGCCGAGGCGCCGCGCTGCCTGCTCGCCAAGGCCGAGAAAAACCAGCTTGGCAAGAAGAGCGGCCACGGCTTCTACGCCTGGAACGACGGCAAGGCGCAGAAGGGTGCTGCCGGCAGCGTGCCGGCCGGCCTCGCCGAGCGCCTGGCGCGCCCGCTCATCGAGCGCACCCGGAAGCTGGTCGCCGACGGCATCGTCGCCGATGCCGACCTAGCGGATGCCGGCGTGATCTTTGGCACCGGCTTCGCACCATTCACAGGTGGCCCGCTCAATATCGGCAAGTCAGCGTAATCGTTTGGGGGCGAGTGTTGCGTGGCAGCAACACCCACTTTCAGAATATGCACACCGCGCTGGCTTTCAAACGCATGTTTGAGTTTTAATCAAAACGTAAGTGATTAGTAAATTAGTTCCATAAATTTAACAAGTCAGGAGATAAATCAATGTACTACAAGATCAGTCCGCGTCTGATTCCAGCCCTGCTGGCAGTTGCATTTTCGGGCGCCGCCAGCGCTTCGGGCTTCCAACTCCTTGGCGAGCAGAGTGCTAGCAGCTTGGGTAATGCCGGCGCCGGTTCGGCCGCTGTTGCTGAGAATGCCGGCACCATTTTTTATAATCCGGCTGGCATGACTGAACTAGGTCGAGGTTCTATTTCTGCCGGCCTTGTCGCGGTCAAGACCAGTTTTGAATTCAGCAACGACGGCTCAATTACGCCGGGCCTGACGGGCGACGGTGGCAACGGTGGTAACTGGGGGGTCGTTCCGAATGCCTATGGTTCGTGGCAGGTCAGCAAGGATGTATACATCGGCCTCGGTATCGGTGCGCCGTTCGGTCTGAAGACAAAATACGATGCCCCGTGGACCGGCTCGGCCCACAGTAACGAATTCGACATCAAGACCATCAACATCAACCCGTCGATCGCATGGCGTGCGACGGACTGGGTATCGCTCGGTGCCGGCATCAACTGGCAGAAGATCGATGCAACGTATAAGCGTGCGGCCGGTACCGATAATGTTCCGATCCTAACGAATGGTCGCCCAACCATCGTCAACGGTCGGCCGGTGACCTACCCCAACGGCTTGCTGCCCAATACAAATGTCAAACTGGAATTAGATGACGATGCCTGGGGTTGGAACATTGGTGCCTTGTTCAAGCCGGCGGAGAAAACCAAGATCGGTGTTTCCTACCGCTCTCAGATCAAGTACACCACAACCGGGAATATCAGCCTTTCCGGCCCGAGTGCTGCGCTCAATGCCGCCGGTAGCAGCAGCGCCAAGGCCGACATCGATGTGCCGGATACTTTCATTCTGAGCTTGTCGCAGGGTATCGGCGACCAGTGGGAACTGCTGGCCGATGTTTCCTGGACCGGTTGGAGCAGCATTCCGTACGTCGATATCGTGCGTACGTCGGCTACCCCTGCTTACCGTTCGGGATCTACTGCCCAAATGCTCAACACCAAGTTCGACGATGCCTGGCGTTTTGCGCTGGGTGCCAACTACAAGGTGAACGAGGCCTGGAAACTGCGCTTTGGTGTTGCCTACGACCAGACCCCGGTGCCGAACGCCGAATACCGCCTCGTTTCGCTCCCGGACAACAACCGTACCTGGTTCAGTGCAGGTTTCCAGTGGAAGCCGGCCAAGGACATGGCGCTTGATGTTGGCGCAGCTTATCTGTACGTGAAGGATGCAGATATCAACAACGATCTGCGCGCTGAAGGTAAGGGGTTGGTCAAGGGGTCGTATGAGGACAGTGCCTGGCTGATTGGTACGCAGTTCTCGATGTTCTTCTGATCCAGTTTTCCTTGCGTTTCAGCCCCGGCCAGTCCGGGGTTTTTTTTTGAGTATTTCTTCTAAAAAAGCCGTTGACCGCAAGGGTTGCTCGTCTATAATTCAAACGTTCGTTTAAGTTTAGCGAAGCAGTCAAAAAGACCATTAAAGGAGATCCGCTTGAACAAACTGATCGTGAAGAAAGCTGCCGTGCTGGGCGCCGGCGTGATGGGGGCGCAGATTGCCGCGCATCTGGCCAATGCCAACGTGCCGGTCGTGCTGTTCGACCTGCCGGCCAAGGAAGGCGACAAGAACGGTATCGTCAAGAAGGCCCTCGACGGCCTCAAGAAGCTTGACCCGGCGCCGCTGGCGAGCAAGGGCAAGCTGAAGTTCATCGATGCTGCCAATTACGAAGAGCATCTGCCGCTGCTCGCCGAGTGCGATCTGGTGATCGAGGCCATCGCCGAGCGCATGGATTGGAAGAACGACCTTTATTCGAAAATCGGCCCTTTTTTGGCGTCGACCGCAATCGTTGCTTCCAACACCTCCGGCCTCTCGATGAACGCACTGGCGCAGGGCCTGCCGGAAGCGGTGCGTCCGCGTTTCTGCGGCATCCACTTTTTCAACCCGCCGCGCTATATGCATTTGGTCGAGATCATCGGTACGCAAGGCACCGATGCCAGCACGCTCGACGCGCTGGAAACCTGGCTGACTTCGCGTCTCGGCAAGGGCGTGATTCGTGCGCTGGATACGCCAAATTTCGTCGCCAATCGCATCGGTGTGTTTTCGATTCTCGCCGTCATGCACCACACCCAGGCTTTCGGCTTGGGTTTCGATGAAGTCGATGCGCTGACCGGCCCGAAGATCGGTCGCCCGAAGAGTGCCACCTATCGCACCGCCGATGTGGTCGGCCTCGATACGCTGGCGCACGTCGTCAATACCATGCAGTCCACGCTCCCCAATGACCCGTGGCATGCCTACTTCCAGAATCCCGCCTGGTTGCAGGCACTGATCGCCAAGGGCGCGCTGGGCCAGAAAACCCGCTGCGGCATCTTCCGCAAGCAGGGCAAGGAAATCCAGGTGCTCGATCTGGCGGCGCAGGATTACCGCAAGTCGGCCGGCGAAATCGCCGACGAAGTCGCCGCCATTCTCAAGATCAGGAACCCGGCTGAGAAGTTCGCCGCGCTGCGCGCTTCCAGCCACCCGCAAGCGCAATTCCTGTGGGCCATCTTCCGCGACATCTTCCACTACGCTGCCGTGCAGCTGGAAAGCGTGGCCGACAACGCCCGCGATCTCGATTTCGCCATGCGCTGGGGCTTCGGCTGGGCGCAAGGCCCGTTTGAAACCTGGCAGGCCGCCGGCTGGGCCGACACGGCACAAGCCATTGCCGCCGACATCGCCGCCGGCAAGAGCATGAGTTCGGTGGCATTGCCGGCCTGGGCGCTGGAGTCGGGTCGTACCGGCGTACATACCGCGCAGGGTTCCTACTCGGCGAGCAAGAATGCCTACGTCGCCCGCTCGACGCTGCCGGTTTATCAGCGCCAGCTCTTCCCCGAGCGCGTGCTTGGTGAAATTGCGCCGACGCCCGAAAAATCCGGCGAAACGCTCTACGAGGACGATGGCGTCCGTCTTTGGAAGCTTGCTGCGGTCGACGACAAAATTGGCATCATTTCCATCAAGTCGAAGATGCACACCATCGGCAACGAAGTGCTGGATGGCGTCATTGCTGCCGTGCGCCAGGCCGAATCGACGCTCGATGGCGTCGTGATCTGGCATGAAGCGCCGTTCGCTGTCGGGGCCAATCTGCAACAGGTGGGTGAAGCCTGCGCCGCCGGGCAGTTCGATTTGCTCGAAGCCACGGTTGAAAAATTCCAGCGTGCTTCGCAGACCCTGAAATACGCGCAAGTGCCGGTGGTCGCTGCAGTTCAGGGCATGGCGCTCGGTGGCGGTTGCGAATTTGTGATGCACGCCGCCAAGCGCGTGATGGCGCTGGAAAGCTATGTCGGTCTGGTTGAAGCCGGTGTCGGTTTGATTCCGGCGGGCGGCGGCTGCAAGGAGTTTGCCGTGCGTGCCGCCGACTGGGCCGCACAATCGGCGACGCCGGGCGAGGTGTTCAACTTCTTGCAGCCGGTGTTCATGACCATCGCCATGGCCAAGGTTGCCAAGAGCGCCCAGGAAGTCATCGATTTCGGCTTCGCCAGGCCGTCCGACACCATTCTCTTCAATGCCCACGAGCTGCTCTACGTCGCCATCCGCGAAGCCCGCGCCATGGCCGAGGCCGGCTACGCGCCGCCGCCGCTGGCCCGTGCGATCCCGGTTGCCGGCAAGAATGGCATCGCCACCTTCGAGATGATGCTGGTCAACATGAAGGAGGGCGGCATGATCTCTGCGCACGACTACAAGGTCGCTCGTTGCGCTGCCGTTGCCCTATGCGGCGGCGAAGTCGAGACCGGCAGCCTGGTCGATGAGGAATGGCTGATTACGGTCGAGCGCCAACTGTTCGTCGAACTGCTGAAAACCCCGGAAACCCAGGCGCGCATCAAGCACATGCTGGAAACCGGCAAGCCGCTGCGCAACTAACCGGGTCGAGGAAAAAATTATGAGCAAACAGATTCAAGAAGCCTACATTGTCGCCGCCACCCGCCTGCCGGTGGCCAAGAAGAATGGCATGTTCAAGAACGTGCGGCCGGACGATATGCTGGCCGCCGTCATCAAGGCGGTCGTCGCCCAGGTCCCGGGTATCGACCCGGCGCGCATCGGCGATGTCATCGTCGGCTGCGCCATGCCGGAAGCCGAGCAGGGCATGAACGTCGCCCGCATCGGCCTGCTGTTGGCCGGCCTGCCGATCACCGTGCCGGGCATCACCATCAACCGCTTCTGCTCTTCCGGGGTGCAGGCGGTGGCTGATGCCGCCAACCAGATCCGCCTCGGCCTGGCCGATGTGATGATCGCCGCCGGCACCGAGTCGATGAGCGTGATGCCGCAAATCATGGGCAACAAGATGTCGATGAACCCGGCCATCTTCGCCAAGGAAGAAAACCTCGCCATCGCCTACGGCATGGGCCTGACCGCCGAGAAGGTCGCCCAGCAGTGGAAGATCAGCCGCGAGCAGCAGGATGCCTTCGCTCTGGCCTCGAACCAGAAGGCTTGCGCGGCCATCGCCGCCGGGTACTTCAATGCCGAGACGACGCCCTACGCGATCCGCGAAAGCCTGCCCGACCTGAAGACCGGTCAGATCAAGCTGCGCGAGCGCATCGCCGAAGTCGACGAAGGTCCGCGTGCCGATGCCTCGCTGGAACGACTCGGCAAGCTGAAGCCGGTCTTCCACGCGCGCGGCACGGTCACCGCCGGCAATTCGTCGCAGATGTCGGACGGCGCCGCCGCGGTGATGCTGGTTTCCGAGAAGGTGCTGAAGGAATACAACCTGACGCCGCTCGCCCGCTTTGCCGGCTACGCGGTCGGCGGCGTGGCGCCGGAGATCATGGGCATCGGCCCGATCGCGGCGATCCCGAAGGTGCTGGCGCAGGTCGGCATCAGGCAGGATGACCTTGACTGGATCGAACTCAACGAAGCCTTTGCCGCGCAGTCGCTGGCGGTGATGCAGGAGCTGGGGATCAATCCGGCCAAGGTGAATCCGCTCGGCGGCGCCATTGCGCTCGGCCACCCGCTCGGCGCCACCGGTGCCATCCGCATTGCCACTGTCGCGCATGGCCTTAAGCGCACTGGTGGCAAGTACGGCATGGTCACCATGTGCATCGGTACCGGCATGGGCGCCGCCGGCATCATCGAGGCGCTCTGAGCTTGAAACCCGCCTGGCTCGCGAAAGTGCCTTCCGCCTGGCGGGCGCGCATGGTGCGGATGGGGTTCAACCTCCATCCAGCCTTTCGCGGCACCGGCGGGCGTGTCGAGCACGTGGCGCAGGATTTGTCGCATATCCGCATCCGCCTGCCGCTCAGCTGGCGGACGCGCAATGTCGTCGGCTCGATTTATGGTGGCTCGCTGTTCGCGGTGACCGACGGCGTGCATCCGATGATGCTGATGTCGGCGCTCGGTGAAGATGTGATCGTCTGGGACAAGGCGGCCAGCATTCGCTACAGGAAGCCGGGCTACACCACGCTGTACGCCGATTTTTCGCTGGCGGCCGACGAGGTCGCGGCAATCCGCGCCGCGCTGCGCGAGACGCCCGAGCTGGACCGCACCTACCAGGTCGAGTTGAAGGATAGTCAGGGTACGGTGCATACCATCGTCGAGCGCACCGTCTATATCGCCGACAAGAGGCACTACCGGCAAAAAACCACCGAAGGAGACAAAACAAGATGATTTCGCATTCCGTACGGATGGCGGCGCTGGTTGCAGCGTTGTTGGCGGTTCCCGGCCTGCAGGCGGCGGAAGTCGCCGGTGTCAAGCTGGATGAGCAGATCAAGGTCGGCGCCAGTGAACTGGTGCTCAACGGCGCCGGACTGCGG
>Ga0209477_1001951_pt1 | contig 12210 bp, 23 predicted proteins | sample KloWWTupernatant_FD_187180 | JGI IMG/M metagenome (GOLD analysis project Ga0209477, IMG submission 187180) | Active sludge microbial communities from Klosterneuburg, Austria, studying microevolution and ecology of nitrifiers - Klosterneuburg... | ecosystem: Engineered > WWTP > Aerobic digester >...
GAGCTTCGAAGCGCAGGTGTACGTGCTCGGCAAGGATGAAGGTGGCCGCCACACGCCGTTCTTCAACGGCTACCGGCCGCAGTTCTACCTGCGCACCACTGACGTGACCGGCTCGATCAAGCTGCCGGACGGCGTTGAGATGGTGATGCCCGGCGACAACATCACCATGACCGTCGAGCTCGGCCAGCCCATCGCCATCGAAGAAGGCCTCCACTTCGCCATCCGCGAAGGCGGCCGCACCGTCGGCGCGGGCGTCGTCACCAAGATCCTCGCCTAGGCGAGCGGAGAACACTGAGGGAACGGCGCCATGGCACGACAACAGATACGCATCAAGCTCAAGGCCTACGATCACCGCCTCCTGGACCAGTCGGCGCGGCAGATCGTCGAGGCCGCCGAGCGCACGGGCGCGGCTGTCGCCGGCCCGGTGCCGCTTCCCACGAGCATCGATAAGTTCACCGTCCTGAAGAGCCCGCACATCCACAAGGATGCCCGCGAGCAATTCGAAATTCGCACCCATAAGCGGCTCATTGACATCATGGAGCCGACTTCAAAAACGGTAGACACGCTCATGCGGCTTCAGTTGCCCAGCGGCGTGGATATCGAGATCAAGCTGTGACGCCATGAGTATTGAAGGACTGCTTGGCCGCAAACTGGGGACTACCCAGGTCTTCGACGAAAAGGGACGCCTCCGTGGCGTAACCGCCGTCGAAGTAGGGCCGTGCTTTGTGACCCAGATCCGCACCCCCGAAACCGATGGCTACACCGCCGTCCAGATCGGCTTCCAGGATGACCGCAAGCTCAACAGGCCCGAAGCCGGCCACCTCAAGGCCGCGGGTAACCTGAAGCTGCGCCACCTCGCCGAATTCCGGACCGATGGCAGCGCCACCTACGCCCTCGGTGACCAGCTCGGCGCCGAACTCTTCGAAACCGGCGCCCGCGTGGATGTCACCGGTACATCGAAGGGGCGCGGTTTCCAGGGTGGCGTCCGCCGCCACAACTTCAGCGGGGGCCCCAAGACTCACGGCCAGAGCGACCGCCATCGCGCCCCCGGCTCCATCGGTTCCGGCACCACTCCCGGCCGCGTCTACAAGGGCACCCGGATGGCCGGCCACATGGGCGCCGAGCGCGTCACCGTCATGAGCCTCGAAGTCGTCGCCCGCAACGATGACCACAGCGTCATCTTCGTCGCCGGCTCCGTCCCCGGTCCCACCGGCGGACTCGTCCGCATCCGCAAGGCAAGGAAGGTATCGAAATGAAGTTGACCGTCTTCGATACCGCCGGCGCCCGCCTCCGCGAGATCGATGCCGCCGATGAAGTCTTCGGCATCGAGCCCAACCGCGCCGTCCTCCACCAGGCCTACGTCGCCCAGATGGCGAACCGCCGCGCTGGCAACGCCAGCACCAAGGGCCGCGGCGAAGTCCGGGGCTCCACGGTCAAGATCCGCAAGCAGAAAGGCCTCGGCCGCTCCCGCCAGGGCTCCATCCGCGCATCCCACCACGTTGGTGGTGGCGTCGCCTTTGGCCCGAAGCCCCACAGCTTCGCGAAGGACCTGCCCCGCACCATGCGCCGCCTCGCCCTCCGCTCGGCTCTCAGCAGCCATGCGGCCGCTGGCACGCTCCTGGTCGTCGAAGGCCTCACCGCTACCGATGGCAAGACCCGCACCGTCCAGGCGGCACTGGATGCCCTCGGCGTTGACCGCACCGCCCTCGTCGTCACCGGCGAACATGCGCCCGAACTGACCCGCGCCGCGCGCAACATCGATATCGCGAAGGCCCTCCCCGCGCAGAACCTCAACGTCGTTGACCTCGTCAACGCCCACCGGCTCGTGCTCTCCGAGGATGCCGTCCGCAAATGCGAGGCCCTCTGGGGCGGCGCCAACATCAAGCCGCAGCGCGGCCGCGTGAAGGAAGCCGTCTAATGCCAAAGGAACTCCACCCGTACGCCGTCCTTTTGCGGCCCATCATCACCGAGAAGACCACCGTCCTCACCGGTCAGGACAAATACGTCTTCGAAGTCGATATCCGCGCCAACAAGAACCAGATCCGGGAAGCCGTCCAGGTCGCCTTCAATGTCCGCGTCGTCGAGGTCAACACCATGACGATGAAGGGCAAGCCGAAGCGCTTCGGCCGCCGCGTCGTCAATCGGCCGAACTGGAAAAAGGCCATCGTCACGCTCCTCCCGGGCGACAAGATCGAACTCTTCGAGGGGATTTAGGCCATGGCCATTAAGCAGTACAAGCCCACGTCCCCCGGTCGCCGCAACGCCAGCAGCGCTGCCTACACCGAGATCACGAAGAAGACGCCCGAAAAGTCGCTGACCGTCTCGCTCAAGAGCAAGTCCGGTGGCCGCAACAACCAGGGCAGGATCACCGTCCGCAGCCGCGGCGGAGGCAACCGCCGCCTCTACCGGATCATCGACTGGCGCCGCGAAAAAGCGGGTATCCCGGCGAAGGTCGCCGCCATCGAATACGACCCGAACCGCACCGCCCGCATCGCCCTCCTCAACTACGTGGATGGCGAGAAGCGCTACATCCTCGCCCCCAACGGGCTGGCCGTGGGTGCGATGCTCGTCAGCGGCCCCGAAGCCGAAGTCCGCGTCGGCAACGCCCTCCCACTGGCCAACATGCCGACCGGTACCCAGGTCCACAACATCGAACTCACCCCCGGCAAGGGCGGCCAGATCGTCCGCAGCGCCGGGACATCCGCCCAGCTGATGGCCAAGGAAGGCGATTACGCCCTCCTCCGCTTGCCCAGTGGTGAGATGCGCCGCGTGCGCATCGAGTGCATGGCCACTATCGGCCAGGTTGGCAACGTCGAGCACTCGCTCATCAAGCTCGGCAAGGCCGGACGCACCCGCCACCGCGGCCGCCGTCCTGAAGTCCGCGGCGCCGTTATGAACCCCCGCGACCATCCGCATGGTGGTGGTGAAGGCCGCGCACCGGTCGGTATGCCCGGCCCCAAGACCCCATGGGGCAAGCCGACTCTCGGCTACCGCACCCGCAACAACAAGCGCACCGACAAGTACATCGTCCGGCGGCGAGGCTAGGAGTAGGTCATGTCACGTTCTATTAAGAAGGGCCCCTACATCCACCCTTCGCTCGAAAAAAAGGTCCTGGCCATGCGGAACGCCCAGCAGCGCTCCGTCATCAAGACCTGGTCCCGCGCCTCGACCATTCTCCCGGAGATGATCGGCCTGACGATCGCCGTCCATGACGGCCGCCGCCATGTGCCGGTGTTCGTCACCGAAAACATGGTCGGCCACAAGCTTGGCGAATTCGCGCTCACGAGGACCTTCCGGGGCCACGTCAATAAGAGCGACCGCCAGAGCAAGGTGAGGCGCTGACCATGGAAGTACGAGCAACCACCAAGGGCATGGGCGCCTCGCCCCGCAAGGTCCGCCTCATCCTCGATCGGCTCCCCGGTCTTTCTGTCGACCAGGCCCTGGCGCTCCTGCGCTACGTCCAGTCGCCGCACGCCCGGACCGTCTCGAAGGTTGTCCTTTCGGCCGCCTCCAACGCCGAAAACAACTTCGACCTCGATGTCGATAGCATGGTCATCAAACGCGCTTATGCCGATGAAGGCCCAACCATGAAGCGCTTCCGGCCCCGCTCGCGCGGGCGGGTCAGCCCCATCCTGAAGCGCTCCAGCCATATCACCATCATTCTCGACGAGCGGGAGGTCTAATCGTGGGACAGAAAATCCATCCGCACGGCTTCCGCGTCGGCATCATCTATGACTGGGAATCCAAGTGGTTCGCCGAAAAGGACTACACCGAACGGCTGCACCAGGACCTCGACCTGCGCCGCTTCATCCTCGGTGAACTCCCCGATGCCGCCATCAGCCGCATCGAAGTCGACCGCAACGCCAACCTGGTCACCGTCACCATTCACACCGCCAAGCCCGGCATCGTTATCGGCCGTGGCGGCGCCAAGGTCGAAGACCTGCGCAACGCGCTCGAGCGCTACAGCGGCGGCCGCGTCCGCGTGAACATCCAGGAAATTCGGGTCCCCGAACTCGATGCCGCACTCGTCGCCCGCTCCGTCGCTGACCAGCTTGAGCGCCGCGTCGCCTTCCGGCGCGCCATCAAGCAGTCGGTCCAGCGCACCATGCAGCGCGGCGCCCAGGGCTGCCGTGTCGCCATCGGCGGCCGCCTCGGCGGCTCCGAAATGTCCCGCCGCGAAAGTGAGACCCAGGGTCGCGTACCCCGCCACACGCTTCGCGCCGATATCGACTACGGCCTCGCCGAAGCGCACACCACCTTCGGACGCATTGGCGTAAAGGTCTGGATCTACAAGGGCGAAATCCTCCCCGAGCGCAATGAAGTCCGCGTTGAAGAGGAAATCCCCGAGCCGGCGCCGGTCGCCCCGCGCCCCGCACCCGAGCTCGAACCCGGCGCTCCGGCCCACACCGCTATCTCCATGGAGCAGCAGGCCGCCCGCCGCGAAACCACCGAGGGAGGCGCGTAAATGCTGCAACCCCGCCGAGTCAAACACCGCAAGCAGCACCGCGGCCGCCGCTCCGGCGAAGCCGCGACCGGGAACTACGTTGCCTTCGGCGAATACGGCCTCCAGGCCCAGGGCGCCGCGTGGATCGATTCCCGCCACATCGAAAGCGCCCGCCGCGCCATGACCCATGAAATGAAGCGCGGCGGCAAGGTGTGGATCCGGATCTTCCCCGATAAGCCCGTCACCGCGAAGCCCGCCGAAACCCGCATGGGCTCCGGCAAAGGCGCGCCTGACCGATGGGTCGCCGTCGTCAAGCCGAGCCGCATCATGTTCGAAATCGCCGGTGTCCCCGAAGAAGTCGCCCGCGAAGCGCTCCGCCTCGCGGCCCACAAACTCCCCGTGCCCACCAAAATCGTGGTGCGCGAAGAGGCGGTGATCTAATGGCACGTCAGACCGCCGAAGACCTGCGCCGGCTTGATGAAGCCCGCCTGGACCACGAGATCAACGAGGCCTACCGGGCGCTCTTCACTCTCCGCTTCCAGCACGCCAGCCGCCAGCTCCAGAACTACCGCGAACTGCGCAACGCCCGGCGCCGCATCGCCCGTCTCCGCACCATCAAGCGCGAGCGCCAGATCGAAGCCATCCTGGGTGAGGAGTAGCCATGGGAACGCAACGTGTCATCCAGGGGACCGTCGTCTCCGACAAGATGCAGAAGACCATCGTCGTTTCGGTTGAACGCAAGAAGAAGCACCGTCTCTACCACAAGGTCGTCACGGTCACCGAGCGTTACAAGGCCCACGACGAAACCGATGCCTGCAAGCTCGGCGATGTCGTCCGCATCCAGGAATGCCGGCCCCTCTCCCGCGATAAGCGCTGGCGGGTCATTGAAGTCCTCACCCGCGGCGATGTCGCCGATGTCGCCCCCGAGACCATCGGCCGCGACATCGAAGTCACGGCCCAGGTGGCGCCCAAGTTGGAGGTGCAGGAGTGATCCAGCAGGAAACCCGCCTCAAGGCCGCGGACAACAGCGGCGCCCGCTCGCTCCTCTGCATCCGCGTCCTCGGCGGCAGCCGCCGCCGCTACGCCCGCCCGGGTGATGTCATCGTCGCCAGCGTGAAGGTCGCCCAGCCGAACGCCGCCGTGAAGAAGGGCGATGTGGTCAAGGCCGTCGTCGTCCGCGTCACCAAGGAATACGGCCGCCCCGATGGGTCCTACATCCGCTTCGATGAGAACGCCGCCGTCCTCCTCGCCACTGATGGCGAAAACCCGCGCGGCACCCGCATCTTCGGCCCCGTTGCCCGCGAACTTCGCGACCGCAACTTCATGAAGATCGTCTCCCTCGCTCCGGAGGTGCTGTAGTGCCTGCCAAGATCAAGCGCGGCGATAAGGTCGTTGTCCTCACCGGCAAAGACCGCGGCAAGCGCGGCACCGTCCGCGCCGTCATCAACAAGCACAACCGCATCCTCGTCGAGGGTGTCAACATCATCAAGAAGCACCAGCGCGCCCGTCAGCAGGGGCAGGCCTCCGCGATTGTCGAACGCGAAGCCCCCATCCACGTCAGCAACGTCATGCTGATCGACCCCAGCAACGACCAGCCCACCCGCGTCACCTTCCGCCGCCGCGATGATGGCGCCATGGTCCGCGTTGGGAAGCGCAGCGGAGAGGATATCGAGTAATGCCGCCGCGAATGAAGGAACGCTACCAGAACGATGTGGCCCCCGCGCTGCGCCAGCAGTACGGCTACGCCAACGTCATGCAGATCCCCGGGATCACCAAGATCACCGTCAATGTCGGGCTTGGCGAAGCTCTCACCGATGGCAACGCGCTCGACCGCTCGGCCGAGGAGATCAGCGCCATTACCGGTCAGAAGGCCGTCATCACCCGCGCCAAGCGCTCGATCGCCAACTTTCGCCTCCGCGAAGGGAACCCGATCGGCGTGATGACCACCCTCCGCGGTGACCGCATGTACGAGTTCCTCGACCGCCTCGTCAGCGCCGCCCTGCCCCGCATCCGCGACTTCCAGGGCCTCAACCCCAACGCCTTCGATGGCCGCGGGAACTACAGCCTCGGCGTCCGCGAACAGCTCATCTTCCCCGAGATCGAATACGACCGCGTCGATAAGGTCCGGGGCCTCCAGGTGACCATCGTGACGACCGCCAAGACCGACGAAGAAGGCCGCAAGCTCCTCGAGCTCATGGGCCTGCCCTTCCGGAAGAACTAGGAGCAGGCCATATGGCTTCGAAAGGTATCGTCAACCGCGACAACCGCAGAAGGGAGCTCAACGCCAAGTACGCCGCCCGCCGCGCCGAACTCAAGCGCGAGCTCAAGCAGTCCTGGAATGACCCCCAGAAAGTCGCTGCGATCTACGCGGAACTCCACAAGCTGCCCCTCAACAGCAGCCCCACACGCATCCACAACCGGTGCCTCGTCACCGGCCGCCCAAAGGGATACATCCGCCGGTTCGGCCTCTCACGCATCACCATGCGCGAATACGCCCATCGCGGTCTGCTCCCTGGAGTGACCAAATCCAGCTGGTAAGTGCGCGAGCAAACGCCAGAGGGGAAGTGCAATGAATGTGAGTGATCCCATCGCCGATATGCTGACGCGAATCAGGAACGCGACCTCCGCGCGCCATGATTCCGTCATCATCCCGGCCTCGAAAATCAAAGTCGCCATCGCCAAAGTCCTGAAGGAAGAAGGCTTCATCAAGGACTTCGCGGTTGTCGCCGAAGAAGGCCGCCCGCAGCCCAACCTTAAGGTTGAGCTTAGCTACGGCGGTCGCAGGCAACCCGTGCTCAATGGCCTCCAGCGGGTCAGTAAGCCGGGCCTCCGGGTCTACGTCCAGCGCAGGGAAATCCCCCGCGTCTATGGCGGCCTGGGGATCGCCATCATCTCGACGCCCAAGGGCGTCATGTCCGGGCAGGAGGCCCGCCGCCACGAACTGGGCGGCGAGGTCCTCTGCTACGTCTGGTAAGGGAGGGCTCCATGTCTCGTATCGGCCGTCAGCCCATCCCCGTCCCCGCCGATGTGCAGGTCTCTTTTGAGGATGGCAACCTGATCCTCGTAAAGGGCCCCAAAGGCGAACTCAAGCGCCAGTTCCCCCGCACCATGGCCTTCGTCCGCGAAGACGGCGTCATCTCCGTCTCCCGCCCCAATGACGAAGGAAAGCAGCGCGCCCTCCATGGGCTCTCGCGCTCGCTCCTGAACAACATGGTCACTGGTGTCACCACCGGCTTCACCCGCACCCTGGAAGTCCAGGGCGTCGGCTACCGCGCCCAGATGCAGGGCTCCAACCTGCAACTGGCCCTCGGCTTCTCGCACCCGGTCATCGTTGCCCCGCCTGCCGGCATCACCTTTGCCGTCGAAGGCCCCCGCATCCACGTGCAGGGCATTGATAACGAGCGCGTCGGCCAGGTCGCGGCCAACATCCGCAAGCTCCGGCCACCCGAGCCGTACAAAGGCAAGGGCATCCGCTACCTTGGCGAGCGCGTCCGCCGCAAGGCTGGCAAGGCCGGGAAGGTAGGCAAGTAATGAGCACTGTCACTTCCGTCCTCGCCCGCGAACGCCGCCACACACGTGTCCGCAAGACCGTCTCCGGCACGCCGGTCCGGCCCCGGCTCAACGTCTTCCGCAGCTCGCAGCACATCTATGCCCAGGTCATCGATGACGTTGCCGGCCACACCCTCGCCGCCGCCAGCGACGCCGATGCGGCCCTCGCCGCCCAGCTCAAGGGCAAGAACAAGACCGAGCGCGCCGCCATCGTCGGCAAAGCCGTCGCCGAACGCGCGAAGTCCAATGGCGTCTCCCTCGTGGTGTTCGACCGCGGCGGGTACAAGTACCACGGCCGCGTCCGCGCCCTCGCCGAGGCCGCCCGCGAAGCAGGATTGGGGTTCTAAATGGCCGAAAACCGCTACGACCGCTCCGAACAGGGCCAGGATGAACTGACCGAAAAGGTTGTCTACATCAACCGTGTGGCCAAGGTCGTCAAGGGTGGCCGCCGCTTCAGCTTCAGCGCCCTCGTCGTCGTCGGCGATGGCCACGGTAGCGTCGGCGTCGGCCTCGGCAAGGCCAACGAAGTCCCCGAGGCCATCCGCAAGGGCTCGACCCAGGCCCGCCGCAACATGATCAAAATCCCCATGCGGGGCGGCACCATCGCCCACCCCGTCTGGCACCGCTTCTCCGCCGCTCGCGTCATGCTCAAGCCCGCGAGCCACGGTACCGGCGTCATCGCCGGCGGCGCCGTCCGGACCATCATGGAAGCCGCCGGTGTCACCGACGTCCTCGCCAAGACCTTCGGCAGCCGCAACCCGGTGAACGTCTCCCGTGCCACCATCGAAGGACTCTCCACCCTCCAGGACCCGACCGGCGCGCGCGCACGCCGCCTTGCCATCGCCCGGGGTGAACAGTGATGGCCCGTCTCACGATCACCTGGCGCAAAAGCGCCATCGGCTACAACCAGGACCAGAAGGACACCATCCGCAGGCTGGGCTTCCGCCGCCTTGGCCAGTCCGTCGAGATCGACGACACCCCGGCCCTCCGCGGCATGGTGCACAAGGTCCAGCACCTCGTTGACGTCCAGGAAGGTGGCTCCAAATGAGCATCGGTGCACAGGACCTTCAGCCCCCGCAGGGTGCAACCCACAGCAAGAAGCGCGTCGGCCGCGGCAATGGCAGCGGCCAGGGCACCTACGCCGGCAAGGGCCTCAAGGGCCAAAAATCCCGCAGCGGCAAGAAGAAGGCCTACGACGCGTTCGAAGGCGGCCAGTTCCCCACGTCCCGGAAGTTCCACGTCCTCCGTGGCTTCAATAACAAATGGCGTGTCGAGTTCCAGCCGGTCAACCTCAGCACCCTCAACCGCTTTGATGATGGCGCCGCCATCACCCCCGAATCCCTCCGCGAGGCTGGCATCCTCAAGCACCTCCGCGAACCCGTAAAGGTACTCGGTCAGGGCGCCATCTCGAAGAAGCTCACCATCTCTGCCCACCGCTTCTCTGATGCGGCCCGGGCCAAGATCGAAGCCGCTGGCGGCTCTGCCGTCCTCATCGGCCCCGAAACTGACCAGGCAAAGGATAGCTGAGGATGAGTGTCCAGCCGGCCCGTCGGCCGCGGCTCTTGCAGGCAATGGTCGATGCCTTCCGCCAGGAAGACGTCCGCCGCAAGCTGCTCTTCACCCTGGCGATGCTTGTCGTCTTCCGCTTCGTCGCCCACGTCCCGCTGCCGAACATCGACCGCGATGCCCTCGAGGCCGCGTTCGAAGGCAACGCGCTCCTGGACTTCCTCAGCATCTTCTCTGGTGGTGCGCTGCAGAACCTCAGCGTCGCCGCCCTCGGCGTCTACCCCTACATCACCGCCTCGATCATCATGCAGATCCTTCAGCCCCTCGTCCCGCGCTTCCGTGCGCTCGCTGAAGAAGGTGAACAGGGCCGCCGCCGCCTCCAGCTCTACACCCACTGGCTCGCCGTCCCGATGGCATTCGTCCAGGGCTACGGGCAGATCCTCTTCATCAACAGCCAGGGCGCCGATGTCGTCCGCGACTTCGGCTTCCAGAATGACTTCATCGGCACCTGGGCGACCCTCTTCACCCTCGGCGCCGGCACCATGTTCCTCGTCTGGCTCGGCGAACTCATCACCGAGAACGGCATCGGCAACGGCGTCTCGATGATCATCTTCGGCGGCATCGTCGCCAGCCTGCCCGGCCTCATCCCGAGCCTCACCACCCAGTCCATCCTGGCCGTGCTCGGCTTCGCGGCCTTCGCCTTCGGCCTCATCTACCTGGTTGTCTTCTTCCAGGAAGCGCAGCGCCGCGTGCCCGTCCAGTATGCCCGCTCGGCCTTCCGCGGCGGCCGCATGTACCGGCAGCAAGGCCAGAGCCACATCCCCCTGCGCGTCAACATGGCCGGCATGATCCCGCTCATTTTCGCGTTCTCCATCATGATCATGCCCGCCACGATCGCTTCGTACTTCACGAACTCCGGTGGCTTCATCGAATCCATCGCCGATTTCTTCGTCGATCAGTTCCAGGGTGGCCGCGGCGGCAGCGGCACCGGCTGGTACTGGCTCATCCTCTTCGTCCTGGTCATTGTCTTCACCTTCTTCTACACCATGGTCCAGTACCAGCAGCAGCAGATGGCGAAGAACCTCCAGCGCCAGGGCGCGTTCATCCCCGGCATCCGCCCCGGCCCGCCCACTGAGGCCTACCTCATGCGCGTCGTCACCCGCATCACCTGGGCCGGCGCCTTCTTCCTCGGCTTCGTCGCAGTCATCCCCTTCTTCATCGGGCTCGTGACCGACGTCCGCGCCCTCACCATCTCAAGCACCGGCTTCCTCATCGTCGTCGCCGTCGTCCTTGACACCATGAAGCAGCTCGAAGCCCAGTTGCTCATGCGCAACTACGAAGGGTTCATTCGCTAACGTGTACATCGTCCTCCTTGGCCCCCCCGGCGCCGGAAAAGGCACGCAGGCACAGCGCATCGCCGCTGCCACGAAGCTGCTGCATATCTCCACCGGCGACATGTTCCGCGAGAACGTCAAGAACCAGACCGCGCTTGGCAAACTCGCCAACGAGTACATGTCGAAGGGCGAACTCGTGCCCGACGAAGTCACCATCAAGATGCTCCTCGAACGCATCTCGCGTGATGATGCCCGCGCCGGCGCCATGTTCGATGGCTTCCCCCGCAACGTTGTCCAGGCGAAGGCGCTCGATGCCGCCCTCAGCGGCGCAGGTGCCCGCGTTGACCACGCCCTCCTCATCAGCGTCGCCGATGAGGAGCTCATCGCCCGCCTCGGCGGTCGCTGGATCTGCCGCGGCTGCGGCAAGCTCTACCACGAACGCAACGACCCTCCGAAGAAGGCCGGCGTCTGCGATGCCTGTGGCGGCGAGCTCTACCAGCGGGAAGATGACCGTCCCGAGGTGGTCAGCGCCCGCCTCGAAAAGCAAAAGCCCCCGGCTGACCTGATCGAACACTACCGCGCCGCCGGCGTCCTCAAGGAAATCGACGGCCAGCGCTCCCTCGATGACGTGACCGCCGCCCTCCTGGAGGCGATCAGGTAGCGTCATGCCCATCAAGCTCAAGTCCGATGATGAAATCAAGATCATGCGCGAGGCTGGCCGCATCGTGGCGAACACGCTTGGCCAGATCCGCGAGATGGTCCGTCCCGGGCTCAACCTCCTCGAAGTCGAACGCTTCGTCCGCGATGAGTTCAAGCGCGCTGGCGCGAAAGAGACGTTCCTCAACTACACGCCTTCGCCCCGCTACCCGCCTTACCCCTCGAACATCTGCATCAGCGTCAACGAACAGCTCGTCCACGGTATCCCCACCGACCGCGAGCTGGAGGACGGCGACATCGTCACTTTCGACCTTGGCGCCACCTACCGCGGCTACGTTGGCGATGCGGCGATTACCGTTGGCGTCGGCGAGATCAGCCCCCTCGCCCGGCGGCTTATGGATGTCACCGAGGCATCCCTCAAAGCCGGCATCGATGCCGCCAGGGCCGGCGCCCGCCTCAACGATGTGCGCGGCGCCATCGAGGACACCATCCGCCCGACGGGCTTCGGCATCGTCAAGGGCTATGGTGGTCATGGTGTGGGACGCGATATGCACGAAGACCCCCACATCGAGAACTTCCGCCAGCGGTTTCGGGGCCCTGAGCTCCAGCCCGGGCTCGTCATCGCACTCGAGCCCATGGTTACCGCCGGCGGGCCAGATGTCGGCGAAGGACCGGACGGCTGGACTGTAGTCACGAAAGACGGTAGCTTATGCTGTCATT
>Ga0209477_1001952_pt1 | contig 12209 bp, 9 predicted proteins | sample KloWWTupernatant_FD_187180 | JGI IMG/M metagenome (GOLD analysis project Ga0209477, IMG submission 187180) | Active sludge microbial communities from Klosterneuburg, Austria, studying microevolution and ecology of nitrifiers - Klosterneuburg... | ecosystem: Engineered > WWTP > Aerobic digester >...
CGCGCGAGGCCGCGCCCTCGCCCGCCGGCAGCCGCAACCAGGCGGCGGCGAACACCTCGTCGCTCGCGGCGCGCAGGCCGACGTGGCGGTAGCCGATCTCGAAGTCCCCGGCGCGCCGCTCATGCAAGTTGCCGCGGCGGTCGAGCATCAGCACGCGATCGACGATGCCCCAGGTCTCGCCGCCGTAGCAGCCGGCATTCATGGCCAGCGCGCCGCCCACCGTGCCGGGGATGCCGGCGAGGAATTCCGCGCCGGCGAGACCGTGGTTGGCGGCGAAGCGCGCCACCTTCGGGCCGGCGACGCCGGCCTCGGCATAAACGAGGCCATCGGCAAAAGTCAGTCGCCCCAGCACGGCGTGCAGGAACACCACGGTGCCGTCGAAGCCGCCGTCGCGCACCAGCAGGTTGCTGCCGAGGCCGACGAACAGCAGCGGCTCGTCGAGACGCGTGGCGCGCAGGAAGGCGGCGAGGTCGTCGAGGTCGGCCGGCACGTAGGCGCGCGCCGCCGCGCCGCCGGCGCGCCAGGTGACGTGCCGCGCCATCGGCTCGTTGAACCTAAGTTCGCCGCGCAGCGATTGCGCCAGATGGTTCATCTCAGACAGGTCCATGCGCCAGCTTTCCCGGCACGCCGCCGATCGATCCCGCGCCCATCGTCAGGACCACGTCGCCGTCGCGCGCCACGTTCATGATCTGCTGCGGCATCTCGCCGATGTCCTCGACGAAGATCGGCTCGAGCGCGCCGGTGACACGGATCGCCCGCACCAGCGCGCGGCCGTCGGCCGCCACGATCGGCGCCTCGCCGGCCGGGTATACCTCGGCCAGCAGCAGCAGGTCGACGGTCGTCAGCACCTTGACGAAGTCCTCGAAGCAGTCGCGCGTGCGCGTGTAGCGGTGCGGCTGGAAGGCCAGCACCAGGCGCCGGCCCGGAAAGGCGCCGCGCGCGGCGGCCAGCGTCGCCGCCATTTCCGCCGGATGGTGGCCGTAGTCGTCGATCAGCGTGAAATGGCCGCCGCCTTCGAGGGGAACCTCGCCGTAGCGCTGGAAGCGCCGGCCGACGCCCTTGAAGTCCGCCAGCGCCCTGACGATGGCTTCGTCCGGCACGCCGACCTCGTCGGCCACGGCGATCGCCGCCAGGGCGTTCTGCACGTTGTGCACGCCGGGCAGGTTGAGCACGATGTCGAGCTTCGGCGCCGAGCCGGGCCGCAGCACGGAGAACTTCATCTGCGCGCCCTCGTGGCGGATGTCCACGGCGCGGATGTGGGCCGACTCGGCCAGGCCGTAGCGCACGATCGGCTTGGAGACGGCGGGCATGATCTCGCGCAGGTTGCTGTCGTCCTCGCAGAGGATGGCGGCGCCGTAGAACGGCAGGTGCTGCAGGAAGTCGACGAAGGCCTGTTTCAGCCGGCCGAAGTCGTGGCCGTAGGTCTCCATGTGGTCGGCATCGATGTTGGTCACCACGGCGATCACCGGCTGCAGGTGCAGGAAGGAGGCGTCGGACTCGTCGGCCTCGGCAACGATGAACTCGCCCGAGCCGAGGCCGGCGTGCGCGCCGGCGCTGTTCAGGCGCCCGCCGATGACGAAGGTCGGGTCGAGGCCGCCGGCGGCGAGGATGCTCGCCACCAGGCTGGTGGTGGTGGTCTTGCCGTGGGTGCCGGCCACCGCGATGCCCTGCTTCAGGCGCATCAGCTCGGCCAGCATCAGCGCCCGCGGCACGACGGGGATCTGGCGCGCGCGCGCCGCCTGCACCTCCGGGTTGTCGTCCTTGACGGCGGTGGACACCACCACCGCGTCGGCCTCGTCGATGTTCCCGGCGCGATGGCCGATGACGACGCGGGCGCCGAGCCCGGCCAGGCGCCGCGTGGCGGCGTTCTCGGCGATATCCGAACCGCCCACTTCATAGCCGAGGTTGAGCATCACCTCGGCGATGCCGCTCATGCCGGAGCCGCCGATGCCGACGAAATGGATGCGGCGCACCTTGTGCTTCATCGGGCGATCTCCATGCACGCTTCCGCCACGGCGCGCGTCGCCTCGGGTTTCGCCAGGGCACGCGCCTTCTCCGCCATCGCCGCCAGCTTCTCGCGCGTCAGCTCGCGCAGCAGCGCGGCAAGTTTTTCCGGCGTCAATTCGCGCTGTGGCAGCAGGATCGCCGCGCCGGCTTCGGACAGGAAGCGCGCATTGCCGGTCTGGTGGTCGTCCACCGCCTGCGGGAAGGGCACCAGCACGCTGGCGACGCCGGCCGCCGCCAGTTCAGCAATGGTGAGCGCGCCGGCGCGGCAGACCACCAGGTCGGCCGCCGCATAGCGCGCCGCCATGTCGTCGATGAAGGGCAGAAGCTGCGCTTCCACGCCGGCAGCGGCATAGGCGGCACGCAGGTCATCGATCTGCTTCGCGCCCGACTGGTGCGTCACCCGCGGCCGTTCCGCCAGCTGCAGCAGCGCCAGCGCGCGCGGCATGGCCTCGTTGAGCGCCCGGGCGCCGAGGCTGCCGCCCACCACCAGCACATCGAGCGGGCCGCTGCGCCCGGCATAGCGCTGCGCAGGCAGGGGCAGCGCGGCGATCTCGGCGCGCACCGGATTGCCGGCCCACTCGCCCTGCCTGAGTACGCCCGGAAAGCCGCTGAGGATGCGGTCGGCGACGCCGGCCAGCACGCGGTTGGCCAGCCCCGCCACCGAATTCTGCTCATGCACCACCAGCGGCCGGCCGCTGAGCGCCGCCATCATGCCGCCGGGAAAAGTGACGTAGCCGCCCATGCCGAGGACGACGTTGGGCTTGACGCGCGACAGCGCGCCGAGCGCCTGGCCGAAGGCGCGCAGCAGGTTCACCGGCAGCAACAGCTTGCGCAGCAGGCCCTTGCCGCGCAGCGCGGCGAAGCGCACCCAGGCCATCTCGTAGCCGCGCGCCGGTACCAGTTTCGCTTCCATGCCCTCGGGATTGCCCATCCAGACCACGCGCCAGCCGCGCGCATGCAGGTAGTCGGCCACGGCCAGCCCCGGGAAGACGTGGCCGCCGGTGCCGCCGGCCATGACGAGGATGGTTTTCATGCCGCCGCTCCCCGCATCAGCGCCCGGTTCTCATAATCGACCCGCAGCAGGATCGCCAGCGCCACGCAGTTGGCGAGGATGCCCGAGCCGCCGAAACTCATCAGCGGCAGGGTCAGGCCCTTGGTCGGCAGCAGGCCCATGTTGACGCCCATGTTGATGAAGGCCTGCACGCCGAACCAGATGCCGATGCCCTGGGCCACCAGTCCGCCATAGGCGCGCTCGAGCAGCAGCGACTGGCGGCCGATGGCAAAGGCGCGCTGCACGATCAGGGCGAACAGCACGATGACGGCGAGCACGCCGGCAAGACCCAGCTCCTCGGCGATCACCGCCAGCAGGAAGTCGGTGTGCGCCTCGGGCAGGTAGAACAGCTTCTCGACGCTGCCGCCGAGGCCGACGCCGAACCACTCGCCGCGGCCGAAGGCGATCAGCGCATGCGACAGCTGGTAGCCCTTGCCGTAGGCGTCCGACCACGGGTCCATGAAGCCGAAGATGCGCTCGCGGCGGTAGGGCGAGGTCCAGATCAGGACGATGAACGCCAGGGCGAGGAACAGGAACAGCACGGCGAACAGCCGCGCGTTGATGCCGCCGAGGAAGAGGATGCCCATGGCGATGCAGATGATGACGACGAAGGCGCCGAAATCCGGCTCGCGCAGCAGCAGCCCGCCGACCAGCGCCATCACCAGCGCCATCGGCACGAAGCCGCGGCGGAAGCTGCCCATGTCGGCCAGCTTGCGCACCGTGTAGTCGGCGGCGTAGAGCACGGCAAACAGCTTCATCAGCTCGGACGGCTGCAGGTTGACCAGGCCGAGCGGCAGCCAGCGCCGCGCGCCGTTCACCTCGCGGCCGATGAAGGGGACCAGCACCAGCACCAGCAGCGCCACGCCGAGGAGGAACAGCCAGGGCGCGCCCTGCTGCCAGACGCGCAGCGGCACCTGGAACACCACCGCCGCGGCAATCAGGCCGATGGCGAGAAAGACGCCATGGCGAATCAGGAAATAGGCCGGCTGGTGGCCGGTGAAGCGGCTGCCCTCGGCCGTGGCGATGGAGGCCGAGTACACCATCACCATGCCGAACAGCAACAGCGCCAGCGCCGGCCACAGCAGCATCGGATCCAGCTCCTGCGGCTGGGCAGCGCTGCCGGCGCGGTAGCCGCGCAGGGCGTGGGCGCTCACGAGGCCTCCTTCTGCCGCGCCGCGGCCAGCGCGCGCACCGCCTGGGCGAACACCTCGGCGCGGTGCACATAGTTGCGGAACATGTCGAAGCTGGCGCAGGCCGGCGAGAGCAGCACGGCATCGCCGGCGCGGGCGGCCGACGCTGCCTTGCGCACGGCCTGGCCCAGGTCCTGGGCATGGATGACCGGAATGCCGCAGTCGCCGACGGCGGCCTCGATCTTCCCGGCGTCGCGGCCGATCAGAACCAGGGCGCGGCCATGCCCGGCCAGGGACGGCGCAAGCGGGGAGAAATCCTGCCCCTTGCCGTCGCCCCCCGCGATCAGCACCACCCTGCGGCCCAGCCCCTCCAGCGCCGCCACCGTGGCGCCGACGTTGGTGCCCTTCGAATCGTCGAACCAGGAGACGCCGTCGATCTCGGCGATGCGCTCGACGCGGTGCGGCAGGCCCTTGAAGGCGCGCAGCGCCGGCAGCAGCGGCGCCAGCGGCAGGCCGGCGGCACGGCACAGGGCCAGGGCGGCGAGCCCATTGGCGACGTTGTGCAGACCGGCGATCGCCAATTCGTCGGCGCGCAGCAGGCGCTCGCTTCCCTGCATCAGCCAGCCGTCCTCGAGGCCGAAGTCATCCGGGCCGGCCGGCGCGTCCAGGCCAAAAGTCAGCCTGCGCGAGACGGCGTTCGCCATCGCCAGGACGCGCGCGTCCTGGCGGTTGAGGACCTGCGCGCCGGCGCCTTCGAAGATGCGCGCCTTGGCGGCGGCGTAGTCGTCCAGCCCGGCATAGCGGTCCAAATGGTCGTCGCTGAGGTTGAGCACCGCCGCGGCGTCCGCCGCCAGGCTCGCCGCCGTCTCCAGCTGGAAGCTCGACAGCTCCAGCACCCACACCTCGGGCAGCTTGCCGGCGTCGAGGCAGGTCATCAGCGCGGAGAGCGCCGCCGGGCTGATGTTGCCGGCCACCGCCGTCACCTTGCCGGCGGCGCGGCAGAGCGCGCCGGCCAGCGCCGTGGTGGTGGTCTTGCCGTTGGTGCCGGTGATGGCGATCACCTTGCATTGCCCGCGCGCGCCGAGTTCGCGCAGGGCGCCGGCGAACAGCGCGATCTCGCCGACGACGGGCAGGCCGCGCCGGGCGGCCTCCGCCACCACCGGCTCGCTGCGCGAGAGCCCGGGCGAGAGGCCGACCAGGTCAACGCCGTCGATCAGCGCCTCGTTGAAGGGACCGGCCAGCAGGGCTGCCCCGGGGGCGCTGCGCTGCAATTCGGCGGCAAATGGCGGCTCGCTGCGCGAATCGGCGACGCGCACGCGGGCGCCCTGGCGATGCAGCCATAGCGCCATGGCCAGGCCCGATTCGCCGAGCCCCAGCACCAGAACCGTTTTGCCTTTCCAGCTCATCTCAGTTTCAAAGTGGACAACCCGAACAGCACCAGCATGATGGTGATGATCCAGAAGCGAACGACCACCTGGGTCTCCTTCCAGCCCTTCAGTTCGTAGTGGTGGTGCAGCGGCGCCATGAGGAAGATGCGCTTGCCGCCGGTGGCCTTGAAGTAGGCGACCTGGATCATCACCGACAGCGTCTCGACGACGAACACGCCGCCCATGATGAACAGCACGATCTCCTGGCGTACCACCACCGCCACCGTGCCGAGCGCGGCGCCCAGCGCCAGCGCGCCGACGTCGCCCATGAAGACTTCCGCCGGATAGGCGTTGAACCAGAGGAAGCCCAGCCCGGCCCCGCACAGCGCGCCGAGGAACACCGCCAGCTCGCCGGCGCCGGGGATGTGCGGCAGGCCGAGGTATTTCGAGAAACCGGCATGGCCGGCGACGTAGGCGAAAATCGCCAGCGCGCCGGCCACCATCACCGTCGGCATGATGGCGAGGCCGTCGAGGCCGTCGGTGAGGTTGACCGCATTGCTGGTGCCGACGATGACGAAGTAGGTGAGGATGACGAAGCCGACGATGCCCAGCGGATAGGCCACGGTCTTGAAGAACGGCACGATCAGCTCGGTGTGCGCCGGCAGCGTCGCCGTCGTGGCGAGGAAGATCGCCGCGGCGGCGCCGATCAGCGACTGCCAGAAGAACTTCGCCCGCGCCGACAGCCCCTTCGGGTTGCGCTGCACCACCTTGCGCCAGTCGTCCACCCAGCCCACCGCGCCGAAGCCCAGGGTCACCAGCAGCACCACCCAGACGTAGCGGTTGCCGAGGTCGCCCCACAGCAGCGTGGTGACGCCGATGGCGATCAGGATCAGCGCGCCGCCCATGGTCGGCGTGCCGGTCTTGGCGAGGTGCGATTGCGGGCCGTCGTCGCGCACCGCCTGGCCGATCTTCTTCTGCGCCAGCCAGCGGATCACCGCCGGCCCGAAAATGAAGGAAATCACCAGTGCCGTCATCGCCGCCAGCACCATGCGCAGCGTGATGTAGCCGAAAACGTTGAAGACGCGGAAGTCCTTCGACAGCCATTGCGCCAGTTCAAGCAGCATGATTGGCCTTCCCCCCATCCCCCTTCCCCCGGAAGGGGGTGACGAATGTTCGCGGGCTTTGCCCGCTCCGTCCGCTTGACTGGCCCCGCCTTGGGGCGGCCCGGCGGCGGGGCCGCCCTCCTCTCGCATCGCTGGGGAAACCGGAGGGCACGGCGGGCGGTGTCAATGGATGTCCCAAGCAGCCCCACCGGGTCGCAGCATCAATGCTGGCTCGTCCGCCCATTGCCGTCGCCATGCCCTCCGCATTCCCCATCAGTGCACTCCGTTGCCCGTTGCGCCGTTTGCCGCCACGGCATCCGCCACCCGCTCCATGCGCATGAATCGGGAACCCTTCACCAGCAGCGCCGTATCGCCGCCGAGCTGCGGCAGCAGCGCCGCCAGCAGCGCATCGACGGACTCGAAATGCTGCCCGCCGGCGCCGAAATTGCGCGACGCCAGCTCGCTGTGCTCGCCCAGGGCGAACAGCAGGTCCAGGCCCTGGCTCTTGGCATAGCCGCCGATCTCGTCGTGGAACTGGCCGGCCTGGCCGCCGATCTCGCCCATGTCGCCCAGCACCAGGATCTTCCTGCCCGGCGTGGCCGCCAGCACGTCGATGGCGGCGCGCACCGAATCCGGGTTGGCGTTGTAGCTGTCGTCGATGAGCAGCGCCCCGCCCACGGCCTGGCGGATCTGCAGCCGACCCTTGACGCCGGCGAAGGAAGTCAGTCCGCCTGATACGGCGGCGAGCGTCGCCCCGGCCGCCAGCGCCGCGGCGGCGGCGGCCAGCGCATTGCGGGCGTTGTGCCGGCCCGGCACCCGCAGGGCGACGTCGACGTCGCCCTGCGGCGCGGCGATCGACAGCACGCTGCCGAGGGCCTTCGGCTCGGCGCGCCCATGCACGTCGGCAGCCTGGTCGAGGCCGAAAGTCAGCGTGCGCCGGCCGGCGTTCATCTCGCGCCAGAGGCCGCTGAACGGGTCGTCGGCATTGATGACGGCCGTGCCGCCAGGGCGCAGGCCCTCGAAGATCTCGCCCTTGGCGCGCGCCACCTCGGCCACCCCGCCGAGTCCGGCGAGATGCGCGCGCTGGGCATTGTTCACCAGCGCCACGGTCGGCTGCGCCAGGCGCGTCAGGTAGGCAATCTCGCCGGGATGGTTCATGCCCATCTCGATCACCGCGGCGCGATGCGTCGCGTGGAGCCGCAGCAGCATCAGCGGCAGGCCGATGTCGTTGTTGAGGTTGCCCGCGGTCGCCAGCACGGCGAGTTCGGGGTCGTCGCCGTCGGCCCGGGCCTGGGCGCGCAGGATCGCGGCGGTCATCTCCTTCACCGTGGTCTTGCCGTTGCTGCCGGTAACGCCGATCAGCGGGATGTCGAAGCGGGCGCGCCACCAGGCGCCCAGGTAGCCCAGCGCCAGGCGCGTGTCGGCGACCACCAGCAGCGGCAGGCCGGGCGCGCGACCTTCGGCCCACGCCGCGTTGACCATCGCCGCCGCGGCACCGCGTTCGGCCGCAACCTCGAGGAACGCGTGGCCGTCGAAGTGCTCCCCCTTCAGCGCGACGAACAGCTCGCCGCTGGCGAGCGTCCGCGTATCGGTCGACACCCCCTCGATGCGGGGATTGCCGTTGAGGGCGGTGCCGCCGCTGGCCAGCGCCGCTTCCATCAGGCTCATCATGACGAAGCCCCCGCGCGCGCCGCCAGCGCCGCGGCAGCGCAGTCGGCATCGGAGAACGGCTGGCGCCGGCCGCCAATCTCCTGGTAGGTCTCGTGCCCCTTGCCGGCGACCAGCACCACGTCGCGCGCGTCGGCCTCTGCAAGGGCGGCACGGATCGCCTCGGCGCGGTCGCCGAGGACGCGTGCCCCCGGCGCGCCGCGCGCAATGTCGGCGAGGATGGCCTGCGGATCCTCGTCGCGCGGGTTGTCGCTGGTCAGGATGACGCTGTCGGCGCGGCGCGCGGCGACCCCGCCCATCAGCGGGCGCTTGCCCGGATCGCGGTTGCCGCCGCAGCCGAAGACGCAGACGAGCCGGCCGCCGCGCGCGCGCGCGGTGTCGCGCAGCGCCGCCAGCGCCTTGTCGAGCGCATCCGGCGTGTGGGCGTAGTCGATCACTGCCAGCGGCTGCCCTTCCCCGCCCAGCGGCTGCATGCGGCCGGGCGCAGAAGTCAGCCTGCACAATACGGCGGCGGCCTGATCGAGCGGCACGCCCGAAGCCAGCAGCGTGCCCAGCACGGCGAGCAGGTTGGAGACATTGAATTCGCCCACCAGCGGCGCCTCGATGTCGGCGCGGCCCTGCGGCGTGGCCGCCGTGAAGCGCAGCCCGTGCGGCGTCGCCGCGATGTGCCCGGCAATCAGTGCGCCATCGACGCCCGCCGCTGCAGCGGCATCCAGCGCATAACCGATCACCTGCACGCCGCCGCCGGCAAGATCGCGGGCGATCTTGCGGCCGTGCGCGTCGTCGAGGTTGAGCACGGCCGCCTTCAGCCCGGGCACGGCGAACAATTGCGCCTTGGCCGCGCCGTAGGCTTCCATGCTGCCGTGGTACTCGAGGTGGTCGCGGGTGAGGTTGGTGAACACTGCGACATCGAAATGCACGCCATTGACGCGGCCCTGGTGCAGGCCGATCGAGGAGACTTCCATCGCCGCCGCCTGCGCGCCCTGCGCGAGATGCTGCGCGAAAAGGCGGTGCAGGGTGAGCGCGTCCGGCGTGGTGTTGAGGCTCTCCTCCAGTTTTCCCGGGAAGCCGCTGCCGAGCGTGCCGACCACGGCACAGCGGCGGCCGAGGCGTTCGAAGGCCTGGGCGATCCACTGGCTCACCGAGGTCTTGCCGTTGGTGCCGGTGACGCCCACCGTCCACAGCTTTTCCGAGGGCCGGCCATACACCAGGTGGGCAATCCAGCCGGAGAGCGACTGCAAGTCGTCCACGGCGACGTTCGGCAGCGCAATGGCCGTCCCGCCCGCCTGGCCCTGCCGCTCCCAGAGCACGGCCGAAGCGCCGCGCGCCACGGCAGCGGCGATGAAGCGACGGCCGTCGGCGCGCGCGCCCGGGTAGGCGACGAACACCTCCCCCGGGGCCAGCGCGCGCGAGTCCGCGCTGAGCCCTGTCGCCGTCACGCCTTGCCTTTGCAGTTCATCGAGCACGCGTTGCGCTTCCCCCAGTTCACGTTTCACAGACTCTCCGGCACCGCTGCGACATCCCGCGCCACCTGCACCGGCTTCAGCGGCGCATCCGGCGCCACGCCGAGCGTGCGCAGGCTGCCGGCCATCACCTGGGCGAAGACCGGCGCCGCCACCTCGCCGCCGTAGTACTGGCCGGCGGAGGGCTCGTCGATCATCACCGCCACCACCAGGCGCGGGTCCGACACCGGGGCGAAACCGACAAACACCGCCACATAGCGGTCGGCATAGCTGCCGCCCTCCAGCTTGTGCGCCGTGCCGGTCTTGCCGGCGACGCGATAGCCCGGAATCTGCGCCTTGGGCGCAGTGCCGCCGGGCAGCACGGCCAGCTCGAGCATGGCGCGCACCTGCCGCGCCGTTTGCGCAGAAAAAATGGATTTGCCCGCGAGCGGCGCCGATTCCTGCCGGGTCAGAGACAACGGGATCAGATCGCCGTCGCGGGCAAATGCCAGGTAAGCACGGGCCAGCTGCATCAGCGTCACCGAGATGCCGTGGCCGTAGGACATGGTGGCCTGCTCGATCGGCCGCCAGGTTTTGAAGGGGCGCAGGCGGCCGCCGACCTCGCCCGGAAACCCGAGCCGAAGCGGCTGGCCGAAGCCGATATCGTCGAACATCCGCCACATTTCCTCCGCCGCGAAGGTGCCGGCGATCTTCGCCGTGCCGACGTTGCTCGACTTCTGGATGACCTGCGCCACAGTCAGCGGGCCATGCGGATGGGCGTCATGGATGGTGGCATTGCCGATGGTGAGGCGGCCCGGCGCCGTCTGGATCAGCGAATCGGAGCGGAAGCGCCCCTTTTCCAGTGCCAGTGCCGCGGTAAACGGCTTCATCGTCGAGCCGGGCTCGAAGACGTCGGTCAGCGCGCGGTTGCGCAACTGCGCGCCGGTCAGCTTGAGGCGGTTGTTCGGGTTGTAGGCCGGCAGGTTGGCCAGCCCCAGCACTTCGCCGGTCCTGGCGTCGAGGACGACGACGCCGCCGGCCTTGGCCTTGTGCACGGCCAGCGCCTGCTTCAGGTGCGTGAACGCGAGGTATTGCACCTTGGCGTCGAGGGCCAGCGTGATGTCCTTGCCGTCCTGCGGCGGCTTGATGCTCTCGACGTCCTCGACGATGCGGCCGAGGCGGTCCTTGATGACGCGGCGGCTGCCCGGCCTGCCGGCCAGCTGGTCATCGAAGGCCAGCTCGATGCCTTCCTGGCCCCGGTCATCGACACCGGTGAACCCGAGCATGTGGGCGGTCACCTCTCCGGCCGGGTAGTAGCGGCGGTATTCGCGCTGCTGGTGGATGCCGGGCAGGGCGAGCGCGGCGACCTTCTCGGCGACATCCGGCGGGATTTGCCGCTTGATGAAGACGAAGTCCTTCTCCGCGGCAAGCCGGCGATTGAGCTCGCGCACGTCCATCTCCAGCAGCGCCGCCAGCGTGCGCGCCTGTGCCGGCGACAGCCGCGCATCCTCGGGAATCGCCCACACCGATTTCACCGGCGTGGACACCGCCAGCATGTCGCCGCTGCGGTCGGCGATGCGGCCGCGCGTCGCCGACAGCTCGATCACGCGGGCATAGCGCGACTCGCCCTTCTGCTGCAGGAAGTCGTTGCGCACCACCTGCAGGTACACCGAACGCGCGGCCAGGGTGCCGAAGGCCAGCAGGATCAGCGCGGCGACGAAGCGCGCGCGCCAGGCCGGCAGAAGCTGGGAGAGCAGCGGGCTGCTGGTGAATTTCACTGCGGGCGCTCCACGGCCAGGATCTGCCCCGGCGCTGGCGGCTTCATGTGCAGGCGCTCGCGGGCGACCTTCTCGATGCGCGCGTGGGAGGCCCAGGTGCTCTGCTCGAGCTGCAGCTGGCCCCACTCCACTTCCAGCTGGCGCATGCGCTCCTGCTCGCGCTCCATCTCGGTGAACAGCTTCCGCGCCGTGTGCTGCGAGGCCACCGTCCCCAGCGCACTGGCCAGGACAATCGCGATCAGGAGCAGGTTCACGCGCAACACGGCATCACATCCTTTCCGCCACGCGCATCACGGCGCTGCGGGCGCGCGGGTTGGCGGCGACTTCCGTCGCGGAAGGCGTGACTGGCTTGCCGACCAGCTTCAGCCGCGGCGGCGGCAGGTCGGCGGCGCGCAGCGGCAGCCGGGACGGGAGTTGCGGCGGGCGCGAGGCGTCGCGCAGGAAGCGCTTGACGATGCGATCTTCGAGGGAGTGGAAGCTGATGACGACGAGGCGGCCGCCCGGCTTGAGCGCATCGACGGCCTGGGGCAGCGCTAGCGACAATTCCTCAAGCTCCTGATTGAGGTGAATCCGTATAGCCTGAAAGCTGCGCGTCGCCGGATGCTGGCCTTGCTCGCGCGTGCGGACGGCCGATGCCACGATCTCGGCAAGTTGTCGTGTGGT
>Ga0209477_1001957_pt1 | contig 12193 bp, 8 predicted proteins | sample KloWWTupernatant_FD_187180 | JGI IMG/M metagenome (GOLD analysis project Ga0209477, IMG submission 187180) | Active sludge microbial communities from Klosterneuburg, Austria, studying microevolution and ecology of nitrifiers - Klosterneuburg... | ecosystem: Engineered > WWTP > Aerobic digester >...
AGATTAATGATTCGTCAGCGGCCGGCCGGGCGATGCTAACAGCCACAAACGTGGCTGCGCAGACAGCCTTGCTGAACCAGTTCACCTCTGCCTTAAAAGGTATGGTTCCTTCCAGTGGGGGTGGAACAACGAACTATCTGCGAGCGGATGGTACTTGGGCAGCGCCACCTGGAACGACGACTGGAAACCACAGTACACTAACGGGGCTTGCAAATGACGATCATACTCAGTATCACACTGATGCGCGAGGAGATGCGCGCTACCCGCCGAACACTCGTTCAGTACTTGCCGGTACGGGGCTTACAGGTGGAGGTAATCTTTCTGCAGACAGAACGCTTACCTTGGATACGGCGAGTGTTCGCAACGTTGACCACTCTGCGGTGCAGATTTCAGCGGGATCAGGCCTGACCGGCGGCGGGACGATAGAAGCAACTAGAACCCTGGCGATCGCAGACAACGGGGTTACACTTGCTAAGCTTGTAGATATCAGCCAGAATAGGTTGCTGGGTCGTATTTCCGCTGGTGTAGGTGATCCACAAGAACTTACGGTAGGTCAAGTTACGGCTCTGCTTAGCCAGTTTACTTCGACCGACCAAGGACTAGCTCCTGGGTCTGGCGGGGGAACTGCGGCATTCCTGCGCGCGGATGGAACCTGGAATACCCCGCCGGGAACTGGAGTGCCTACGACCCGGTCGATCGCAACGTCAGCACCGTTGACGGGGGGTGGAAACCTCTCGGCAGATAGGACCCTTGGGATTAGCAACTTTTCTTCCGGTGCTGCAGGCGCAGTTCCCGCAAGTGGTGGTGGAACAGCTAACTTCTTGCGGGCAGATGGCTCTTGGGCGGCGCCACCTGCAAGCTCGCTCATTCTTTGTGACAGATCAGCCTTTAGCGCGCAAACGCTGCTAGAAAACGATGTTACTTTAGTCCAGTTTGATGCTAATAATATAGATCAAGGAGGCTGGGTCGCCGCTGGAACAGCGGATGACAGGATCTATGTACCAGGCACTGGAAATAAATATGTCAGAATCCAAGTACGAGTAACTGTAGACTTTTCTGGCGGGGATACTTCTGGGGTTATGCTTGTGCTAAGTTTGCGACAGAACACTGCCATCATAAGCCAAGTTTTTATGCAAGCACCTTATCTGAATGCAAGTACTCCTTATGCTACTATATCCTTAAGCCATGTGTATTATACAACAGCAGGTTCTTATTTCGATGCAACTGTTCTAGCTGATCGTGTTACAGGAACAGAAAATTTAGCCATAAGAGCTACAAATAGAGGAACAACCTTTTCCTGTCAGGTAATAGGATAAGCCATGCGCATTCCCTATCGACCAGTTGATACACTGCAAGATCCTACAGTTCTGCGGGAGCTGCAGCGCATTGCCCAGGCTATAAGCCTGTTGGCAGCGAATCAGTTGGAAGTCTATTATGTAGAGCCTAAGCGCCCACTAGAGGGACAAGTCGTCATTTGTGATGGTACTGACTGGAACCCGCTAGCTGATGGGATTAAGCGAGCTATATGGTTCAATGGGACTACTTGGCAGGCTTTTGTATGACAAGCAAAATCGGACTAACGTATACGCAAATAGGCCTTGCGCATATAGAAGCTGTTTGGCCTAAAGTTTGTCCGTGGATTATTCAATCCATTGGAGATCAAGAGCTTTGGGCAGAAATTGATACTATAAAGGAAGAGCTCCTGCAAGGTTATGCTGTTTTGTGGTTGGTTCAAGATGCGAAAACGGGGGACGTAAGATTAGCCCTGATTACGCAAAGTATGCTTGTTAATGGGCTGCCGACCTGTGTATTAAAGTGGGCAGGTGGGCATAATATGAAAGATATTGTATTCGATATAGGGCTTATTGAGTCTTGGGCCGCGAGCCGAGGATTCTATGGTATACAAATTTGGGGGCGACCTGGCTGGAAAAAGCTGTTTGCTCCTTTAGGCTATACGCACACCTATACTGTAGTTAGTAAGGTGTTCAACGAGAGGATACACTGATGGGCGGCGGGACGCAAAAGCAAACTACGACTGGCAGCACCACAACCCTGTTGCCGGAAAATCAGCAACAGAACGTTAACCTGCTGATGCAGGGGGCGCGAGACTTCTACAACTCTGGAGGCGTCAAGTTCTATCCCGGCCAGACATATGCCGATACCACCGGACAGCAACTTACTGCAAGACAGAATGCAGAAGGCTATGCCACTGGTGCAGGGCAGGATCTGGTTAACAACTATCAAGCGGGGGAAAACTTTTGGCTCAATCCCGCGAACACCTTTAACCCGCAAAATATTCCAGGATTTACCGCGGCTCAGGACGACGTAACGCAGCGAGTTCGCCGCGAACTTACGGAATCTATGTTGCCTGGAATCAGGGGGGGTGCAATTCAGAGCAACTCGCTCGGGGGTAGCCGTCAGAATCTGGGAGAAGGTTTGGCCGTTGGCCGGGCGTCAGATGCTTTGGCGGGCACTCTGGCTAACATGAACATGCAAGCCTATGGACAAGGCTTGAATATGTACAATGCTGCGGCCGGACGGGCTCCACAAACCTATAACATGGGGCTAGCGCCAAGTCAAACGCTGTCGGCTGTAGGACAAGAATATCAGTCAGATCAGCAAAGAGCGATAAACGAGTCTATGCAGAGATTTAATTTTGAACAACTAGCGCCTCTTCTTAATTTACAAGCTCTGCAAAGCCTTACAGGTACGGCGGGGCAGTATGGTGGAACTGTGAATTCCACGCAAGAACAAAAAATGTCCGGCGGCGGCGGCGGAGGTCTTGCGGCCTTAGGTGGATTTTTGAGTCTACTTTCTTTGGCCATACCTGGGATGGCGCCAGTAGCTGGTGCCGTCAATGCAGCTGGAGCAGTTAGTGGCGGTGGCGGCTTTGGCGGCTCGGGTGCTGCATAGGAGAATTGTAAATGGCAAGCCTAGGTGATATACTTTCCTTCGAGAAGTTTAACTTAAAGGAAATGTGGAACAAGATTAAGAAGGATCCTGAAAGGTTACTTCTTGGGGCAGTAGATCCAATCTCGTCAAAGCTCTGGAGTGGGGTTACGGGAAAAGACTATGCCCCCGCGGTTAACATACTGGGAGGTCCAACAAAGGATACCTTTCAGGCAGCTGAAGCAGCGGGAATAAACACGAAACCTGCCAACGCGGCCCACCAGGTTGCACAAACTATCGCTGGAGCCTATGGTGCTGCAGGATTAGGTAATGTGGGAGGAAAGCTGCTTGGGACTGCGGGGGCTGGCGCGGGATCTGGCACGAGCGCTAGCCCTGGTGGCTTTGATTGGCGAGGACTAGCTCAACGAATTGGACCAAACCTTCTTCAAGCGGGGGCTGGGCTAGGTGGTCCGCAACAGGCCATGTCCGAGACTCCCCCGCCGCCGGCGCTTGTGGCTCCGCCAAATGCGGCGACAGGAAACCCCGATTTAGTAGCACAAATAAAAATGCTAATGGCGCAAAGAGGGCTAGGCCCAGCGCCAGCGCAGACACAAGGCGAAGCTCGCACGAGCGTTGGCTCGACTTTGACTGGAGGGTATTAAAATGGACGAGATTGGTCAACTGCTATCGCAGCTCTTTGGGCGAGGAGCCCCGCAGATTTCTGCAAATCCTGCGACGCCGCCCATTGCTCCTCCAGCTGTAGCGGGGCAAGCAGGGCAGCCCTCGGTGTTGCCGCAGCCCCAAGCCCAGCCAGAACCGGAAATGTCCTACGGGCGCAGATTGCTGTCTAATCTGCAAGACCCAAACTTCCGGCAGGCTATGTTCCAAACGGGAACGGCTCTTATGAAGACCCCTGGTTATGGTCAGGGGCGATGGGATGTAGCGGGGAACGCCTTGTCGACGGGGGCCAATACCTTGTACACTCTGCGGGAACAGCAGAGGCAGCAGGCGGAGTCTGCGAAACAGCGGGAGTTCGACAACAGACTGAAAACAGGAGAAGCGGAGCGCCAAGGGCGAACGGCGGGGGCTTATATCGAGGCAACAGGGGCCCAAACGGCGGAAACCAAGCAGAGGACAGAACAAGGAAAAGACACCTTTGATTATAACAAGGGGCGTCGTGACACTGTGGCTGAACTAGCCGACGCTCTTAGTGGGGCAGAGACGAAGCTACGTCAAGGGCAGGCGAACAAAGCTAACGCAGAAGCTGGTTATCTGCGAGCAGGAAAGCCGGGAGGAAGAGGCGGTGGTGGCGTTCGCACACCGCAAGATATACAAAAGATCGAAATGATGTCCCTCAAATATCAAGCCGATGGACTTAGTAAGATTGACGCAGATGATAAGGCTGTAAGGACGCTGGAGCTGCAAAATTCTGCTAAGACCCCAGGGGAAATGGCTAGGGCTTTGTATGCAGATAGACTTAGGGCTTGGTCTGATGATATTAATAACCTAGGTAAACCACTAGACCCTGCTATTATGCGATCTATGCTACAGGATTCGATAGACATTGCACTCGAATTGAACAAGCTAGACGTTGCCTCGCAAGGCTCGGTGCCGGGCGCGCAAACCTCCTTGCCTGGCGGGGGCATTCTGCTTGATCCTACGGTGCAAAGAAAGATCGAGGCGCTCAAAGCTAAAAACACTCCTCCGCAAGCTATCCGCGAAGGGCTTATTGGTTCAGGGCTAGATCCCAGCTTATACGGATACTAAACTATGCCAACCCTTGACGAGCTTCTGGCCGAAAGCCAAGAGCAGTCTGCGACACCTGATAAGCAAGCCCCACCGGCTGTCACGCTTGACAGCTTGTTGACAGAGCCTAACAGGTCTCCCACTACCCAGGTAGTTCCTACGCAGCCTGTTGCCCCCGTAGCACCGATTGCAGGTGCTCCCGCGGGGACTACGCTAGACAACTTGCTGCTGCAGGTTAGTCCAGAGCTTGACACCAGCCAGGATGACACGCCAGACCCGGATAAGCAAAATGCGCTTATGGGGTTTATGCAAGACTATTACGAGGGAGTCGGCAATAGTCTTGTTGGCAGGACTGTAAAGTCTGCAATAAAAACCCTCGCCAGTTCGGTAAAGGCGCCTGGTGAAGCAATCGAAGCTACGAACTATCTCGTAGACCCTGATGGGAAACCCTTTGAGTATAGCTGGTCTGCGCCACTGGCTAGCACGCTGGTTGGGACGAAGAACTTAGTACAAGATCTAGAGAATCAGTTCTTGCCTGATCGACAAGTAGATCCAGAAGCTGCTTGGTATGAATCGCTGCCAGAAGGCCTAGGCTCGGTTGCAGCTTTTCTTGGTGGTGGGGCTGCACTAAAGTCTCTTGGACTTTCTACTAAGGTGGCCACGGGCCTTCTTGGCGCCACAATCGGAGGAAGCCAGCAATATGAAGAAGCCTTGACCTTTGATGCAACAGAAGATCAAGAGCTTCTCGCCCTTGTTGGGGGCGCAGGCGTTGGGTTAACAGAAATTCTCCCGACGACCTTCTTTTTAAAGAAGCTAGACAGCCTTACAGGTGGGCAGGTTCGAGATAGGATTCTAAAATATAACTTAAACAAAGAACCTGGCGCTTGGCTAGAAGGCTTAAAAGGATTGATTTTTGAATCTGGACAGGAAGGAGCACAACAGATAGGGACTAACTGGGTCGCCAGCGACCTGGCTGCCTATGAGCCTAACAGATCCCTGGGGGAGAATTTTTGGGCCTCCACTCTGACGGGAGGTTTAATCGGCGGGGGCATAGGCTATGGATTAGGGATTGTACAAAACTCACAGCGGAATCAAGTTGTAAGAGAACTAGAAGATATCTTCAATCAAATCATGGCTTCTGGTAATCCCATTAACGATATTGCAGGGGCGTTTACGCCTGTGCAAATGTTAGTGCAATTGCAAAAAGCCTACGATGATGTGAAGAGACAGCTAGATGCAGAAGGAGAAAAACTTACAGCTGGAATTACGCCAGATGACTATTCTAAATTGGATGATGCCGGAATAGAGCCTAAGCTAGACGCGGATTTACAGAAACCTAGTTTTTTAGGTTATAATGCGTTTGATCCGGCTATACAAGGTTTTTTGGCTAGTCCTGTAGATGAACAGGTGGAAAAAGTTGTAGCAAAAAATCCTGATGGAACTGTAAAATCTGTAGAAGAAGCCTTAAACGAAACTCCAATTGTTGTAGCTGAAGTTCAATTGTATAAGCAAGCTATAGCTAGCACAGCCGCAGCAAGCGAGTCCACAAGAGATGCAATAAATAAGTGGAAAGCAGCTGCAGAGACGGAAAAAGATCCACAAAAACTACAGCGAATAAGGGGGTTGATAAAATCTAACGAACTTGAACTGAAAAATTTAAAAGACAATCTCGTTGAGCTGCAGAAAAAGCAGCGGATAGCCAAGACTGTTATGAGCCAGGTTAAGAATTATATAGCGGCCTGGCGTAGTGCAATGGGGATGGAGTCTAAGTTTGTAGTGGCAGACCGCATGGGGAAGTTTGCAGATTACTTTGATCCACAAACTGTAAGTCAGACAGAAGGATTGTTTTCTACTTATTTTGTATCTGGAGCACAGACAAGCTTTATATTTGCGAAGATTGAGCCACTTGTAGATCAACTGTACTATAATAAAACACTTGCTATAACAAGTAAATCTGACTTCCGTAAACTGTATGAAGTACTATCGCATGAACTAGGGCATTTCGTAGCTGTTACTCATGTAAGAAGGTTGCTTAGTACGATAACAAATAAGGGCTTAAGCCTAAAAGAAAGGCAAGAGTCTTTTAAAATTTATGCCGTTCTTTTGAATGATTATAAAACTTGGTTAAGCCATATTGCCCCGCAACCTATTAAGAAGCTTCTGGAAACACAGTTTGCTCCGGAAAGAGCTAGCGATTTCGCGTCTTATAATTCAGACATAATACCCTTTTCGTCAACGGCGCGTATGCCGAGGAGCCGGAAAAATTATCTAGCTTCCTTCGACGAATTCTTTGCAGAAATGATGAGCCGTTATGCAACGCAGGGCCAGTTCGCTGACGTTGCAATGACTAAGTTTTTCCAGCCGGTTCTCGCCCAATATCAAGAGTTGTTCAAAAACCTGCCGGAACTGGCTAAGCAGGAGTATGGGCAGAACTGGGTAAAGTTCATAGAATCCTTGTCCTTGCAGAAGAAAGTAAAGGATGAGCTAGAAAATCTGCAAAATAGCAAAGGCGCTAATATTATGACAGCGCTGAAAAAGGGGGTTCCCGGATTCGAGGTAGAAACTTTCGCCGGCGAACAGCAATATCTAGATAAATGGAACTGGGGAATAAAGGTTGGATTAAATCTTGTGCAGATGGTAAAAACCTTTCCACACGTTTCACAATGGAAACAGTATTTGCAAGGCGTAATGCACTGGCAATCGTTCTTACGCAATTTTCAAGCTGAAGCTGTAGGCACGCTAGAAAACTGGCGGTCGCTTGGCAAGGTGGAAGCAAGTCTCTTAACGGATGTTCTGTACGACGAAGCGATAGCACAAAAAAGAAAGCCTCTTGCAGAGTTGCAGGCAAGACTATCGGGGGACGGGCTGCTGGTTTATAAGCAGATTCGTGAACAGCTGGACCGCGTGCTAGAGTCTATGAGGCAGGCAGCCCTCGATGACGCGAATAAGACTTTTTATTTTAACGAAGAGGCCTTGAAGAAAGAGGTAGAGGAGGTTAATTCTGATTTCGATAAGATGAAAGCAAAGGGCTACTTTCCTTTCGTGAGATTTGGGAAGTATACTATTACCGTGCGGGCTAAAGAAGCGTTGACGTATAATGGGGATGCCTATAAAAAGGGAGATTTACTTAGCTTTCCCACGTTTGAAACAGCGAAAGAACGTGATGCTGCGATCAGTGGTATAAAAGCTGAATTAGGTGACAAGGCTACTGTCGGCAGCAGCACTATGCGGGAAACCGATTTTGCAATTCAGGGTATGCCGCGGGCACTCATGCGGGTGTTGAGGCGGAAGCTTGAACTGGCGAAAGAGCTCACACCCGAACAGGCAGAAGCCTTCGACAAGCTGGAAGCAGAAGCTACTCCCTTTCAAAGTTTCCGCAAGCAGTTTCTTAAAAAGAAAAACATTCATGGATATAGCCGAGACGCTATGCGAAGCTATGCCTATTATATTCGCTCTGGTGCTGGGCATATCGCACGGGTAAAATATGCTGATGAAATGCGACAGGCTATGGAATCTATGCAGGAAAGCGTAGAAGTTATTAAGACGATGGGACATCGGGCAGACGATAGACAGGCTATGCGCGACTGGCTGAACCGACACTTTTCTTACATTATGAATCCGACTAATGAGCTGGCTGCTCTGCGGGGGGTGGGATTTGTAGCTTATTTGGGATTCAACATTAAGTCTGCGCTGGTCAATTTGACACAGGTTATACAGTTTGGTTATCCCTATTTGGCTGCAAGATATGGCGATGCTTCGGCTGTGTCACAGCTGATTAAGTCTACGCGAACTTTACAGGATTGGGTTAGACACCCAGATAAATATAAGAAGGCGCTTACGCAAGCGGAAAAAGATCCAATAAAGTTTAGCAAAGCACGCGAGGCGAGGATAGCTAAGCTTATAGCACAGGGCTTGCATGAAGGTTGGATAGATCAAAGCTTGGCGACAGAATTGGCAATAGCTGCGAGCGAAAATAATCTGGATCGAGGGTTGTTCACTTCAGGTAAGAGCTTGCTGTGGCATAATATAAGCAAATATAGCGCGCTGCCTTTTCATTTGGTGGAAAAGATTAATCGCTATACAATGGCTGTAGCGACCTACGAGCTGGAATACGCTAAGACACAGAACCACGACAAGGCAGTAGTTGCTGCGCGCGAGGCAAACTGGAGTGTAAACTTCGAGAATTCCAGGTGGAATCGCCCGGAGTTCATGAGGGGGAAAAAGTCTGCGGCACTCTTGTTTGGCAACTTCTTGCAAAACGCTGTGTTCTTTGCAATCAAAGATCCTGGCAAGCGCAGGTTCTATTTGATATTGCTGTTGCTGGCGGGAATTCAGGGTCTGCCTGGCGCGGATGACATAGAAGACTTAGTTAACTTCGCTGCGACTTATTTGAATAGAATGCTGGGGATTAAGTCTCCCATGGTGAATATGAAGCATGAAATGAGGGAAATGTTGAATGAGCTAGGAGCGAATCCAGACCTTATTCTCCACGGGATTAGCCAGAATTCGTTCGGCCTCGGGCATGTAGGAGAGCTGGCGGGGATCCCCATTCCGCAGTTTGATCTATCTGCTTCCCTTGGTATGGGAAATATCTTGCCACTGACGGAAATACCAAACCAAGCTCTCTTGGGAACAAAGCCTGGAGACCTGTTTATGCGAGCGGCTGGTTCTGCCACGGGAGCTGGGGGCAACCTTATTGCCAACATCTATACAGGCTTGATGTCCGACGACCCAGACACCTGGCGGCGAATGGAAAAGCTTATTCCTATGGCCTCGGCGGTGAACGTAAGCAAGGCTATGCGCTATGCTACGAGGGGGAAAGAAGAAACGCGAAGTGGAAAGATAATTGCAGATTTCGAGCCCTTCGACGCAAGAGCCTCGATGGAAATCGCCGGCCAGGCCCTTGGGTTTACTCCCTCGCGCGTGCGTGCTGGTTGGGAACAGCAAATGTTGCTGGGAGATATGAGCAGATACTACAGTGTACAAAGAACGAAGCTGTTAAAGGATCACAACTGGGCGCTGTATACGGAAGATCGCGAGGCGCGGGCAGATGCAATAGAAGCTATAAGAGAATTCAACGCTGCGGTTCCTTACCCTGAAATGGGGATATCAGCTAGTTCTATTCGTGAATCCGCAAGAGCCTATATTACTTCTCGGGCTTACGGCGAGGCCGGTATTGTGCAGGAGAAAAAGCTTCGTCGACTGGAGAAGCAAGTTCAAGAGGCATATCCCGATCCTTGGGGGGACAAGCAGCGCAAGGAACAAGGCTCTGAGTTTTAAATGCCCGAAGCCATAGCTGATAAGTTCGTTTGTGTATGCCAAGGCGTTTGGCCATAATGCTTGCTCTCGTTTTCTTGTTTGCCCGTAATAGACTATATGGACAACAATAGCCAGCGGCGCGGGCAAGCTGGAAGAACAAGTCCTTTGTAGTTTTACCCATTTGAAAGAACCTTGATCCAAACTGTACCACCTTCGTTGGTGGCTTCTATATGATGGGCTGCAACGCAAGCCATAAGAGCATCCTGGAAGTCTTTATAAGACATGGTGCGGAAGCAGAGCTTGAATAGCTCTGTCTGAGTGATGCGACCGTAGGCCTGGACGAGCGACATTAATTCGTTGCTGTACTTGGCAGCGCCTTGAACGCCAATGAGGTTGAAAACCTCTGGCATGTCGGCTTCGAGGCTCGATACGATCTCGCTCGCGGCCTCGAGGTTGGCTTGCGAAACAACTAGCTCATCTTTTTCTGCCGCGCTAAGAACCATTGCCAACTTGTGTATGTGGGTTTGCTTGCGCGCGAGGTAGCCCGCGAATCTTTCGTTGTCCAGATGGCGAGGCTTATTTTTATAGTGGTGCTCATACCACGTGGTCCCCCACGAAACAGCCTGCGGAGAAAGAACATAGGCCCCACGTAGAAGGCTAATCGCTTCCAGGTCGTGAACGAGAGTTCGCTGGATGTCCATGAACTCAGGGGGTAGTACTGCAGAAGGATATGCCACGAGCCGTCGCTTATGCTTAGCGAATACGAAAACGCATCGGGAAGTAAACCCTCCTCCGATAAGATACTCAGGAAAGTTTCCGGCAATCCAGCCTGGGGTAGTGCAGGCGGCGATGTTGATCCAGGGGTTCTCAATTCTATCAGAACCTTGAGTCTTGGTTCTTTTCTCCCAGACACCCAGTTGGCCGTCCCAAAGTGAAACGAGAACATCTACCATCTCCCTGTCGTTGGGGTTTAAGAATGTGCCGAACTCGCTCGAGGCGATTGTAAGACAAGACATAGGAATGTATGTATCGTTGTCCATTAAGACGGACTCGTTAGCGTCGGCTAGAGCCTGCGTGAGGGCCTGCCAGGTAACGGCGTCAGGGCCAAACTTGATTCCCTCGAGCTGTCTAAGCAGGGACATGCCAATAGATAAGGTGGTGGACTTCGACACTATCCCAGGAGGGGCCACAAGTATGATGTAGAAGTTGGGGGTCCATTGGAAGTAGCCTTGATCTATCCAAACCCGCCGGCGAAGGGCTCCCGCGATTGTAGAGACGGCAACCCAAAAATGCATCTTGTCTGGAGCTTCGGAAAAGCTCGAGTAATGCATGTAGGTTTTGATCCAGTTGTCTAGTTGACGCAAGAAGGGTTCCTTAGATGATAGCAAGAAGGAAAGATTACATGCTATCTTTTATTGCTGCACAGTGCCCCCAACTCACATCACTTACTTTAACCCCTGCCTGAAAGATAAGGGGCTTTGCGTAGGGAACACTTATGGTCAAGACTCGGGTTAACTCAGGTAGTACGACGGGGGTGAATATTTTTGGCCACTGGAAGATAGAGGCGTCGTGCTCTTGCAATAGAAGTTGTAGATAGAGTTTTCTTAGTTTTTCGCTGTTAGTGGCCGCGATTATGCCGAGGTTTGTAGCAATGGATACAGTGGATTGAGGAATCCAGGCGAGCGCTTCTTTTAATATCCCTTCGATGCGGTCGAAATAGAATCTGCGATAGCCAAAGGCGTTTTCTACATAGCGCTTTGTGGCGAGCTGCATCTGTATTCTATTGTGCCAACGAGCTATGTTTGGGTGTGCGCTGAACCAGCGGGTTTGAAAGCGCTCGGCCTCCGCCATAAGGATACCAAGAGCGGCCGAGAGAACCTTGGCGTTGCCTCCATAATTTGTAAGGTGTACGCCCTGTTTTGCTTGATACCGTCGGGGGTCGTAAGGAGACTTCGGACGAGTACCAAAGATGATCTCGCAATTTTCATCATGCAGGTCTCTCGTGGGATCTTCGAATAGCTCGATTAAGCTTTCATCTTCTGCCTCCCAAGCCACAACCCGCGCGTCAGCTTGCGGCAGATCGAACTCGCCTAGGATAAATCCCTGGTCTGGAATGAACAGCTTCCGTAGGTTCGGAAGAGGAAACTCGTTGTTTTCCTCTTGGCCAGAAGATATGTTTTGTCCGTTAGAGCCAAAGCCAAAGGGGTCAGAGCTACTGGCGAAACGAAAGGTTTCAGTTCCTGGAATTGTAAACTGACAATGAAAGCGGTTGCCAGGGCCGAGTTGTTGCATGCAGACG
>Ga0209477_1001958_pt1 | contig 12192 bp, 13 predicted proteins | sample KloWWTupernatant_FD_187180 | JGI IMG/M metagenome (GOLD analysis project Ga0209477, IMG submission 187180) | Active sludge microbial communities from Klosterneuburg, Austria, studying microevolution and ecology of nitrifiers - Klosterneuburg... | ecosystem: Engineered > WWTP > Aerobic digester >...
GGGCGAGACGCCCGCGCTCCCAAATGTCGCGATCGCGGCCGAGCGCCTACGTGCTGACCGGTTTGAGCGCCAACTCATACAGAAACCAGTGCTTCCGCGCGCAGGGTCCGAGCTTCTCGTACAGCGCATTGGCTCGATCACCGTAACCGGTGATGTAGGCCCGCTCGATCCCGCTTCGGCGCAAACGGTGGAAGCACTCCCGGATCACCGCCTCGGCCAGCCCCAGGCGGCGGTAACGGGCGTGGGTGCACACCTTCTCGACCTCGGCCATCCGCGCTTCCGGGTCGGCGAAGCCCACGCAGGTGGACACGTGCGCGCCGTCCGCCGCGATGACGGACAGGTCGAAGGCCGGGTTGTAGGCTGGGCTCTCACGGTTGTACTCGAACCTGAGCAGGTCGAGGGCGCTGACCTGATCCTCGTCATGAAATCCGCTCCGATACAGCAGCCCCTTGCTGCGCCAATCGCTGTTCTCGAGCATGTCGACGATGCGATATCCCGGGCGTAGACCCACGGGCCGGGTCGCCTGCGCCGTCAGGTCATAAACCCGCGTGACGGCGACCTCGCCGCGGGAAATGAACCCCGCCCGCTCCAGCGCCTGCAGGGCCGCGGCCGGGCGGGCATGGACCTCGATCTTGAGCGTTCCATGGCGCGGCCCCCAGTGCGCGATCGTCCAGTCCAGGATGACGGCATACAGGTCTTCATGGCCCTCACGGACAAGAATCGCGATGTCGCTCCCGCCATCTTCGGACAGCACAAAGCCGAGCAGCCGCCCGCCATCATCGAACCAGAGTTGGGCGTGTTTGCGAAAGAAGGAAGGGAAGTATTTCTGCTCGTGCCACAGACCGTATTTCCAGTCGCCCAGGCGGCTGAAGAGCCAGATAAAGTCATCCCGCTTTGCGGCGTAGTCTTCCTGCAGAAAGCGACCCATCTTCTCGAAGTCGTCGCGGGCGGGGTCGAACGGGCGGGTGTGGATGGGCATCTTGCGCGCTCCCTGGCGCCGGGGTCATCGGGCGTCCCACTGAGTATCGCGCAGCGCTGGGTCGCGCGGGGATTTTCCCCGGCGAACACCCTAAAGGTGGGCCCGCTTAAGCTTCACCCTGTCACACGCCGACGCGGGCCCACCTTTAGGGTGTTCGCTGTGAAGCCGAAATCGAGGACTTGACAAACACCGCCCGGCGTGTTATATAACCACTTGGTTATGAAATCCAGCAGCCCGGCTCCAATCGAATCAGCTCAGCTCGACGCGACGTTCGCCGCGCTGGCCGACCCCACCCGGCGGGCGATCCTGTCCAGGCTCGCCCTGGGCGAGGCGTCGGTGATGGAACTGGCCGAGCCGTTCGCCATCAGCCAACCCGCGATCTCCAAACACATCAAGGTGTTGGAGCGGGCGGGCCTGATCTCGCGCGGGCGCGACGCGCAGCGCCGGCCGTGCCGCATCGACGCCCGGGCGCTGGCGGAGGCCGACACCTGGCTCGAGCGTTACCGGCGTTTGTGGGAGGCCAACTACCGCCGCCTGGATGCCTTGCTCGACGAATTGAAATCGTCCTAGAAGCTGTCCGCGCCGAAACGCGCAGGGAGAACACGATATGACAAATGCCTTGACGATCACAACCCCCACCGACCGCACGGTCACCCTGACCCGCGTATTCGACGCCCCCCGCAGCCGGGTGTTTGACTGCTACACCAAGCCCGAGTTGGTCCGGCGCTGGCTGCTCGGCCCGCCCGGTTGGTCGTTCCTGGTCTGCGAAATCGATCTGCGGGTCGGCGGGTCATATCGCTACGTGTGGCAGGACCCCGGCGGGGCGAGCATGGGCATGCGCGGCGTATACCGCGAGATCGTGCCGCCCGAGCGTATCGTCGATGCCCAATTGTTCGACGAGGACTGGACCGGCGGCGAGACGGTCGGAACGCTGGTCCTGGTCGAGCAGGGCGGCAAGACCACCGTGACCACGACCATCGCCTACGCGTCCACCCAGGCCCGCGATGCGGCCCTGCGCACGGGCATGGCCGAGGGCATGGGCGCGAGCTTCGACCAGCTCGCCGAATACCTGGCATCACTCGCGTAATCCTTGACCATGCCGACCCTGAAAACCAGCCTGACCCTGCCCAGCGAGCCCGACAAAGTCGATGCGTGGATGGATGCCCTCGACCATCCTCTGAAGCCCGTCGCCCAGGCCCTGCGGGCCCTCATCCTGCGGGCCGACACGACCGTCGGCGAGCACATCAAGTGGAATCATCCGGCCTTCTTCTACACCGGCGAGATGCAGCCCTTCAATCCGAAGGAATACAAGCGCTACCTCATCATCTTCAACCTGCATAGCAAGGATGGCGGCGTGCTGCTCGTCTTTCCACATGGCGCCGGCGCAGCCGATCCCACCGGACTGCTCTCGGGCGACTACGCCGATGGGCGCCGGCTCGCCCGGTTTCACACCCTGGCGGAGGTCACCGCCGCGAAGAAGCCGCTTGCGAACATCATCAAGTCACTCATTCGCCAGGCCAATCACTAGATTCTTTCTGAAACGATATCCCCGGCTCCGCCGGGGATATCGTTTCAGTATATTTTCGGAGAAGAACATGCAAACCATCACCCCGTTTCTGTGGTTCGACAACAACCTCGAAGAGGCCCTGGCCTTCTACACATCGATCTTCAAGGACTCGGAGATCTTGAACCAGAGCCGGAGCGGCCCCGACGGCCCGCTCTTCATGGCGACCTTCCGCTTGAATGGCCAAACGCTCATGGGACTCAACGGCGGGCCGATGTACAAGTTCACCGAGGCCCTCTCGATGTTTGTGAGTGTCGAGACTCAGGACGACGTGGACTATCTGTGGGATTCGCTTTCGGCCGGGGGCGAGCTCCAGCAGTGCGGCTGGCTCAAGGACAAGTTCGGCCTGTCCTGGCAGATCGTCCCGACCGCGCTGGGCGAGCTCATGGGCGACCCCGACCCGGCCAGGTCCCAGCGGGTGATGCAGGCCATCCTGACGATGGTCAAGATCGACATCCAGGCCCTGCGCGACGCGCACGCGGGCGGATAGCGGCGCGGACCCACTTGCTCTTGGAGCCCTGAACTGCACCACACGCGCCAAGTGCGCGCTGTCTAGGACCGTTTGCAGGAGAAAGGGAGTACGGGAGATCAAATGTCGTCTCCCGTTCTCCCGTTCTCCTGCTAACTGCAGGCCCGAATCTGGGGAGGCGTTTTGGCCGGGGAGCAGCCGACTTTGCAGGAGGCATGGCGCAAGCGCCGGGAGGTTTTGTCGCCCATACAATGAACGGTGATGCTTCGCCTGCTTGTCCGCAAACTCCTGCGCATGGCGGCGAGCCTGCTTGGCGTGACGCTGATCGTGTTCCTGCTGATGCGCGCCATCCCGGGCAACCCGTGGGCCAACTACGCCACCACGCCGCGGTTCACCCTCGGCGTGGCATCGGACACGGGCTTTCAGCGCGAACTGGTTCGCCGTTACGGGCTGGACTTGCCCGCCTGGAGGCAGTTCACCCGCTATGTTTTTGGCGATGTGGACGATAACGGCGTCCTTTTCTGCGGTGCCGTGTGCGGGAACCTTGGGCCGTCGATCCAGCGCCGCGGACCGAGTGTGCAGCAGATCCTCTTCGAGGCTCCCGAAGACCGGACGGTCCTGGAGAGCCGCTTTGGGTATACCCTGCGGATGGTCCTGTTTGGGGCGTTGTTTGCCATCGGGCTGGGTGTGCCGCTTGGCGCCCTGAGCGCCACGCGTCCGCGATCCGCCCTCAGTCGCGTCATTTCCGTTGGACTGGCCGGGCTGGTCTCGGTCCCGAACTTCATCCTCGGCCTGATCGCGATTCTGGTCCTCGGGGTGTGGTTGAGAGTCACAACCGTTGTTCCTGACTGGGGAAAACCCGGCAACTGGATAGCCCCGGTGATCGTTCTGGCGGCCGTGCCCATGGCCAGCATCGCCCGGGTGACCCATGCCGCGCTGGTCAACATCCTGAGCGAAGACTACGTCCGGACCGCGCGCGCCAAGGGCTTGTCGCGGGACAAGGTGATGATGCGGCACGTCTTCCGGCCCGCGCTCGCGCCGATCATCACCTTTCTGGGCCCGCTCTCGATGGAGATGCTGGCGGGTTCGCTCATCGTCGAGGGCCTGTATGGGTTCCCCGGTTTCGGGCGGTCATTCTTCACCGCCGTCCTGGAACTGGACTATCCGATGATCCTGGGCTTGACCGTGGTGTATGCGAGTGGAATCCTGATCATCAATCTGCTGGTCGAAGTCGCGTGTGAACTTATAGATCCCCGCCTCCGGGCCGGGCGACCTCAAAGGGCGCAGCAATGAGCCTCTTTCCGTGGCGGCGGGCGGCGCGATCCGGGCGGGTTTGGTTTGGTCTGGCGGTCATACTCGTCCTCTTCCTGGTGGCGGCTCTGACTCCCTGGATCTCACCGCATGACCCCTACGCGTCCAGTTTCACTCAGTCGCGCCTGCCGCCGGCGTGGGTTCAGGGAGGTCCCGAGCCCGGAATGGCCGAGTTTCCTCTTGGCACCGACCGCGCTGGCCGGGATATCCTGAGCCGCCTGATCCATGGCACCCGCACGGCGGTTGTGCTGGCGCTGACGGCCGTGTCTCTGGCGGCACTGATCGGCGCGCTGATGGGGCTGGTTGCCGGCTACATGGGCGGCGCGGCCGACACGTGGCTGACCTTTCTCTTCGACACCCTCCAGTCCCTACCGGGCATCATGTTCATGGTCATGATCGTCCTGATCTTTCGCGACGGCCTGGCCCCCACCTGGGTCAACGGCGTGCTCACCCTCGTGGTCGGGTTCGCCGCGGTGGGTTGGGTGAGCCTTGCCCGCCTTGTCCGGGTGAGCACGCAGCAGATCAAGGTCCGCCCGTTTGTCGAGGCGGCGGTTTCACTGGGTGGATCGCCGTGGCATATTCTCAGCAGGCACCTTCTCCCCAACGTGTCGCACGTGATCGTGGTCTGGGTCATCAACACCATCCCCGCTGTGATCCTGCTGGAGGCGCTGCTCGGGTATGTCGGCATCGGGGTGACCCGGGCCGTCGACGGCGATGAATTCGGGATCGTGAGCTGGGGCGGCCTGATCTTCTCGGGCCGGTCATCGTTGAGTTTCAACCCGCTGATGGTCATCGGACCATCAGTCGGGATCCTGCTGATGACGATGAGCTTTGTCCTGCTCGCCGATTCTCTGGGAGAGGGCCAGCGCCAGGGAGTCGAAATATAGACGCGGCACGGCAAACCGCGTGATGGAGGCGAACATGCATGACGCATCGGAGCGCGTTCGGGATGATGGAGCTTCGGCAAGCGGCCCGGATGTCTTCAAAGTCGCCGACCTGCTGGTCTCACGGTCGATCGCCACCCATGGCGATGAGATCGACCTGATCGCCTACTACGGCTCGCACGCCCAGGGGGTGGCCCGCGCAGGCTCGGATCTGGACATCTTCTACGTCCCGGCCGAGGGCAAGGATCCTCCGGTCGGCCGCACGGTCCTCATCGAGGGCCTGCTCTTCGACTTCTGGGCGATTCGCTGGGAGACGCTGGAGGGTTTCGCCACCGGCCGGATCCGGGGCTGGTCGTTTGCCCCGGCCATCGTCCACCATGCCAAACCACTCTATGCCCGCAGCGACGTGCAGCGCGCCCGGCTCGATGCGCTCAAGCACAAGGTGCTCGATCTGCAGGCGCCCGAAGCCCGGCCCGGGATGATCCAGCGGGCCCTGGATGCGTTCAGCGCTGTCCTGGCCCATCTCGGCAACCTGCGTTTGGCGGCTACCGTCGGCGACTTCGCCGACGTTCGGCATGCCGGTTGGAAGGTCATCCTCGCGGCCTGGGAATGCCTGGCCCTGGCGAATCAGGCGTTCTGCGATCAGGGCTGGGGCAAGCTGCTCGAGCAGATTCCCCGCCTGCGGACCAGGCCGGACAACCTCGAAGCGCTGATCACGACCATCAGCACCTCGGGCGATCCGGCCCGGATCGCCGGTGCAGCTGAGGAACTCGCGTTGGGCACCCGCCAGGTGCTGCGTGACCTGCAGCAATCGCTCGGGGCGGAGCGGAGCGCCCAGGATGTGTTTGGCGGCGCGTATCCGGAGATCCACGACGGGCTCGGCAAGGTGCTCGCGGCCTGCGCTGGAGAGCGCGCGGTCGCCGCCAGCGCCACCGCCTGGTTTGCCCAGTTCGATTTGAGCCTGATGCTCAACAGCCTGCGGAGCGGCGCGAATGGTTGGGATTTCAACCTCTACAGCGAGATTGCGCCGCTTTACCGGCAGCTCGGATTCCCCGACCTCATCCAGGCCACGGCGGGGGAGTTATCCGGGTTGGCTGAACAGACCCGTCTGCTCGATGCGCGCCTGCGCGCGTGGCTGCGCGCGCAGAACGTCGATCTGGGCGAGTTTGAGACGTTGGAGGCGTTCGAGCGGTCGTTGGCGGGCGGATGAAATGAAACCTGCATCTATCCGCAGATTACGCAGATTTGCGCCGATTTTTTTCCTTGTCCGTGCGGCGTAAGTCCAAATCCGCGGAAATCTGCGCAATCTGCGGATAGATCCCGTGTTTCATGGGCGCCGATATGTCATGGTTTCATGTAGACTGGCTGACCTCGCCCCATGCAAGACACAACGAAACAATCTCATCCATCCGGCGCGCTCCCCGACGGCTATCACGAAGTCCTCTATTGGCGGGTGACAGACAAGCCCGTGCGCGTCATCGTGCTGCAGGCCGTGGGTGTGCTCCTGCTGCTCGTTTTTGGAGTGATCTTCTTCAGCATCGCCGGCAGCCTGGGCCGAATGCCGACGCAGGGCAACATTGGCCCGCTTGAAATCGGCCTGATGCTCGTTGCCATCCTGTTGACCTTTGTCCTGCATGAGGCCACCCACGGCCTGGTTATGCGCGCGCTCGGGGCGCGGCCGCAATACGGCATCCTGTGGAAGAGCGCGATGTTGTATGCCACCTCGCCCGGGTTTTCGTATCGCCGAAACAGCTACATCGTCATCAGCCTGGCGCCTCTGGTCGTCCTCAGCGCCCTGGTTGTGCTGGGGATGTGGCTGATGCAGGGCACGCTCTGGGTGGCGGTCCTGGCCGTGTGCGGCGCCTTCAACGCGGCCGGCGCGATCGGCGATGTGTGGATCAGCACGATCGTGTTGCGTTATGCGCCGACCGCCCGGATCGTCGACGAGCGCGACGGGATTCGCGTGTATTTGCCCGGGCCGGCGGCCTAACGCAGAATCTCGACCAATCCGCCGTTGTGCTTGAATGTGCGGGTCAGCGCGACTGTCGGGGCCGCGCTCGTCGGCTCGCCTGGCTTGCGGACGAGCATGCCAACGCTCAGGGTGCCGGACTGGATCGCCAGGGAGGTGACCGTGACCCGGTCGCCGAGCAGCATCGCCGCGCTTGCCTTTGGCACGCCCTTCTCGTTGATGACCGAGGCGAGATAAATGAACGTCCCGCTCCCGCCCCGGTTGACGACCAGGACGACGACCGCATCCTCATCGCCGTCGCCGTCGAGATCGCCAAAGGCGCGCTCCTGGCTCAGCTCAACCCGGTTCTTCGAGGCGGAACCCGGCGCGGCCGGCTCCTCGAATACGCCGTCCTTGAGGCGCGCAGCGGGCGCTGACAGGCCTTCGACTGGATACTCAGCGTTGGGCAGCCCCGTCCACAGGGACGCGGCGGCGGTTGGGGCGGGGCTCGGCACCTCCACGGGCGCGCCCGGGGCGGCCCGCACAAAGCTAACCGCCAGCGCGCCGTCGGCGGTCCGAAGCTCGAGCCGATCGCCGTCGATGCGATACGTCGCGGCGGACTCGAGCGCCTTCAGATACTGCGCTTCCTGAGCCATCAATCCGGTTGGCTCGGGGCAGGCCTTCTTGGTGCCGGCGGGCGCGTTGATGTTGATCTTGCCGGCGGCCGCCTCAAACCCAGCCATGTAATTGTTGCAGCCAGCCGAGCCGGTCAGACGCGCGTCGGCGCCGAAGTTGGCGCTCAGCGCGGCGCCAAAGCCGACACTCACGACCGCCTGGTTGCCGTTGTTGATTCCCGTGGCGAGCCAGGCCGTGCCGCCCAGTGTGTCACTCTGCCTGGTGAATACAGCCAACAGCCCGCCGGCGGCATCGAGAAGTGTCAGCGTCTTGCCATCGCTGCTGTAACCGGCCGCCTTGACGAGGGCCGAGGTGTAGGCCGTCGCCCGCCGCATGATCGGTTCGGGGCAGGCCATCATCGTCGAGACCAGGTTCTTGTCGACGGTGATCTTTCCGGCGTTGAGCGTATACGCGCCGCCATAGCTGTTGCAGCCATCGCTACCGCCCAGCCGGGCGTCTTCGAGGTTCAGGGTGATGGCGGGGCCGGTGTCGGTCTGACCAGGCAGTTGGGTGAGCGACCAGCGCGTGCCGGTCAGCGGAACTGGCGGAACGGCGGGACCGGCACCCGGGGCGACGCCGCATCCGGCGGTCAGAAGCCCAAGCATGAGCGGCAATGCCGCGGCAAATCTCTTGTGTGTGTTCATATCTCCTCTTTTTTGCAATGATTCAGTCCGTCATCCTACTCCCCGGACGCCGACTTTGCCTGACGGCAGGCTGACGGCGGGTTGACAGTCAGCCCGCGCGAATGGCGCATATGATTGCGGCCATGAATTCCAAAGGCTCCCGCGCGATTTTCGGTCTGCTGGTCGGCGTCGCTGTGCTGATCGTGGTCGTGGTGGTCGGTCTGCGCGCCGTCGGCGGCCTGCTGGATGGCGGCAACGCCAACTTCAGCAAGCCCCAGAACGCGGTCGAGATCAGCGTCGTCTACGCCCCCGAGCTCGATCTATATATGCGGGATGTCATCACCGACTTCAACCGCAGCTATGCCCAGGGCCGCAACCCCGTCACGGGCAAAGAACTGGCCCGCGGCGAGAAGCCAATCTGGGTGAGCGGCGGGCCGGCCTCATCGGGGACCGTCGCCCAGGGCATCATCAACGCCGTCATCGCGCCCAACAACGCCAACGTCGAACGGCCAACCCTGTTCGCGCCCTCGGTCCGGCACTGGCTGGCCCTGGTCAACTATCAGACCGGCCAATCCGTCTTCGATGTCAACGGCGCGCCGGCCACCGCCGTCGCCCCGGTCGTCATGGCGATCTGGGAGTCGCGCCTGGAAGCGATCAAGGCCCGCAACCCAGGCAAGGAGATCGGCTGGCAGGAGCTCTTTCAGGTCATCAACTCGCCCAATGGCTGGCGCGACTATGGCTTGAGCGGGCGCCAGGCGGTCTACTACGGGCACACCGATCCGTTTGTGTCCTCGACCGCGCTCTCAACCTTGATGGCCGAGTTCTACGCAAGCGCGCGCTACAACGCCGGAAATGTCAGCGCGAGCAAGCTCACCCTTGATCAGGCCAACGATCCCAAGGTGCTCGAGGGCGTGCGCCAGTTCGAGCGGCTGATCAAGCACTACTCGGCCCGCACGACCGAGTTCAAGGAATACATCGCCCAGGGCCCCGAGTATCTGGACTTCGTGGCGCTCGAAGAGAACGATCTGATCTTCATCAACCAGGGCAAGACCCAGGCCAAGCCGACCGAGAAGCTCGTGGCCCTGTATCCCAAGGAAGGGACCTTCGTCCACGACCACCCCTTCGCGGTGCCCAACGCAAACTGGGTGACCGACGAGCAGCGCGCCGCGGCCAAGGTCTTTACCGAGTTCAACCTGACCAAGGACGTCCAGCTCAAGGTCCTCGAGAACGGCTTCCGGCCGGCCAACCCGCAGGTGCCGATCGGCTATCCGATCACGGCCGAGAACGGGGTCGATCCCAGTCAGCCCAAGACGCTCTTGCCGGTGCCCGATCCGGCCGTCCTCGCGACGGTCCAGAATTCCTGGCAACTGGTCAAGAAGCAGGCCAGCGTGGTGCTGCTGGTCGACACCTCCGGGTCGATGGGCGAGAGCGACAAGATCGGCCAGGCCCGCGGGGCGGCCAAGGTCTTTTTGGATGATCAGGGCGGCAAGAACAATATTTCGCTGGTCGAGTTCAACACCACGGTCCGGACGCTGGTGCCCATGGCGAGCCTCGAACAGAACCGGGCCGATCTGAACACCCGCATCGACGGGCTGCGCGCCAGCGGCAACACCGCCCTCTACGACGCGCTATTGGCCTCGATCGAGCAGTTGCAGAAGAACTCAGACAGCAATCGCATCCAGGCCATCGTGCTGCTGTCGGATGGGCAGGACACCTCGAGCAAGGCCACCGTCAACGATGTCGTGCGGGCCATCCAGGTCGCCCGGAATGGCAAGGCCCCGATTTTGGTGATCCCGGTCGCGTATGGCAAGGATGCCGACATCAACGCCCTCAACGCGATCGCCCGGGCCAGCGACACCAAGGTCCAGGCAGGCGACGCGAACACCATCAAGCGGCTGCTCGAGGTGATTGGAAGCTACTTTTGATCTTTCCTGAGGCGATATCCCCCGCCCCGGCGTGCGCCGGGGCGGGGGATATCGCCTCAGGAAAGATCCGCCTCGTGCCATAATCAGCGGCAAGCATGATCGCCGCAATTGACTTTGGCCTGACCAACACCGATATCGCATACGCCCCCGCCGCGGGCGAAGCACCACGCACGATCTTTATCACCAGCGAGCACAAGGTCGACGGGCACGCCTTCGCCCACGCCCTGCGCGCGACCGGCCATTCGCCGGCCGACTTCACCCGGGTCGCCATCACCGGCGGGCAACATCGCCGCCTGCCCGACGCCATCGGCGGGGCCGACGTGATCAAGGTGAATGAGGTCGAGGCGATCGGGCGGGGCGGTCTGGCGCTCTCCAACCTGGACGAGGCCCTGGTTGTCAGCGCCGGCTCGGGCACCGCCTGTGTCGCCGCGCGCCGCGGCGCCTTCGCTCACGCGACCGGCAGCGCGGTCGGTGGCGGCACATTTGTCGGCCTGGCCAAGCTTCTGCTCGGGGTTGCCGATCCGCAGGCCATTGACGTGCTGGCCAGGGCCGGCGACGCCAACGCCGTCGACACGACCCTGATCGAGGCCGTGGGCGGGCAGATCGGCAAACTCCCCGCTGACGCCAACGCGGTCAACTTTGGCAAGATCGAGCGCATGGGCACGCTTCCGCGCCGGGAAGACATCGCCGCCGGCCTGGCCCGCATGATCGGACAGACCATCGCCGTCATCGCCATCAACGCCGCCCGGGCCGAAGGGCTCGACAAGGTCGTCTTTATCGGGCGCCTGATGGAGCTTGGCTCCGTGCGTCAGACGATTCTGGACGTCGCCCGCTTCTACGCCATGACCGATCGCTTCGTTCTCCCGCCCAAGCCTGGCTTTGGGACCGTCATTGGCGCGTTCTCGATGCTGTAGGGACCGGCCGTCATGCTGATCGCCCTGAACAAGCCGTACGGCGTGCTGTCGTCGTTCACCCACGAGTCGCAGTCGGCCAGCGACGCCGGCAAGCGCACCCTGAGCGAGTTTGGCCTGCCAGCAGGCGTCTATGCCGCGGGCCGCCTCGACTACGACAGTGAGGGCCTGCTCCTGCTCTCGGATGAGGGCGCGCTGATCCATCGCCTGACCGATCCGCGCCACAAGCTGCCCAAGATCTACTGGGCTCAGATCGAAGGCGTGCCGACTGAACCGGCCCTGGCCGCGCTGCGGCGCGGACTGAAGATTCAAGACTATGTCACCCAGCCATGCGAGGCGCGCGCGCTGCCCGAGCCGCCGGCGGTCGGCGAGCGGAGCAAGCCCGTCACCCCAAAGGGACCAACGGCCTGGCTCGAGATTGTGCTGCGCGAGGGCAAGAAGCGCCAGGTCCGGCATATGACCGCCGCCGTTGGTCTGCCGACCCTGCGCCTGCTGCGGATCGCCATCGGCGGGGTCCGGCTGGGCGACCTGGCGCTTGGCGCGTGGCGGCAGGTGCCGGTGGCGGAGGTATTTTTGTCAAAACCTCGCGGGTAGGCGCTATAGGCCCTATGCGGACGCAGTTCGCTGGCGCCTACCCGCAAGGTTTGTTCATGACGGTCCCTTGCAATCCGCTCCCCCCTTGACGAGTTTGCGCCCTTGAAATACAATCTCCCCATGATTACGACCATAACGGGGAAGAACCAGGTGACGCTACCGGCTGAGATCGTCAAAGCGCTGGCGCTCACCCCCGGCACGAGGCTGGAGTGGCGCATTGGACCCGATGGCAGCATCGTCGCCCAACCACGCCCGTCGCGCGCGCGATTGGCCGTCGCGTTTCTGGGCAGCGGGCGGCGACTGCTCAAA
>Ga0209477_1001960_pt1 | contig 12187 bp, 14 predicted proteins | sample KloWWTupernatant_FD_187180 | JGI IMG/M metagenome (GOLD analysis project Ga0209477, IMG submission 187180) | Active sludge microbial communities from Klosterneuburg, Austria, studying microevolution and ecology of nitrifiers - Klosterneuburg... | ecosystem: Engineered > WWTP > Aerobic digester >...
TGGGTGCGCTCAGCCTTGCCGTGTCGTATCCTGCCCGCTCGATGTAGAAGCCCGGCGAGCAGTAGTCGTGCTGCATGTCGACCACGAGCACGGCGCATGCCAAAGCGGGCGTATTCCGATCGCGCGGCCAGGGATGCGGGTCGCCGTGTATTTGACTGGGCATGACTTCTACAACATCCCCTTCAGGCACTTTCGGATTTCCTTGCGCGCCCAGACATAGTGGCTGGAGGTTGCCGAGACGAAGTACGCGCCGAGGGTGCTTGTCTTCGTCCAGGCATAACGCCCGGGCTCGAAGAGATCCTCCTCGCTAATCTTCGGAATCGTCTTGAGCATCTGCCGGTACGATCGGCGAAACTCTTTCAGGACTTCATCCAGGGGCCGATCGCGATGTTTCTCGTAGATCTGCTTGTTCAACGCGGGGAGTTGCGACCATATAAAGCCCTCACCTGGAACCGCGGGCGTCAGGCCCTTGAGACCGGCCTTGTGCCAACTCAGGCACATTTGCTCCCATTCCCAAATGTGGGCGAGGACGTCTTTGATCGCGCAATGTGTGATCGGACTGCTTGTACTGAGCTGCTCAGGCGTCAGCCCTGTAAGCGCCTGCTCCAAGGCATCGTGCTCGGCCTGCATCGCGGTGATCAACTGGTCTTTGGTCGTGGGACGCGGCATTTCAGCCCTCCTCTGTCGATTCAGTGAACTGTTTCTTCTTGGTGATCAGCTCGTAGTTCAGGCGGAACAAGGCGAGGGCGCCGTCAACGCCCTTGTCGCCACGCATCGGGAAGGTCACCCAACCTGTGTCGGGAAGGAAATAGTGCGGGATGGCGCGTCCGCTCTCGACCAGTTCGGCACGGACCTTGCGCGGAAATGGCAGGTCGGCGTGATCGCTGCCGTGCAGATGCCCCACTTCGCGCGCACCGACGTGGAAGGCCACCGCGCCAAAACGACCCGGGCGGGTGGTGATCCCATCCCAGGTCAGCAGTTCATCCCGAATGCGCTCAAATGCGTTATTCATTGGCGGCCGGCCTCTTTGAATCGATCCGAAGGTTGGTTGATTACGGTGGACCTCCTTCCGCCTGCGCCCAATTGTCGGTCTCGCGCAGTGTCGCGCGCGGCGAATGAGTCCGCCCGCAGATCGGATTGTCGGCGCGATCAGGTTTGCGGCGCGCCTGGAATCGCCGATAGTCCCGCCGCCTCAATCCCAGCGATGGCGCAAATCTCGTCGTTGTCGCCGATGTCGCCCGAGATGCCGACCGCGCCGATGATCTCGCCATCCGCGCCGGCGATCAGCACGCCGCCGGGTGAGGGCACCATTCGCCCGTGGCTGGTGGCGGCGAGCGCGGCGAAAAACGGCGGGAAGCGATTTGCCCGCTCGGCCAGCTCGCGGGTGCCAAAGCCCATGCCGAGCGATCCCCAGGCCTTGCCAAAAGCAATGTCGAAGCGGACAAAGCCGGCCCCGTCCTCGCGTTTGAAGGCGATCAGGTGCCCGCCCGCATCCAGGACGGCGATGCCCAATGGCGCGAAGTGTTTCTTGCGCGCTTCGGCGAGCGCCACCTCAATAATCGCGATCGCCTGGGCCAGTTTGAGTGCTGCCATTTCGCCTCCAACGTGAATTGCTCTGAGACCGATCGTGCTCTCGGCGCTACTTTACTCGATTTGGGAGGGAGATTCAGGCGGCCAGCAGAACAGCCTGCCCTCCGTCTTCACCGCCTCCAACATCAATTCAGGCGGGAACATGCTCCGGCGTATCAGCTCGCCGATCAGGGCGCTTCCGCCGTCGGCGTCGGTCGGGATGAGATAGCTCTCCTCGCGCCTGGATGTGAAGACATACAGCTCGTCAGACGTCAGCCAGTCACCAGTCATAAAGCACACTCGGACAACGTCGGCCCAGTCAAAGCCGTCGGTCCACGGTGCGCCGCCCGAGGGCGCGACATCGCGGTAGACGGCGGTCTTGTCAAAACGAACGTGATACCAATCGGCGAGGGTGGGCATACTGTCCTGGGTGCGCATTTCCGATTGTATTCACTGTCTCGCAACGGGCCCTCTGCAAATCGTAGATCCGATACCCCGCATTCCCGAAGACCAGCGGAAACGGGAGTGCCCGGGTTGACTCAACCACCGCATAGTGCGCGCCGAAGCGGCAGGCCAATGCCTCGAAATCAGCCGAGCCCAGGCTGGCGTAGGCGGCCTGGACGACGGCCACGTTTTCAAAGTAATCGCCGTTGAAACGCGCGGCGGCGCCGGGGGCCACGGCCTCGAAGCGCGGCAACCATTCGCCGAAACCATCGGGCTGCAACGCCAGCTCGAGCAGATCGGATATGGACGCGAGCGTCCGCCGCTCGGAATACACCCGCCAATCCGATTCATACAGAATGATCGGGCCGGGCGGTGTGACAAAGACCGCCTCGCGGGGCGTATGGTCGCGTGCCCATCTCTGGGCCTCTTCCCATGGTCCGTTCGGGCCGTTGATGTATATCCCGGGCTGCCACACACCCGAGAATCGCAACGCCAGCGCGCAGCCAGCTGCCAGGATGGCGACCGCCGCCACCACGGCGGCGGCGGGGATCCTGCGGCGGGCACGCTCGGCGATGACCCAACCACCGAGGGCGAGCGCCGGCCACGGGAAAACGATGAGGGATAGCCCCGCCGCGAGCCAGCGCCCGCGGGGAAAACGGCCGGCCCGGAGCGCTTCCGAAACCGCATGCGCCGCGCACAGATACGCGACGAGCAGTAGCAGCACGCACACCCGTGACAGTTGGAGTTGCATCAGGGCGGTCGCAGGCCAGATATGGGCAATCGCCTCCTGGAGGACAAGCAGCGCCGCGCCGGCCGCCAGCATCGCCCGCAAGGCGACCGCATGGCGGGGCTGGCTCGCCAAAAGCGCGAGGGTGCCCAGCCAAAGTCCGCCAAGTCCGCCCGCCACCAGCCATAGCAGGCTGGCTGGGCCGTCCAGGGGATGCCAGATGTGCCGAAACATGCCCTGCCCAACGACTTCAAGCCAATCCGCGCGCACGCTCATGTCCAATTCTGGATTGGAACCGAACTTCCAGATCAGGACGGGCGCGGCCGCGCAAAGAAAGGCCGCGCCCGCCCGGGCAAAACCGCGCACTCCAACCTGGCGCCGCTCGACCAGCATCGCCACGCCCAGAAACAACACGGCAAAATTGACCGAGACCAGGTGCAGGTTGTAGGTCGCGCCCAGCAGGCCAAACGCGGCGGCCGGGCGCCCCCGGAAGTACAGGGCGAAGGCCAGCAGAATGAGCGGCAGCGCCGCACTTCGATTCAGGAGACTGAACTCGATCAACGGGAATCCGACGAAGCCCGTGTGCGGCAGCGCCAGAGCGCAGACAGCCAGCAGCCCGCTCTCGGCCTTCCCAAACAGCGCCAAGGCCAGTTCCCAGGTCGCGGCGAAGGTCGCCCAGGTGGCCGCGACGTGGGCGAGGAATAAAGCGGCTTCGAGCAGGCCAGAGCCCACGGTCGGCAGGAAGAGGAACCAGAAGAAGCTGTAGTGTTGCGTCCTCAGCGCGACAATCGGATCGCCGGCGTACAGGCCGGGATCGGTATACGCCCTGAGCATGGGCAGGTGGATGATCTGGTCAAACGTTCCGGTGTGGTAACCGGTGGCCAGGATATTCAGGGCCGCGGCGAGCAGAAAGAAAAGCGCGCGCCGCGCGCCTGAACGGCGCAACGTATCGGCCAGTTCCGATACCCTGCGCCATGCGACTGATCCGGGCGGGCTGTCAGTGCTGGCCGGAAGCCCGCGTGGGATCACTTCTTGCAGAAGGCCGGAAAGGCGATGGTCACCGGCACGTTGACGTTGGACAGCTCATAGCTCACATCGGCCTTGAATGTCTGGGCCTTGGCGCTGCCCTGCGCCGCGGTGGCCGCCTCAAGCGCGAGGGTGTACTTGACGAGATACTGCCCATCGCGGGCGAGCCAATAATCGCCCTTGTTGTTGCGCACGACAGCGCCGGAGTCCTTGCCCAACTGAGTGACTTTGAAGGTGAAGTGATTTGTCGGGATCCCGTTGATGGTCTCTTCAGCCACAAAGGATGGATTCTCAGCGCTGAGGGTCACATCCAGCAGACCCGTCAAGGTGCCGCGCAGATCGGCCTCAATCGGCTGCTGTTCGGTCAAATTGCCTTTCTGGCTCGCTCCCTGCCCCGAGATCTCGCACTGCTGATTGCCAATTGCGATGGTCTCGTTCGCATCGGTCGAACCCTTTGGATTGTCGGCGTTGACCTCGCGCGTTTCCATGCGCGTGCGCGACGCCTTCTTGGCGCTATCCACCTGGGTGATCATCGTGATCTCGTTCTGGTCCGTCGGTTCCGGGCCTGAGGTGACGGTGCGCAGCGTGGTCTGGTAGCTGTTGAGGCTGGCCAGCCCGGTCCGCATCCCGGTCATGGCCGGGTTGGGCGGGCGGCGGGTGGGGGTAGGAATGGGTGTCGGGCTGGGTGGCAACGCGGAGGGTCTGGTCACGGTTGCCCCGGGCCCAGCAGTCGCGGCTTGTTGGGCGATGGGCGGGGGCGTTTCAACCGGATTGGATGACCCGGAGGTCTGCAGCGACCGAATCAGGCGGGCTGGGATATCGGAACAACCAAGCATCGACAACGCCAGCAGCGCGGTCAAAAGGGTCAAGGCACGTCGAGACAGGAACATGATTTGCCTCCGCTGAACGATTTCATTATAGGTTCAGAATGCTTTTCAGGCCCATTCCGCGCGCACGAGACCGGATAGCGGCATGCGGGCCAGCCAGACCGCAGGCACCACGCTTCCAGCCAATCCAATCCCAAGCGCGCAGGCCAGGACAAAAGCCACGGTCCGTGCTTCGATCACCATCCGCACCTGAACCCCCGAGGTTTGCAGAGGACTGGCGGCGCCGATGGCGGAAGCGCCGGCAAACGCGAGCAGGGTGGCCAGGGCCGCCACGGCAAGGCCCTGCGCGCACACGTGAATGGCCAGCGCGGCGGGTTCGTACCCAACCACTCGCATCACGCCCAGATCGCGGCGGCGCAGCCATGTGAGCCGGCCGAGCGTCGCGGACAGCGCCAGGGCCGACCATATCCCGAGGCTGCCCGCGATCGAGCCCAACAAGTCAAATAGCGGGCGCCATTCACGGGTCAGGTTGCGGCCGCTCGCCCCCCGCTCGACTGCGGAGAGACCGCCGGGCAATTCGTCGCCGGGTTTCACGGACCCGCCGGCCGGCACCACGAAGATCGATACTGCGTCGTCCCACCCGAGCAGGTCCTGGGCATCGCGCAGGCTCACCCAGGCCTCGAAATCGGAAACGGTGCCCGTTTCGAATACCCCCACGACGATGAATTCGCGGCCGCGAATCTGGATGGGCCCGCCCAGAACCGCATCACGGTTACGCGCAAGCTGAGACCCGATCATCGTCGCGCGCGGCGGATCATTGGCGTTCAGCGGCCGCCCGTATAGGAGGCGAAAGGTCTCGATCTCCTGATAGCGCGCGGGATCGATGCCGCGCAGGAGAACGGCGGATGCCGGCGTCGCGCCGGTCACATTGTGTATTTCGGGAATGGGATGAGCATATCCGCGGGCGCGCAGGAGTTCGACGGTCGCAGACGGGATGCGGCTGCCATAGAACTCGCCCATGCTGCCGCTTTCCTGAATGACCAGAAGTGACGGATTGACCGTGTCGTAACGGCTGAGCATGTCGGTCTGGTATCCGCCAATGAGCAGGGCGCACATGAGCGGTAGCGCGGTGTTGATGGCGAGGACGATCAGCAGCCATGGATGTTGGAGCAGCGCCTGGAGTCCAAGCCGCATGGCGGATCGCATGGCCTAACTCCGCAGCCCTTGCGCCACGCTGGCGCGCAACAGCCCGGCCGTCGAGACCAGCGCGCCGGCAAACGCCGATAGCGCCGTCAACGCAGCGAAAATCGCGACCCTGTTCGGATCGGCCGTAAGTCGGATGGGCACATTGAAAACATACGCCGGTCCATCGGCGTAGAGGGCCGACATCCAGGCTGATGCCAGAGGAACGCCGATGCAAAACGCCCCCGCGGCGAGCATCTCAGTGCGCAGCAGCAAATACGCGCTCACTTGGGCCACCGAGAATCCGGATAAGCGCAACAAGGCGCTTTCGCGGGGGCGCTCGGCCAGATGCAGGGCGCTGGCCATGTAGGCGCCCATGCCCACGGCCAATAATGCGAGCCCGCTCCCGACATACATCAGGTTGAGCAAGTCTCGCAACAGCTCGGTGTTACGCCGGGTATAGGTGTCTTCGTAGAACACGACGAAACGCCCCGCAATCTCCGGGTCCGCCGCCAGCCGCGCCGAAACGGTCTCTCCATCGGCGCCGAGCGCCACTTGAACCGTGACGATCTGGGTGAGTCGATCCGGGCCGAACAGATCGCGGGCCGACTCGAGCGGCATGTAAACCGCCGCGAACGCAACGCCCGGTGAACGGAACGTGCCCGTCACCGTCATGGGCCGGCCGTAGATGATCAGCACGCTCCCAAGGTTCCAACCCGCCGAGTCGGCCAGCCCTTCTCCGATGACGACCTCGTTGCCGATATTGGGCCAGCGCCCGGACTGGAGCGACAGGTGCTGAGCGCCAGCCCAGTCTGCCAGCGGCGCAGCGCGGACCTGGACAAGGCGATCATTGACTCGCAACTGGCGGAAAAACAGGGGAGACACGCGCGACACGAGTTGGGGCCCAAGCGCCTCAGCCGCCCGCATCACCTCGTCGGGCAAGGTCGAATCGCTCGGATCAACGTAATTCCCGTCGAGGATGATCAGATTCGAGCCGGTTGATGGCACGGCCAGGAAATCGGACAAGGCAGCGGCCATAGCGCCCAATAGCATCGCGCACACGATCACGGAGGCCATTCCGGCGATCGACAGCATGGTGCGCAATCGGTCAAAGCCAAGGTCCGCGAGCGCCAGCCGCAAGGGGGTCATCTTGGCTCCCTTCGACCGCTGGACAGGCGGATGACCTGATCGCTGGCCTGGACCAGGCGCTGGTTGTGGGTGGCCATCACGATGGTGTGCTGACCGTCCCGCGCCAGGTCACGCAACATCGAGACCACCGCCTCGGCCCCGGCCGCGTCGAGATCGCCAGTGGGTTCGTCGGCCAGGATCAGGGGCGGCCTGGTGATGATGGCCCGGGCGATCGCGACACGCTGCTGTTCGCCACCTGACAGTTCCGCCGGGCGGTGTCCGCGCCGTGCGCCCAGGCCCATTTGGTCGAGTATGGCGCGGGCCGCGCGCAACGCATCGGCCCGGGCTTGCCCGACAGCCAACAAGGGCAACGCAACGTTCTCATCGGCGCTGATAAAAGGCAGCAGGTTGTAAAACTGGAAGATGAACCCAACGCTCCGGCGCCGAAAGCGGGTCAGCTCGGCCTCGCTGGCGCGCTCTAGCGAAACGCCGTCCACGGTTACGGCGCCTTGCGAAGGGCGCTCGATGCCGCCAAGTAGATGAAGCAGGGTGGACTTGCCGCAGCCACTTGGCCCGAGCACCACCGCGAAGGCGCCACGCGGGATGTCGAGGGTGATGTCGGCCAGCGCATCGACGATCTCGCTGCCGCGGGTGTAGTGCCGGCTCAGGCCCTCGGCGCGGACCAACGGCACAACGTCGACGAGGGGGCGGGGAACGGGCGGCGTGTCCATGATGAAGGGCTAAGCGGTCACGATATGTTGAGCATAAACCAAATCCCGGCAAACGGCCTGCTCCCGCGGTTGCGTGTCCTTGCCGGGACGGCGCAAGTTGAAGCGTTATACTCCCAACCGTCCTTACGGGTCAATCAGTGGAGGGGAAGGTGCCTGGTGGTCGGAGGCAGAACGGTTCGTTGCCGTCTGAGCGCGATTACCGGCGAGGAGCAAGAATGTCCCTTCGCAGTATTGCCGGCATGGCTGTGGCCTTTGTCATCGCGTTCACGACGGCCGCCACCGCTGCCCCGAGCGCAAGCGCGGCGATCGTGTCTCCCATCGCCGACGTGTGCTTCACCGAACACACAGGCGACACCACCACCGACTTCAGCAGCCCGGATGCGAAGGCGCTGCGCGACGCGGTGGCCGCGGTAGCGCCAGGCGGGACGGTCAAAGTGGCTGGCACCTGCGCGGGCGCCGTTCTCGGTGGCGGCACGACCCAGGTGGCCCTGGTGACGAAGGCGATCACCCTGATCGGCGGTTTTGTCCCATCGGACTGGACTACCAGCTATCCGCTCACCCAGCCGACGATCCTCGACGGGCAATTGGGTGGGCGGGTGTTGTTCTTCAGTGGCGCCGACGCGAATGTCGCGAACCTCGTCGTTCAAAATGGAAGCGAGGCGTCCACCCACGGCGGCGGCATCTACGCCTCAGGCGCATTGTCTATGAACAATGTCAGCGTAATCAGCAGCACCGCCCAGTTTGCGGGTGGGGGCGCGTTTGCGATGGATGCAGTGACGGTGACCGGCGGGCTGTTCCAGAACAATCGGGCCGTAACCTACGACGGTGGCGGGCTGTACGGAAGCAGCTCGGTGACATTGGCTGGGACCCAATTTGTTGGTAACAAAGCCCAAACCTCTGGTGGTGGCGTGCGCGCCCAAGGTCCTCTATCTGTGACGGGTGGCGTGTTCGAAGGAAACTCTGCTGGGAATCAGGGGGGCGGGCTGTATGCCTACAAATCGCTGGCGTTAACAAGCGCGAAATTCATCGCCAATATGGCTGTCAGCGGTGGCGGCGTCTATCACTACGGCGGCGTTCTTCAAAACTCCGAAAGCGCTTTGCTGGTGAACGCGTTGTTCGCGCGCAACACCGCGCAGTCCTTTGGCGCAGCCGTGTATTTCGATCATCCCTCCACCGCCGACGTGATCCACACGACGGTGGCAAGTCCGACGATCGCAAGCGCCTCGGCGTTCTTTGTCGGGTCAGGGACGATTCGGATTACCAACACAATCGTCGCGAGCCATACAACCGGTTTCAACCGCGGTATTGGGACGGTGTTCGAGGACTATACGCTCTTCGACGCGGTGCCGACGCCGCGCGGCAGCGGGGTGTTGGCCGGCACCCACTCCTTCACCGGCACGACCGGGTTTGCCGCTCCCGCCGCAGACAACTATCGTCTCTCATCCGCGAGTTCGGCACTCGATGCGGGCGTTGACGCCGGGGTCGGCACGGACTTCGAGGGGACAACTCGCCCGTTCGGTGCTGGCTTCGACATTGGCTACGACGAGTGGGTGCCGCCGCGGGCGTATCTGCCGCTACTTGCGCGATAAGCTACACCAGTATCATCGTTCGATGGATTCCGCCCATATTGACCGGCAGCCGCCGCCACGCCTCGCCAAAGTCGTCGGTCTGCCAGATATCGCCGTTGGACAGGCCCGCGTACAACCGACCTGATACGCCCGGCTCGGCAATCAGCGCGTAGGCCATGAAGTCCAGAGGTTCTGGCAAACCGCCAGACAGGCATTCCCAAGCGCCGCCTCCCATCGAGCGATAAATCCGCCCGCGCGCTTTTCCTTCCACATGCGCCGGCGGCACGAATTGGCCTTTGAGTGGATTTGGCTGGTCCGAGGCAGACAGATACCAAACATCAGGACGGATCGCATCAGCCGCGACCATCCAGCCATACTTCGCGCCAAGCCCCGCCCGAGGCTGCTGCCAGGTAATGCCGCCATCCAGGCTGCAGGCGGCGCCGCTGCCCGAGCCGCCCCCTTCATACACCCGTCTGCCGTCGCTGGCATGGAACGTCAGCGAGTGGCAATCGAGGACGGCCCCGCGGCGATGGCCCGACCAGGTCACGCCTCCGTCCGTCGAGCGCAGCACGCCGCCAAGCTCGATGCCAGCCAGAATGAGGTTGGGGTCTTCCGGCGACAACGCCAGCGCCTGCGGATATGCGCCCCAGTCGGGCGGCTCCGCGGGCGAGAACCACCACCACTTGCGGGCGCGCCGTAACGCCTGAAGCTCATTCCATGCGGCGCCGTGATCGGCCGACACGAAAAGCGCGGCAGGTTTGCAGCCGGCGTAGATCAGGCCCGGCTCGAGCGGACTGACCGCGATAGTCTTGATGGCCTGGCCGGACAGGCCGGCTTGGTCCCAGGTCCGGCCAGCGTCGTCGGAGCGCCAAATGCCGTTGGCCTGCGTCCCGGCATAGACGCGCCCCGAAATGCGCCGGTCGGCGGCAAGACTATTCACCCGTTTGCCCTCGAGCGACGTTTCGACCGACCATACGCCGTCGCTGCGCAGATCGGCGCGGGTCACGCCTCTTGAGTTCGTGGCTAAAAAGATCTTGTTGCGCATTATGCTTGCGCCTCCGGCGCCTACGGATCCACGATCAGTACCACGTTTCCCCCTATTGGAGCGCGATCGGCGCGGATGCGCCGCTTCGACTCAATGCAATTTGCAGTGCGCCGCCAAGCGCTGCTGAAGCGGCCAGGCACCCGCCAAAAGCCACGGTCAACATCGTGAAACGTTCGGCCGCGCGCGGCGCGCCAACCTGCCAGCCGAGCGCGTCCATGAGGATGTTGACGACCAGGAATGCGCCAGCGCAGGCCAGACCCGTGAGCAGCGCATTTCGGGCTTCGCGTCCGCGCCGGCGCAGCGCGACCGACATCGTCCAAGCCGTGACGAAACACACGATGAAGACGGCCGGCACGAACAGGAGGGTGAACAAGTTGCGCAACGGCAGCGGCGAGCCGGCTTGCTCGACCAGGGCCACTTCGATCGGGGTGAGTGCCAGTGCGATGGCCAGCGCCGAAATCGCCCAGATCGCGCCCGCGCCCGCCCCTCGCCTTGTCTCGGAAGAACCGCTGAATCGGGCAATCAGCATGCCCCATAGCGCGCCTCCGGCGAGCAGGCCAAACAGGGCAAAGAACGCGGCCGGCAGGATGCGCCCGAGATCCAGCGTATGGCCCGGAAGGGCGCCATGGACGAAGGTTCCGATGGCGCCTCCGGCGAACATGCCGCCAAGTTGACAGACCGGGGACAAAATGGCGATCTTCAGGGTGTTGGACATTGGGTGATGCGGGCTGTCAGGCGGCTGCGGACTTGCCGGCTGCTTGCCGCCAGAACAGGATGCCCGTGAAAATGATGATGGCGTGAATGACGATGAACGGGATATAGCTGGCGGCGGAATAACCGCGGGCGATCCAGATTCCATCGGCCACGATGCCGCGGAATATCTCGGCCAGGATGATGGCCACGATCAGGCTGCCACTCTGGGCCGGTTTGCGTGAGGCGTATAGCATCGCCGCTCCAAGCGAGCCCAGTTCAAGCACAAATACCAGCCACGCGTCGGCAAAGGCGCTGACCGCGAGCGGGTCAACCGACAAATGCGCGGGGAGGCTGTCCTTGAATGCCGCCGGGCTTATGAATAGAAAGACAAGGTTCATCAAAGTGAGGAGGAGATAGAAGCCTCCGACGATACGCAGCCACCAGGTTACTTTTTTCATGATTGAATACTCCTTTCGAGCGTGAGCGGTAACCGCATTTGATGCGGGAACATGAAACACCGCTTGCCCATGTCCTAGTCATAATGAACGATCGTGAAATATTTGTGAAATGCTCGCGTTGGCCCAGGCGGCCGGAGCCTAAGCTGGCGTTGCGAATCAATCGTCGCCGTGCCATCGGGTCAACCAACGGGTGGCTCAAAAAAGTCATACTTTGTCTGGAGCGCGGACAACTTGCTCAAGGCCTCTGGCGGCAACGAGGGTTCGCTGTTAAAGATCGCAACGCTCTCGGCGATGTAGTTCTCGATCCCGGCCGGCGAGGACACCAGAAGATAGCGCACCGGCCTGTCGCTCTTGTTGGCAATTGCATAGACCGTGGCCGGCGGCAAATAGGCGCATCCGCCCGCCCCGACCTCAGTCGTGCCGCCGTCGGCAGTCACGCTCAGTACACCACTAATCACATAGAAGAGGCTGGTTGTGCGCTTGTGCCACGTCGTTGGCGAAGCGGATCCCGGCGGCTCTGCGACCTCCATTGCCACGAATTCGCCTCCGCTCTGGAGACCGGTGATCATGACATGAATAGTCATGCCCTGGATCGAATGGGTGACTCCGCCATTGGGCGCAATGAATGCGGCTGCTTTGCTTTCGGACATGGTGTTTCTCCTTGGAACTCCAATCAGTTCCACGTTTGGTGAGAGAGGGTAGCTTGCTCCTCTCAGGGTTGAACGACACGCCGTCGTGCCGCGCTTGTGAACCAATCATGCCGAAGCACCGTAAAGGCATCGTGAAAAC
>Ga0209477_1001965_pt1 | contig 12170 bp, 12 predicted proteins | sample KloWWTupernatant_FD_187180 | JGI IMG/M metagenome (GOLD analysis project Ga0209477, IMG submission 187180) | Active sludge microbial communities from Klosterneuburg, Austria, studying microevolution and ecology of nitrifiers - Klosterneuburg... | ecosystem: Engineered > WWTP > Aerobic digester >...
TGGGCGCATCGGTTGGTTTGGCCGGTGCCGCGGTCGAGGCTGGCGCGGTGGTTGCGGCGGGCGCCGTGGTCGCCGCGGGCTTGGGCGTATCGGTGGGTTTTGCCGGCGCCGCTGTCGCGGCCGGGGCGGCGGTTGCGGCCGGCGGCGTGGCCTGGCCGCCGCACGCTGCCAGCGCGAACGCGCCGGCGATAAGCACGGAAAGGGTGGCAATTCGGTTGAACTTCATGTTTTCTCTCTTCTCCCCCAGGAGTCCGCCGGAGGCGGACACTCGCCTGTTTACGAAGCAATCGTTATACACGCGGCGTTTGGCGATTCAGTTGATTCCTGTGAGAAGAGACCAAGAAGCAGGGCGCCTGCGCTTCTCAGAGTCTCGGAGGATCTTGATAACTGGATAGAATGAGTGAGTGGACGATTTTCCCGCGCCCGTTCGGCCGGATCGACTGGCGCCTGATGTTGTGCTGCCCCTAACCTGGCGGATCGATCGGCTAGAACTTGCGTCGGCGGACCTCTCGGCCAATCCCAGAGACCTGGTTGGGCAAGCGCTGGACCGGCCGTTGGCGTCGCTCCCGCTCTCTGAGCTGGTCGGCTTGGGCAGCCGCGTGACAATCGTCGCCGGAGGCGCATTCAGCGGTAGTCCCGATGTGTTGATGATCCCGCCGATTGTGGAGCATCTGCGGCGTGCCGATGTGCGGGCTGACGACATTTCGATCCTTATCGCCAATGAATCAGGATCCCCGGCCGCCGCGCGCGTCTCGGCCGAAGCGTTCGGGCTCGTCGAGTCCGCCATTGGTCGGATCGAGGTCAATGATCCCGGCGACCACGCCAGTCACACCTCACTGGGCAGCGTCGAAGGATCTATCGTTCGTGCCCATCACCTGGCCGTTGAATCCGATTTGTTGATTGCGACTGGCGCAGTCGCACCTGACGAATACACGGGCTACTCGGGCGGCAGCGATGTGATCGCTCTCGGCTGCGTCGACGATGAAGCCCTGCGCGCGCTTCGGAGCGCTCGCTTTCTGGACGATGACGGCGTGCGGGCCGGAAAAATTCGCGACAATCCGTTCCAACGCACTGTGCGTGAGATTGGCCGGCGCGCCGGGTTGCTCTTTGTCGTCAATGCGCTGTTGGATCCGGAGTCTCGCGCGCCTGTCGCCGTTGTCGCCGGGGCGCCCGTCGCCGTGCACGATGCGCTTGTGGCGCTGGCCGCGCCTCTGTACGAGTCGGAGGCGCCTGGCGCACGCTACGACGTGGTGGTGTTGACCGAGGACGACGAACAGCACCGCACCCTTTTCAATGCCAGCACTGGCATATCGGTGTCGACACTCGCCCCTCGGCCGGTCTTGCGCGCTCAGGGTGTGTTGATCGCCCAGGCCAAATTTTCGGATACGGTTGCGGCAGTTGACGGGCGGATCACAATGCTGCGCCCGAGTTCTTCGCAGGGTTTTTATCGCGCCCTGGAGGGTGCTGTCAGTGCCGATGTGCTGCTGAGACAACTCCGCAGCCGAGGCCTGGCGGCGGGTGAAGAGCGCGCCTATCGCGTTGCGCAGGCCATGTCGGCCGGGGCCCATCTTGTACTGTGCGACCCGCACTGGAAGGGCGGCCAGGGGTTTGGGTTTTCAACTGCCCGGACCATCGCCGAGGCTGCCGAGATCGCCGAGTCGTATGTCGGACGCCGTCCGCGAGCCCTCATCATCCCGCAGCGGGGTGGGCGGCTTCCCGTGCCGACAGAGCGCCCCATGGACCCCTCCGACAATCCGTTTGGCGACTGGGCCGCCGATGACGCCTAGATGTCATCCTAAAATGATTGGCGAGATCGCAATCCCCGCGCGAAGCGCGGGGATTGCGATCTCGGCGGACATTTTCAGGACGGCTTCTAGTATTCCGAAAAGCGCCTCCAGCATCGACTCCGTTTGGCGTCGTTAACCCGATACAATACAACCCTATTTAGACAAGGAGTCTCATCGCAATGAAAGTATCGGTCATGCAGGAAAACCTGGCCAAGGGCCTCGGTGTCGTCAGTCGCGCGGTCGCGGGCCAGCGCGCGCCGTTGCCCGTCTTGACGCACATTTTGCTGTCGACCGACAATGGCCGGCTCAAGATCGCCGCCACGAATCTGGAATTGGCGATTAATTGCTGGATCGGCGCAAAGGTCGAGGGCGAGGGCGCCATCACCGTGCCGTCTCGGACCTTTGCCGAGTTGATCACGCTGTTGCCGTCTGATGTGGTCAATCTCGACTTGAATGTTCGCACCCAGTCGCTTCGCATCCTGTGCGGCCGGACCGACAACAATGTCAAGGGTATCGACGCCCAGGAATTCCCGATCATCCCGACGTTTTCGCCCAATAATGTGGCCTACGTCGACGCCGCAGTGCTGAAGAAGATGATCGCCAAGGTCGTTTTCGCGGCGGCAACCGACGAGAATCGCCCGATGCTGACGGGTGTGCTGACCAAGATCGAAGGCTCCAACCTGACTCTGGCCGCCTCGGATGGCTTCCGGGTCAGTGAGTGCCGCGGTCAGCTCAAGTCGCCGGTGGGCGAGCCTATCGCCATCCTGATCCCGGCCAAGGCCGTGGCCGAGGTGGGCCGCCTGATCGGCGAGCAGACCGAGCCAGTCGCCATCACCGTGACGCCTTCGGGCGCCCAGGCCCTTTTCCACCTCGACAACATTGACGTCGTCGCCCAGCTCATCGACCAGCGTTTCCCTGACTACGCCAACGTCATTCCGCGGGCCTACAACACCCGCACCATCGTAAACACCGCCGAGCTGCTCAAGGCTTGCAAGCAGGCCAGCATCTTCGCCCGCGAGTCCAACAACCTGGCCCGTATTGCGATTGAGCCCTCCGAGGATGGCGCCGGACGAATACGAATTACCGCCCAGGCCCAGGAAACCGGCGACAACCAGAGTGAACTGGAAGGTGTGGTGGTCGGCCCCGCGGTCGAGATTGGCTTTGACGCGCGCTTCCTGGTTGATGTGGCGTCAGTCATTGACACGCCCCAGGTTGCGATTGAGACGACGGCGGCCAAGGCCCCCGGCGTGATTCGGCCCATCGGCGACGACAGCTTCCTGCATGTCGTCATGCCGATGCATCTGTCGCGCTAGCGTCGCTTTTGTCCGAACGCGAAGGAGCCCGCCCCGGCGTACGCCGGGGCGGGCTCCTTCGCGTTCGGTGACTACATGCGCTCGCCGGCCTCGATGGCCACCGGCAGAATGTTTTCGGGGGGCGGCAGCGGACAGGTCGCGTAGGGTGTGAAGGCGCAAGGCGGGTTATAGGCCCGGTTGAAGTCCAACTCAACACGTCCATCTGCATGCAACGGCGCATTCAGAAAGCGGCTCGATCCATATGTGCTCGTGCCGCTGGTCGCGTCGCGGAGCACCAGAAATAGACGATCCTTGCCGCCGTCGAAGGCCTCGATCTCGTGCTGGCGCCCGCCCAGTTCAAACGCCACCCGGCCCGGATTGTCGATCATCTCGGTGATGCCAACAACATTGACGTTGGGTAGTTGGCGCGGGCCCGGATGCGGGACAAAGCGGCCGGTGACGCGAAACGAGGGGTCGGGGGCGAACCATTTGCGGCCGGCAAAAGACGCCCGGGCCGGGCTCTGGGTGTCGCGCACCCGGATGCCGGTCTGATCGCCGCGTCGAATGACGAAAAACGACACCGTGCCAACCCGGACCAGCGACGGTTTGCGGCGCTCGCCATCATCGACGAGCTTCGCCACGGTGACCGGCTCCCCGTCCACGCTGACTGATATGCCGTCAGCCACCGTCAGGGTTGCCTGTCCGGCGTGGAAGTCAATCACCCCCACCCGCGGCGGCGCGCTGGTCTCGGGCAGGGCGATGTCGGAGTCGGGGTCGCCCCCGACGGTGTTCGCCCCGTCATGCAGCCAGAAAAGGCCGGCCAGCGCCAACCAGCCATCGTCGGCCCGCAGGCTGGTCTCCAGCCTGTCGCGGAAGTCCTTGAGGTCGCTTTCGTAGGAATTCATTCGGCCGATTCTAAGCGCTGCCGCGCGGGCGTGTTTTCTGTGCGCGATGGGCTCGGGCGAAGCCCGAGCCCATCGCGCACAAACCTAATTTGAGAATTGTTGCATCACATCGTAGTCGCGCTCGGCCATCTCGAAGTTGCCGCCCGTGTAGTCGCGCAGGACCTTCAACCAGAACTTGCGGGCCGCGTAGTTGGGCGTAAGCTGGTACAGCACCCAGCGCCCATGCCGCGTTTCAAAAGCCAGCCGGGCGGCCTGGCTGCCGATGCCGTGCCGGCGAAATTTGGGCGTAACGTAGAAATCCATCAACTCGTGCTGGCATCCCGGCGGCAGATAGGCGCTGTCGTCCATGACGAAGACAAACCCAGCCGGCGTCCCATCGGCTCGGATCAAATACCAGTCCATCCTGTCGCGAACCCATTTGTTGAATTCCCAGCATTCAGCGGCCGTTCTCGGTCCCACAGCGCCATCCGCCAGCGCCGGTTCCCAGCAAGGCAGGCCAAAGTCGTTGATGATGAGATTCGGATCGTAGGGCGCAAGGTCGTAGAAGTACGCGACGAACATATTCCGGACGGCTTGCCGGTCATCGTCTGACAGGGCGGGGCTGAGCGTGATCTCCATCGTTGGCGCGGCAGTTTGGCGCGCCCAAAGAGTATACTCATTCGAGTCTGTTCCACGAAGAGCAAAACATGAAAAGCTATATCACCCACCTTGAATGCACCTATTGCGGTGCGACGTTTTCCTGTGACGAAATCCACAACACCTGCGCGAAATGCGGCAAGGTGTTGTATGCCCGCTACGACCTGGTCGCGGCCCGAAAGGAGTTCAAAAAAGACGACTTGTTGCGCCGGCCCGGCAACATGTGGCGCTGGTTTGAGATCATGCCCGTGCGCGATCCGGCCAACGTCGTGACGTTGGGCGAAGGCCACACCCCGCTCCTGCCGGCACTGCGCCTGGGCAAGCCCTACGGCGCCAACCAGATCTTTTTCAAGGAGGAGGGCCTCAATCCAACGGGCAGTTTCAAGGCGCGCGGCATGAGTGCCGCCGTGTCAAAGGCGAAAGAGCTGGGCGTCAAGGCCATCGGCGCGCCATCCGCCGGCAACGCGGCCAGCGCGCTCTCAGCCTATGGCGCCCGGGCCGGCATGCAGATCAACGTCTTTATGCCCACCGATGCCCCCGAGATGATGAAGAAGGAAAGCTTCATGTTCGGGGCGAATGTCTACCTGGTGCGCGGCCTGATCAACGACGCTGGCGCCATCGTCCGGGCCGCCTCGCCCTCGCGCGGCTGGTTCGACGTCAGCACGCTCAAGGAGCCGTATCGTCAGGAAGGCAAGAAGACCATGGGCCTCGAGCTGGCCGAGCACTTCAACTGGGAGCTCCCCGATGCGATTCTGTACCCAACGGGCGGCGGGACCGGCATCGTCGGGATGTGGAAGGCCTTTGACGAGCTCGAGCAGCTCGGCTGGATTGGCAGCAAGCGCCCCAAGATGATCGTTGTGCAGGCCGAAGGCTGCATGCCCATCGTCAAGGCCTGGCGCGAAGGCAAGCGCCACGCTGAACTCTTCCCCAATGCCCAGACCATCGCGGCTGGCTTGCGCGTGCCGGTGGCGATCGGCGACTATCTGATGATGGACGCCCTTAAGGCGAGCGGCGGCACCGCCATCAGCGTCACCGACGATGAGATCCGCCTGGCCATGAGCGAGGTCGCTCGAAGTGAGGGCATCTTCGCCTCACCCGAAGGCGCCGCAACCTGGGCGGCCTACAAGCTGCTGATGGCGCAGAACTTCCTCAAACCCGAGGAGAAGGTCGTGCTGTTCAATTGCGGCTCGCTGCTCAAGAACGCCGAGCTCATCGACGTGTCCGGCCTGCCGGTCCTTGATCCGAAGGACCCTGACCTCCTCGCCAAAATTAAGTAACCCTCACCGTCGGGGCGGCCCGCGCCGCCCCGACATGTTTCCCGCATGCGCATCCTCATCTCTGAACTCAACTGGCCGCGCGGCATCAGCCTGCTCGAGGCCGCCGGCAATGTCACCTACGACAAGACCATCTTCAAGGATCGCCCGCGCTTGCTCGCCGCGCTGGCCGATGTTGACGCCCTGATCGTCCGGAATCAGACCCAGGTCAACTCCGATCTGCTGGGCGCCGCGCCCAAGCTCAAGGTGGTTGGACGGCTGGGGGTGGGGCTCGACAACCTCGATCTGTCCGCCCTGCGCGAGCGCAATGTGACGGTCGTCACCGGCGGCACCGCCAACGCGATTTCGGTCGCTGAGTACGCCATGGGCGCCTTTCTGGCCATGGCCCGCCGCCTGGTCCCCGCCGACGCCAGCACCAAAGCGGGCGGGTGGGATCGGGCGGCCTTCACCGGTTTCGAGTTGTACGGCAAGACCCTGGCCCTGGTCGGGCTGGGCGACATTGGCGCGCGGGTCGCCCGGCGCGGCGCGGCGTTTGGCATGCGCGTCATCGCCTACGACCCACTGATCACCGCAGCGCACTTCAACGCCGCCGAGCATGGTGTGGCACTCCTGCCGTTGGACGAGGTGTTGCGCCAGGCCGACTTTATCTCGCTGCACGTCCCGCTCCTGCCCAGCACCGCCAACCTGATCAATGCCGAGCGCCTGGCGACGATGAAGCCGGGCGCCTATCTGGTCAACACCAGCCGGGGCGGCATTGTCGACGAAGCCGCGCTGGCGGCCGCCTTGCGCGCGGGCAAGCTGGCCGGGGCCGCGCTCGACGTCCGGGTCAACGAGCCTCCCGGCGCTGGCGATCCGTTGGCCGGCGCGCCGAACCTCCTTCTCACCCCCCACGTGGCGGGGATCACCGACGAGGCCCAGGATCGCATCTCGGTGGCTGTCGCCGAGGACGTTCTGCGCGTGCTGCGCGGTGAGCGGCCTCTCTTCGCAGTGAAGTGAATCCATTTACCCAGTCCCTGACCCGGGCCCTGGCCGAACCGGCCCTGGATGCCTTCGTCGCGGGCTGGGATGGGCTCGAGGCGCTGGTGGTGCGGGTGTATCGCGGCGGTGTGGCGACACCGGCAGATGAGACCGAGTGGGCGGTTCTTCGACCTGCGCTTGCGCGGGCGTATCCGGCTTGGGCGAAGGCCTTGGCGTCGCATTGGCCGCAGACGCGCGCGGGCGGCCAGCCCGTGACCGCCGACCCGTTTGCGCGCCTGATGTCGTTCGCCCGGGCCGCCGAAATCGTCGGGGACTGGGCGGCCATGCAGACCCTCCCCGCCGCCCGCGAAGCGTTGAATCGCATGCTGGTCGCGCGGTTGGACGCGCGAAAACCGCCAATGCGAACACCCTAAAGGCTGGCCCACTTCAGCTCGCGACAGGGCAAAGCTTATCGGGGCCAACCTTTAGGGTGTTCGCCGCGCCTGAGCGCGTGCTCAGGGTCGTATCTATGGCCGCGCCACTACCGGCATCCACGCCCGCGCAGGGTATGGGCTGCGGGACTGACCCGAGTCCACGTTGACCATCAGCCCGGCCTGGTCAACAACCTCGAAGTCGCTCCCGCTCAGGTCTGAGAACGCGCTGACCAGCAGGTCATCGTCCCAGCCCATATCGTGGGCGCCGGACACATACCAGTTGCTGCCGTTGTCGGCCAGAAACATCCCATAGCGCTTCAGGGCCGTGAAGATGACCTGAATCTCGGGCGCATAACCACTGATGTCGACGCTTGCCTTGAGCCGGAAGCGCGCCCCCATCGGCGGCCGGTCGGGGTTTGTGTTGTCGCTCGCATCATGCCGGGCCGGCCACAGGTGGGCCTTCTGGGTAATGTTGGCGGTGAAGCGCAAGGCGTGCCGGATCTCGCCGGCCTGGACCTCGTCGCGGCGAACCAGCAGCGGCAGAATCGGCAGGCCGGCCGCGTCCGCGCTGGTCCAGGTGTCCGGGCGCAGGGCGTTGCTGTGCAGGTCCCAGCGCGCGCCGCTCCCGGCTTTCCAGGTGCCGTTCGGTTGGGGATACGCGGCGTAGAGCTCGTTCAGGACGCAATTTGGCGCATCTACCCACAGCACGTGCCGGTCGCCGCTGCTCGCAGGTCCGCCCTCGATTGGCGGGTCGGGTGGAATGAGGTAGGGGCTCGGGTCGCTTTCATTGGTGTAGATAAAGGTGACCGTGATCGGCGCAAGGGCCGTCAGCGCAACCGTGTACGGGATGCCGATGGGCGCGCCTTCCCAGACTGTGCCGAAGTCCGGATGCAGGCCCGTGCCCGAGCCGATCGAATTCACCCAGGCGCTGGACATCGCATGAACCGACAGCGTGTCGATCCGGGTGTTGAATACGCTGTCAGACGGAAGGAGCGCGCACCCTCCCAGCGTCGGCGCCTCGGCGCGCGCGTTCGACCCTCCGATCGCGGCCAGGAGGATTAAGAGCGGCGGCAGGAATCTATCCACAGATTTCGCCGATTTACGCAGAAGGCGTTCGACACCGACCCACCACCAATCAGGGTGAATCGGCGAAATTTGTGGACGCATTCCTAAATCATGGCCTCAATCAGCCGTGGTCCCTTCTCGCGCAGCCCAATCGCAAGCGCGGCGTTGAACTCGGACTGGGTCGTCGCCCGGCTCGCCGGCACGCCCATTCCCTGGGCCAGGCTGACGAAATCCAGCGTCGGTGAGTCGATGCGCAGCATGTCGTGGGCCTTGGGCCCGATGGCCAGCCCGATCGCCTTCATCTCGCCCTGCAGAATCGCGTAGGTACGGTTGTTGAAGATCACCGTCAGCACATCGAGCTGCTCGCGGGCCTGAGTCCACAGCGCCTGCAGGGTGTACATCGCCGAGCCGTCGGCCTCCATGTTGATGACCTTGCGGTCGGGGCAGGCCACCGCCGCCCCAGTCGCGACCGGCATGCCCTGGCCAATACTCCCGCCCGTCACCGCCAACCACTCGTGCGGGACCGTTGTGCCCATCCAGTCGTCCGAGGCCCGGCTGCTGGTCACCGCCTCGTCGGAGATGATCGCGCCTTCCGGCAACAGCGACGCAAGGGCCAGCCAGATCTTCTCGACGCTCAGCTCGCCGTCGGGCATGCCGGGCCGGGCCAGCCGATTGACCGTGGGCGGTTCACCCGGCGCGTCGAGGGCGTCGGCCAGCGCTTCGAGCGCGCCCAGCACGTCCTGTTCGGGGGTGGCCAGGGTATGCAGCGCGCAGTCGGGCGGCTGCAGCTCGCTGGGCAGATTCGGATAACCAAAAAAGCCAACCGGCTGCGTTGTTCCGGCCATGACCAGATTCTTGATCCCGGCAAGCTGGGCAACGGCCTGGGGGACCGGATAGGCCAGCCGGGTGATCTGGGCGATGCCTGCTCCGCGCGAACCCTTGGGGCTGAAGCGATGCCCGAACACCCGCGCCCCGACCGCCGCTCCGATTCGGGTTGCGAGGGCCTGGCCGTGGGGGGACCAGGCCGGCCCGCCGACGTAGAGGGCGCTGGTCTCGCCTCGCGCCTGGGCAGCCCGCAGCGTGCGCGCAATCGTGTCGACGGCCTTCGAATCGACGGGCACGGGCCCGCGCAGCGCCGGCGCGCCCAGCGGCTCGGGACCGTCGTTCCACATGCAGTCGCCCGGGAAGATGATCGTGGCGACCTGGCCTGGCGGCGCGCAGGCGGCGGCGATCGCCTCGACGGCGTCCTGGGCGACGCTCTCCGGGCTGGCGCAGGTCCGGATCCAGCCGCTGACAGCGCTGGCCAGGGCCCGGACGTCGGCCTTGAGCGGCGCCTCGTACTGCAAGTGCCAGGTGGCATGTTCGCCCACGATGTTGATTAGCGGGCTGTTGGCCCGCCGGGCGTTGTGCAGGTTGGCGATCCCGTTTCCCAACCCCGGGCCGAGGTGGAGCAGGGTGCAGGCCGGTTTGCCGGCCATCCGGGCATACCCGTCCGCGGCCCCGGTCGCCACGCCTTCGAAGAGGGCCAGGATGGTTCGCATCCCGGGCACGCGGTCGACCGCCGCCACAAAGGCCATCTCCGAGGTGCCGGGATTGGTGAAGCAAGTGTCTACCCCGCCGTTAACGAGGGTTTGGATCAGGGATTGGGCGCCATTCATCGTGGGCCGATTATCGGCCCTTGCGCCACGCACCCGATACGCAAGAAGCGATATGACCCGGCGGAGCCGGGTCATATCGCTTCTTGCAGTATTTACTAGCGCGTCGAGAGCGATGCGATGACGACGACCGAGCTCTTGTCGGTCGGATCGGCCATTCGGAAGACCGCCAGGGTCTGGTTGCCCTTGCTGTAGATCGTGTTCTGGAACGCGTCGTTCTGCGAATTGACTTGGTTCAGCACGCTGTTGGCGATGGCGCCGCCCGGCCCGCCAATCCCCTCGCTCCAACCGGTCGCCTTCAGCTTGTCGGTGTAGAACGTCTTGACTTTGTCCCAGCTCGCGTCGGCGGGGAATTTGAAGCCTTTCTGCTCGGTTTTGCCCCCTGAGCCCGCAGCATTGCGGATCTGGGCATCCTGCTCCATGTTTTTCTGCAAGGTTTCGGCGATCCGGCTTTCGCCCGGCTTGAGCTCGCTCGCGCCGGGGTAGACCGGCAGGTCCTTCATCTCCATCGCCGCGCCGCCGCCGGCGCAGGCCGTCAACATGGCCACGCTCAGCGCGGCAATCGCCAGGGACTTGATCTTGGTCAGGGTGTTCATTTTCATTTCTCCTTTTGTGGAATGTGCCAACATCCTGCGCCCAACGACGGCCGGCGAACTATCACGATTCGACTTGGATCTCTCAAGCGCGCCACCGCGACCTGTATTGATGGGAACGACATCCCGCCCCGCCCCGGCGCAAGCCGGGGCGGGGCGGGATGTCGTTCCCATCACAATCCTGCAATTCCATCCGTTAGAATCACCCGCGATGGATCGCACCCTAAACACGATCGGCAAGCTCAGCCCCTATGCCGCGCTTGTTGTCGCCACGGTTGCCATGGCTGGCAGCCTCTTCTTCAGCCAGGTTCTGGGCTGGCTTCCCTGCGAGATGTGCTGGTATCAGCGCATCGCCATGTATCCCCTCGTCTTCATCCTCTTCATCGGCATCCTGCGCCGGGATGAAAAGATGTGGCGCTATGTCATCCCCATCGCCCTGGTCGGGGCCGCCATCTCGACCTATCACATCCTGTATCAGAAGACCGACTGGTTTACCGCCTCACCCTGCGAGCTCAATAGCGGCGTCTCGTGCAAGGGCGACTACCTGAATTGGCTGAATGGCCTGATCACCATTCCGACCCTCGCCCTGATCGCCTTCGTCCTGGTCATCCTGTCCGGAGTGGCCTCTCGCATCTCGTCGGACATCCCTGCCATGGACGATGATGAAACCGACACGGAAGAGCCTGTCGTCGTGCCGGCAGTTGCGATCGAGCCACGTTCGGCCTTCTTGGTTCGCCTGGCTGGGGCCGCGCTTGCCATTGGGGCCGCTATCGTCCTGGTCTTCGCTGTCGGCGCCGACCTGCGCGCGTCGCGCCCGCCCAAGACGACCGAACTGCCCGGCGCAAAGCCCACATCGCCGTTTGCCACGCCCGCCGTCAGCATCGCTGGCGGCGCGACGTTTTTCCGCGACTACTGCGCGATGTGCCACGGCTCAAACGGCGACGGCATCAACGGCCTCGCCCCGACCCTGGCGGGCTCGACCCTGGTCAAATTTGGGACCGAGGACGAGCTGCTGCGCATGATTCGCAAGGGCCGCCTGCCTACGGATGCCGACAACAAAAGCGGCCTGCAAATGCCCCAGAGCGGCGGCATGGCCAGCTACACCGATGACGAGCTGCGCTCTGTCATCCGCTATATGAAAACCATCGTCCGTTAGGCGCCGACGCATGACAAACACGCCGGCCCCAAAGTCCTCCTACTCCCGCCGATGGGCCTGGGATGGCAAGGCCCCGCTGCGCGGCTTCTTCAACGCCGCGCTCCGGCTGATCTTCCGCGCGACCACCCGCTTTGAGGTGATCGGGCGCGAGCACGTCCCGGTGAGCGAAGGCTTTGTGGTGATGATCAATCACATTCACGCCCTCGATCCGCTGGTCGTTATCCCCTCGCTCGGGCGCAGCGTCACGCCGATGCCCAAGGTTGAAGCTTTTGAAAGCCTGGCGATCCGCTTCTTCATCATCAACTATGGCTGTATCCCCGTTCACCGCGGCGATGTCGATACCCAGACCATCCGCCTGGCGACCAACACGCTCAAGTCGGGCGGCGCGGTGTTGATCGCCCCGGAGGACACCCGCA
>Ga0209477_1001968_pt1 | contig 12160 bp, 8 predicted proteins | sample KloWWTupernatant_FD_187180 | JGI IMG/M metagenome (GOLD analysis project Ga0209477, IMG submission 187180) | Active sludge microbial communities from Klosterneuburg, Austria, studying microevolution and ecology of nitrifiers - Klosterneuburg... | ecosystem: Engineered > WWTP > Aerobic digester >...
ATCGCCCGTGGCCTCGTCGTCCCCACTGGCCGCAGCCTGCGGCCACTCATGCGCGCAGTCCGGGCAGATGAAGTTCTCTCCATCGGGGTAGGTGTTTTCCTGGCCGCATTGGGGGCAGGCGGGGGCGGTGTGGGGCATGGGGGTTTCCTGTGTTGTGGTGGTGGGGCTATCGTTCTCGTAGCCGATCGGTAGACGAGAGACGTGGGCAAGCGGATCTCAAGTGTCCAGCAACTCCGCGCTCAGACGTCGGATGCCGGCCACCAAGTGGCGGAAGCTGGGAGATCGGGCGTTGTCCAGCGCCAGGTGTCGGCCGATGCGCGCTGATCCGTCGCGCTTTTCGTAGCGGTTTTTCGTCAAGGCCCGCAGCTCACGGCTCGGACTGCCAAGACTGTCTGGGTCGCGGAACTTGGCTTTGAGCTGTTGTCGCTCCAGTCCTGGGATGCCAAGCGCTTGCGAAACCGCAGCCAAGTCCGCCAGATAAAACGTCTCCAGCTCTGTGCAGGCGATCCGGACGAGACAATGTGCCTCTCGTCGCGTACCAACGCAGCGCTCTTGCAAAGAACGCTTGAGTGCGACGCAGTCTGCGTGGCTGTCTTGATCGCGCAGGACAAGGAAGCGCGCTTGTGGGTTGAGGTAGCACCGGATTCGCAGGGCCATGCGTTTTTCCATGTCCTGCTTGCCCTGAAACGGAATGACCCGATGGCCTATCCCAGCGGGCAGGACGCGTGGCAAAAAGGTATCCAGAAGGCAGCGCTCGGCCTCGCCTTCGACCAGAAAGACGATTTCCTTCATTGCGGGTCTGCGCCGTCGAAAAAGCCCTCTTTCCAGAGGTAGCCCAGTTGATCTCCTTCCGCCATATAGGCGGCGACCTGGGCGTTGTCTTTGGCACGGTGGACTTCGGTGCAACCGTCCCGCTTGACCAGCCAGCAGGCTTCTTCCAGTTCAATGGCGTTCAGGAAGTCGGGGGAGTGGGTGGAGACAAAGACCTGGCCGCCGCGATTCGCATAAGCGCGGAACTCCTCGGCCAAGGCTCCCATGAGCGTTGGATAGAGCTGATTTTCGGGTTCTTCCACGCAGAGCAGCGGGTGTGGGCTGGGGTCGTGCAGCAGCACCAGGTAAGCAAACATCTTGATCGTGCCGTCCGACACGTAGCGATCAAGGAATGGCGTCTTGAATGAGCCGTCCTGGAAACGCAAAGAAAGATAGCCGTCGTCCATCAGCATGGGCTCCACAGCCGACACCCCCGGCACGCGCCGGGCCATGATGTCCAGAATGTGCTGAAACACCGTTGGGTGCTGCTCGTGCAGCGTGCGTGCGACCAACGGCAGGTTGTCACCCGATTCGCTCAGGTGCTCCGAATCGCCAGATGCATCCTTGCGGCCCCGCGCGGCGCTGATGTGAAAGTCCGACACATGCCAGTGCTCGATCAACTGGCGAAAGGCATTGGCCGCCTTGAAACGCTCAAACTGCCCGAGCCCTTTGATGGCCAAGGCGTCGGGCGACACCTTCTGGTCTTCGCGTTCCAGTTCTTCTTCAGACTTGGTGAAATCCTCTTCGTTGACGATGGCGTAGCCCTCGCCCTGGGTGAAGTCCAGGAAGTGGAATGGTTTGCCATGGCGTCCACGCTTGTAGCGCAGCACCTCGCGCAGCACCACAGGTTGGCCACTCACCTCACCAATTTCCACCGAATAGGTCACCAGCCGCTCTTTGCCCGTGATCTCCATGCGGTACTGTATTTCGATGTGGATCGCGTCTTTCTCGGGGTCGCACCCCCGGCTCAACACCTCGCGAAAGCGCCCCCGCTTGTCCAGCGCCGTGCGTACGTTGCCTTTCAGGCAGTCGTGCAAAAAACCAAACACATCAAACAGCGTGGTTTTGCCCGTGCCATTAGCTCCCACGACCACGAGGAAACCGGGTAGATCGGTCAGATTGACTTCACGGAACGCCTTGAAATTGCGCAGGCGGATGGTCTCGATCTTCATGCTGTGGCCTCAGGAGCTTTTGAATGCCGCGAACATCGCGATTGTCAGCGTCGTGGCGGATGTCTGCGCGTGCGGTGTACTTTTATAGTGCAGCGGTGATTCATTATCAGGCGGCGCCGCGCCGCTCCAGCGTGAACGGCGGCAGCCCCTTGAGCAGGCGTTGGCCGTAGCTGGTGCGGGTCAGGCGCTTGTCGTAGCAATACACATGCGCCTGGTCTTCTTCGGTGCGGATGGCGCGGCCCGCCCATTGCGCCAGGCGGATGGCGGTGGCGGGTACCACCAGTTCGCTGAAGGGGTCGCGTCCCACGGCGCGCAGCCATTCGGCGCGGGCTTCGCCCACGGGGTCGTCGGGCGGGGCAAAGGGCAGCTTGGTGATGAACACTGATTCGCACAGGCGTCCGGGCAGATCCAGCCCCTCGCCGAACGACTGCATGCCGAAGATGATGGACGGCTCGCCCGCCGCCACGCGCTCGCGGTGGCGCGCCAGCAGCTGTGTGCGTGGCAGCTGGTTTTGCACCAGCACCACGCTGCGCATGACGGTGGCCAGCTGGTCGATGGCGCAGCGCATCTGCTCGCGCGAGGTGAACAGCACCAGCGCGCCGTATTGCACGCGCGCCAGGTCGTTGAGCAGCGCATCGACCATCTCGGCGTTGAATTCGGCGGCGTTCTTGGGGTCGGCCCGTGTTTCGGCGGCGATCAGGGTGCCCTGGGCCGCGTAGTTGAACGGGCTGGGCACTTCCAGGGCGGTTGCAGATTCGTCGCCGTGCAGCCCCGATTCGCGCAGAAAGAAGTCGAAACTGCCGCAACTGGTGAGCGTGGCCGAGGTCAGCACCGCGCCGCGCACGCTGCTCCACAGATGGCTGCGCAGCGTGCTGCCCGGCAGGATGGGGCTGGCGTGGGCGCGCACCAGGATGAAGTCGCCGTCCACCTCCAGCGTGAACCATTTGGCATTGGGCACAAAGCTGCGCGCTTCTTCTGCGGGGGCCTCCTGCAGCAGCAGTTGCGCCGTGGCGTGCACCTCTTCAAGCCGGGGCGCCAGCATGCCGATCTGCGCATACAGCTGCGACAGGCGGCGCGCCTCGTCGGGCTTGTCGCGCATCTCGGCGCGCAGCGCCTTGGAGATGGCGCGCAGGCTTTCCAGAAAACCCGCCGCGTGGTGCGCGAGCTGGCCCAGGGGCTCGATCAGCGCCTCGGGCAGCTCGCCGCGCGGCACGCGCGCACGCGCCGGGCCCCAGGCCCCTGGTTGGCTGCGCAGCGCCGGGCCGTACAGGTCCATCACCAGGCGCTCGAGGTCTTGCAGGGTCTGGCGCAACTGGCTGGATTGGCGCGGAATGTCGGCCACCTCGCTCACCTCCACCAGCGTACCAATGCGCAGTGCGCGGCTGGCCAGGCGGTCGATCCAGCCCAGGCGGCTCAGGTTGGCGCTGCAGGCAAATTGTTCCAGCGCGGTGGCGGGCAGGTGGTGCGCCTCGTCGAGCACCAGCAGGCAGTTGTCCAGCTCGGGCAGCACGCGTGCGCCCAGCGACGAGAGCAGCAAATCATGGTTGGCCACGATCACCTGTGCGCCCACCAGTTCCTTGCGCTTGTCGTAGTAGACGCACTGGCTGAACGCCGGGCAGTGGCGCCCGGTGCACGAGGCGCCTTCGGCCGCCACGGGGCTCCACACCTCGGGCTCGGGCGGGGTGTCCAGGCTGTCGCGGTCGCCGTCCCAGGCGCCCTGCGCCAGGGTCTGCGCCATGCTGGCGTAGAACTGCATGCGCGCTTCGGTCTCCTGGTGCGAGCGCCGGGGCCGCGCGCTGGCAGCCTCCTCGGGGAACAGGTCGTCGTCCTCGGGGTCGCCGTCGGCCTCGCCCGTGCCGGCCAGGCGTTCGAGCTTGAGTTTGCACACATAGCGCCCGCGCCCTTTGGCCAGCGCGAACTTGAAGGGCTGCTCCATCTGCGCCGCCAACGCGGGCAGGTCCTTGTTCACCAATTGTTCTTGCAGCGCCACGGTGGCAGTGGAGATCAGTACCCGTGTGCCGCGCGCCAGCGCCATCGCAATGGCGGGCGCGCAGTAGGCCAGCGACTTGCCCACGCCCGTACCCGCCTGGATGACGGCAATGGCGCGCGTGGGCTCGCCGTCTTCTTCGTCCACTTTGCCCAGCTGCGCCTGGCTGAAGGTGCGCGCCACCTGCTCCGCCATGCTGCGCTGCCCCGCGCGGCCACGGAAACCCTCAGTGGACTGGACCACCGCATCAAACGCCTGCAGGGCCGCCTGGGCCCACTCTGTAGAAGACATAGGGGAGGGAGTGTGGCACAGGGGAGTTGCGAAGAGATCTGCCCATAAAAATGGCTTGTAGCGCTTTATGGATAAGCGCCATTAGCTATATATTTAATAGCAAACGAGTGGTGCGTGCACCGAGGGATTGATTCTTTCTGTTTCGACATCGTAGGGCTGCGTAAGACTGATAATATAAACAGTATTGCACCGGGCCTTGGAGGGCATGCCGCCTTTCATGGCTGACCGCTTTGCCTCGAATCCATTCCTCTTAAGGCGTCTGGTATGAAAGTCCTGCCTACCCAGTTCGACGGCTACGTTGTTCGCCGCGTGTACGACGAAGGTACCGAAACGTGGTGGTTTTCTGTGATCGATGTTGTGCAAGTGTTGACTGACAGCACCAACGCCAATCGGTACTGGTCTGATTTGAAGCGCAAGTTGGCGCACGAGGCCGGTTCAGAGCAACCTTACGAAAAAATCGTAAGGTTGAAATTGACCGCGCCTGACGGCAAGCAGCGAGAAACCGATTGCGCCACCGCCGAAACCCTGCTGCGCATCGTCCAATCCGTCCCCAGCCCCAAGGCCGAGCCCATCAAGCTCTGGCTGGCCAAGGTGGGCTACGAGCGCATGCAGGAGATGGCCGACCCGGCCCTGTCGCTCGACCGCGCCCGCCAGACCTGGCAACAGCACGGCCGCAGCGACAAGTGGATTGCCCAGCGCATGACGGGCCAGGAAACCCGCAACAAGCTCACCGACTACTGGAGCGAGCACGACATCAAGCCGGGCAGCGAATTTGCCATCCTCACCAACATCATTCACCACGAATGGGCGGGTGTAAGCGTGGCGCAGCACAAGGAAATGAAAGGCTTAAAAAGCCACAACCTGCGCGACCACATGAGTGAGGCCGAGTTGATTTTCACGGCCCTGGCCGAGCTGTCCACCCGCCAGATCGCCGAGAGTGCAGAGGCCACCGGCATGCCGCAAAACAAGTTCGCCGCCCAAACCGGTGGGCGTATAGCCCGCCAAGCGCGCAATCAGCTAGAAGATCTGACCGGCAAGTCGGTGGTCTCAGGCGCCAACTACCTTGCCCCGGCTGTGCCCAAAGTGGCCAATGCAGTGAAGCCCGCCAAGCCCCCGAAGGCAACCGGGATCACCAAGGTGACCAAAGCGGTCAAGAAGCAGTAATCCACGGGCGCGTCGCCCCGGGTGTGACGAACAAAATGTCCCCGGCAGCCATCACCTGATTGCCAGAGCTTGCACAGGCTCCGCCCAAACGGTTGGGGGTGACAGGCCGAGCATCTGGGACCTGTAGCGAACCGGGCCATGACACGCATCGCTGCCCGAACAAACCCGCCCTGAACCGACCGCCCCACTGCGCGCAGGCCTACAACCGCTGGCGGGTTGCCTTCTTACGATCATGGCAGCCGCTACCGGCTTACTCAAACGAGGAGAGCATTCATGCCCATCAACAACGTTCCCAACGTGCCTAACGTCCCCAATACACCCGTCGAGCCCGATGTACCGGGCGGCCCTATTCCTGTCGATCCCGACGCGCCGCCCACCGGGCCCGAGCCTTCGGTCGATACGACCCAACGCGAAGCGCCTGGCCCTGCCACGAAAGGCCCTTTGAAGCTGGATGCGCACGCGCCCAAGCTGCCTCACGAACGCGATGAGTCCGTGGACATGACCCACGGTGAGCCCGATGCGCAGATGGAACAGGCCTATCGGGATGTAAAGCGCGGACTGAAGGACACCGACGAAGCTTTGCGGGCCACACATGTCGAGCGCCACCAAGCGCCTTGATGCTTCTGTTTTTATAGCTTATTGCGCTTGCTCAGTAAGCGCTAGAGGCATTTTTTACTTCAAATCTGTACCGCACGCAGGGGATATCTAAGTCCCCCGAAATCTTGGGCGCTCCGTCTGCCGATCAGCCCCGCTCGCGCAGCGCCCGCTCAATCCGGTGGCGCTGCACCGTGGTCTTGGGCACCTTGAAGGGGAACCAGCTGCGCACATCCTCTTCGAGCCCGATGCCGTGCATGTAGTTGTAGATGGCCTTCTTGAGTGCGCCGCCCAGGGCGTCGTGGTCCACGCCCGTGGGGTCGATGAAGGCCACGTCGTTCTTGGCAAAATTGCCCGGCGGCAGGGGGGCCAGTTGCACGCCATATTCCGCCGGGTTTTGGCCCACGGGGGAATGCACGGTGCAGGCAAAGCGGTGAAAGAATCCGCTCTGGATGCAGCCATTGGCAAACAGCTGGCGCACGTATTCGAGCGCGTCCACGGTGTCCTGTACCGTCTGCGTCGGAAACCCGTACATCAGGTAGGCGTGCACCAAAATGCCCGCATCGGTGAAGGCGCGCGTCACACGCGCTACCTGGTCCACCGAAACGCCCTTTTTCATGAGTGTGAGCAGCCGGTCTGACGCCACTTCCAGCCCACCGGAGATGGCAATGCAGCCGCTGTCGGCCATCAGCTCGGCCAGCTCGGGGGTGAAGGTTTTTTCAAACCGCACATTGCCCCACCAGCTGATGCCGGCGTTGCGCGCAATCAGCTCGGTGGCCAGGGTCTTGAGCGCCTTGGGCGGCGCGGCCTCGTCCACAAAGTGAAAGCCGGTTTGCCCCGTCTCGCGCACGATCTGCTCGATGCGGTCGGCCAGCACTTCGGCGCTGGCGCCCTCGTAGCGGCTGATGTAGTCCAGGCTCACGTCACAAAAGCTGCACTTCTTCCAGTAGCAGCCCTGCGCCACCGTGAGCTTGTTCCAGCGCCCGTCGCTCCACAGCCGGTGCATGGGGTTGAGCATGTCGAGCAGCGACAGGTATTTGTCCAGCGGCAGGCCGTCCCAGGTGGGGGTGCCCACCTCGGCAAAGGCGATATCGGCTTCCACCATGTTGATGTACTGCACCGCGCCCGCGTCGCCGCGCACAAAAGTGCGCACCAGTCGCTGGCGGCCGCGTTCGCCGCGCACATGGTCGAGCAGCGCCAGCAGCGGGCGCTCGCCTGCATCGAGCGTGACGTAGTCAAAGTAGTCAAACACGCGCGGCTCGGCCAGCTCGCGCAGTTCGGTGTTGACAAATCCGCCGCCCAGCACCGTGACGACCTGGGGGTGGTGTGCCTTGATGGCCTGTGCAATGCGAAACGCCGCATACACCGAGCCCGGAAAAGGCACCGACAGCAGCACCACATCGGGCGTGTGGCGTGCCATCGTTTCGAGCGCGAGCGTGCGCAGCATCTCGTCCACCAGCGTGGGCGGGGCGGCCAGGGCCTGGGCCAGTGGTTCGAACGTGGGCTGGCTGCCCGCCAGCGATTCGGCGTAGCGCACAAACTCAAAGCGTTCGTCCACCGCGTCGCGCAGCACATCGGCCAGGTCGTTCAGGTACAGCGTGGCCAGGTGCTTGGCCTTGTCGTGCAGGCCCAGGGCGCCAAAAGCCCAGCCCAGCGGGTCGCCGCCTTCGTCGTCGACATACACATCGAGCGTGGCAAAACGCGGCCCCTCGGGCAAGAAGTGGCGACCCACGATGCGGTGCGCCAGCGTGCTGTCGCGCCCCTGCAAAAAGGCAATGGCGGGGCCAATGGTGGCCAGATACCGGTCTTGCTGCGCGGCAAAGCTCTGCACCGCCGGGCTTTGCTTTTTGGTGGGCATCGCATCGACCCTGGCGGCCACTGCGCGCAGACCTTCAGGCGAGAGCAGGCGCAGCACCAGCGCCAGCGCCAGGTCCTCCTGCGCCGCCGCAACGCCGCGCGAGCGCAGAAACCCCGTGAGGTAGGCGGTAGAGGGGTACGGTGTGTTGAGCTGCGTCATCGGGGGGATGACGGACAGCACGCGAAGCGGTGGGACGGACATGGTGGAGGCGGACAGGGCGATGCAGTGCCGCCATGGAGAGATCGTGGAAGGATCCGATTATCCCGCCGGACCCCTATCCCTTGCCAACCTGCGGCGTCTTTGGCGTTGTGGGCCCCGTGAAGAAGGCATTGCCCGTGGCACCCCGCTGCCCGTTGGGCGCGCCAGCCCCCGAATTACCCTTCCAGCATTTCTACCCGCAGCGTCATCACCGGCCCCGCCACCGCCGGGTGTGCTGCCAGCGCATGCACGGCCCAATCCACGGTGGACTGCGCCACGGACTCGGTCAGCACCAGCACCTGGGGACCGCTGCCAAGGGGCCGTGATTTTTCGGCAGCCAACGCCATCTGTACAACCGGCACATGTTGCGCCGCCAGCCAAGCGCCCACGGCCTCGATCTGCTCGGCGCTGTGCACGGGGACACGCAGGTAGTGGCGGGTGCACACGGCGGCACGCGGCAACACGGCCAATTGCTCGTCCATGGCGTGGGCATGAAAACCCAGGTGCGGCACACGCTGCGCGGCGTGGGTGCCGTCCAGCCGGGCCACGTCCACGAGATCGGCAATCACGGCGGACGCGGTTTGCTCCGACCCTGCGCCCGCGCCGTAATACATCGTCACACCCGCTGCGTCGCCCTTGACCATGACGCCGTTCATCGAGCCGTTCACCTGCGCCATCAGGTGGTTGGCGGGCACCAGCGCGGGCTGCACGCGCAACTCGACACCTTCGTTGCGGCGCCGCGCCACGCCCAAGAGCTTGATGCGGTAGCCCAGTTGCTCGGCACAGGCCACGTCCAGCCCCTGCAGCGCGGTGATGCCCTCCACCTGCGTATCAGCAAACCGCACCGGCATGCCAAACGCATTGGCCGCCAGCAGCGTGATCTTGTGCGCTGCGTCGATGCCCTCGATGTCAAACGTCGGGTCGGCCTCGGCATAGCCCAGTGCCTGCGCCTGGGCCAGCGCCTGCGCAAAGTCCACGCCTTCGTCGCGCATCTTGCTCAGGATGAAGTTGGTGGTGCCGTTGATGATGCCCGCCACCCACTCGATGCGGTTGGCCGTCAGGCCCTCGCGCAGCGCCTTCACGATAGGGATGCTCACCGCCACCGCGCCTTCGTAGGCCACGGCCACGCCCTGTGCGCGGGCGGCGGCAAAGATCTCGCTGCCGTGCACGGCCAGCAGCGCCTTGTTGGCCGTGACCACATGTTTGCCAGCGGCAATGGCCGCCAGCACCCATTCGCGCGCCGGGCCCGTGCCGCCTGCGGCTTCCACGACCACATCCACCTTGGGGTGCGTGGCCACCTGCATCGGGTCATTCGTCAGCGCGATATCGGCGCCCACCACCGCCCCGGCGCGTGCCAGATTGCGCGCCGCGACCACCACCACTTCAATGCCCCGCCCTGCGCGGCCCGCAATCAGCGCTTGGTTGCGCGCCAATACGCGCAAGGTGCCCGCGCCCACGGTGCCAATGCCAATCAGGCCCACGCGCAGTGGGCGCATGGCGACAGGGGCTTGGAACGACGGTGCTTCGAGGGACTGGACGGGATCGCGGTACATGGACTTCTCCTGCAAACGAACAAACAAAAAAACCCAGCTGCCAGAGCTGGGTTTCATTCATTCGTCTTGGGGGAGAAGAGAGCGATCACCAGGTGGCTGCCGAAACGGCCACCTGCGCGTGCTCAGGTGGCCGCGTTGGTAATGGTGGTAATCATTCGTGCACCCATCGCCCGCGTGAACGCAGGCAGCATCATGCAACCCATGGGGGCGGCAGCGGTTGCTAGGGGGAGTGGGTGGTACGACATGAAGGAGTCAGTGTACATGCGAAAAACGAGTGGTTTCACACCACGCCCAGTTGGGTGGCGTTGAGGGGGTCAGGGCCTGTCCATTGCGCCACAGCCTCAGCGACCAACTGAGCGGGCACAAACTCTTGCTCCAGCCGCCCTTGCGCCAAACTACGCAGGTGCTCAGCCAACGCAGCCTCCTGTGCCAGCAATGTATCGATCGGCAGGGCGTCGCACGGCACTGGTTCGCTCACCGCCAAGTCAGCGCAGGTATCGAACGTGGCGCGGTCCATCAGCAGCGCGTGTAGCTGCGGCACGTGGCGGCGGGCCGTGGCCAGCATAGCCAGGCCCCAGGTGTCCATGTCACCCCAATAGGCCACGTCGCACTTTTGCAGCCACGGGGCGGCCAGCCAGGCCAGGTTCAGCCCGCTGCCGAGGATGGCGATGGTGCCGGGCAGCGGCTGGGGCAACTGGTGCAGGCTGCGTTCGTTTTCGACCAGCAGGATGCGGCGCGCGGGCAAGGCGGTGGTGGCTAGCTCGGTGGTCGTGACGCGCTGGCGGCGAAACGGTAGCAGCCCATCCGCCAGCGGCGCCACCAGCACCCAGTGCTCGCCCTCGGGGCTGGCGCCCAGAAAGGTGGTGAGCCCCTGGCGGCTGGCTTCACCGCCAAAGCGCTCGTCCAGCAGGGCCTTGAGCAGGCTGTCGTGGCGCTCGAAGAACTTGCTGTCGTTGCCAGCCACGGCCAATGCCCGCAGCGGCTTGCCAGCGGCGCAGCCTGGCGCCAGTTGCAAGGCCACGCGGGTGGCGGTGACGACCTGCGCGGTGGGCAGGTGCCGCCACAACGCAAGTCGGCGCAGCAGCAGGCGGTGAAAGCACGCATCGGCCTGGGCCAGCACGCTGGCCAGGGCCTGGTAGTCGGTGGCAATGCCGGCGTGGCCGGGCCCGGCATAGCGGGCAATGGCGGCGATGGCGTCTGACGGGCGCGGCAGCGTCCAGTGCAGGGGTACGTCGAGCGGCGCGGCGCCGCCCCGGTAGCTGCGCGGCGCCCATTGCACGCTGCCGGGACCGTGGTCGCTGACGGCCCTCCACGCCTGCAGGTGCTGGCGCAGCGCAGGCCCGGCGTCCTGAAAGCTCTGCGCACCGGGCGCCCCAATCGCCAGCGGCAAAGGCCACGCCGCAGGGTTGGGCAGCAGCTGCGCCTCGCGCCAGTCGCTGCGCTGCCATTGGCGGGCGAGCTGCTGGGCCAGTTGCTGCGGGGATTTCATGGCGACAAAATACTATTGAAAAGATAGCTGTTAGCGATTACTGGATAAGCGCTAGAGGCCAATTTCACTTGAATTTTTCCGCTGCTGGTTGCGCGCCTCCAGCTTCTCGCCCAGTTCCTCCCAGCTCAGGCAGGCCAGGCTGGCCTGGCGCCCGTGGCGGTGCACCAGCACGGCCGATCGGGTGTGGTTGCGCAGCAGGCGCAGCTCTTTGTTGGGCGTGACAAACAGCGCGTGCAGGCCGAATTCGTGCAGCGCCTGGATGATGCGGGCGGCCACGGCGGCCGAGCTTTTGGAGAAGGCTTCGTCGAGCACGATGCTGCCAAACAGCGGGCGGCTGCGCCCCGGCGGGCACAGCGCGTAGCTGAGCGAGGCGGTGAGCACGTAGCTGGCGATGATTTCTTTCTCGCCCCCGCTGCCGCCCTGCGAGCCGGTGCGGCGTTCCAAAATCTGGCCGCTGGCGCGGTCGATGACGTGCACGGCAAACTGCAGCCGGTAGCGCGCGTCGAGCAGGGCCTGCGCAGCTTTGGTGCGGCGGTTGGTGGCGTGTTCGCGCAGCAGCTCGACCATGGCGGCGAGCGCCCGGTAGTGGCCTTGGCCGCCGTCGTCCCGCAGGCGCTCGCTGCGCAGTTGCGCCATGGCTTTGTGCAGGGTTTGCAGGCTTTGGTGCACCACAGGTTGCGGCGCCAGTTGCAGGGTGTGGCCGGGCTGAAAGTCCACCCGCGCCAGCGTTTGGTTGAGTGCGTCGATGCGCTCGGTGATTTCGGCCACCTGGGCTTCGATGCCGTTGAGCAAGGTGTTCACGCCTTGCTCGGAGGCGGTGTTGAGGTAGTCCTGAAAGCGCTGGCGCTTCTCGGGCAGGGCTTCTTCTTCGAGCACGCGCAGGCGTTCCAGGTAGTGCGGCAGGGCGGCCAAATCTTCGGTGTGATCGGTCAGCGCGCCGCGGTCTTCCTTCAGGGCGCGGGCCATCTGGCGGATCAGGTCTTTCTGCAGTTCGGCCCATTGGCGCTGGTGTTTGTCGAGTTGCTCGCGCAGCGCATCGACGCT
>Ga0209477_1001969_pt1 | contig 12158 bp, 12 predicted proteins | sample KloWWTupernatant_FD_187180 | JGI IMG/M metagenome (GOLD analysis project Ga0209477, IMG submission 187180) | Active sludge microbial communities from Klosterneuburg, Austria, studying microevolution and ecology of nitrifiers - Klosterneuburg... | ecosystem: Engineered > WWTP > Aerobic digester >...
TGTGCCCAGGTGGCGGAATTGGTAGACGCACTAGTTTCAGGTACTAGCGGGTAACTCCGTGGGGGTTCGAGTCCCTTCCTGGGCACCAGCGATTTTGATCGAAGGCCTTGTCTTGACAAGGCCTTTTTTCATTTTCGCCACAAAATTCCGGTCGACCGCAACACGCGCATATCGACTCGAAGGGCATTGTCTCACAAGGCAAGCAGGCGCCCTGTAACAAATGCTCACAATTCCCGCCCGGCAAATCGTCATCCGTTCGCACCGGGCAGCGTTATTCGGTTCATGAAAACGACCATCACCTCCCTCTGCATCGCCCTCGGCCTGACGCTGGGCGTCTCCACCACTGCGCTGGCCGATCATGGACATGGGCGCCACGGCGGATACTACGGCGGTCCGCCGCGGCACCATCATGACGGCGGCCACCATCGCGGCTCCAACTGGGCCGGTCCCGCCGCCGTGCTGGCGATTGCCGGCATCGCCGCCGGCGTGGTCGCCGCAAACTACTACGCACCGCCCCCGCAACCGGTTTATGTGCAGCCGCAGGAACCCGTCTACATCGAGGCGCCGCAGCCGGTTTATGTGGCACCGCCAAGAGGCTACTGGCGCTACTGAGCAACGACCGGCACCTGGCCGGCCGGCAAGGCATGGACTGACGGCTGGCAACACCGTAGAGTGAAACTTCCGCGTCACGCTCGGGACCCTGCCCCGTCAATTCCATGCGCCTGTTTCTGCTGCTCTGGCTGCTGATCGCCGGCACCTGCGGCATCGCCGAGGCCAAACCGCCTTACCCGTTCTCGGTCACTGTCGAACGGATCGGCAACGGCCAGAACCTGATCGCCCGCAATCGCGGACCGGCGCCGGTATCGGTCCGCCTGACGCTGAGCGCCGCCGACAATGTCGTCGCGTCCCAGTCCCTGCCCGTTCATGCCGTCGTGCGTCCCAACAGCGAGATGGTGCTGCTGCAGATTCGTCCGGCCGACCCGGCGCGCAGCCTGCGCTTTTCCAGCCAGTCCGCCTACAACCTCGGCAATTTCCACGCGCAGCACGACCCGCAGGCACGCTACCGGCTGCCCTTCGCCGATGGCGGCAGCTTCGTCATCAGCCAGGCCGCCGACGGCCCGCTGACGACACATAGCGCTGCCGACAGCGAAAATGCCGTCGATTTCACGCTGCCGGAAAACACCCCCATCGTCGCCGCCCGCGACGGCACCGTGATCGAGACCGAATCCGCCAATCGCTACGGCGGCCGGGATCGCGTGCTGCTGAACATGGCCAACTACGTGCGCATCCTGCATGCCGACGAAACGGTCGCCACCTACGCCCACCTGGCGCCCGGCGGCGTCACCGTGGCGCCCGGGCAACGCGTGACGGCGGGCACACTGATCGGCTACTCCGGGGCCACCGGCTACACTGCCGGCCCGCATCTGCATTTCGTCGTGCAGAAGCCGGCACCAACCGCCCAGGGCTTTGCGATGCGCTCGCTGGCGCTGCGTTTCTACGTCGGCAATCCGCCCTACGTCTTCGAGCCGCGCACGAGGCAACTGGTGACGGCGGATTATTCGGCGCCCGGCACGGCGCCGCCGCTGGTCAACGAAAAACGGGCCATTCAGGCCCGTTGACCGCAACAGGGTGCCATCGGGCACCTTGGCAGCATTTAATTGAATGGATGCTGGCGAAGAATCGTCTCGTCGCGCTCCGGGCCCGTCGATACGATGGCGATCGGCACCTGGCAAAGCAGTTCCAGGCGGTTGAGGTAGGCCTGGGCGTTGGCCGGCAGGTCTTCCCAGCGCTTGGCACCGACCGTCGTTTCCGACCAGCCGGGCATCGTTTCATAGATCGGTTCGCAACGGGCCACTTCATCGGCGCCGATCGGCAGCAGATCGATGACCTTGCCATCGAGCCTGTAGCCGGTGCAGATGTTCAGTTCTTTCAGACCGTCGAGCACGTCGAGCTTGGTGATGCACAGGCCGGTCAGGCCGTTGATGCGCCCCGAGCGGCGCAGCGCGGCGGCATCGAACCAGCCGCAGCGGCGCTTGCGCCCGGTGACGGTGCCGAATTCCTTGCCGACCTGCGACATCTGGTAGCCCGGCACGCCGACGGTTTCGATATCCAGTTCGCTGGGGAAGGGGCCGCCGCCGACGCGCGTGCAGTAGGCCTTGGTGATGCCGAGCACGTAATGCAGCATGCCGGGGCCGATGCCGGAGCCGGCCGCTGCCTGCCCTGCCACACAATTGGAAGAGGTGACGAACGGGTAGGTGCCGTGGTCGATGTCGAGTAGGGTACCCTGGGCGCCCTCGAACAGCAGGTTCTGGCCGGCCTGGTTGGCTTCGTAGAGGGCGGCGGAAACATCGGCGACCAGCGGCCGGATCTGCTCGGCATCGGCCATCGCCTGGTCGAGCACCATCTGGTAGTCGACCGCGGGCGCCTTGAAATACTGGGTCAGCACGAAGTTGTGGTACTCCAGCACCTCCTTCAGCTTCTCGGCGAAGCGTTCCGGATGGAACAGGTCGTAGACGCGCAGGCCGCGCCGGGAGACCTTGTCTTCGTAGGTTGGACCAATGCCCTTGCCGGTCGTGCCGATTTTCTTGTCTTCGGCCTTGACGCTCTCGCGCGCCTTGTCGATCGCCGAGTGATACGGCAGGATCAACGGGCAGCCCGGGCTGATCCTGAGGCGCGAGCGGACGTCGATGCCGCCCTTCTCCAGCTCGGCGATTTCCGCGAGCAGGTGATGGATGTCGAGCACCACGCCGTTGCCGATGTAGCACTTGACGCCGTCACGCACGATGCCGGAAGGCACCAGGTTCAGCTTGTAAACCTGCTCGCCGACGACCAGCGTATGGCCGGCGTTATGCCCGCCCTGGAAACGCACCACCCCCTGGGCATGGTCGGTCAGCCAGTCGACGATCTTGCCCTTCCCTTCGTCGCCCCACTGGGTCCCCACCACGATGACGTTCTTGGCCATTTTCTAGTCCTCTTGTATTGCTTCGATAATCCAGTGTTCGCCGACCTGGGCCAGCTTCCTGTCGCAAACCGGCCCTTCGCAGGCGGTTTCGCCCGGCAGCAGTTCGACGACGATTTCTCCCTGCTCGCGCAGCGCGGCGATGTGCGCCGCCAGCTTTCCATCATGCGCGGCATGGGGTGCGAGAATCGCGCCCGACGGCTTGCTGGCCGGCGCCAGCCGCGCTACCTCACGCAGATCCATCGAGAAGCCGGTGGCCGGACGATCCCGCCCGAAAGCCTTGCCGGCGCCGTCGTAGCGGCCGCCGAGCGCGATCGCCGCCGGGTAGCCCGGGCAGTAGGCGGCGAAGACGACACCATTGTGATAGTGGTAGCCGCGCAGGTCGGACAGATCGACCGAAAACGGCAGATCGGCGGCCGATGCCACCAGATGGCGCAAGCCTTCGAGCGCCGCAGTGATGGCCGGCAGTGCCGGCAATTCGGCCGCGGCACGGTCGAGCACCTCGGCGCCACCGTAGAGCTGCGGCAGACGCTGCAGCGCCTCACGATACGGCGATGGAACCTCGGCACAGGCCTCGATCAAGCCCGGCACATCCTTGGCCTGCAACAGGTTCAGGACATGTTCCTCGGACTCCACCGGCAACCCGGCAGCTTCGGCCAGGGCGCGGAAAATGCCGACATGGCCGAGATCGATGCGACTCACCGGCACCTTGATCCGCGCGAACGCGCCCGCCATCAGGCGAATCACGTCGAGGTCGGCAGCGATGCCGGCATAGCCGTAGAGCTCGGCACCGACCTGCACCGGTTCGCGACTGGCCGAAATGGTTGCCGGCAGTGTATGCAGCACGCTGTCGCAGTAGCACAGGCGGGTGACACCGCGATGATTGAGCAGATGGGCGTCGATGCGCGCCGCCTGCGGCGTGATGTCGGCACGCACGCCCATGGTGCGGCCGGACAACTGGTCGACCAGCTTGTAGGTGCGCAGCTTGAGATCCTGCCCGGCGCCGGTCAGCAGCGACTCCAGGTATTCCAGCATCGGCGGCATGACGAACTCGAAGCCGCGACTGCGGAAGTGATCGAGCAAGGCACGGCGCAGGCGCTCGATGCGCTCGGCCTCGGCCGGCAGGGCATCGGCGATGTATTCGGGTAACAGCCAGTTCATGCAAAGACCATGAGCAGGACGAGGCCGACGATCATCGAAGTCAAACCGATGAAGCGAATCTGCCCGTCCGTGAGTTGAACGAGACGGCGAAAGGTTTCACGCCACGCCGCCGGGGCGATGAAGGGCATCAGGCCTTCGAGCACCAGCATCAGCGCGAAGGCCAGCAGCAACGTCGAGGTCATTTGCCTTTGTCGTTGCCGCGCCCACTGCCCTTCATGTACTTGAAGAAATCGGAATTGGGTTCGACCACCAGCACGTCGCTCTTGCCCTTGAAGCTGCTGCGATAGGCTTCCAGACTGCGGTAGAAGGAATAGAACTCGGGATTCTGGCCGAAGGCCTGACCGTAGATCGCGGTCGCCTGGGCATCACCCTCGCCCTTGATCTTCTGCGCGTCGCGGTAGGCATCGGCAACGATGACTTCACGTTGGCGATCGGCATCGGCACGAATCTTTTCCGCTTCGGCGTAACCCTCGGAGCGCAGCTCGTTGGCCACCCGCTTGCGTTCGGCTTCCATGCGGCGATAGACCGCTTCGCTGACCTCGTTCGGCAATTCGACCCGCTTCAGCCGCACGTCGACGATCTGCACGCCGATCTTGCGTGCATCGGCGTCGGCCTTGACGCGCATGTCTTCCATGATCTGTTCGCGCTCGCCGGAAATCACGTCGTGCACCGTCCGCTTGCCGAACTCCTCGCGCAGACCGGCGTTCACCGTCTGGTTCAGGCGGGTCTTGGCCCGCGCCTCGTCACCACCGACCGAGATGTAGTAGAGCTTGGGGTCGATGATCCGCCACTTGACGTAGGAATCGACCAGCACGTTCTTCTTCTCGGAAGTGATGAAACGCTCCGGTTCGTTGTTGTCCAGCGTCAGGATGCGGTTGTCGAAGAAACGGACATTCTGGATCATCGGGATCTTGAAATTCAGACCCGGCTCGGAAATTACCCGCTTGACTTCACCAAGCTGGAAAACCAGCGCGTGTTGCCGCTGATCGACGGTAAACATCGACATGGCGATGACGACCAGCACGGTCAGTGCAATCGCCGCCAATACATTCAATCTGGAATTCATCAACGGGCCTCCCGGTCACGAGAACGCAACGAGGGCTCACGCGGGCGACTCTGGTTGCTCAGCGAATTGTCGAGTTGCGGCGGCGACTCGTTGCTGGTCGGTGCAGCCGGTCTGGCAGTCCCCTGCGCGGGAGCTGCCATCACCTCCGCAGCACTTGGCGCGGCAGTCGCGGCCCCCGCCGCCTGCATCAGCTTGTCGAGCGGCAGATAGAGCAGATTGCCCTGGCCCTTGGCGTCGATCAGGACCTTGCTGGTACTGGAGTAAAGCTGCTGCATGGTTTCGAGATACATGCGCTGCCGCGTCACCTCCGGCGCCTTGGCGTACTCCACCTGCACCTGCTTGAAGCGCGAGGCATCGCCTTCGGCGGTCGAGATCACCCGCTGCTTGTGGCCGCCGGCTTCTTCCAGCAGGCGGGCGGCGGTGCCCTTGGCCTTGGGAATCACGTCGTTGGCATAGGCCTGGCCTTCGTTCTTCTGCCGTTCGCGATCCTGGCTGGCCTTGACGGCATCGTCGAACGCCGCCTGCACCTGCTCGGGCGGCTGCGCGTTCTGCATCGTCACCTTGGAGATCAGGATGCCGGCATTATAGCGATCGAGAATTTCCTGCATCAGGTTGGCTGCCTGGGTGGCGATCTGCTCGCGACCTTCGTAAAGCACGAAATTCATCCGGCTGCGGCCGACGATTTCGCGCACGGCCGTCTCGGCAGCACCCATCACCGCGTCGTCCGGATGGCGATTGTTGAACAGGAACTCGACCGGATCCTTGAGGAAATACTGGACGGCGAACTGGATGTTCACGATGTTCTCGTCATCGGTCAGCATCAGGGCCTCTTTCAGCACCTTGTTGCGCTCGCTGCCGCGGTAGCCGATTTCGACGGTACGCACCCCGGTCAGGTTGACCAGGTCGACCGACTGGATCGGATACGGCAGGCGCCAGCGCAGGCCGGGCTCGGTGGTTTCCTTGTATTTGCCGAACTGGAGCACGATGCCGCGCTGCGAGGCATCGACGATATAGAAGCCGGAAGCCAGCCAGACGACGAAGGCCAGCCCCACGAGCAGACCGATACCGCCGCCGAGAAATTTCGGATTGAAGTCGATCTGCGGCAGACGCGGCCCGTCACCACCACCGTTGTTGCCACCACCGCCGCCCTTCTTGCCGAACATGCCGTTCAGCTTGCGGTTGAAGTCGCGCCAAAGCTCTTCGAGGTCGGGCGGCCCCTGGTTCGGCCGGCGCGGACCGCCGCTGTTCGGCTTGTCGTCATCGCCACGGTTACCCCACTGCGGGTCGTTGAGTGACATGAAAATTCCTAGTGTCGGGATCATGTAATTGGGGATCAGCTCATGTAATCAGGTTGGGCATTGCGCGCGGCCTCCGCCAGTGCTTCCTGGCGACTTTCGGCCTTGCTTCGGGCATATTCGGCAAGGGATTCGCGCAACATCTCCAGTCCCTCGCCTGAGCGCGCACTGACGCGAACGCGCGCGATATTACCATATTCGTCCCGCTCGACTCCCGGCGCGGCCTCGGTCAGGTCGATCTTGTTCCAGACGATCACCTGCCTGACGTCATGGGCACCGATCTCCTCGAGCACCTTGTCGACTTCGGCCATCTGCTCGTCGCGGGCATGGCTGGCACTGTCCACCACATGCAGAAGCACATCGGCGTCGATGGCTGCTTCCAGCGTGGCATGAAAGGCATCGACCAGCGAGTGCGGCAAATCGCGGATGAAGCCGACGGTATCGGAAATGACGATATTGCCGGCGCCCTCGATCCACAACTTGCGCGAGGTGGTGTCGAGCGTTGCGAAAAGCTTGTTGGCGGCATAGACGCCGGCATGGGTCAGCGCATTGAACAGGGTGGACTTGCCGGCATTGGTGTAGCCGACCAGCGAAACGTTGAGCACATCGCCGCGCATCCGTGCCTTGCGCTGCACGCCGCGCTGGCGCGAGAGCTTTTCCAGGCGTTCCTTCAACAACTTGACGCGATTGCCGAGCAGCCGGCGGTCGGTTTCGAGCTGGGTTTCACCCGGGCCGCGCATGCCGATACCGCCGCGCTGCCGTTCCAGGTGGGTCCAGCCGCGAACCAGTCGCGTAGACAAATGTTCGAGCTGGGCCAGTTCGACCTGCAACTTGCCCTCGGCGCTGGCAGCGCGCAGGGCGAAGATGTCGAGAATCAGGCTGGTACGGTCGATCACGCGACATTTGAGTTCGCGTTCGAGGTTGCGTTCCTGGGCCGGCGACAGTTCGTGATTGAAAATCACCAGGTCGGCCTCACCCGCCGCCAGCATCGCCGCGATTTCCTGCACCTTGCCCCTGCCGGCATAAGTCTTCGGATCCGGGCTGTGACGCCGGCCGAACACTTCGGCAACGACCAGCCCGCCCGCCGATTCGGCCAGCAGGCGCACCTCTTCCAGCTGATCTTCGAGATCAGGCTGACCGAAGTCGAGTTGAACGATCACCGCGCGTTCGCCGGCGGCAGGTCGTTCAGTCATGGGCATTTTCTGGAGGGAGAAGCAGCGGCCTGCCGACCGGGCAGGCCATTGAACAGAGGCTTATTATTCCGCCGCCTGTTCTTGCTGGAGGTTGACCGGACGCGCCGGAACCACCGTCGAGATGGCGTGCTTGTACACCATCTGGGTAACCGTGTTCTTCAGCAGTACGACGTACTGGTCGAAGGATTCAACCTGGCCCTGCAATTTGATCCCGTTTACCAGGTAGATAGAGACGGGAACGTGCTCGCGGCGAAGAGCGTTGAGGAAGGGGTCTTGTAAGAGTTGCCCTTTGTTGCTCATGGTGTTGAGCTCCATGTGTGTTGTTATGAGTTGCCTAATGTACCGAAAATTGCTGCATGGCGCCAAAATATTTCTGCTTTATTTCTTGTCCTTGTCGGCGAACGGATTCTTGGCGGTCACGAACTGGATACGCAGCGGCGTGCCCTGCAGCTTGAACGCCTCGCGGAAGGTATGTTCCAGGTAACGGCGATAGCTGTCCGAAATATGGTCGACCGCATTGCCATGGACGACGATGATCGGCGGGTTGGAACCGCCCTGGTGGGCATAGCGCGGCTTGGGCCGGAAGGCACCGTGCTTGGGTGGCGCCTGCTTGGCCACGGCATCGGCCAGCACGCGGGCCAGACGCGGCGTCGACATCTTGGCCATCGCTGCGGCGTAGGCGGCGTCGACCGAGCGGAACACGGCCGGCAGACCGATATTGTCGCGCGCGGAAATGAAGTGGAACTTGGCGAAGTCGAGGAACTTCAGCTTGCGCTGGAGAATGACGCGGGTCTGCTCGCGGGTATAGGCGTCGAGACCGTCCCATTTGTTGACCGCGACCACCAGCGCCCGCCCCGACTGGACGATGAAGTCGGCGATATGCGCATCCTGTTCGGAAACATCGGCCTGGGCGTCGACCATCAGGATAACGACATTGGCATCCTCGATCGCTTTCAGCGTCTTGACCACCGAGAATTTCTCGATCGACTCGAAGACCTTGCCGCGCTTGCGCATGCCGGCGGTGTCGACCAGTACGTATTTCTTGCCGGCACGCTCGAAATCGATCTCGATCGAATCGCGCGTGGTGCCCGGCGCATCGAAGGCGATGACGCGCTCTTCGCCGAGCAGCGTGTTGATCAGCGTCGATTTGCCGACGTTCGGCCGGCCGACGATGGCCACCCGCACCGCATCCGACTTTTCTTCCTCTTCTTCCGGCTCGGGGAAGGAGGCCAGGGCCAGTTCGACCAGACCGCGCACCCCCTCGCCGTGTGCCGAGGAGATCGCGTTCGGTTCGCCGAGGCCGAGTTCGTGGAAATCGGCCTCGACCATCCCGGAATTCATGCCTTCCGACTTGTTGACCGCAACAAACACCGGCCGCTCCAGGCGCCGCAGCTTGTTGGCGATTTCCTTGTCGTGCGGCGTGATACCGGACCGGCCGTCGACCACGAAAATGACCGCGTCGGCTTCGGCGATCGCCTGCTCGGTCTGGCGCGCCATTTCGTGCAGGATACCATCCTTGACCAGCGGCTCGAAACCGCCGGTATCGACCACCAGGTAAGGCTTGCCGCCCAGCTTGCCATGCCCGTAATGACGATCGCGCGTCAGGCCGGGCAGGTCGGCGACGATGGCGTCGCGCGACTTGGTCAGGCGGTTGAACAAAGTCGACTTGCCGACATTGGGACGGCCGACGAGGACCAGGGTAGGTTTCATCGTGCTTCGATCGCGTTGACGCTGCCGCCGCTGGTCTGTACCAGGAAGGCCGAGCCGAGCGCCTGGACCGGCGTACGCACCGGTGTGCCGTCGATTTTCTTGCGCGCCACGAAGCTGCCATCCTCACGCGACAGGAAATGCACGAAGCCTTCCGCATCGGCCACGGCCACCACGCCGCCCTGGACAGCCGGGCCGGAGACACGGCGATTGAGCAGCTTGTCCTGCTTCCACATGCTGCTGCCGGAATTGCGATCCAGCGCATGCACGGCGCCGCGCTCGTCGGTCACGAACAGATAGCGGTTGTCGAGCGCCAGCCCCGCGGCCGAAGAGATATCACGCGACCAGAGCAGCGACCCGCCCTGCGACATGTCGAAACAGGCGACCCGCCCCTGGAAGGCGACCGCGCAAATCATGCGCCCGTCGATCACCGGCACGCTGACGACATCCGCCACGCGATCCAGTTCCGTCGCGCCCTTGGGCAAAGCGACCGGGCCTTCCCAGACCGGCGTGCCGTTCTGCAGCGCCAGTGCCACCAGCTTGCCGCCAGGGAAGCCGACGAAGACGAAGCGGTCGGCAAAGACCGGCGGCGCCGCACTGCGCAGCGACAGCGACGGCGTCGCCCGCTGATAGATCCACTTGCGCGTACCGTCGGCGGCATCGAGCAGCACCACACGGTTGTCGCCGCTCTTGACGACGACGCCATCGGTGCCAACCGCCGGCGCCGCCAGCACTTCGCTGGTCACCCGGACCTGCCAGAGCGGCCGGCCATCCTCGGCGGAAAAGGCCAGCACCTCGCCCTTGGCGGTGCCGACAACAACCAGCCGGGAATCGGCGCCAACGCCGGCAGACAGCGGCTGCCCGGCCCTGATCGACCATGCAGCGCGGCCATCGACCAGCTTGCTCAGTGTGCCGTCGCGGGCGGCAACGTAAACCGCACTGCCGACGACAGCCGGCGTGAAGGTGTAGTCGCCGGCCTTGCCGATACTGGCCGACCACTGGTCGCGCGGCTCGATGCTCTGCGTGATCGGCGTCAGCACGGCCATCTTCGGCCCCGACGAGGCGAACGGATTGATCTTGTCCACGGTGTCGGAGAATGTCGAGCAACCGGCGATGGACAGGCTGGCAGCGGCCAGCAGCGAGAGTGTACGCAGCGACATCATGCCGCCCCGCCGAGACTGTCGAGCTTCTGGCGCAGCAGTTCGCGGCCGGCGCCGCCCCTGCCTTCGCGCACTTCACCCTTGTCCAGTGCGGCCTTGTAGGCGGCGCGCGCTTCCGGCACCTTGCCCTGGGCGGCCAGGACGTCGCCCTTGAGTTCGAGGAAGCGGGCAGCGAACGCGGCATCATGAGCCGCTTCGAGCTGCTTCAGGGCTTCGTCGTAGGCCTTTTCGTCGAGCAGGACCGCTGCCAGGCGCAGGCGGGCCAGATCCTTGACTTCGTCCTTGGCGTTATCGACTGCCCAGCTCAGCTGGGCCCTGGCCGTTTTCAGGTCGCCGGCATCGAATGACTGGCGGGCTGCGACCAGCGCGCCCAACCAGGCGTAGCTGGTGCTGCCGAATTTCTCGGCCAGTTCGCCGGCTGCTGCCTTGACCTTCTGTCCGTCGCGCAGCGCGGCGCCCTGCTCGAGCACGGCGTAGATGGCCGAAGCCTGCGCAACCTGGCTGCGCTGGTACCAGTTCCAGCCCTGCCAGCCGATGACGCCGATCGAGGCGGCAACGACGACCCCGGTCACGAGGTTGCCGTACATATTCCACCAGGTTTTCAGGGAGTCTATCTGTTCCTGTTCTTCGAGGTCGTAATGCGCCATGTGCTTATTCCTCTTCGTCCGAATCGATCAATTGTCCGATGATGGCATCCGCCAGATCATCCACTTTCAGTTTCAGTTGCGCCGCGCCTTCTTCGCGCAGCGGTTTCAGTTGTCCTTCGCCGGTCGCCGCCTCGTCATCGCCGATGATAACGGCGAAGGTGGCGCCGCTGCCGTCGGCCTTCTTCATCTGCGACTTGAAGCTGCCGCCGCCGCAATGCAGCAGCACGGCGATGCCCTGGTCGCGCAGCCCTTCGGCGACGCGGAAAGCCAGGCGCGAGGCTGCCTCGCCCTGATGCACCATATAGACATCCGGCGCCGGGGCCGCCGGCTCGCCGCCGGCGTCCTTGATCAGCGCGATCAGACGTTCGATGCCCATGGCGAAACCGCAGGCCGGCGCCGCCTTGCCGCCGAGTTGCTCGACCAGACCATCGTAGCGGCCACCGGCACAGACCGTGCCTTGCGCCCCGAGGCGGTCGGTAACCCATTCGAAAACGGTCAGGTTGTAATAATCGAGGCCGCGCACCAGGCGCGGGTTGATCGTGTATGGAATGCCGGCATCGCGCAGCACGCGCTGCACGCCCTCGAAGTGGGCCAGCGATTCGGCACCGAGATAGTCGATCAGCTTCGGCGCCGCAGCGCACAGATCCTGCAGCGCCGGATTCTTGGTATCGAGAATGCGCAACGGGTTGGTATAGAGGCGGCGCTTGCCGTCCTCGTCGAGCAACTCGGCGTTTTCCTCGAAATAGGCGATCAGCGCGGCGCGATGCTGGGCACGCTCTTCCGCCTGGCCGAGACTGTTGAGCTGCAGTTCGATGCCGTCCAGCCCGAGATCGGCCCACAGACGGGCGCCCATCAGGATCATTTCGGCATCGATGTCGGGACCGGCATAGCCGAGCGCTTCGACGCCGACCTGGTGGAACTGCCGGTAACGCCCCTTCTGCGGTCGCTCGTGGCGGTACATCTGGCCGAT
>Ga0209477_1001970_pt1 | contig 12157 bp, 8 predicted proteins | sample KloWWTupernatant_FD_187180 | JGI IMG/M metagenome (GOLD analysis project Ga0209477, IMG submission 187180) | Active sludge microbial communities from Klosterneuburg, Austria, studying microevolution and ecology of nitrifiers - Klosterneuburg... | ecosystem: Engineered > WWTP > Aerobic digester >...
ACGTCGGCGTCGCCACGCGCGTCTATTGGACCTTCAAGGTGCTCGGCCACGACAACGTCTCGATCCTCGACGGCGGCATGGCGGCGTGGACCAAGGAACAGGACAAGACCAAGGCCAACCCGGTGCAGGCCGGCGCGCAGAAGGCCGAGGCGAAGGCCTTCAAGGCCAGCCTGCGCAAGGAGATGCTGGTCACCATGGACGACGTCAAGAAGGCCAAGGCTTCAGGCATCCTGCTGGTCGACCACCGCCCCGAGGACCAGTACGTCGGCATCAACCGCCATCCGAAGGCGCCGGAGAGCGGCACGCTGGCCGGGGCGAAGAACCTGCCCAACGGCTGGATGACGGTGAACGGCATGGGCCAGTTCCGCAACAAGTCGCAGCTCGAGCAGCTCTACAAGGTCGCCGGCGTGCCGACCAGCGGCGAGCAGATCAACTTCTGCAACACCGGCCACTGGGCCTCGGTCGGCTGGTTCGTCTCGAGCGAGCTGATGGGCAACAAGAAGGCGCGCATGTACGACGGCTCGATGGTCGAGTGGACCCTGCTCAAGGGCGGCGGCATGGAGCAGAAGGTCAAACTCAACTGACCCCGTGCGCTTTCGTCTCCTCCTCGCCCTCGCCGCGGCGGCTTTTTCCGCCGCGGCCGCGGCGCAGGGCGAGCACGAACGGCGCCTGGCGGCCGAACTGACGGTCATGCTCGGCGACCTGCGGCGCATCGAAGCCAACAGCGAATCGCCGCAACACCGCGAAGGCCTGCACGCCCGGCTCGCCGGCGCCCTTTCCTCGCTGCCGCTTCTGCTGCGCCGCGCCGGTGCCGAGGCCTCGGCGGTCCCCCCGTTGCGCACCGCCCTGGCGAAGCGCGACTGGCGCGCCCTGCGCGCCGGCCTCGCCGCCCTGCAGCGCAAGCATCCCTTCGAAGCGGGTGAGATCCTGCCGCGCGCGATCACGCCTGAACGGCTGCGCCTCGGCGAGGCCATCCACCGCCAGGCCTGCGCCGGCTGCCATGAAGCGCCGGCCGCCGACACGCAGCTGCCGGCCTTCAACCTCCACCAGCAGGCGCAGCGCCTGCCGCGCGGGGAATTCGCCGCGCGCCTGCTGCTCGGCGTGCGTGGCGACCGCGGCACCGCCTGGCGCAATCCCTTCAGCGATCTGGAACTGGGCGCCCTGCTGGCTTATTATGAAAAAGGCAAGCAGAATTGAAGCTGCCGGCCGTGGCCGGCGTACGTTCATCCATCGCTGAGGAGGAAAGCATGATGCGCAAAACCCTACTTCGCGCAGCGCTCGCCGGCGCCCTGTCGGCCGGACTGGGCCTCGCCCACGCGCAGGACGCCACCTACAACATCCGCACCCTGACGCCGGAAACGGCGCTGAAGGCCGCGCAGGCCGCGCTGAAGTCCTGCCGCGACGGCGGCTTTCAGGTGGCGGTGGCGGTGGTCGACCGTTCGGGCCTGGCCCAGGTGATGCTGCGCGACCGCTTCGCCGGGGCGCACACGCCGAAGACGGCCATCGGCAAGGCGTGGACGGCGGTGAGCTTCCGCAGCAGCACCACCGGCCTGGCCGACATCAGCCAGCCGGGCAAGCCGTCCAGCGGCCTGCGCAACCTGCCCCACGTCGTGGCGCTCGGCGGCGGCGTGCCGATCGAGGCCGGCGGCAGTATCCTCGGCGGCATCGGCGTTTCCGGCGCACCGTCCGCCGAGGCCGACGACAAGTGCGCCAAGGCCGGCATCAACGCCATCAAGGACGCGCTGGAGTTCTAGTCCTCAGGCCGGCGTCTTGCCGGGCTGTTGCACCACCTCGACCTGCAGCGGCGTGCGACTGTCGAGGTGGATGTCGCGCTGCGGGAAGGAGATCTCGATGCCATTGGCGGCGAACGCCGCGCCGATGGCCTGGCGGATTTCGCTCGCGACCTTCCTGAAATCCGGGCTGACGGCCATGTCCAGCCAGTATTCGACGCGCAGCACCTGGGCGTTGTCGCCGAAGTCCTCCAGCTGCACCTCGGGCGCCGGGTTGTCGAGCACCGCCGGATTGCCGTGTGCCGCCAGCCTGAGCAGGCGCATGGCCTCCGGCAGCGGCGCGCCGTAGGCGACACCGACATTCACGCCGAAGCGCAGCTTCCGGTCCGACAGCGTCCAGTTCGTCACGCTCTTCTCGAGGAAGCTGCTGTTCGGGATCAGCATGTCGACGCCGTCGGCGCGGCTCACCAGGCAGCAGCGGCTGCCGATGTTGCTGACCCTGCCGCGGATGCCCTCCACCTCGACGATGTCGCCCAGCTTGATCGGCTTTTCCACCAGCAGGATCAGGCCGCTGATGAAGTTGTTGATGATGTTCTGCGCGCCGAAGCCGATGCCGATCGCCAGCGCGCCGCCCATGAAGGCGAAGGCCGTCAGCGGGATGTTGACGGCGAGGAGCGAGAACACCACCAGCCCCAGCACCATCGCCAGGCTGAACAGGCGCACGCCCAGCAGCGCCGCACTCTCGCGGCCGGGCAGCCAGGCGAGCAGGCGCCGCCTTCCCCGATTCGCCAGCCAGGTGGTGATGGCCAGGCCGATGGACAGGATGACGAGCGCCTTGGCGGCCTTGCCCACCGTCACGCTGCGCTTGCCGACGATTTCGCGCCCCTCGACCTCGATCTTGTCCTCGACGGCGATCAGTTCGTACTGCCAGGTGCGGCCGGCCAGCCCGGCCGCCGCCGCGTACCAGCCCGCGGCGCGCTCCTTCCATGTCGAACCCTCGATTTTCGCCTTGGTGGCGATCTGCCAGTTGAGCAGCAGGCTCTCGATCTGGAAGATCTTGGCCTCGGCGCCGCGCAGGACGACTTCCATCTTTTCGCTCGCCTTGAGCTCGCGCCCGGCCAGCGCCTTGTCGCCGTAGGCGGGCTGCCATTCGGCCAGCCGCTTGCGCAGGTCCGCCAGGCGGGCGCCGATGCGCTCGCTTTCGTTGCGGACATGGTCGCGCAGCAGGTGCAGCCTTTCCATGTATTGCACGACGGACTGCAGGCTGCGCTCCAGCGACAAGGTATCGTGCCGGGCCGCTTCCTCGAAGCGCAGCTCCCAGACCTGCTCCTCGCTGGCCGCCAGGTTTTGCAGGATCCTCAGAATGCGCAAGGCGGCGGTTTCGTAATCCGCCTCGATCTGCGCCACGTCCAGTTCGCGCCGAAGTCCTTGCGCGGCTTCGGGCGTCGCCGCGGCGGGCTGCCCGGCGAGCAGGCGCGCGCGCCGCTCCAGCGCGGCCTGCGAGGTCGCGATGGACTGCTGCACCTGCCGATCCAGCTTTTCGCGCTCGGCGGCGAGGGCGGCGCGACTGGCGTCGCGCGCCCCGGCCGAGAAGGTCGAGGCGCGGCTGGCGGCGGACAGCTTGAGCTGGAGCAGCTTCTGCTCGGCCTGCAGCAGCGCGATCTTCTCTTCCTGGACGCGGCGCGAAGTGTCGAGCATGCCGGCGCGCGCTTCGAAGTATTCCTTCCTCAGTTCGGCGAGGGAAAGCCGCCAGCGCGCCGGCTGGGCCGGGTCCTGGACGGATTCCGCCTGCTCGCCTGCCTGGCGCAGGGCCTGCAGCGCCTTCTCCAGCTCGGTCCGGCTGTCCGCGAGCAGCCGCGTCATCAATTCCAGCTCGATGCGCACGGAGTTGGCTTCCTGCGCCTTGTTGCGCACCTGCGTGCCGAGATCGTCCACGAAGCCGATCTCGTAGGGCGGGGGCTGGGTGAAGCCGCTCCACTCCGTCGCCGCCTGCTCGGTTTCCTGCCGCAGCCTGCCGGTCTTGCCGAGGTTGACCAGGGCATCCTTGTGCAGCTGCAGGGTGCGCTGCATGTCCTCCAGCAGCCAGCGTTGCTCCTTCCACTCCGGCGCCGTCACGCCGGCAGGCGGCGCGGCCTCGGCCGGCGGCAGCGCGGCGACACGCCGGCGCGTTTGCGCCAGCTTGTCCTCGAGCAGGGTCGACAGGGATGCCGGGTCGATTTGTGCACCAGCCTTGTCGGCAGTGGCCTTGGGTTTGGCCGCCAGCGTGCCGGGCAGCGCCTGCGCCGCCGCGAGGGGCAGGTGCAGGCAGAGCAGGGCGCAGAAGAGTCGCGCCGTCATGAAAGATTTATTCCTGTCCATCGGTTTCCGATTCTACCCGCATGCGCATGCGCCGCTCAGTCGGCCTTGTCCGTGCGCAGCAAGGCGGCGATCTGCTGCAATTCCGCATGATGGGGGAAGCGAACCAGGGCGGACTTGAGCACGGCCCGTGCCTGCGCCGGCCGGCCGGTATCGTTCAGGGCCACTACGTACACATAGGCATAGCGCGGATTGTCCGGCTGCTGCTCCGCCGCCAGCCTGAGCAGCCGGAGCGCTTCCTCGCGCAGGCCCAGCCGCGCCTTGAGCAGGCCGAGGGCATGGCTGAGGTCGGCGTTGGCGGGCGCATGCTGCAGGCCCTGGGTCAGCGCGTTTTCCGCGCCCGCCTCGCGCCCCTGCGCACGGTAGAGGTCGGCCAGGTTGAGCCAGGCGGGCGCGAAGTCCGGCTGCAGCTTCGTCGCCGCGCGGTATTCCGCTTCCGCCTTTTCCGGCTCGCCGCGGTCGATCCAGAACAGGCCGAGGTTGATGCGCGCCTCGGGCCGGTTGGCGTTGGCCTGTTGCGTGGTGACGTACTCGGCGAAGGCGGCCTCGAAGCGCGCGCGCCGCGCCGCGTCCATGCCCGCCACCGGCGCCGCCGCCAGCGCGCGCGCCGCCTTGGCGCGCACGGCGCGCACCGGGTCGTCGAGCAACGGCTCGGCGAGGCGCAGGCGGTCGACGATTTCGTGGTCGCCCAGCGCTTCCGCCGCGGCGCCGCGCACAAGCGGATCGGCATCCTTCAGGGCGGCCTCGAGGGCGGCCGTTGCCGGCGTGCCGGGAAAGGCTTGCAGTTCGGCAGCGGCCGTGGCGCGCACGATCGCCGGCGCGCTGCCGTCGCGCGCGAGCGCCGCCAGCCTGTCCCGCGCCTCGGGCGCGCCTCGTCGCCCGGCGTCCAGCGCTGCGGCGAGATCGCCGCCGCGGCGCTGCGGCCCGAAGGCCTGCTCGACGATGCGCGCCGCCCAGCGCGCATCCTTTTCCTTGTGGCAGCCGTTGCAGGCATTCGGCGTGCCGTGCTTCAGGCTCAGGTCGGGCCGCGGCACGCGGATGGAATGGTCGTGGCGCGGGTCCACTACCATGTAGGTGCGCGTCGGCATGTGGCAGGCCGGACAGCCGGCGCCGGCCGAGCCTTCGCGGTGCAGGGTGTGGTTCTGCGCGGCGTACTTCGCCGCGTCGTGGCATTGCAGGCAGACGCCGTTGCCGGGCACGCGCAGCCGGCCGGAGTGCGGGTCGTGGCAGTCGCTGCAGGTCACGCCCTGCGCGTGCATGCGGCTCTGCAGGAACGAGGCATAGGTATACACCTCGTCCTGCTGCTGGCCGTCGGCGAAGAACAGTCCCCGCGCGAGCAGCGAGGGATCGTGCGTGTCCAGCAGTTGGCCGGCGCGGGCGGGCCCGTCGGCGAGCGTGGCGCGCCGGGCATGGCACTGGCCGCAGGTGTCGACCTCGCGGCGGGTAGCGAGAGGCCTGCTGCGCACCGCGCTGCCGCTCGCCGCATTCATCGGCCAGGCAACACCCTTGCGCTCGTCGAGCGCGACCTCGAGGCCCATGTCGCCAGCCTTCTCCCAGCCCGGCGCCTTGTTCGCCCAGGCTGCGTGCGCCGAGCCGGGGCCGTGGCAGGCTTCGCAGGACACATTGATTTCGGACCAGGCGGTCTTGAAGCTGTCGCTGGCGCTGTCGTAATTGCGCCTGAGGTCGGTCGAGTGGCAGTCGGCGCACATCCAGTTCCAGTTCTGGTTGAGCCGCGTCCAGTGCAGCGGGTCGCGAGGCGTGATGCGCTGGCCGGGGTAGAGGTGGAACCAGCGCTGCCCGCCCTGCGATTTTGGCCGCGCGTCCCAGGCGATGGGCAGCGCCTGCAGGCGCCCGCCGGGGAATGCGACCAGGTACTGCTGCAGCGGCGTGACGCCGAACGTGTATTTGATCTCGAAGTCGGCGGGCCGTCCGTCGGGCCCGTCGGTGTTGACGTAGAACCTGCCGTCGCGCCGGAAGAAGATCGACGTGACTCCGGCGTGGCTGAAGCGCCTATTGCCGAAGTCGCCGAGGACGGATTGCGCCGTCGCTTCCTGCATGGCGAGCCGGTGGTGCGAGCCCTGCCAGGCGGCGAAGGCCTTTTCGTGGCACCCGCCGCAGGCGGTGGCGCCGATGTATTCGCGCGGTGTCGACGCGCCGGGCTCGGCGGGGCTGCGTGCCGGGGCGCGCTGCGCATGCCATGTCCAGGCCGCCGCCGCGAGCGCCGCGAGCAGCAGCGTTGCGGCGACGCGCAGCCGCGCCGGCTTCATCGAACCGATCGCCCCGTTCGCGCCGGCGTCCGCCGGCTCACGGCTTCACTTGGACGGTGACCCTGGGAATGCGTCCGTTGAAGCGGGATTTCGCCTCTGCCCCGATCGCCTCCACGACCGGCGTGCCGAGGTCGATGCCGACGTCGGCGGTCTCGTCGGCGGAGAACAATCCGGGCTGCGTCGCCGGGATGCGTCCTTCAGCGACCTTCTCGCCGTTGACGAACAGGGTCCCCTTGCCGCCCTTGGCCGGGCCGCCGCCATCGTAGTCGAACTGGAATCGCACTTCGGCCTTGCCGGCACCCAGCTTCTTCGTCGAGGCGATCGTGGTGCGCTGCAGGCCGAGGAAGTTGTAGTCGTAGCCCGGCATGCCGTCCTTGACATACAGCGACCAGCCGCCGAAGCGCCCGCCCTGCGCGATGACGGTGCCGTTGCCGCCGCTGGCCGGCACCTCGATCTCGGCGGTGATGGTCTTGGAGCGGTTCTTCACGTTCGGGAACACCGCCTCCATCATGCCGGTCATGCCCTCGGAAAGCGTGATTGAGGTGCGCCCGCGCATCAGGTCGGGACGGCCGACCGCCGCGCCGTCGAGCCGCTCGAAGACGCGGTCGTCCATCGGCAGCACGTGGTACTTGCCGGCCTCCGTCAGGTACAGCTTCTGCAGTTCCGCCAGCTTCTTCGGATGCTTCACGGCCAGATCGTTGGCGAGGCTGAAGTCCGAGCGCACGTCGAACAGTTCCCAGGCCGAGTTGTCACTCAGGGGCCGGCGCGGCTTGTCCTCCCAGGGCGCGCGGTGGATCGTCCGCGCGAACCAGCCGTCGTGGTAGATCGCGCGGTTGCCCGAGATTTCGAAGTACTGCGTCGTGTGCCGCTCCTTCGCCTTGCCGTCGTCGAAGCTGTAGACGAGGCTCTTGCCCTCGATCGGGATCTGCTTGATGCCGTTGACCATCTTCGGCTCGGGCAGGCGCGCGGCCTGCAGGACCGTCGGCGCGACGTCGATCACGTGGCTGAACTGCGTGCGGATCTCGTTCTTCGCCTTGATGCCCTTCGGCCAGGAGACCACCATGCCGTTGCGTGTGCCGCCGAAGTCAGACCCGACCTGCTTCATCCAGCCGAACGGCGCGTCCAGCGCCACCGCCCAGCCCGCCGCCATGTGCGGGTAGGTCTCGGGGCCGCCCCACTTGTCGATCAGCTTGAGCATGTCCTCGACCTTCTCCTGCACGCCGTTGAAGTAGGTCATCTCGCTGTACATGCCATTCTCGCCGCCTTCGCCGCTGGTGCCGTTGTCGCCGGCGATGTAGAAGACCAGCGTGTTGTCCGCCTGCCCGGCCTCCTCGAACGCCTGCAGCATGCGGCCGACCTCGTGGTCGGTGTACTCGGCGAAGGCCGCGAACACCTCAGCCTGGCGGGCGAACAGGCGCTTCTCGTCCGCCGAGAGCTTGTCCCAGTCCTTGATCGCCGGCGGCTTGGGCGCGAGCCTGGTGCCCGCAGGCACCACGCCGGCCGCGATCTGGCGCGCCAGCGTCTGCTCGCGCAGCTTGTCCCAGCCCTGGTCGAACTTGCCCTTCCAGCGCGCGATCCATTCCTTTGGCACGTGGTGCGGCGCGTGCGTCGCGCCGGGGGCGAAGTAGATGAAGGCGGGCTTGTCCGGCGACATGGCCTTCTGGTGCTTGATCCAGGCCCGCGCCTTGTCGGTCATGTCGGTCATGAAGTGGTAGTTCGGGTCATTCGGCAGTTCGAGGTGCGTGACGCCGTCGTAGAGGAGCGGCGCCCACTGGTTGGTCTCGCCGCCGAAGAAGCCGTAGAACTTGTCGAAGCCCTGACGCGTCGGCCAGCGGTCGAACGGACCGGAGACGCTGATCTCCCAGGACGCCGTCTCGTGCCACTTGCCGAAGGCCGCCGTGCTGTAGCCGTTCAGGCGCAGGGTTTCCGCGAGCGGTGCGGCCGCATCCGGAACCTTGCCGGTCGCGCCCGGGAAACCGGTCGCCATCTCGGTGATGAAGGCCATGTTCACCGTGTGGTGGTTGCGGCCGGACTTCAGCGCGGCGCGGGTCGGCGAGCACACCGCGGTGGTGTGGAAGTTGTTGTAGCGCAGGCCACCCGCGGCCAGCTTGTCCAGCGTCGGCATGGAGACCGGGCCGCCGAAGCTGCTCGGCACACCGAAGCCCATGTCGTCGATCAGCACGATGACCACATTGGGCGCACCCTTGGGCGCCTTCACCTCGAAGCGCGGCGGCATCTTCGCCTTGCGCGCGTCGATCTCCTTGTAAATCGGCCGCTTCGGTTCCGCTAGCGGCAGCACGGTGCGATCGTTCTCCGCAGCGGCCGGCGCGAGCGCACCGCCGAGCGCCAGTGCAAGCCCGGCGAGGAGGGTTGGGAAACGACGTATGCTGGTTTTCATGGAGGCTCCTTGTTCTTGCGTGCCGCAGGCTGGCCCGTGCTCGGCCAGGACGTTCAATCAATTCGTGGTTTCTCGGTCTTCTGCTGGCCGGCCGTGTTGGGTCAGTATTTCCAGATGAAATTGGCGCTGAGGTAATAGACGCGCGGGTCGTAGTGGCCGAACAGGTTGCCGCGGCCGCCGATGGCCGGGGCCGCGCCCTGGAGCCGGGTTTCCAGGTGTCCGCCGTACACATATTGCGCGGCGACGCCCCACTCGAAATCCTTCGCCGCCTGGTTCTGCAGGCCGACGCCGAACATCCAGGCGCCGTTGGCCGGCAGGGCCGGCGAGACGCTCGACGATTTCTGGAAGTTCGAATCGTAGGCGACACCGAAATTCAGCAGCCACGGCTGGCTGAGGCGGTATTGCGCGCCCAGCGCCGCGTGCCAGGTGTCCTTGAACTTGAGGTTCGTCGTGGCGCTGACGGGATTGGTCGAGTCGACGCTGATGCCCACCTGCCCGAATTTCGACCACTCCTGCCAGCCGAGGCTGCCGAGCAGCGCCCAGCGGTCGCTGGCCTGGTGGAACAGGCTGGCGCCGACACCCTGCGGGATGGTGATGTCCATGCCGATCTTCGCGTTGTTCAGGCCGCCGGCGTTGAGCAGGGCGAGCAGGCCCGGGGCGATGTCGTCGAAGTCCGCCCGCGCCGAGAAATCCAGCTCGACTTCGGATTTGTAGGCGAGGCCGAGGCGGGTCGACGGGGTGAACTCGTAGAGCGCACCGAGGTTGACGCCCCAGCTCCACTTCGCATTCTTCAGCGCGAGGCTGCCGTCGGCGGAACCCGGCAGCACGTTGTTGATGGCCACCTTGTTCCTGAGGATGCCGTAGGTGGCGTTCACGCTGGCGCCGAGCGACAGCTTGTCGTTCACCTTGTAGGCGACCGAGGGCAGCAGCGAGAGGCCGATCAGCGCGGCTTGGCGGCCGTAGTAGCGGCCGGCCCAGGACTTGTCGTATTCCAGGCCGAGGCCGAAGCTGCTCGCCGAGCCGAAGCCCAGCGTGAACGACGGCGAGACCTGGTGGGTGACGAAGACGCCGCCGCCGGGGAACCAGCCGACGGCGTTGCCGCCCGAGTGGCTGCCCAGCCCGGGGGAGGTGCCGGCGTCGATGTCGAATTCGACGTCGGCATACAGCGCCTGGACGCCGAGCAGGACCTGGGTGCCTTTCAGCCGCGTCATGCCGGCGGGGTTGGCGTAGATCGTCGAGGGATCGGCCGCGCGCGCTTCCGCGCCGGCCGAGGCCAGGCCGACGTCGGCGCTGCCTATGTTATAGGCGGCCAGGCCGCCGGCCTGCGCGCCGACGGAGAAGAAAGTTGCGGCCAGCATGGCCGCACTGCGCAGGATGTCGGATCGCATTTTCATTCCGGTTTCGTGTTGTGATTGCCCGGCGCCGGCGGAGGCGGGCAACCGCAACGAGGAGGATATTATCGCGCCTTGAGGCTGCGCGGGCCCGAATTCGTGCCGGCGGGCTGGCGGCACCGCCGCGCCTGACGCGGCGTCAACCGCCCCGTGCAGTATCATGGCCCGACCATGAGCGGTCGCCCCTGGAACATCCTGGTCTTATGCACCGGCAACTCGGCGCGCAGCATCCTTGCCGAGGCGCTGTTCAATGCCCTCGGCGGCGGCCGCGTGCGCGCGTTTTCCGCCGGCAGCAAGCCGGCCGGCCAGGTGAATCCCTTCGCGCTGGAACTGCTGGAAGCGCAGGGCCTCGACACCGCGCAGCTGCGCAGCAAGCGCTGGGACGAGTTCGCCGCGCCGGGCGCGCCGGCGCTCGATCTCGTCGTCACGGTGTGCGGCAATGCCGCCAACGAAACCTGTCCGGTGTGGCCGGGCAACTTCCTGCGCGCGCACTGGGGCGTCGACGATCCCGCTGCCGCCGAGGGCAGCGACGACGAGAAGCGCGCCGCCTTCATGAAGGCCTACGCCCTGCTGGCCGAGCGCATCCTCACCTTCCTCAGCCTGTCCTTCGAGACGATGGCGCGCGACGAGCTGCAGCGCCACCTCGACGAAATCGGCCGCGCCGGCGCCGCCGCCGCCGTGCCGCAGGGACTGACTTTTGCCGACGATGATTGAGCTGAGCGAACAGCAGAAGCGCCTGCGCAACGTCGTCATGCTGCTGGCGCTGGGCTCCTACCTGATGTCGATGTTCCACCGCGTCGCGCCGGCGGTCATCGCGCGCGACCTGGCCGCCACCTTCGAGGCCAGCGCCGCCTCGCTCGGCGTGCTGGCGGCGACCTATTTCTACGTCTACACCGTGATGCAGATCCCCACCGGCGTGCTGGCCGACACGCTCGGGCCGCGCAAGATCCTCACGCTCGGCGGCCTCTTCGCCGGCGCCGGCTCGCTGCTGTTCGGCCTGGCGCCGAGCTTCGAGCTGGCCCTGGCCGGCCGCACCCTGGTCGGCTTCGGCGTCTCGGTGGCCTTCATCGCCATGCTGAAGCTGATCGCCGTCTGGTATCCGGAGAACCGCTTCGCCACGCTCACCGGCACGATGATGTTCCTCGGCAACGTCGGCACCATGACGGCCGGCACGCCGCTGGGGTGGGGCGCGCAGGCGGCCGGCTGGCGCGCGGTGTTCGTCGGCATCGGCGTGTGCTCCCTGCTGATCGGCGCGGCATCCTGGTTCCTGGTGCAGGACAAGCCGGGCGCGAAGGGCGATGCACATCCCGGCGCCCATGCCGACCGCACCGCCTGGCTCGGCGGCCTGCTCGCCGTCATGAAGAACCGCCTCACCTGGCCGGGCTTCTTCGTCAATCTCGGCGTCGCCGGCAGCTTCTTCGCCTTCGCCGGGCTGTGGGCGGTGCCCTACCTGACGCAGGTGCACGGCCTGACGCGGGCGGCGGCCTCGAATCACATCAGCCTGTATTTCGGCGGCTTCGCCCTCGGCTGCCTCGTCATCGGGCCGCTGTCGGACCGCATGAAGCGGCGCAAGCCGCTGATGATCGGCGGCGCCATCCTGCACGCCCTCGGCTGGTGGATCTGGATCGCCTCCGGCCCGCTGCCGCCGGCGATCACCTATGCGGTGTGCTTCGCCATGGGCACGGTGACGGCGAGCCTGACGCTGTCCTGGGCCTGCGCCAAGGAGGTGAATCCGCCGCTGCTCTCCGGCATGGCCACCAGCGTGGTGAATGTCGGCGTCTTTCTCGGCCCGTCGATCCTGCAGCCGCTGGTCGGCTGGGTGATGGACCAGGGCTGGCAGGGCGCCATGGACGGCGGCGCGCGCCTCTACGCGGCGAGCGACTACCGCGGCGGGCTGATCCTGATGGCGGCCTTCGCCGCGCTCGGCGCCGCGGCGACGTTCTTCGTGCGCGAGACCGGCTGCCGCAACGTCTGGCAGGCGAAATAGCTCCCTCTCCCGCTAGCGGGAGAGGGAGC
>Ga0209477_1001971_pt1 | contig 12155 bp, 13 predicted proteins | sample KloWWTupernatant_FD_187180 | JGI IMG/M metagenome (GOLD analysis project Ga0209477, IMG submission 187180) | Active sludge microbial communities from Klosterneuburg, Austria, studying microevolution and ecology of nitrifiers - Klosterneuburg... | ecosystem: Engineered > WWTP > Aerobic digester >...
GGCCGGTACTGGCTCGGCGGCACGCCGGTCCAGCGGCGGAAGGCGTGGGTGAAGCTGCTGGCGTCGGTGTAGCCCAGCAGGTAGGCGATCTCGCCGAGGTTGTGGCGCGCCTCGCGCAGGTGCTGCAGCGCGAGTTCGCGCCGGGTGGCGTCGAGCAGGGTCGAGTAGCGCGTGCCCGCTTCGGCCAGGCGACGCTGCAGGCTGCGCGGGCTGAGCTTGAGCGCGGCGGCGATGCGCGCCTGCGCAGGCTCGCCCGCCGGCAGCTGCACGGCCAGCGCGTGGCGCACCTGCGTCACTACATCGACCTCGTCGCGGCGCTCGAGGTAGCGCGCGGCCAATGCGTCGCTCGCGCGCGCCAGTTCGGGATTGGCGCCTTCGACCGGGAGCTCGAGCGTGGCGGCATCGAGCGTGATCGCATTGTCGGAAGCGCCGAACTGGACCGGCACGCGGAACGCGCGCAGGAAAGGGCCGGGGTCGGCCGGCGCGGCGCGCTGCAGGCGCACCGCCAGTGGCCGGTAGTCGCGGCCGCGCAGCGTGCGGCACAGGCGCACGATCACCAGCGCGAAGGCATCGACCGCCTCGGCCGGCCGGGTTGCAATGCCCGCCGGCAATTCGATGCGGCAGGTGAAATGCTGCGCATCGCGGGCCGTGGCCAGGGTGAAGCCCTCGGTCACCACGGCGAGGTAGCGGCGCAGGCGCTCGAAGGCATCGCCCAGCGTCGCGCTGGCGTCGATCGCATAGCCCAGCGCGTGGAAGGTCTTGTGGTCGGTGTGGCGCGCCACCGCGAGGCCGAAGGCGGGATCGCCGGTGGCGCGCACGGCGAGCGCCCACAGGCGGTCGGTGGCCGCCACCGGGCAACGGGCTTCGCGGTCGCCCAGTGCCGCCGGGTCGAGGCCGGCGGCCTCCAGCAGCGGCGCGCTCTCCACCCCCGCCGCCGCCAGCGCGTTGCGGACGGCCCGCGCCCAACTGGCCAGCATGGTGGGCGCGTGCGACATTCCGGCCTGACGCCTCCCGACAAGCGCTTGGCGCGCAGGCCCAAGCGCCGGCGCGACGCGACCGCTAGATTGGCGGGGCCTACGACTGCCGGCAAGACCCATGGATGCCCTCGCCAACCCGCCGCTCACCGATGCGCGGAAGACCGCGCACATCAAGGCCGTCGTGACCGAGGCCGGCCAGGCGCTGCGCGCCCGCCACCCGTGGCTGCGGCACCAGGACGCGATCGGCGTCGCGATCCTCGCCTTCGGGCTGGGCGGCATGCTCGCCTGCGCTTGGCTCTACAGCGCCGGCCGCATCCCGGCCTGGCTGTGCATCCCGCTGGTGGCGCTGTTTGCCTCGCTCACCCACGAGCTCGAGCACGACCTCATCCACTGGATGTACTTCCGCACCACGCCGTGGGCGCATCACGCGATGATGGCGCTGGTGTGGCTGGCGCGCCCGAGCACCATCAATCCCTGGATCCGGCGCGAACTCCACTTCCACCACCACAAGCATTCGGGCACCGCCAGCGATCGCGAGGAGCGCGGCATCACCAACGGCGAGCCCTGGGGCCTGGCGCGGGTGCTGATGATGGGCGACCTGATCGTGTCGATGGCGGTGCGGGTGTGGCGCGCGCCCGATCGGCGGCAGGCGCTGCGCGTGCTGGGCCGCAGCCTCGCGGTGCTGTTCCCGCTGACCTTCGTGCACTATGGCTTGTGGTACGCCTTCCTGGGCTTCCACCTCGCCGACGCGCTCGGGCGCGCAGCAGGCGCGCCGATCGCCTGGGCACCAGGCACGCTGGCCGCGATGGGCGTGGTCGATTTCCTCGCCGTGGTATGGATCATCCCCAACGTCCTGCGCGGCTTCTGCCTGCACTTCGTCAGCTCCAACATGCACTACTACGGCGACGTCGAGGACGGCAACGTGGTGCAGCAGACCCAGGTCCTGGCGCCGTGGTGGATGGCACCCTTCAACCTGTTCTGCTTCAACTTCGGCTCGACCCACGCGATCCACCACTTCGTGGTCAAGGAGCCCTTCTACGTGCGCCAGGCCACGGCGGCCGAGGCGCACCGCGTGATGCGCGAGATGGGCGTGCGCTTCGACGACCTCGGCACCTTCCGCCGTGCCAACCGATGGAACGAGCCCGGCGCCGGCCCGGCGGTGGCCGCATGAGCCCGGCCAGGCAGATTGCGGGCTACGCGCGCCTGGGCGTCGACGCCGTCGCCGGCGCGTCGCGGGTGGTCGAGGACCTGCACGGCACCATCAGCGAGCTCGCCGGCGTGTTCGAACGCGCGCCGCCGCGCTCCACCCGCGGCCTGACCGGATTCGTCTATCGCAGCGTGCGCGGCGTGGCGGGCCTGGTCGGTCGCGGCATCGACCTCGCGCTGGCCCTGCCGCTGGGCGACGCGGCGGTGGAGGCGACGGGGCCCGAGGCGATGCGCGCCGTGCTCAACGGCGTGGTCGGCGACCACCTCGATGCCAGCGGCAACCCGCTCGCCATCCGCATGCGCCTGCGCCACGAGGGCAAGGCGCTGGAACTCGAGCCGCAGGCCCTGGCCGCCCGCATCGGCTCGCCTGCGCGCCACGTCGTGGTGCTGGCGCACGGCCTGTGCATGAACGACCGCCAGTGGCGGCGCAAGGACCACGACCACGGCGCGGCGCTGGCGCGCGACCTGGGCTGCAGCGCGCTGTACCTGCACTACAACAGCGGACGGCGCATCTCGACCAACGGCCGCGAGTTCGCCGCGCTGCTCGATGCGCTGGTCGCCGCGTGGCCGGTGCCGCTCGAACGCCTGACCGTGGTCGGCCACAGCATGGGCGGGCTGGTGGCGCGCAGCGCCTGCCATGTCGCGCAAGAGGAAGGACTGGCCTGGCTGCGCGCGCTCGACAGCCTGGTGTTCCTGGGCACGCCGCACCACGGCGCGCCGGCGGAGCGCGCCGGCAACGGCTTCGACCGCCTGCTGCGCCTGAGCGCCTACACCGCGCCGTTCGCGCGCTTGGGCGGCCTGCGCAGCGCCGGCATCCGCGACCTGCGCCATGGCAACCTGCTCGACGCGGACTGGCAGTCGCTGGAGGACACGCACGCCGCGGACGCGCGCACGCCGGTGCCGCTGCCCACCACGGTGCGCAGCCATGCGGTGGCCGCGACGCGACATGAGCGGCCGGCCGCACTGGCCGATGCCTGGATCGGCGATGGCCTGGTGCCGGTCGCCAGCGCACTGGGCCGGCACGCCGACCCGCGCCATGCGCTGCGCATCCCGCGCGCGCGGCAGTGGATCGCCACCGGCGCCAGCCACTTCGACCTGCTCGACGATCCGCGGGTCTACCAGCGCCTGCGCGACTGGCTGCAGCCGCCGCCACCCCGCCGCCGGGCGCGGAGGCCCGTGTCCCGATGACTGGACCGACCGCGTCCGCGCGCGACGCCTACCCGCACTTCCAGCCGATCACCACGCGCTGGAAGGACAACGATCTCTACGGCCACGTCAACAACGTCGAGTACTACAGCTACTTCGACAGCGTGATCAACGCCTACCTGATCCGCGCCGGCGGGCTCGACATCCATGCCGGCGCGGTGATCGGCGTGTGCGCCGAATCGCACTGCAAGTACCTCGATTCGCTGGCTTTCCCCGACACCGTCGACGCCGGCCTGCGGGTGGCGCGCATCGGCCGCTCCAGCGTGCGCTACGAGATCGGCCTGTTCCGTGCCGGCAGCGATGCGCCGGCGGCCGACGGCTGGTTCGTGCACGTGTTCGTGGACCGCGCCACGCGGCGCCCGGTCGAACTGCCGGCACCATTGCGCGCCGCGCTCGAGCGCCTGCTGGTGCCGCAGGCCGCCACGCCATGACGGTGCGCGGCGCGGTCCTGCGCGCGATGGGGCTGCCCGCGCCCTACGCGCAGTCGCAGCCGCTGCGGATCGAGGAACTGCAACTCGATCCGCCGGGCCCCGGCGAGCTGCGCCTGCGCGTGCTGGCCGCCGGCCTGTGCCATTCCGACCTGTCGGTGATCGACGGCTCGCGCCCGCGGGTAATGCCGATGGTGCTGGGCCACGAGGCCAGCGGCGAGGTCCTGGAGGTCGGCGCAGGTACGCCGGGCTTCGAGGCGGGAGACCGCGTGGTGTTCTCCTTCGTGCCCAGCTGCGGCGCCTGCGCGCCCTGCGCCAGCGGCCGCGCGGCCCTGTGCGAGCCGGGCGCGCAGGCCAACGTGGCCGGTGCGCTGCTCTCGGGTGCGCGGCGCTGGCACGACGGCAGCGGCGCTGGCATCCACCATCACCTGGGCGTGTCGGCCTTCGCCGAACAGGTCGTGGTGTCGGCGCGCTCAGCGGTGAAGGTCGAGCGCGATCTCGACCCCGCGATCGCGGCGCTGTTCGGCTGCGCGGTGCTGACCGGCGTCGGCGCCGTGTTCAACACCGCGCGCGTGATGCCGGGCGAGGCGGTGGCGGTGTTCGGCCTCGGCGGGGTCGGCATGGCGGCGGTGCTGGGTGCGCGCGCGGCCGGGGCGCATCCGCTGGTGGCGGTGGACATCGACGCGGGCAAGCTCGAGCGCGCGCTGGCGCTGGGCGCCACGCACGCGGTGCGCGCCGACGACGAGGGCGCCGTGGCGACGATCCGCGCGCATACCGGCGGCGGCGCGCACACCACGATCGAATGCGTGGGCAGCGAGCTCGCGCTGGCACAGGCCTACGCGGCCACGCGCCGCGGCGGTACCACGGTGACTGCCGGCCTGCCGGCCCCGGCGCGACTGTTCAGCGTGCCCGCCGTGAGCCTGGTGGCCGAAGAGCGCACGGTGAAGGGCTCGTACATGGGCTCCTCGGTGCCCTCGCGCGACATCCCGCGCTACGTGGCGATGTATCGCGCCGGGCGGCTGCCGGTGGATGCCCTGCTCACCCATCGCCTGGCGCTGGACGGGATCAACGCCGGCTTCGATCGCCTGGCGCGTGGCGAGTGCCTGCGCCAGGTGGTGGTGTTCGACCCGGCAAACTGAGGTGTCTGGACCTCGTCCGGGTCGCCGGGCGGCGTACACTCGCGGGTGACTTTCCTGCCCCGCGCCAGCGCGCGGTGGAGCGGGTCATGGCCGACATCCCCATGTACCACGAAGGCTCGCGCCGGCTGCAGGATCGCTTCCGCACCCGCGCGCTGGCCGACCGCCTGGCCGATACGCTGGCCCGGCAGGCCTTCACCGACGAGGATCGCGCCTTCATCGCGGCGCAGCGTTGCTTCTTCCTCGCCACCGCCGACGCCGGGGGCCATCCCGATTGCTCGTACAAGGGCGGCGACCCGGGCTTCGTGCGCGTGCTCGACGAGCGCACGCTGGCGTTCCCGAGCTACGACGGCAACGGCATGTACAAGAGCCTGGGCAACGTGCTGCGCAATCCGCACGTGGGCCTGCTGTTCATCGACTTCGAGAGCCCGCGGCGGCTGCGCGTCAACGGGCGCGCCACGGTGTCCGAGGACGATCCGTTGCGGGCGGAGTTCACCGGCGCGCAGCTGGTGGTGCGGGTGGTGGCGGACGCGATCTTCCCCAACTGCCCGCGCTACCTGCACCGGATGGAAGTCGTGGAGCGATCGCCCTACGTGCCCTGCGCTGGCGAGACCGCGCCGATCCCGGCGTGGAAGCGGCGCCCGGAGTTCAACGCCGTGCTGCCGCCCGACGATCCCGCGCGCGAGCGCTGACGCCATGCCCTGGAGCGGCCTGCCCAACCACCTCGACCTGACCGCCAGCGACCTCGAGCGCTCGATCGGCTTCTACGATCTCCTGCTCGGCCGCCTGGGTTACGTGCGCGACCAGACCTATGCCGGCGACGTGCCGGCCTGGTCCTGGCGCGGCCACGGGCCGGCCTTCAGCATCGGTCTGCATCGCGCGGGCAGCGCGCAGGCGCACGATCGGCGCGCACCCGGATTCCACCACCTCGCCTTCCACGTCGGCAGCCGCGCCGAGGTCGACGCGATGCACCTGCACCTGCGCGCCGCCGGCGTGCGCATCCTCGACGCACCGGCCGAGTACGACTACACGCCGGGCTACTACGCGCTGTTCATCGCCGATCCCGACGGCCTCAAGCTGGAACTGGTGCACGAGCCGCGGCTCGAGTCCCGCTGAAGCAAATGCTGTTGTAGGAGCGCATCTCATGCGCGACCGTGGACTTGCAGGCCGCGGTCGCGCATGAGATGCGCTCCTACATCGGCGGGATTGGCGTGTCCCGTGTTCCGTCACAGCGCCGCACCCTGCGAGCCTGCGGTCGCGCATGAGATGCGCTCCTACAGCGGCGCTGCCCGCTCGCCCCGCGTGCCATCGAGGCGCGCCAGCAGGTTGCGCAGGGGCGTGGCGTAGACCAGTGATCCGGCGGCGACGCCCAGCAGGTTGGCGCCGAGGTCCCACCAGTCGGGCTGGCGCCAGGTGGTCAGTCCCTGCGCGATCTCGATCGCGGCGCCAAGCAGCGCGAGTCCCACGGCGTGCCACGCCAGCGCCCGCCGATGTGCCACCAGCTGCGCGTACCACGCCGCCAGCAAGAAGTAGGTCAGGAAATGCTCGAGCTTGTCGCTGTGCTCGATGTGGACCGGCGGCTTGGGCATCGGCACCAGCGACAGCAGGATCGTCAACACGATGGCGAGCGCGCCCAGCACGCGCCAGGTGGCGATCCGGCGCAGCGGGCGATAGGCGGGACCGGGATCGGGCGTGGGCGTGGCATCAGAACTCATGGCGGCAGCGGATCCTGTAGTCGATGGCCCTGGTCGATGCCATCCAGCGGCGAGAGTGCGGCATCCAGGCCACGCAGGAAAGCGATCGCCTGGAAGCGCTCGCCCATCTCGCCCGGCAAGGTCAGGGTTTTGACCTGCGACGCCAGCCGCGCCATCGCGCGCGCATCGGCGGGGTCGGCCGCCGCGAGTATCCCCGGCAGGCCGTTCGCCAGCAGCAACGCCGATTGCGATGCATAGCCCGCGAACTCGAGGCCGGCGTCGGCGCCGGCTTCGGCCACGGCGCTGAAGTCGACCGAGGCGGTCAGGTCCATCAGGCCCGGCAACGCGAGCGGATCCTCGACCACGCGATGGCGGTGGAAGCCGCGCAGGGTGCCGTCGCGACGACCGGGCGCGTAGTACTCGCGCCGCGGGTATCCGTAGTCGACGAACAGCACCAGCCCCTGCGCCAGGCTTGCGCTGACCGCCGCGATCCAGGCCGGCAGCATGGCATTCCATTCCGAGCGGTACGGTCGCGGCCAGGGTCCGCATTGCGCCTCCAGCCGGGTTGCCGCTTGCGCCAGCGCGGCGTCGGCCGGCAGGTCGCGGCGGAGCAGTGCGCCGTGTCCATCGAGGTCCACCGCTTCCGCGCTCACCGCGCCATCGACGGCTACGACAAAGCGCCGCACCGGCAGCGCGTCGATCACCTCGTTGGCGTACAGCACGCCGCGCCAAGGCGCTTCGGGTGGCGCGTCGATCCACTCGACCCGCGACGCCAACTGCGGCACGCGCTCGCGCAGCCGCGATGCCTGGCGCTGGCGCAGGTCGGCGCTGGTCTCGAGGATCCGGTAGCGCGCGGGCAGCACGCCAAGGCGCTCGAGTTCGGCCAACGCATCCGCGGCGAAGGCGCCGCTGCCGGCCCCGAGTTCGAGCACCTCGCCCGCGGTCGCGCGCAGCGCCGGTGCGATGGCCTGCGCGATGCAGCGCGCGTACACGTCGCCCAGCTCCGGCGCGGTGACGAAGTCGCCCCCGGCGCCGAACTTCGGCGCGCCCGCGCTGTAGTAACCGAGGCCCGGCGCGTGCAGCACCAGTTCCATGTAGCGCGCGAAATCGAGCGGCCCGTGCGCGGCGATCTCCTCGCGCAGGCGCGCCATCACGCGGTCGGCGTGGGCAGCGGCAGTATCGATGCTTTCGGACATCCGGATTTCCGATCGGGCGCGAGTTCGCCCGAGTTCGGGACGACTTCGGCCGCGACCGGGGCCTATCGCCCGCAGAGCGGGCTCCTACGAAGCCGACTCTGTAGGAGCCCGCTCTGCGGGCGATAGGCCCCGGTCGCGACCGAAGCGGCTCAAACAGGGGCTAGTCCGCGTTGACTCGGCCTTCGCATGGGGCCTGCACGCGGCTTTGCTAGGCTGCACGCCACCGGCCCCGATTCGCGGAGAGTATCCCATGCAGGTGAACGAACGCCCGGTGGTGCTGGTCACCGGCGCCGCCCGGCGGGTGGGACGCGTGATCGCGCGCACGCTGCACGCGGCCGGCTACGACCTGGTCATCCACTACCGCAACTCGCGTGCCGAGGCGGAGCAGTTCGCGGCCGAGCTCGAACACGCGCGCGCGCGATCCACCCTGCTGCTGGCGGCGGAGCTGGCGCAGGTCGCGGAGCTGCCCAAGCTGGTGTTGCGCGCGGTGCAGCGCTACGGGCGCCTCGACGGATTGGTGAACAATGCCTCGGCGTTCTATCCGACGGCGGTGGGCGAGACCACCGAGGCGCAGTGGGACGAGCTCTTCGCCAGCAACGCCAAGGCGCCGTATTTCCTCGCCCAGGCCGCGGCGCCGCACTTGCGCGCGGCGCGCGGCGCGATCGTGAACCTGGTCGACATCTACGTCGACAGGCCGCTGCCGCGCCATCCGGTGTACTGCATGGCCAAGGCCGCGCTGGCGATGATGACCCTGGCGCTGGCGCGCGAACTGGGGCCCGAGGTGCGGGTCAACGCGGTGGCGCCCGGCGCGGTGCTGTGGCCGGAGTCGGGCAAGGCCTACGCCGACCAGCAGGAGCTGGTCGGCCGCACCCTGCTCAAGCGCGCGGGCGCGCCGGAGGACGTGGCGGGGGCGGTGTTGTACCTGATGCGCGACGCCGGCTACGTCACCGGGCAGACGATCAAGGTGGATGGCGGGCGATCGGTGGCGGTCTGAGGTTGTGCCGAGCATCGCGCGTCACGTGCCAGCGCCGTTCGTGCGGCGCCAATCGCGCGCAGAGCGCGCTCCTACAGAGCCGGGCTTCGTAGGAGCGCGCTCTGCGCGCGATCACCGTCGCGGATTGCCTCAGGCCTTCACCTTGAACGCGTCGGTCAGCACCGCCGGCGTGAACGAGGCGCTGCCCTCGCCCACCGCGGCGAAACGGTACAGCGCGGCCGAGTAGATCCCCGACAAGGCCGCGTGCACCAGCGACAGCACGATGAAGGCGACCACGACCAGCGCCACCACGACCCCGGTCGCGATCGCGCTGCCGGTGCTGCCGATCGCCGCCGCGAGCGCGATGCCCACGACAACCAGCAGCACGTAGGCCAGGCCGAACACCAGCCCCAGCCCGCCGTTGCCGATCAGGTTCTCGCCCCAGGTCTTGCGCAGCAGCGACGCGCTCTCCTTGAGCGCATCCACCGGGCCGACGTCGCGCGTGACCAGCACCGGCACCACCAGGAAGGTCGCGACCGTCCAGGCCAGGCCCAGCAGTCCCGCGACCCAGCGGCCGATGAAGCCGGCGCGCTCCTGGATCGCGCGCAGGATCATGCCGACCGTGGCCGCCAGCGCCGCGTAGCCCAGGATCGGGCCCAGCTTCGAGCCGGCGATGCGCAGCCCGTCGCCGACCGTGGGGTCGCCGCCGTCGAGGCGGATCATCGCCGCGCCGACCAGCGCGGTGTTGAAGTAGAAGATCACGAAGTACTGCACGAGGTAGAACAGGAAACCGTAAGCCGCCATCAGGGGCGAGAAGCCCTGCTGCTCCTCGAGCTGCCCGATCCAGCCCAGGCCGATCGCCGGCGCGATGAAGGTCGCGGCCACCAGCAGCGCCGCGATCGTCGACAGCAGCGGGAAGACCAGCAGCTCCTTGTCCTGGCGCAGCACGTCGGCGCTGGCCTTGACCAGCGACCAGCTGCGCGAGAATCGTTCGAACATGGCGCGGCTCCTGGGCGGGACGGCGCGCAGGATAGCGTGGGGCAGGTGTGGCGGCGACATCGTCCTGCATGGGCGGCTTCGGCCGCGACGGGGGCCTATCGCGCGCAGAGCGCGCTCCTACAGGGCCGGCTTTGTAGGAGCGCGCTCTGCGCGCGATAGGCCCCCGTCGCGACTGAAGGTGCGCGCCGGGAGCGCGCGCCAACTGCGGAGCAGGCCCCGTAGGGGCGAACGCCTGGATGGCGTGAGCAAGCCGCTCCTACGGGGGCGAGGTTGGAATCGAGGGGATTGCGCCGGGGCCTTGCGGGAATTCGGCCCATAGCTGCGCGAGCGTGCGGCCCAGCGTGGGATGCATGAGGTCGGGCGCGATGTCGGCCATGGGCTTGAGCACGAAGGCCTGCGTGACGAGCTCCGGCCGGGGCAGTTCGAGGTGGCCGGGTCCCTTGAGCACGCGGTCCGCGTACAGCAACAGGTCGACGTCCAGCGTGCGGCTGGAAAAGCGCGGCAAGTCGCGGCGCCGGCCCTGCGCGTCCTCGAGCGCGTGCAACCAGGCATCGAGCGCGAGCGGATCCTCGTCGGTGTCGAGCCCGACCGCAAGGTTGAGGAAATCGGGTCCCTCGAAGCCGACCGCGGTCGTGCGATAGGTCGGCGAGACCACCAACTCCCCGTAGCGCCCGCGCAATGCCACCAGCGCCGCCGCGAGGTGCCGCTCCGGGTCGAGGTTGCTGCCCAGGCTGAGGTAGGCGCGCGCCATCGACGCGTGGCTCAATCCGGCCGGCGGCCGCGTTCGATCACGACCCCGACCGCCTTCGAGTCGCTGACCGCACCGGGCTTGGACAGCTTCAGGCGCAGCCAGCCGACGCCGAACTCGCGCAGCACGATCTCGGCGCAACGCTCCGCCAGGGTCTCCACCAGTTCGAAGCGCGAAGCGCCGACGAAGGCCTTGAGGCGCTTGGAGACGGCCTTGTAGTCCAGCGTGTCCTCGATGCGGTCGCTGGCCGCCGGCACGCGGTTGTCGAAGGCCATCTCGAGGTCGATCGCCACGACCTGGCGGATCGCCTTCTCCCAGTCGTAGATCCCGATCGTGGTCTCGATGCGCAGGTCTTCGATGAATACATGGTCCATGGGCAATCCGGCGCGGTCGGGGTCAGAGCGGCAGGGCGGGCAGCGATTCCAGCGGCCAGCGGGCGCGGACCTGGATCGCCGCGTCCTCGCCCAGGCCCGCGGCCAGCCGCAATGCGCCGGCGTGGGCGATCATGGCGCCATTGTCGGTGCAGAACTCGGGTCGCGGGAAGGCGACGCGGAAGCCGTCGGCCTTCGCCGCCGCCTCCAGCATCGCGCGCAGGCGCCGGTTGGCGCCGACGCCGCCGGCCACCACCAGGGTGCGGGCGCCGGTCTGGCGCAGCGCGCGGCGGCACTTGATCAACAGGGTGTCGGTGGCGGCCTCCTCGAAGGCGCGCGCGATGTCGGCCATGGCACCGGGCTCCGCCCGGTGCTGGTTCCAGGCCAGCATCACCTGGGTCTTGAGGCCCGAGAAACTGAAGTCCAGGCCCGGCCGGTCGGTCATCGGGCGCGAGAAGGCGAAGCGGCCGGAATGGCCCCGCTCCGCCAGTTCGGCCAGCGCCGGCCCACCCGGATAAGGCAGGCCCATGAGCTTGGCGGTCTTGTCGAAGGCCTCGCCGACCGCGTCGTCGAGCGTGTCGCCGAGCAGGCGGTAGCGGCCCACGGCGGCGACCTCGAGCAGCAGGGTGTGGCCGCCGGACACCAGCAGGGCCACGAAGGGCGCCGCCGGCGGGTCGGGTTCCATCAGCGGGGCCAGCAGGTGCCCCTCCATGTGGTGCACGCCGATCGCCGGGACCTCGAGGGCGTAGGCCAGGGCGCGGCCCAGGCCCGCCCCGACCAGCAGGGCGCCGACGAGGCCCGGACCCGCGGTGTAGGCCACGCCGTCGAGCTCGCGCAGGCCCAGCCCGGCCTGCGCCAGGGTCTCGCGGACCAGGGGCACCAGCTTGCGCACGTGGTCGCGCGAGGCCAGCTCCGGGACCACCCCGCCATAGGCCTGGTGGAGCGCGATCTGGCTGTAGAGCGTGTGTGCGCGCAACCCGGCGACGGTGTCCCACACCGCCACGCCGGTCTCGTCACAGGAGGTTTCGAGGCCTAAGACCTTCATCGGCTTGGATATTGGGCCTGGTCCGGTGGAAACCAGCCGGCACCGTAAATCCGGCCCGGCCCTTTGTCTTGCGTCGCCCGCGCGGGTAGAATGCGCGCCCCTTCCGGGTTCACCGGAACCCGAAACGATATACCGGAGTCTTCATGCCCAGCGTCAAAGTCCGCGAGAACGAGCCG
>Ga0209477_1001973_pt1 | contig 12145 bp, 8 predicted proteins | sample KloWWTupernatant_FD_187180 | JGI IMG/M metagenome (GOLD analysis project Ga0209477, IMG submission 187180) | Active sludge microbial communities from Klosterneuburg, Austria, studying microevolution and ecology of nitrifiers - Klosterneuburg... | ecosystem: Engineered > WWTP > Aerobic digester >...
TGGCGGCCTTGCTGGCGGCCACCGCAGGCAGCGCGGCGCAGGCCCAGACCGCGCCAGCCGACGTGCTGGTGTCGGGCCCTGCGGGGCAGATCACCCGTGCCGACCTGGAAATCATGGTGACCGACCTGGTGCCCGCCGCCGACCGCGAGCGCTTCTGGCTGTCGCGCGACGCCGTGGCGCGCGTGGCGCGCAGCCTGTACACGCAGCGCGCGCTGGCGGCCGAGGCGCTGAAGGCGGGACTGGAAAATTCTCCCGAAGGCGCGGCCTACCTGCGCATGATCCGCGAGCGCGCCCTGACCGAGCTGCTCATGCAGCAGCGGGTGCGCGAGGCCACGCCCGACGCCGCCGCCCAGGAGCGTTTCGCGCGCTCCGAATACAAGGCCAAGCCCGAGCGCTTTGCCTTGCCCGATGAAGTGCATGTGCGACACATCCTGCTGCCGGTCGCCCGCGACGGCAGCGATGACGCCCAGGTGAAGGCCGAGGCGCACAAGCTGGTGGAAGAGTTGCGTCGGGGCGGCGCCGACTTTGCCGCCCTGGCCCGCACCCGTTCGTCCGACCGGGGCAGCGCCCAGCGCGGTGGTGACCTGGGGTTTTTCCCGCGCGGGAAAATGGCGCCCGAGTTCGAGGCGGCGTCTTTCGAGCTGCGCAAGCCGGGTGACATCAGTCAACCGGTCAAGAGCAGCTTCGGTTACCACGTGATCGAACTGATCGAGCGCAAGCCGTCTTATACCCGGCCGATCGACGAGGTGCTGCCTGAGCTGCGCGAGGAGTTGCTGGGCAAGATCAACAATCAGGAGCGCCGCCGCATCTGGGACCGGGCGGAAGCCGAGGCCCAGGTGGACGAGGCGGCCCTTCAGGCGCTGTCCGAGCAACAGCAGCGTCGGCGCCCGACGCGCTGAACCCTGCGGCGCCCGCCCCGGGCGTTGCGGCGCCGGCCAGCCATCTTCGGGCCATGTTCAAGGCACTCATCACCGAATGCCGCCAACTGTGGCGCCTGCGCGGCCTGCTGGCGGTGCTGGCGCGGCGCGAGCTGGGCGCGCGCACGGCCGGCTCGGCCGGCGGCTGGCTGTGGGTGTGGCTGCCGCCGCTGCTGACCATCGCCGCCTACTACCTGCTGTTCGACGTGGTGTTCGGCATGCGGCTGGGGGCCGGGGCGCCGACGGCGCGCGTGGGCACCTACCTGGTGGTGGGCATGCTGGCCTGGTCGGCCTTTGCCGACGCCACCCAGCGCGGCATGGGCAGCCTGCTGGACGCTGGCAGCCTGCTGCACAAGAACCCGTTGCCGCCGGGCTTGTTTCCGGCCCGCGCGGTGCTGGCCAGCGGCGTGGTGTTCGCGCCGCTGCTGCTGGCGCTGCTGCCGCTGTACATGGGGGCGCACCAGTGGCGCGCCGGGGTGTGGGCGGTGCTGCCGCTGCTGGCGCTGCAAGCGCTGCTGTCGTTCCTGCTGGCCTATCTGCTGGCGATCCTGGCGGCGGCGCTGCGCGACGTCGCCCAAGGCGTGCAGGTGCTGCTGTCGCTGGGGGTGTTTCTGTCGCCGGTGCTGTTTCCGCTGACGCTGTTTCCCGAGCGCTGGCGCTGGCTGCTGTGGCTGAACCCGATGACGGCGCAGGTGCTGGGCTACCAGTCGGCCCTGCTGCAGGGGGCCTGGCCGCCGCTGGCGGTGTGGCTGGCGCTGCTGGCCTGGATTGGCGTGCTGGCGGCGCTGCTGTCGCTGGCGCTGGCGCGCAGCCGCGACCAACTGGTGGACTGGCTGTGAACGCGCCGGCCACGCACCCGGCGGCACTGCCGCTGCGCCTGAGCGGGGTGGGCAAGGAATACCGCGTGTACGACTCGCCGCGCGCGCGCTTGAAGGCGCTCTTGACCGGGCGCGCGCTGCACCGCAGCCACTGGGCGCTGCAAGACGTGTCGCTGGAGCTGGCGCGCGGGCAGTGCCTGGGCGTGGTGGGCCACAACGGCGCGGGCAAGAGCACGCTGCTGAAGCTGATCTGCGGCACCTTGCAGCCGACCACGGGCCAGATCGAGCGCAGCGGGCGCGTGACGGCCATCCTGGAGCTGGGGGCGGGTTTTCACCCCGACTTCACGGGCCGGCAGAACCTGTACTTCGGCGGCAGCCTGATCGGCATCACGCACGAGCAGATGGCCGTGCTGGAGCCCGACGTGCTGGCGTTTGCCGAGATCGGCGAGGCGATCGACCGGCCGGTGAAGACCTATTCGTCGGGCATGACGGTGCGGCTGGCGTTTGCGCTGGTGACGGCCCTGGAGCCCGACCTGCTGATCATCGACGAGGCGCTGGCGGTGGGCGACCAGCATTTCCAGAAGAAGTGCATCGAGCGCATCCAGCGCTTTCGCGACAACGGCTGCACCATTTTGTTCTGCTCGCACAGCCCCTACCACATCCGCCAGTTGTGCGACGTGGCGCTGTGGCTGGACCACGGCCGCGTGATGGAGCTGGGCCCGACCGAGCCGGTGATCGGCGCCTACGAGATGCACACGCGGCTGCTGGACCAGCCCGAGGCGCCCGCCGAGCCCGGCCACGCGGCCATGATCGTGCCGACCGAGGAGCGGCCCGCGGGCGAGCCGCCCGCCGCCCCGGGCCCGGGCGCGGCCGCTGCCAGCCAGGAGGCGGCGATCCTGTCGGTCGAGATCGCCGGCCTGGAGGGCGAGCAGGAACCCCGGCTGCTGGCCAGCCGCGACCTGGTGGCCACCCTCACGGTGCGCGGGCGCGGCGCCGAGCGGCCGAACATCGGCTTCATGATCGAGCAGTCGCGCGGCGTCGGCATCACCTCGCTGGCGACGCACGAAGAAGGCGCGGCGCCGACCGAGGTGGCGCCGGGCGTGTGGCGCTCGGTGCTCACGTTTCCCGAATTGCCGCTGCACAGCGGCCAGTACGTGGTGAGCGCCTACCTGTTCGACGCCAGCGGGCTGGCGGTGTACGACCAGTGGTACCAGTTCCTGCACTTCCGCTTCGTCACGCCGACGCTGATGCCGGGGCTGGTGAAGCTGCCGCACCACTGGGGCTGAATTCACACATCGGAGCCACTCATGAGCGATACCCACCAACCGCCCATGGCGGCCGACGCCCTGCTGCAACGCGGCCAGCGGCTGCTGCAGGCCGGCGACCACGCCGGCGCGGCGGCCGCCTTGCAGCAGGCGCGGGCGCAGCCGGCCACGCGGCTGGCGGCGCACAACCTGATCGAGCAGCATGCCCTGGAGGGCGCCTTTGCCCAGATGTTCGGGCTGGACTGCCGCATCGCCCCGGGCGACGACATCTTTCATTTCTTCGCCGGCCACCCGACCTCCAACAACCCGCTGCGCGACTATCTGGCCGACGGCTGGCGCACGCTGGCCGAGCTGATGCTGCTGCTGGAACAGGTGCGGCAGCCGCTGCTGCAACTGGGCAGCGTGCTGGAGTTCGCCAGCGGCCACGGGCGCTTCACGCGGCATCTGGTCAAGGCCATCGGCGCCGAGCGGGTGACGGTGTCGGACGTGGTGCGGGACGCGGTGGCGTTTTCGCAGTCCACGTTCGGCGTGACGGGCTTGGTGTCGCACGCCCAGCCCGAGGCGGTGCGCTGGCCGCGGACGTACGAGCTGGTGTTCGTGCTGTCGCTGTTCAGCCACCTGCCGCGCGGCAGTTGGTCGCGCTGGCTGGCGCGCTTGTGGGACGCGGTGGCGCCGGGCGGGTTGCTGGTGTTTTCGACCCACGGCGTCGAGGCCGCGCGCCGCGCCGGCGTGGCGCTGGACGACAGCGGCTACTTTTTCGCCGCGTCGAGCGAATCGAACGCCATCGACGCGCAGGAATACGGCACGGCCTTCACCAGCGAGGCGTTCGTGCGCCAGCAGGTGGGCGCGCTGATGGGTGAGGCGGCGCTGGCGCACTTTGCGCCGGTGTGGTTCTGGAACCACCAGGACGCCTGGGTGCTGCGGCGGCCTTGAGGCGCTGCCAGATACTATACAAATCGTAGCTGCTGGCGCTCTACAGGAGCGCGCTGGAGCCGTTTTTTGGGCTCTACTCGCGAATGATGGCGAGGTACTCGATCAGTGCCGCACCGCGACAGGCCCCACGAGAAAAATGAACAGACATACGCAGAGGACGCCAAGGATTCGCAGAGGACGCAAAGAAAACCGATGGGTCTTCTGGCTTTCTGCGCTCTCTGCGAAATCTCTGCGTCCTCTGCGTTCGGATGTTGGCGGTTTCCAATAAGCGACCATTCGAAGCCTTGTCTCGCAGGCCATCACCATCCTTCGCGAGAAGAGCCGTTTTTCATCGTGAATATCGGGATTGAGCCGGTCAGGTCGGTGGCGGCTGGGGGCCCAGGCGCCCGGCCACGCCGTCGCACACGGCGCGCAGCAGCCGCCGCGCCTGGCGCAGCCGGCCGCCTTCGGCCACGGCCGTGTAGAACACCAGGTACAGCGGCGTCTTGAGCAGCTGGTCGATGCGCCAGCGCAGCGCGATCGGCGCGCGCAGGGCCATGGCGATCGAGTTGCGCACGTGGTAGCCGGCGCGGAAGTCGTGCCCCACGTAGACGGTGCGCCCCAGCAGCCGCACCGGGCGCCGGCCCAGGTCGTGCCGCAGCTCGACGCCGCAGTCGACCAGCACGGCCCAGCCGCGCCGGCGTGCGCGCAGGCACCATTCGACGTCGACGCGGTCGATGAAGTAGTCCTCGCGCAGCGGGCCCAGGCGGTCGAGCGCGCCCAGCGGGATCAGCGAGCCGGAGGCGGGCAGGTAGTCCACCGGCACGGCGCCACCACGGGGTTCGGGGCGCAGCCGGCGCACGCGCCAGCCGTCGTGGCGGATCAGCGCCAGCGTGGCGCCGGTCTTGACGTCGCGGCAGACCGGGCCGACCAGCGCCACCGGCGGCTGCGCGCCCGCCGCCGCCAGGGTGTGCAGCAGGGACGGCACCAGCCCCGGCGGCGCCAGGCTGTCCTGGTCCATCAGCAGCACATGGGTGGCACCCAGGGCCCGCGCGCGGGCGATGCCCTGGTTCTGCGCCTGGCCGATGCCCAGGTTGCGTCCGTTGGCGATCAGCTCGACGCCCTCGGCCGTCGGCGCCTCCAGCACCGGGCCCTGGGCGCCGTCGGTGTTGTCGACCACCACGATGGCCGCCACCTGCGGCCGCAGCCGCTCGAGCGCGCGTGCCAGCCGCGACCGCTCGGGCTGGAAGGTGACGACCACGGCCACCACGCGGCTCATGGCGGGCCTTCAGCGGCTGAGCAGCTGCCGCACCCGGTAGCGCCAGGCGTGCGGCACGGCGCGCATGGCGCGGCCCAGCAGCGGCAGGCGCTGCAGGCGCAGGGCCAGCGCGTACAGCCCGGCCTGGCTGAGCGGCGCCGGCTGGGCCTCGGCCGGCGTGGCGCGGGCGAAGGCTTCGGCCACGCGGTGGGCCGCGTCGAGCAGGGCCGGCCCGTCGGCCGGGTTGACGGCGGGCAGGTAGTCGTCGGCATAGGTCCACGCACCCAGCTGCTGACGCAACTGCAACAACGCGGTGGACAGCGGTGGAGCGACGTGCACGACGCCTTCCACGAACGCCTGCTGGCGGATGCGCTGCAACAGCTCCAGCCACTGCGCGGCGGTGCTGTCCCAGGGCTGCACCCAGCTCCAGGGCCGGTTGGCCACGCGCTCGGCGAAGGCGCCCAGGTCGGGCACGACCACCGGCAGCCCGGCCTGCAGCGCGGCGCTGAGCGTGTAGCTGTAGGTTTCCGGCCACTGTGCCGGAAACCACGCCAGGTGGGGCGCGATGCGCTGCAGCAGGGCCGGCAGGTCCTCGTCGGCGTACTGGCCGTGCACGGTGAGGGCGGTGCCCGGGGTGGTCTGCAGGTGGCGGTAGCCGTAGCCGATCAGGTGGAATTCGAGCGGCGCACCGGCGCGCTTGGCCAGGCGCGCGGTTTCTTCCAGCAGGTCGGCGCCCTTGATCACGCTCAGCGCGCCGATGACCACGATGCGCAGCGGCTCGCGCTCGCTCAGGCGCGCCACCTGGGGCGGGGGCAGGCTGCCGGGCGCGATGTCGGTGTGGGGGACGCAGCGGATCGGCGCGCCCGGCATGGCGCGGCGCAGGCGCTCGGCGGTGTCGAGGCTGGGGGCGAGAACGGCGCGCGCCTGCTGCAGGAAGCGCCGGTTGCGGATGCGCCAGGCCTCGATCGGCTCGCGGGTTTCGGGCAGCGAGGGCGGGTGCTGGCCGCCGCAGCATTCGCCCTGGGCGTCCATCTGGTAGCGGCCTTGCCTGCCGGTCAGGGTGATGTGGGTGCAGAAGCTGTAGAAGTCGTGGCAGGTGACGTCGTAGCCCACGCCCAGCTCGCGCGCCAGCTCCCAAACGCGCGGCGCGTGGCCGAGCAGGTGGTGGTAGTGCACGTGGGCCACCCCCATGGCGCGCAGCAGCCCCAGCAGTGCGTCGCCCTCGTGCCGCAGGTCGAAGCTGGCCGACCAGCGGCGGGAAAACACCCAGCGCTCCGCCTCCTGCTCGACCAGCTGCAGCAGCACGCGTTGCGCGCCGGCCGGGCGCAGCGACACGAAGCAGGCCGAGGCGGCCAGGGTGCCCGCCAGCTCCAGGATGTGACGCTCGGTGCCGCCGCCGCGCTGGTGCTGGACCACCAGCACCACGGGCCGGCTGCCCGAGCCGGTGTGGCGCAGCCAGTCCACCGCCAGGCGCGCCGGGCGCGCCGGGTCGAGCCGCAGGAAGCGCTGCACCTGCTCGTCGTAGCCTGGGTGCAGGCGGCGCAGCGTCTCCATGGCGGCCTGCTCACGCGGGCTCTTGCTGTCGCCGAAGCTGACGCCGCCGGTGTGCAGCACGTAGGTGTCGAGCGCGTGCAGGTGGTGCCAGCCGAGCCCGATGGCGCGCTGGCAGAAATCGTTTTCCTCGCCGTAGCCCTTGCCAAAGTGCTCCTCGTCGAACAAGCCGACCGCCCGCAGGCAGTCGCGCCGGATGTACATGCAGAACCCCACGCCGGTGGGGACTTCGACGCTCTGACCAGCGTTGACCCGCGCGAACAGCGCGTCCAGGCTGGCCGTGGTCTGCCCCGCTGGCAGCGGGTTGTCGGCGCAGAACACCGGGTAGCTGCAGATGGTGGCGTTGCCGGAGAACGGCGTCACCGTGCCGGCCCGTGCCCGTCGGTAGGCGGCGGCGCGCAGGCGATCGAGCCAGTCGCCGGCCACTTCGGTGTCGCTGTTGAGCAGCAGCACGTCGTTGCGGTCGGACTGCCGCATGCCGCGGTTGACGGTGCCGACGAAGCCGAGGTTGTGCTCGTTCTCGAGTAGCGTGATGCGCGGCTCGACGGCGGCCTTGTCGCGCAGCCAGGCGCTGACCTCGGGCTCGGGGCTGCAATCGTTGATGACGATCAGGCGCCAGTCGGTACGGGGTGTGCTGGCCAGCACGGCGTCGATGCAGACCTGCGTGTCGCGCAGGCCGCGGTAGACCGGCACGATGATGTCCACCGTCGGGCTGGCGGGCGGCGGCACGGGCGTGTCGTCGTCGGCCGATGGCGCTGCTGCGGCCGGGGCCGGGCTGACGGCGGCCGCGGCCCGGGTGGCCGGCCGCCGCAGGCCATTGAGCCGATCGGCCAGAAAGCGCGTGTAGCGCACTGCCCGCAGCTTGCGCAGGTTGTCCACGTGCTCGGCCATGCCGCGCAGTTGCTGGTGCAGCTCGGCCACTTGCTGCTGGGCAGTTTGGGTGGCGGCGAACAGGGTGTCGCGGTCATTTCTCAGCTGGGTGTTTTCCACCGCCAGCCGCTCGTGGCCCTGGTGCAGTTCGGCCAGGCGCGCAGCCTGGGCGGCGTGCTGCGCGCGCAGGTGCTGCTGCTCGGCCTGCAGCGGACCGACGACACCGGCCAGGCTGGTGTAGTCGGCCGACATCGGCCAGTCGAGCCGCACCTCCAGCACCAGCGGGCTGGTGGCGGCGGCCTGCCGCAAGGTGTCGGGCTCGATGGGCAGGCGGATCCAGGGGTCGTCGCCGGTCAGCAGCACGGCGGCGCTGGCGTCGCCCGGCAGCGCGCCGGCACACACCATCTGCTGCGTGGTCGCTGACCGCAGCAGGGCTGCCGTGCCGTCGGTGGCCGCTTGCCATTGCCAGGCCACGCGTGGCGGTTCGGCGGCCGAGTGCAGACAGATCGAGCGCAGGTGCAGGATGCCGGGGCGGTCGGCCGGATCGAACTTGAGCGCGCGCAGGTCCGCCAGCGCCGGCGGCAGCTGAAAACGCAGCGCCTGGTGGCGCTCGCCGATGACGCCGCGAACCACCTGCTTGCGCGATTCGTCCAGGCCCTGGCCGTCGTCCCAGTACAGCTGGGCCGAAAACAGCGCCTGCGCCGGCAGCGTGGCATCGACCGGTGGCAGGGCCATGGGCTGCTCGCCGGCGCCTTGCGGACGGCCGATGACGATGAACTGGTAGGTCAGGGCGTCGGCCAGCGCCAGCAGGTGGCGCGCCATCGCGGGCGGCAGGGCGTCGAAGGCGACGCGGAATTCCGAGTCGGGCAAGGGGCGCTGCACGGCATCCACCTGCTCGGCCACCCAGCCGTGCTCGCGCAGGAAGCGCATCAGCGTGCGACGGGTGAAGAAGCGCAGGTGCGTTTCGTCCAGCAGGCCCTCGGGCCGGTAGCGGAACTCGCCGGCCATCAGCTCGGCCACCAGGCCCGCGTAGCCGGCGTTGGGAACGGACAGCAGGGCGCGGCCGTCGGCGGCCAGCAACTGGCGGCATTGGTTCATGATGCGCTGCGGCAGGCGCAGGTGCTCCAGCACGTCGGCGCAGACGATGATGTCGTAGCCGCCCGGCGCGAACAGGGCGGGCAGTTCGCAGGTGTCGAGGTCGGCCACCTCGACCCGGCGATAGTGGGGCGCGGCCCGCCGCGCTTCCTCGCCGCTGAGGGTCAGGCCGTCGATCGGTCCGGCGGCCGGGCCGTCGCGCGCGGCCAGGAAGCGGCCGATGGCGCCACTGCCGCAGCCGAGGTCGAGCACGCGGGCGCCGGCCGGGATGTGGCGGGCCAGGACGGACAGGGAAGTGCGCTCACTGGCGTCGATGTCGCGTTCGTAGACGTGCGGCGCGGGAGAGGGGGCGGCCATGCGATCGGCAGAACTGGGAACCGGTGGTCCGCAGGCACGCGAACCGGGTCGGCGGATGCTACCATGCGAGGCTTTTTTTCTTGCGCACCACGCCGCCCTGGGCCCCGACCCGCTCGTCTTTGCATGCTCTCCCTGGCCCTGCTTGCCTTCGCGCTGTCCCTGGTGGCGACGCTGTGGGCGCGCAGGCTGTTTCAGCGCCAGGCCGTGCGCTATGACGCGGATGCGCCGCAGCGCTTTCACTTCGGCGATACGCCCCGCATGGGCGGGATGGGCGTGCTGCTGGGCTGGGCGCTGGCGCTGGCGGCCCTGCCGCTGCTGCAGGCGATTGGCATGGCGGGCAACATCGACGGTGCGCGGCTGCAGCTGCCGCTGTGGCTGCTGATGCTGCTGCCGGCCTTTGCCGGTGGCGTGGTGGAAGACCTGACGCAGCGCCTGCGGGTGAGCTGGCGCATGCTGCTGACGCTGACCTCGGGCTTGCTGGCCTGGGTGTTGCTGGGGGTGTCGGTGCCGCACCTCGGGTTTGCCTGGGTCGATGGCGTCTGGGGTGCCTGGCCGGGGCTGGGCATCGCGCTGGCGGTGCTGGCGGTGACCGGTCTGCCGCACGCCTTCAACATCATCGATGGCTACAACGGCCTGGCCGGCTCGGTGGCGCTGGTGGTGTGTCTGGCGCTGGCGCATGTGGCGTTGCAGGTCGGTGACCGTGAACTGGCCGCCATGGTGGTGACACTGGCGGCGGCGATCGCGGGTTTTCTGGTGTGGAACTACCCGCGCGGCCTGATCTTCGCCGGCGATGCCGGCGCCTACCTGTGGGGCCTGTTGATTGCAGTCAGTAGTCTGCTGCTGGTGCAGCGCCACCCCATCGTGTCGCCCTGGTTTCCGATGCTGCTGCTGATCTACCCGGTGTGGGAGACGGTGTTCTCCATTTACCGCAAGCTGGCGCGTGGCGATTCGCCCGGTTTGGCCGACGCGCTGCACCTGCACCAGTTGGTCTACCGGCGCCTGGTGCGCAGCGTGCTGCACGAGGATGAGGCGCAGAGCCTGCTCAAGCGCAACAACCGCACGACGCCGTACCTGTGGGGCTTCATGGTGCTGAGCGTGGCGCCGGCGCTGCTGTTCTGGCGCTACAGCGCGGTGCTGCTGGCGTTCTGCGTGCTGTTCGCCGTCTGCTACGTGTGGGCCTATCTGACGCTGATCCGCTTCAAGGTGCCGCGCGTGCTGCAGCCGCCGCGCGAGTGACCCCTATGATCGGGGTTTCGCACGTCTTCATCGTTCCGCTGCCATGACCACCGACACCACCGCCCTTTCCCCGCGCGACAAGGCCGAGATCCTGGCCCAGGCACTGCCCTACATCCGCCGCTATCACGGGCGCACCATGGTCATCAAGTACGGCGGCAACGCCATGACCGACCCGGCGCTGCAGCAGGACTTCGCCGAGGACGTGGTGCTGCTCAAGCTGGTGGGCATCAACCCGGTGGTGGTGCATGGCGGCGGCCCGCAGATCGAAGCGGCCTTGAAGCGCCTGGGCAAGCAGGGCCAGTTCATCCAGGGCATGCGCGTGACCGATGCCGAGACCATGGAGGTGGTCGAATGGGTGCTGGCCGGCGAGGTGCAGCAGGACATCGTCGGCCTGATCCACCAGGCCGGCGGCAAGGCGGTGGGCCTGACCGGGCGTGACGGCGGCCTGATCCACGCCCGCAAGCTCAAGCTGCTGGATCAGAAAGACCCCCGCATCGAGCACGACGTGGGCCAGGTGGGCGACATCGTGGCCATCGACCCGGCGGTGGTGCGCGCGCTGCAGGACGACCAGTTCATCCCGGTGGTCAGCCCGATCGGCTTTGGCGAGCACAACGAGAGTTACAACATCAACGCCGACGTGGTGGCCGCGCGCCTGGCCATGGAGCTGCAGGCCGAGAAGCTGCTGATGCTGACCAACATCCCCGGCGTGCTGGACAAGGCCGGCGCCCTGCTGCCCGAGCTGACGCCACGCCAGATCGACGCCCTGGTGGACGACGGCACCATCTCCGGCGGCATGATCCCCAAGATCAGCGGTGCGCTGGACGCCGCCAGGAGCGGCGTGAAGGCGGTGCACATCATCGACGGCCGGGTGCCGCACGCGCTGCTGCTGGAGGTGCTGGGCGACCAGCCCTTCGGCACCATGATCCGCGCGCAATAAGCCCCGGGGCGCGCTGCCCTGGGCAAGCGCTCACTTGACGCCAGTGTGGCGCCAAGCAAACGCGGGCACGCCCGGGCTTTAACCGGACGCGGGCTTGTGCGAGAATCATTTGGAAACAATTGATGCCGCCATGCCCGCCGCCCTCGATCCTTCGACCGACGACACCGACCCAGCGGCGCAGGCGCTTGCCGCGCCGCGCAAGCGCCCGAAGCCGGGCGAGCGCCGGGTGCAGATCCTGCAGGCGCTGGCGCAGATGCTGGAGCAGCCCGGCGCCGAGCGCGTGACCACCGCCGCGCTGGCCGCGCGTCTGTCGGTGAGCGAGGCGGCGCTGTACCGCCACTTCGCCAGCAAGGCGCAGATGTTCGAGGCGCTGATCGACTTCATCGAAAGCAGCGTGTTCGGCCTGATCGGCCAGATCACCGAGCGCGAGCCGGACGGGCGCACGCAGGCCGCGCGCATCGTGGCCATGGTGCTGCAGTTCGGCGAACGCAACCCGGGCATGGCGCGGGTGATGGGGGGCGACGCGCTGGTGCTGGAGCATGAACGCCTGCAGCAGCGCATGAACCAGCTGTTCGACAAACTGGAGGCGGCGCTGCGCCAGTGCCTGCGCAACGCCGCCGCGGGTGGGCCGGCCACGCCGACGCCCGATGCCGACGCCCAGGTGACGGCCTCGGTGCTGGCCGCCTTCACGGCGGGGCGGCTGCAACGCTTCGCGCGCTCGGGCTTCCGGCGCGCGCCGACCGAGCAGCTGGATGCCTGCATTGCCAGAATGCTATAAAAATAGAAGCTGCTGGCGCTCGACCAGCGGGCGCAATCGGCCGATTTGGGATTCTTCTCGCGAATGATGGTGATGGCCTGCGAGACAAGGCTTCGAATGGTCGCTTATTGGAAACCGCCAACCTCCGAACGCAGAGGACGCAGAGATTTCG
>Ga0209477_1001978_pt1 | contig 12128 bp, 12 predicted proteins | sample KloWWTupernatant_FD_187180 | JGI IMG/M metagenome (GOLD analysis project Ga0209477, IMG submission 187180) | Active sludge microbial communities from Klosterneuburg, Austria, studying microevolution and ecology of nitrifiers - Klosterneuburg... | ecosystem: Engineered > WWTP > Aerobic digester >...
ATTGTCATTGTCCTGACGGTGAGAATGTGATAGTACAAAGAGGAAGTTCGAAGTTTAAAGAGGATATAAAAAAAAGTGGCTTCAGTATTATAGAAACTGAAACCACAGAGTTTATTAAATCGGGTGGAAGCGTTTTTTGTATGAAACTAATGATCTTCTGACTTAATTATTTTTTCAGAAAGGCAGATCATCATTTGGTTTATCAGAAACATTTTCAATTGTTTCTTCGGTTTCCTTTTTTTCAGAATCCGAGGAATACGGTTTAGTATCAAGCATAAGAAGATTTTCCATAACTATTTCTGCTGCAGGATATACAGTTTTACCTTCTTTTTCATAAGTGTCAGGAGTTCTGATCCTGCCATCGAGATAAATTCTGCTTCCTTTTTTCAAATAAGTATTACAGGTCTCTCCGAGTTTTCCCCAGGCTACGATCCTGTGCCATTCGGCATTTTCGATCTGTTTGCCGTCTTTGTCTTTGTAGATCTCGGTAGTGACTAATTTGAATTTACAGACTGCCGTTCCGTTTGGTGTGTACTTGAGTTCGGGATCGGCGGGTTGAATGTTTCCGATGAGTGTTACTTTGTTTAGGCCTCGCATAGCAATATCCTCCTTAGTTTAATTTTTGCCTCCACAAACTTAAACTTTTTTTTCCTAATAATAAATACCTTTCATTACTCAATACAATAATATCATTAAATTTATATTTCTTGTTACTTTCGGGAAGATATAATTTATTAACTATATTTCTTGTATCCAGATCATAAACTGTTATGGCTTTTCCATCAAAAAGATGAATTTTATTATTTCTGATTGCAAATGTCTCAAGACCAATTATCTGATATTTGCTGATGTAATTTCCCAGGTTATCGAATGCAACAATTGAACTCGATTCTTTATCAAGTACATAAATAAAATTCCTGTCATCCTTAAGCATCTTTATCGGTCTGCCCAACTGACCTTTTCCTGATTTATAATCTCCAAATATTTCCACAGGAACAGCACCATCTGCAAATATAATTATTCTGTTATTATCACTATCGACAATATAGATCTGATTGGAATTTACAATTAATGTAGAATACGGTGTATCAAACTGAAACAAAGCCGGAAAATCTGATTGTGCAGTATTAAGAGTTGAAATATAATTCAACTCCAGATCAAATCTCTGAACTCTTTTATTTTTCGGATCAGACACAAAAATATCAAGACCTGATGATGCGTCTATATAAGTCGGTGAATCAAACTGCTCCTTGTTCCATCCCTGTTTGCCGTTTCTTTTTTTGAATTCAAGATCATTTCCATATTTAAGCATCTCATTTTTATCCGCGTCAAGTATGTATAAATTTTCTTTTGCGTCAATCGTCATTGAGACTGCATTCATAAAACCTGTGATCTCAGTTTCCTTTACAAGAAGACTGTCCGTTGCACCAAATAAAAAATTGAAAAATAATAATAAAATCATGATTTGAATTTTAAGTTAAAAACTGAATTTCATTCCGAATCCTGTAAAGTTAAAATAACCTCCGTAATACTGTCCCCTGTAATCCTGTCCGTCATAATATCTGAAATAGACTCTGAACTTTCTCGAATTTCTATTGCCAAAAGATAAACCTGTTTCTAGATTTTCATTTAAATTCGTATTGCCGTTTACAGTAGCCAGATTAATATCGTTGGAAAAATATGCTCCTAAAATTCTTGTGAAATAATAATCAATTTCTAATCCAAGCTCTCCGGAAAACGGAGATATATTATCAGGAATGGAATGAAAAATATAATTAAGTGTAAGCATACCTTTTAACTCTGTATTTGTTCCCGGTCTGAGAGTACCCATTCCCGATATTTCAAAAAACTCTTTGCTGAAAACTACCGGTGTAAAAATAGTGTCTGACCTTTCGTAAATATGACCGTCTTCAAAATGAGATGAAATATGCGAGATCCTGAACCTTCCTGACAGATCAAATTTTTCGCTAATTTTTTTTTTCATATTAAAATTAACTCCGAATAAATAATCTATTGCATCAACAGGAAATTTAAAATTGTCTTCACTTCTTAGATTTGAATATGTAAAAAAGTCTACACCAAAAGAATAAGTTGTATTCTTTTTTTTAAGACCGACAATGTCTATAGTAGCGCCAATATCTAATTCTAACAGATCATTGTTAGTATATTTTGTTACACCTGTTCTTGCTTCTATAATGCTTGATTCTGTCGGGACAAATACTCTGTCCAGTGAAATAAAATACAGACTGTCATTTACTGCAAATGAATTTTTTGCAGATAAAAAAGTAGATATTAAAAGAAAAAAAAACAGAATGACAGCTAAATTTTTATTCACCAAATCAGTCAAATCTTTTTCGGTTTCGAAGGTAATCTACGAATATATGTTGTCCTAAATTATCAAGATCAGAGTAGTAAGCTTTTCCGTTGTTGGCTTTTGTAAATTCCTTTATAAAATTTACAAGATATTGATCCTGAGCGATCATAAATGTTGTGATCTTTATTTTATCTTTACGACAGGCAACGGCTTCATCAAGAGTTTTATTGACGATCTTTGGATCCAGACCAAAAGAGTTTTTATAGATCCTTCCGTTCTCTGTAAATAGTGCTGACGGCTTACCGTCAGTGATCATTATAATCTGTTTATTTACATTACCCTTTTTCTTCAGGATCTGTCGAGCCAGTCTGAGCCCTGCTTGTGTATTTGTATGAAACGGACCCACAGATAAGAATGTAAGATCCTTTACAGAAATTTCTCTTGCATCATCTCCGAAGACTACAATATTCAGTTTGTCTTTCGGATACTTAGAAAGAATAAGTTCTGATAATCCAAGTGCAACTTCCTTTGCAGGAGTGATCCTGTCTTCTCCATAAAGTATCATGCTGTGAGATATATCGATCATTAAAACTGTAGCACAGCTTGTCATATGCTCGGTCTCAAATACATCAATATCGTCTTCGGAAAGTCTTAAATTATTTATATCTGATTTTAAGAATGCATTTTTAAAGGTAGATGTCATATCGATATTTGTAACCTGATCACCGAATTCGAATTTTTTAATTTCATTTAATTTATCAACTCCCCTGCCTGACTTCGTTGATTCATGAAATCCTGTAGTTCCCGGCTTTAATCCTGAAAAAATTTTCCTCAAAGATTCTGATCTGATTCTTTGAGAACCTTTTGCTGTAATAATCTTCATTCCTTCCTGTTCAGCAATATAACCCTGCTTTTTTAGCTCATCTACGAAATTACTAAATGTCATATCTTTATCAAAAAGTTTATAACTGTCGTTCAGCTCTTCCATCCATTCCAAAACTTCTTCTACATCACCATTTGTCTGTATAAGTAAATAGCTGAACATTGAAATCAGATTTTCAAGTCTGCTCTCATCCGTCATTGAATCTTCACGCCATTTTGAATAAAGAATATTCATTTTTTAAATATAGTTAAATTACTCAGCTATCATTTTAAATATTCTGAAAAATAAATTCGGATCTAATCCAAATACAATTGTTCCAATGACTGCAAGTGAAGTTGCAAAAATACCTGACCTGCTTACAGGTACTTTTTCATATTCAGCCATTAGTTCTTCTGTGGATTCACTGAACCACATATAAACTGTTATCTTTAAATAATAGTAAACACCTATCAGACTTAGTAAAATACCTATCACTGAAAGCCAGATCAGATTTGCCTGTATCGCTGCATAGAATAAATAATATTTTCCCCAGAATCCAGCGAAAGGCGGAATGCCTGCAAGTGAAAAAAGAAATATTGTCAGAAAAGTAGCAAGTACCGGATTACGTTTTCCAAGTCCTTTATAGAAATCAAGATCTACATATTTATATTCTCTTGAGCCGTCATCTTTCTTTTCAAGAATTGATACAATTATAAAAGCACCAAGCTGCATAAATGTATAAGCGATCAGATAATATGCGATTCCCTTTAGTGCAAACTCATTCATCGCAGCTACACCGACAAAAATATATCCTGCACTTGCAATTGATGAATAAGCTAAAAGTCGTTTAATATTTGTCTGAGCGAGGGCAATTATATTTCCGTACATCATTGTCGCTACAGCAGCTACGGAAAAAATAAGTTTAAAGCTTACGATATTCACTGTCAGAATTATCGGAAGTACAGTACCAACTGCAGCAATTTTACCGGCTGTTGACAGCATTCCGGAAACGATCGTCGGTGCACCGTCATACACATCAGGTATCCACATGTGAAATGGAAATACACCGATCTTAAATAAAAAGCCAATCAGAAACAGAGCATATCCTATTATAAAAACATAGTTGGAAAAAATTTTATTATCAGCAAATATCCTGGTTAAATTTGTTGTCCCAGTGATGCCATATATCAGAGCAATTCCATACAAAATAAAACCGGTAATGAACGCTCCGAGTAAAAAATATTTCAATGCACTTTCATTAGATTTTTTTCTCAGTCTCAAAAATCCTGCAAGTACATAAAAGCAAACTGACATCAGCTCAAGTCCTATAAAAATTATCAAAAGATCATTAGCAAAAACCATCAGCATCATTCCCATTAAAGAAAATAATACCAGTGAATAAAATTCTCCGAAGTTTATATTTTCCTTTTCCAGATAATTTTTTGAAGCAATGACCGTGATCAGCACACCAATTAGAATTATTACACTGAACATAATGGATGCATTTGAAATCTTCAGAAATTGATTAAACACGATAACCTCTTTATTCAGAGAAAGGAAGGAAGTTGCAATTGCTCCCATTATACTGATTATACTGAATCCGTAAACTACACTTTTACTTTCCTTTGAAAAAGCTTCGATCAGCAGAATTGCGCAGGCAGCAAATGCTATCAGCACAATAGGTATTACTTCATAGATCTCATGTAATTGTATCATTTATTTTTTATTAATAGACAGTTAATATTTTAAATTTATCAGTTTTGATTTTTCCTGATTTTTTATTTTTAGAATATATATCAAATTCAAATTTAGATTCTACCGGTTCTGATTTGTCCGGATCAAGATATATATGATTCCGATCATGTCTTACATTTATATTTGTGTTTCCTTTTGAAGATTCAAATATGTCAGTCTCATAAGGAGCTAATCTCAAAGTATCATTATTCAAATAAATCACTAAATTTCTTACTTCAAAATCTTCGGGTTTGCTATCAGTTTGAATACTTATGCTTATTGAAAATCCGAATTTATGATTAACATCACCTACTCCCGGCATTTTATCTATCCAGCTATCCGCCTCAGTAATATACATTTCTTTTACATTTGTGCTGTCATCATTATCCTTTGTATCAGATGCATTACAGCCAATCACAAAGATCAGTAAAAATAAAACTGCTATATTAATTTTTTTCAATAAAAAATATTTTACAGTTATTAAACCAATTACTGCCCCTGCAATATCAGCTATCCAGTCATAAAATTCACAGCTTCTGTTTGGTACAAAATACTGATGAATCTCATCTGTCGCTCCGTAAAGCACAGTAAATATTAATGCAAATTCAAATGAAAAACGGTGTAATTTAACACTTTTAGTTTGATATTTTAAGGAATAAAAAAATAATATATATAGAATAAAATATATGGCTGCATGAATAAATTTGTCACTATATTCAAATTCTGCCTTCGGGAGTTTGTCACCGGGTATAGATGATTCTGTAAAAATTAATAAACAAAAAAATATGAGACCATAGTGTATGTATTTTGTTTTGATCTTCAAGCAGATGAAATTTGGTTTTTAACAAACGGAATTTCATTTATCAGATCAGATGCTAAAGTAGATGAACTTCCGTATTTTTGAAATAAAATGTCACCGCATTTTCCGTGCAAGTATGTTCCTGATACTGCGCTTCCCATTGCATTACCGGTTTGTGAAAATAATGCTGAAATAATTCCTGATAATACATCTCCGCTTCCAGCAGTGGCAAGGTTTTCCCTGCCGGTAGGATTAATTATAAATTCATTCCCATCTGTAATTATTGTTGGTGAATTTTTCAAAACTAAACAGACTTTATATTTAACTGCAAACTCTTTAGAAATTTCATAAAAATTATTTTTTAACTCATCTAAGTCAATACCAGTTAAACTGGAAAATTCACCAAAATGCGGAGTGATAATTATCTCACGGTCTTTTAATAAATTCATGTTTCCTCTGAATGCATAAATCGCATCTGCATCAATTACAAATCTGGATTTATTATTCTTTACAATATATCTCACAAGCTCCATGGTCTCTTCATTTTTAGACAACCCGGGTCCAATTAAAATAGTATCAGCCCATTTTATTTTGGTTTTGATCTTATCATAAGAATTCAGACTTAGGGCAGAGTCACTTGTTTCACTAACAGGCAGAGTCATTACCTCTGTCATTTTTATTTCAAGAATGTCATTCACCGACTCAGGAACAGCAGCAATCACAGCACCTGATCCTGTTTTCATAGCTGAAACAGAAGATAGGTAAACAGCTCCTGTGAGACCCTTTGAACCTGCGATCACAAGTACTTTGCCATTTGTATACTTATTCGAATTCTTTTTTCTTTCAGGAATAAAACTTCTTACATCTTTCTCTTCTGTAATTTTAGTTTTCTTTATATTAAAATTGGTAAATTCATTTTCTGAAATACCTATATCAGCTGTTTCAATTTCTCCGCTGTTTTCTCTGCCTTTGTAAAAAAGTGTATGGAATTTTCTCACTCCCATAGAGATAGTTACATCAGCTTTGAATAATTCTGTATCCTGATTATAATGACTCAAACCTGACGGAACATCAACAGAAAACAGAGTTTTAGATTTTATCTGATTGAGAAATTTAAATAGATGTGTCATTTTTTTATCCGGCGCACCCCGGAAACCTACTCCAAATATTGCATCTATAATTATAGTGTTTTCAAAGTTGATCTTCTTTTTAAGATCTGAAATATTTTTAAATCTGTAGATCTTTAAATTTTCTGAAATAGTTTTGGAATTTTTGAGAACTGAAAAATTAACTGCTGCATCACTCTGAAGTTCTTTTTCTTCGAATAACATGACGAGTGTTACATTAAAGTCTTGATTACATAAATGCCTGGCGATCACAAACCCGTCACCTGCATTATTTCCTTTACCCGTTAATACAATAAAATTTCTTTCATTATTAATAGAAGAATCTTTTTCAGATATTCTATTTAATAATATTTTGGTAAAATTTTTTCCGGCATTTTCCATTAAGATTACTGAAGGGATTTTCAGAGAGGAGATTATTTTACTTTCTGCATCGAGGACTTCGCTATTGAAGAATACGTTCTTCATTTTATTAATAATCTTAAAATCAATTTATTCAAATTAACGACCGCATTTTTGACATAACTTCTTTTCTGTCTGTGGAATTAAAAATTGATGATCCGCAGACAAAAAGATCTGCACCTGCATCAGAGATCAATTTAATATTTGTAAGATCAATTCCTCCATCGACTTCAATCTCAATATCATAACCTTTTTTCTCTATCATATTTTTTAAAATGCTGATTTTCCTCAGTATATTATCTATAAATTTCTGACCTCCAAAACCCGGATTTACACTCATTAGCAATACGTAATCCACCAAACCCAGAATGTCTTCCAGCATAAAAACTGGCGTCGCAGGATTTAACACAACTCCGGCTTTTATTCCGAGATCTTTAATGCTTTGTATAACTCTGTCGAGATGAGTATTATTTTCATAATGAACTGAAATCATATCCGCACCAGCTTCAAAAAATTTCACAATGAAATCTTGCGGATTGTCAATCATCAGATGAATATCTAATGGCAGATCAGTGATCTTATTTATGTCTGATATTATTTTAGGACCAAAGCTAATATTTGGCACAAAATGTCCATCCATAATATCACAGTGAATGATATCTGCCCCGTATGATTCTACTTCTTTTATTTCATCACCGAGTTTAGAAAAATCAGCAGCAAGAATGGAAGGAAGTAATTTTTTCATTATTGTTTAAGTGAAATTATTTCGGAATTTCATCTCCCTTATCTTCAGTAGACTTAGTATCAGGTGAATTTTTCTTAGTATCTTCTTTTGTGTCAGATTTGTCCTTATCGGGTTTATTTGTTGATGGTTTATCTTTAGTATCTGTACTTTTATCCTTCTTAATTAACGGTTTTTCAGAGTCAGATTTATTTTCATCAGCATTGGTGTCAGATTCTTTTTTCAGTTGCGGGTCATTTTCTTTCTTATTAGAATTATCTTCATCAATTACTTCCGGCTCTTCTATGACCTTTTTTCTCGCCACAAAAATATCAACTGAAGTACTTTCATTTGCCGATTTATCTGACTTAGGATATTGATCTACTATCTGTCCGGGAGGTACATTATTATTGGTCTGATAAGTTATCTTTCCAATCTTAAGTTTACTTTCAGTTATTAGCTTTTTTGCATCATCAAGCGTCTTGCCTACTACATTGGGCACTTTCAGATCTCCAATAGAAGGTCCGTCACTTAATATCAGATCAAGTTTTGTCTGCCTTTTCACTTTACTTCCAGGCTGTACTATCTGAGAAATTACAAAATCCTCAGGAAAATCATTTGTACTTTTTCTTACAGTTTCACCAAGTTCCAGCCCTCTCTGCTCAAGAGTAAACTTTGCATCACGAAGTGATTTACCAATAAGATTCGGAACTTCAGAAAGCTGGTCTCCTCCACTTATAGTAACATAAATTCTTCTCCCATATTTTACTGTTGCTTCAGGAGGAGGGTTCTGATCTATTATTAAGCCAATTTGGATATTTTCATCATATTTTATATCACCTTGTATAATTTCAAGACCGGCTTCTTCAATTACTTTTTTTGCTTCAAGATAATTAGTACCTGTTACTTTGGGTGTGGTGACAGTGTCAGAATGTTTTACATATAAAGGCATGATAACACTATTCATCAAAATGAAAAAGAATACTATAATCCCGAAGAAAATTAGAAGTTTTTTAAGCATGCAGGTAAATTAATAATATGAACTCTGAAATGAAATGAATTTTAACAGTTATTTAGTTTTGAATTTTAATTTTGGATTATGAATATCTTAATTTAATAAAACTTAGATTTTATTTCCAAAACAATTTTATTTTATTAATACAAATTTTTTTGTGTCAGAAAAATTACCTGAAGTTAATTTATAATAATAAACTCCACCGGATAAAAAACTTCCGTCAAAAATAATTTTATAACTTCCAGGACTTTGCTTTTCATTTACAATTAATGATTTTTCACTACCTAATACATCATAAATTTTTAAACTCACAACATCAGTTTCTTTAATATCATATCGGATTACTGTAACCGGATTAAATGGATTTGGATAATTTTGATGGAGAAAAAATTTTTCGGGAATTTCAGTACTTACTACTTCAATTCCAATCGGCTTTCCTATCAGATTATAAGCGCAATTAATAATAAGATGCTTTGCACTGCTTATATCATCAATTCTGGAATAACAAAAAAATAGATTAATGATCTGCGGTGTCAATACATTGGGAAATACAAGTATGCCCAATTTATCGGGATACATTTCAGTTTTATAAAAAAGTTTTGAAAATTCATTTTTTGCACAGACATCCATATCTGCTTGTCCAGAATATTTAATATTTATAGAATCTTTCAAAATATTTGGAAAAGTAGCAAGCATTGAATTTCTATATTCATTTGAAATTATAATCGATCCTCCATTATCATTCTGCCAGCTGTCAATTTTCATGACCTTACTTTTGAATGCAGGATATTCAGGAATTACATCAGACACGTAACCAGTCTGTCCTCCTTCTACGATCACTTTACCACCATCATCAATAAAACTCTGCAAAAGAAATCTCATATTATTATCTGTGCAGGGAAAAAGATTTGAACCGGTAGAAAGAATCACCAGTCTGTGTTCGTTGAACATTTCGGGAGTGACAAGTTCAGGTGCAATCATGTTCACATTATATTTCGCCTGTTCAAGATCAATTTTTATTTGATCGGCGGAAGTTCCATTATCATTTTTAATTATCAGTACATCTGTAACTTGTCCGGATGAGGACAATTCTGTTGCAAAATTATAATTCGCATTCCAAAAAAGAAACAGCAAGAATATTTTCAGTATTACAAATTTCATAATCTAATTTAATAGTATAAATAATTTAGCAAATTTAATTTTTAAACTTAACTGATTATTTAATCTGAAAAATTTTTCAACTTAATTTAGCAATTCAATTTAGACATCTAATTTGTTAAGTTAAAATAAAAACTCAATTATGGCAGCTCAATTTTCATTTGATATAGTTTCAGAAGTAGATCTACAGGAACTCGACAATGCGATCAATCAGGCATTGAAAGAAATTTTACAAAGATATGATTTTAAAGGCAGTAAAAGTGAGATCACTTTCAACAAAAAGGAAAAAGTCCTCAATATTATTTCAGATGATGATTATAAATTAAAAGCAGTGGTAGATATTCTTCAGAATAAAATGATTAAGAGAGGAATTTCTATAAAAGCTTTAAAATACGGAAATGTAGAACCTGCCGGAGGGAATACTGTCAGACAGGAAATCAAGCTTCAGCAGGGAATTGAGAAAGACGATGCAAAATTAATAGTAAAACTTATTAAGGATGCAAAACTAAAAGTACAGGCGACAATTCAGGATGAGCAGGTAAGAGTTTCAGGTAAAGTGAAAGACGATCTCCAGGAAGTCATGAATCTTTTAAAAGAGAAAGAACTTGATTTTGCTTTACAGTTTACAAATTACAGATAAAAAAAAGCCGTTGAAAAAATTTCCAACGGCTTAAATTTTAAGAACCTATTTTTAGTATCTTCAATTTCAAATCATTATCAAATGCAATTAACCTGTTAATATCTTCGTTTGTGCTTTCCAGATTTTCATAATTTCCGACATATACTTTAAAATATGTATTGTCTTTACTTACTACTTCTTCTAGAAAGATAGTATTAAAGTTTTCTGATTCAAGTTTTGTAATCAATTGTTCTGCACTTTCAGCATCAATTAACCTGGCAACCTGTATTGTGAAACCTTTGATGAATCTGATTTTTTTAGTGACATCAAAGTAATTATAGCTGCTGTTATCTGATACTTCCTGATAGATCTTTGTATCGACGAATTCGACATCAGAAGTTAATACTTTTATTTTAATTTTAGATGAATTAAATAATATATTTAATTCATTCTTTGATAAAGTATATTCTGAGTTTTCTCCGGAATCTTCGGTTAACTGAACAAATACTTTCGAGTTAGCCGGAAATTCATCTTCAAAAAGATTGACTTGTGAGTTACTAATCTCACTTTCGGTTTCTTCCTCTTCTTCAGGATTGTAAATTTCAATCCTTACATGAGCAAGACCACCCATTTCTATTTCTTGTTTTGCTGCCTTAGAGAGGTCAATTATTCTACCTCTTATAAAAGGTCCTCTATCGTTGATTCTCACAACGGTAGATATATCATTAGAAAGATTAGTTACTTTTACTAATGTATTGAATGGTAAAGTTTTGTGGGCAGCCGTCATTTCATGGGTGTCAAATCGCTCACCATTGGCGGTTTTTCTACCTTGAAATCCTGGACCATACCACGAAGCTTCACCTTCCTGAGTGTAACCTGGGTCAACGTCTCTTGTCTTAGCAATGATTTCAGAATCATGCATCCAACTGATTAAGTTAATTAAAACTAATGCGAATATTAATTTCGCAGCAATTTTAACGTTCAATGTGTATCTCCTATTTAGTTTATAAATGAGTTTATGTAACACTCTTAGAGCTGTTAGGTCAGCTCAAAATCTAACTTAATCTTCGTTGTTTATATTAAAGAACGATATTGTTATTAAAATCTTTTAAAATCGAATCACTAATATAAGGGTTTTGATTTTTAATTGCAAAGGTTTTTTTATACCCGTTCAATCATTAATTAATTTCAGCACTGGCAAAGAAATTTACATACCTGTTTTTTTATATAATGCTGATTACTCCTGTTCTGTCTTCTGCACAGGATCCAATGATTCAGCAAATGGGAAACAGGATTAAGCAGGTTGGTGGAAGTATGCGTTCTGGTAGTGGCAGCACTGACAGTTTGCAGCGAAGAAATAAAATGGAAGATTCCATTACG
>Ga0209477_1001979_pt1 | contig 12127 bp, 8 predicted proteins | sample KloWWTupernatant_FD_187180 | JGI IMG/M metagenome (GOLD analysis project Ga0209477, IMG submission 187180) | Active sludge microbial communities from Klosterneuburg, Austria, studying microevolution and ecology of nitrifiers - Klosterneuburg... | ecosystem: Engineered > WWTP > Aerobic digester >...
GGGATTGTGAGTTCCGAGTATTCCGCCCATCATCTGCAGGTACTCGAAGGCCTCGAGGCGGTGCGCAAGCGCCCAGGCATGTACATCGGCTCGAACGATTCTCGCGGGCTTATGCACTGCCTGTGGGAGATCATTGACAACTCGGTCGACGAGGCGCTCGGCGGGTTCGGCAACACGATCGCCGTCATCCTCCACCGCGACGGCAGCGTTGAGGTGCACGACCGTGCCCGAGGTATCCCCGTCGATGTCGAGCCGCGCACCGGGCTCACCGGCGTCGAAGTGGTCTTCACGAAGCTGCACGCCGGTGGCAAGTTCGGTGGCGGATCGTACGGTTCTTCTGGTGGATTGCATGGGGTCGGGGCATCCGTCGTCAACGCACTCTCGTCGCGTCTCGATGTCGAGGTCGACCGCGGTGGCAAGACCTGGGCGATGTCGTTTCATCGCGGGGAACCGGGCATCTTCGCCGACGTCGATGGCGTGAAGTCGCCGGACTCGCCCTTCAGCCCCTTCTCGGACCGCAGCGAGTTGCGCGTTGTCGGCAAGGTTGCCAAGGGCGTCACCGGCACCCGTATTCGCTACTGGGCCGACACCCAGATCTTCGCCCCCGGCGCGGCATTCCAGCTGCCCGAACTCGAGAACCGTGCGCGCCAGACGGCGTTTCTGGTGCCGGGGCTCGAGCTCACGGTGCGCGACGAGCGTGGCGAACGCGCCGAGGGTGATCCGGCGCCCGAAGTGGTGTCGTACCGCTACGACGGCGGCATTTCTGAGTTCGTCGATTTTCTCGCTCCCGATAGCGGCATCACTGACACCTGGCGCCTCAGTGGGAGCGGTTCGTTCACTGAGAACGTGCCGGTGTTGCAGCCGAACGGCTCGATGGTCTCGACCGCGGTCGACCGCGTGTGCGAGGTCGACATCGCGATTCGCTGGGGCACGGGCTACGACACGGTCATGCGCTCGTTCGTGAACATCATCGCAACGCCCAAGGGCGGCACCCACCAGGCCGGGTTCGAACAGGCGCTGCTGCGCGTCGCCCGCAGTCAGGTCGAGCTCAACGCGCGCAGGCTCAAGGTCGGCAACGACAAGCTCGAGAAAGACGACGTGCTTGCGGGCATGACCGCAGTGCTCACCGTGCGGCTCGAAGAACCGCAGTTCGAGGGGCAGACGAAGGAAGTGCTCGGCACTCCTGCGGTCCGCCAGATCGTTGCGGCGGTCGTGAACAAAGAACTCACGGAACGGTTCGCCTCGACGAAGCGCGACGACAAGGCACAGGCATCCCTGTTGCTTGACAAGCTTGTTTCTGAGATGAAGTCGCGCATTTCGGCGCGCACCCACAAAGAGACGCAGCGCCGCAAGAACGCGCTTGAGTCGTCTTCGCTGCCCGCGAAGCTTGTTGACTGCCGCAGCTCAGACGTTGCCGATTCCGAGCTCTTCATCGTCGAGGGCGACTCGGCGCTCGGCACCGCGAAGCTCGCCCGCGACAGCAACCACCAGGCGCTGCTGCCGATTCGCGGCAAGATCCTCAACGTGCAGAAGGCGTCGGTCTCAGACATGCTCTCGAACGCCGAGTGCGCCTCGATCATCCAAGTGATCGGCGCGGGGTCGGGTCGCAGTTTTGACCTCAGTGCGGCGCGCTACGGCAAGATCATCCTGATGAGCGACGCCGACGTCGATGGCGCGCACATCCGGACGCTCCTGCTCACGTTGTTTTTCCGCTACATGCGGCCGCTGATCGAGGACGGCCGGGTCTACGCGGCGGTGCCCCCGCTGCACCGCGTGATCGTGGCGAACCCCGGCAGCAAGCCGAACGACATGACCTACACCTACAGCGAAGACGAGCTCCACGCGCTGCTTGCCAAGCTCAAGAAGTCGGGTCGCAAGCACCAGGAGCCGATCCAGCGATACAAGGGTCTGGGCGAGATGGATGCCGAACAGTTGGCAAGTACCACCATGGATCGTGCCGGACGCACGCTGCGTCGCGTGCGTGTGCAAGACGGCGAGGCCGCGGCCCGTGTCTTCGAACTCCTGATGGGTAATGAGGTGGCGCCGCGTCGTGAGTTCATCGTCGACTCTTCGGATCGGCTGACTCGCGAGAGCATCGACTCTTAGGCTGCTGCGGCGCGCGTGAGCGCCCCGCTGAGGGCTGCCGTGGCGCGCGTGAGCGCCCCGCGGAGGGCTGCGGCGGCGCGCCTGTGCGCCCCCGCTAGAGCGTGCGGCCGATCGAGCCGATCACTGCGTCGAGGGGCGTGCCCGAGGCGTCCCGCTTCGCACCCGCCTCGGGGAGCGTGCGAGCCGCGCCGTCAGGGCCAACGGCCAACGCGGGCGCCGGGCCAACCCACGCGAGCGTGAGTTCGTCTTCGCCCTTGAGGAAGGCGTGTGCGCGCACGCCACCGGTCGCGCGACCCTTGGCGGGGAACTCGCGCAGCGGAGTCGCCTTGGCGCGCCCTGCGTCGGTGCCGGGCAATGCGTTGGTGGGTGCCGAGAGGGTCACGACGATCGCCTCGGCGATGCCCGCACTGCCGGGCTCGGTGCCGGCAGCGGCAGTGCCGTCACCCGCAGTGCCATCGTCAGCAGCGTCGTCACCAGCGCCGTCGAGGCCTTCGGCGCTCACGCTGCCGAAGAAGAGCACGGATGCCCCGGCGCTGAGCTTGATACCCGCCATGCCGCCGGCAGCGACACCCTGAGGGCGCACCGCCGTCGCGGAGAAGCGGAGCAGCCGGGCATCGCTTGTGACGAACACGAGTTCTTCGTCGTCGCTGCCCTGGCTGATGCCGACGACCTGGTCGCCGGGCTTGAGCGAGATGATCTCGAATTCTTCGCGCAGCGGGTAGCCGCCCGGCGCGATGCGCTTGACGATGCCGTCGCGGGTGCCGAGCGCGATGGGATCGTCGCCCTCGAGGTGCACGAGGCCGAGCACGCGTTCTTTGCGGTCGGTCAGGCCGAGGTAGTCGTTGACCTTCTGGCCCGCGCCGAGCTGGACCGACGCCGGGGGGAGTGACGGCAAATCGACGGGGGAGAAGCGCAGGAGCCGGCCGAGCGAGGTCACAGCGCCGATCTCGCCGCGCACGCTCGTCCGCACGCTCGACAGGATGGCGTCGTGCTTGCTCCGGCGCGCCGCGGGGGTCGGAGTATCGGCGGCCTCCGGGAGGTCGATGCGCACGATCTTGCCGGTCGTTGACAGCACGACAATCGTCGGGGAGTCCGCGATCTGCAGGTTCGGTGCGCCCGCGGCGCGGGACTGCTTGACCGGCGCCGGGCGGGCGTTCGTCAGCAGCGTGCGGCGCGGGGTGCCGAGGAGCTCGGCGGTGTGTTCGAGTTCGCGCGCAACCTGGGCCCGGATCAGGAGCGGGTCACCGAGGAGCTCGCGGAGCGCTGCGATCTCGGCCGCGAGCGCGTCGCGCTCTGCCTCGAGTTCGACGCGCGAGAATTTGGTGAGGCGACGCAGGCGCAGCTCAAGGATGTACTCGGCCTGCAACTGCGAGAGCTCGAACACCTCCATGAGGCGCGTGCGAGCCTGCTCCGAGTCGTCGGAGCTGCGGATGACCTGGATGACCTCGTCGATGTCGAGGATCGCGATGAGCAGGCCCTGCACGAGGTGCATGCGCTCAAGGCGGCGGGCGAGGCGGTACTCGGAGCGCCGGGTCACAACGCTGATGCGGTGGTCGAGATAGACCTTCAGCAACGGCAAGAGGCCGAGCGTCTGGGGCTGCCCATCGACGAGTGCGACGTTGTTGATGCTGAACGAATCCTCGAGCGGTGTGTAGCGGTACAGCTGCTCGAGCACGGCCTGCGGGTCGAAGCCGGTCTTGATGGCGATGACCAGGCGAAGGCCGTTGTGGCGGTCGGTCAGGTCAGTGACATCCGAAATGCCCGTGAGCTTTTTGGCGTTGACGCCGTCTTTGATCTTCTCGATCACGCGCTCGGGGCCCACCTGGTACGGCAGCTCGGTGACGATAATGCCCGTGCGACGCGGGCCAACCGATTCGATGCTCACGCGGGCCCGGGTCTTGAACGCGCCGCGGCCCGTCTCGTACGCGTCACGCACGCCGTCGAGCCCGACGATGACGCCGCCGGAGGGCAGGTCGGGGCCGGGCACGAACTCCATGATCTCTTCGAGGGTCGCCTTCGGGTGCGACAGCAGGTGAACGGCGGCGGAGACAACCTCGATCAGGTTGTGGGGCGCCATGTTCGTTGCCATGCCGACGGCGATGCCAGCGGCACCGTTGACGAGCAGGTTGGGGTACGCCGCGGGCAGCACAGACGGCTGCATGAACTGGTTGTCGTAGTTGGGGACGAAATCGACGACGTCTTCGTCGAGGTCGGCGGTCATCGCGAGCGCGGCGGGGGCGAGGCGCGCCTCGGTGTAACGCGAAGCGGCAGGGCCATCGTCGAGCGAGCCAAAGTTGCCGTGCCCATCGACCAGCGGCACGCGCTGGTTGAAGGCCTGCGCGAGGCGTACGAGGGCGTCGTAGATGGGTGAATCGCCGTGCGGGTGCAGCTTGCCCATCACCTCGCCCACGACACGGGCGCTCTTGACGTGACCGCGATCGGGACGAAGTCCCATCTCTGCCATTTGATACAGGATGCGTCGCTGGACCGGCTTCAGTCCGTCGCGCGCGTCGGGCAGGGCGCGAGAGTAAATCACCGAGTAGGCGTACTCAAGGAACGAGTCCTGCATCTCGGTGGAGAGGTCGACGTCTTCGATTCGCTCAACGACAGCGGAGCGCTCGGTGGAGTTCGCGCGCTTGGGGGAGTCCTTAGACGACATCACGGCTTTCGGTGCTGAAATGGGTGGGGCGCGGCGCGGGAGCGGGATGCGGCCCCGGCGCGCGGGATCGGGCTTGTGCGAGACTTGCCCCGATGATCTCCATGTTACCGACCCCCAGCGCGGGCGCTCGGATTTTCGACCTCGTGCCGCAGATGATTGGTGCCCTCGGCGCCGAGTCCGGCGCCCTCGGCCTCGCGCCGGCAGAAAGCGCGATCATCGTCCTGCTCGACGGCCTCGGCGCGCGAAACCTTCAGGCCCACAGTGGGCACGCGCGGTTTCTCGCCGCGAGCATGGGCAAGCGCGATACCGCGCAGACCGTGTTTCCGTCGACGACGGCCGCGGCCCTCAGTAGCCTCCTCACCGGAGTGCAGCCTGGCGTGCACGGCATCGTCGGTTACCGCGCCCGGGTGCCCGAGCGCGACATCGTCGCGAACCAGCTGACGGGCTGGGAAGACGTTGGGCTCGACCCCCTCACCTGGCAGCGCAGCGTGCCGCTGTTCGAGCGCGAGGCTCTCGCCGGTCGCCGCACCTTCGTCGTGAGCGACCAGAAGTACGCGGGCTCGGGATTTACCGCCGCCACGATGCGCGGCGCCGAGTTCTCCGGTGCTCCGACCCTCGACGAACGGCTTGCGCAGGCCACCACGCTCGCGACGGCTCATCCGGGCTCGCTCACGTACGTCTACAGCTCCCAGCTCGACGCGGTCGGTCACAAGTTCGGCATCGCGTCGGCGCGTTGGATCGAAAACCTTGAAGCCGTGGATGCCGCACTCACCCGTTTCGCAGCTGCCCTGCCCGCGCGGGTCGGCGCCATCGTGACGGCCGACCACGGCATGATCGACGTCTCAGCCCAAAAGCACGTGCTGCTGCGAGCGGGTGACGAGCGGTTGGAGGGCGTTCGGCACGTCGGGGGAGAGCCCCGCATGCTGCACCTCTACGCAGAACCGGGCGCGGAGGAAGCACTCCTTGCCACCTGGCAGCGCCGCGAGGGGCACCGCTCATGGGTGCTGAGCCGTGACGAAGCGATCGTTGCCGACCTGTTTGGCGACGTCGCGCCCGAGGTCGCGCCGCGCATCGGCGATGTGCTCGTCGCGGCGCGGGCCCACATCGCGTACTACGACGATCGGCTGCAAGACAAGCGAGCACAGCTGATGGTCGGGCAACACGGGTCGCTGACAGACGAAGAGCGCACGGTGCCGCTTGTGCGCTTGGGCGCGTTTGCTCGACGCTGACTTCCTCCGCGGGGCGCGGGCGCTTGCCGCGCCGGCGCTTGAATGCGTTGTGGTTCAGTGCTCGTCGGTGCGTGCACCGAAGACGATCTCGTCCCACGAGGGAAGCGATGCCCGGCCCTTCCGGCGCACTCCCGACTCGGGTGCGGGCGGCGTCTCGGACTGCGGAGCTGGCCGTTGTTCCTCTGCCGCTGCGTCTTCTGCATAGCCGGGTTCGAGGGCATCAAAGAGTGCGATCGGCGCCGTTTCGCGGCGATCAGGCGCCGCGGGCGCGCCCGTGCGGGCGGACTGTGCCCACGGCGATGGGGATCCGGCATCCTGTTCGTCAGTGCCGTCTGGGCGCGGCTCGCGCTGCCCGCGCCGGCGACGCAACGCCTCGAGCAAGTCGGCGGTCTCTGACGACGCGGCCGTGTCGTTGGGTGCGCGTTTGATCGCGGCGTCGGCTACGGCAGCGGGCGTCGCGTCGCCGCCAGTGCGGGTGCCGAGGGTCTCGGGTTCGGGTGCTGCCCGGCGCGGACCGAACGCTGCGCTGTCGAAGCGGGTCTCGTCTTTGACGGGCGCATCCGAATCGAGCGCGCGCAGGCGCGGGATCAGGCCCTCAGGCAGGGATCCTTGGCGCGAAAGCTGTGTGGCATCGGTGCCGAGCGGCGAAAGGTGGCTGCGGCGCGGGTCAAAACTCCAGCGCGCATCGTGGTCGATGCCAGACGCGGTGAACTGAAGCTTGACGACCCAGCCGGTCGCTTCCTTCCAGCTTGACCAGCGCTCGCCCTCGGCGGCGAGTTCGGCGAGTTTGGCTCGGATAGCCGAACCGAAGGTGGCGCCAGCATCGCCATCGAGATCGGTACCCATGAGCACGGGCATTGCGAGCGCCTGCGCGACGATGAACGCGCGCTCCGCCAGCACGGGGCCCTCATAGCGGGCGACGTCTTCTGGCAACGCGCCCGTCAACGCCGCGACCTCTTCGGCAGACAGTCCGGCACGAATGTGCCCTTGGATCTCGCGTGGGCTCAGCCGCACCGCTCTGGGGTCGCGTTCTTCGACGCGTGCACCGTTGCCGGTGCGGCGAATCTCCGCCCGCAGTGCGTCGTTGATGGGGAGCGCAAAACGTTCTCCCGTCTCGGTTGCTACGACGAGCACGTCGTCTTCAGTCCCGATGACTTTGAGCTGTTGCATCTCAGAACGCCTCTCGCATCGCTATCCGTCGTGCAATCGTGTCATGCGCCCAGCAAACACTCGGGAATTGAATAGGCGTGCCGCAGGTTTGCTCTTCTCAGAGTTCACAATCGTGGCCCATTTGCGAAAAGTGACAAGGTGAGGCAAACTGTGCCCGCCGAATCTCGGAAAAAGCAAGGATGTGACTGGCACGCATGGCAACGGATTACGACGCCCCCCGCAAGACAGAAGAAGACAACGAGTCGATTGAAGCGCTCAAGGAGCGGGTGCCCGACAAGATGTCAGGTGCCGTCGATGTCGATGACGCAGACAACCCCTCAGCGTTCGAGCTACCGGGAGCCGATCTTTCGGATCTCGAGCTCGATGTTGTGGTGTTGCCCCCGCAGGAAGACGAGTTCACCTGCATCGAGTGCTTCCTCGTGAAGCACCGCACCCAGTTCGACCACGAAACCAAACTCGGTTCCGTGTGCAAGGAATGTGCGGCTTAAGCCTCACCGCTGGCATCGCCAGCGAGATGTGCACGGGGTGCCTCTGCGGAGGCATCCCGTCGCGCATTCTCAATCGCCGCGGCCAAACGGTCTGGCGTGCGCGTTGAGATGACCCAGTACGGTGCCGGATCGTCCGGATCGGTGATCGGCACCCGAACGGCGCCATCGATGCCGCTTCGCACCAGGTGCCACGCGCGATGGTCGAGGTTCACGCCGCGCGCAGCGCGAGCTTCCTCGCCCGTAAGTTGTTCGGGTTGACCTAGCCACTTCGCGTCGATTTGCGCGCGTCCGGCACGAAACACTGTTCCGTTGACCGTGATCTTCGCCGACAGCGTCGCCATTGCGACGATGACCGCGAGCGCCAGCAGACTGCCGACGATGAGGCCGAGCGTGCTGTCGATGGGCGTCAAAACAAGCGCGCCCATTGGCGCCAACACTGTGGCACCTCCGAACACCCAAAGTGATGGTGTGAGCCGTTCCTGATAGTTCTGCATTAGCCTCGTGTGCGTGACGGAATCCGTTGACGTTCTCATTATCGCCTCCCAACCTCCACGCTATGCCCATCCGGGTGACGCCGGAGCCGACCTCGTGGCGGCCGAGTCGTTGCGCCTCGAGCCGGGCCAGCGCGCACTCGTCGGTACCGGCGTGCGTATCGCCCTGCCCGACGGCTTCGCGGCCTTCATCGTGCCGCGCAGTGGCCTCGCCACCAAACACGGCATCACGATCGTGAATTCGCCCGGCACTGTCGATGCCGGCTACCGGGGCGAGATCAAGGTCACGTTGCTTAACACCGACACCGAGCACGCTTTTGACATCGCCGTGGGCGATCGCATTGCGCAGATGATCGTGATGCCGGTTACCCGCGCGCAATTCTTGCCGGTCGAAGAACTTCCCGACAGCGTGCGGGGCGAGGGCGGATTCGGCTCCACCGGCTATCAGACGACGACAGGAACGGGCATATGACCGACAACACTTCGCACGACGACGACGCCCAGGCTGGCATCGAGCAGGCAGCGCGCGACATGAAGTCCGCCCCGGCCGACCGCGCGACCGCCGGGCCGTTCGATGAGAGCGAGGCGAACCCTGTGCGACCCTACATCGACCTCGGCGGCATCAAGATCCTGCCCCGCGAAGGGCTCAACCTTCGCCTCGAAGTCGAAGAGCAGACCAAGCGCATCGTCGCGGTCGGCCTCGACTATGCCGACTCCTCGTTGCAGCTGCAGGCATTTGCGGCGCCCCGCACGACGGGTCTGTGGAGTGACACTCGCGACCAGATTCGCGACCAGGTTCGTCAGCAGGGCGGCCGTGTCGAAGAGCGCGAGGGGCCGTTTGGGCCTGAACTGCTCGCCGAAGTGCCCGTCGTTGCGGGTGCCGAAGGCGATTCTGCGAAGCGCCTCGCCCGATTCGTTGGCGTCGACGGCCCGCGCTGGTTCTTGCGCGGTGTGATCGGCGGTGCCGCCACGGGCGATATGGATGCCGCAGCCCAGGTTGAAGACCTCTTCCGCTCGATCGTGGTCGTGCGTGGTGGCTCGCCCATGCCGCCGCGCGACCTCATTCCGCTGCGCATGCCGGCCTCGCCCGGCGCCGGCGCGTAATGACCGAGCAGCCACCGCTCTCGGGTGGGTCGACGGGGCCGCAGGGCTCCAGCGACGAGCCTGTTGCACACGACGCATCCGCGGTTGATCCAGCCAACCCCCACGAGACGCCCGCAGGCGCGGGAGTAACCCCCGACGAGTTGCCCGCGACAGCGGCCTCCGCCTCCGAGGTGTTCGGCGAGGCATTGGCGCAGGCCGCGCGGCGCGCTGGCATCGACCCCAAGGGTGAGCAGGATGCCGGTCGCATGGTCTGGGCGTCGATCGGGGGAGTGCGCGGCATCCTTGAGGCCGTGGTGCCGAGCCTCGTCTTCGTCGTGGCCTACACCTTGAGCTACTCGCCGAGCACCGGCGAGGCCAACTTGCCGCTCTCGCTCGCATTGTCGGTAGGGATCGCGGCGATCTTCACGCTCGCACGCCTGATCGCGCGTTCGGCGCCGTCCTCGGCCATCGCCGGGCTCGTCGGCACACTCGTGGCCGCGGCGCTTGCGCTGTTCACTGGCCGCGGCGAAGACAATTTCGTGCTTGGGTTCTTCACCAACGGTGCATATGGCTCGGCATTTTTGATTTCGGTGATGGTCGGTTGGCCGCTCATCGGGCTCATTGCCGGGTTCCTGACGAACGTCGGCACGACCTGGCGCCAAGACCGTCGCCAGCGCCGGATTTCGGCCTGGCTGTCGTTGATGTGGGCCGGATTGTTCTTTCTCCGGCTCGCGGTGCAACTTCCGCTGTACTTCGCAAGCAACGCCGATGCGAGCAACGTCATCGCGCTTGGGTACGCAAAGCTGGCGATGGGTATTCCGCTCTTTGCGCCAGCGCTTGTCGTGACCTATCTCGTCGCACGATCTGTGTTCCGTGTCGGTGAGCGTGGGGCATCCGCCTAACTGATATTATTTATCTCGACATCAAGATAAATTACGACGAAGTTCTTGGCACGCTGCCCGCCCTTCGGCGGTTAGGTATGCCTTGCTAGCCCCTGGGTCCACTTCGGAGAAAGATGGGGGATGACGGGGTCGATCGCCACCCGGCGAATCGTCACCTTCGTGTCCGCCTTAGAAGGAGACAGATCAATGTCCACGGTCAATAGCTTTGGTGCCAAAAGCACCCTGAAGGTCGGCAGCACCGACTATGAGATTTTTCGAATCGACACGGTCGCTGGCTATGAGAAGCTCCCCTTCAGCCTGAAGGTGCTCCTCGAGAACCTCCTGCGCACCGAAGACGGCGCGAACGTCACCAAGGCGCAGATTGAGGCGCTTGGTGCATGGGATGCCACGGCAGAGCCCAACACCGAGATCCAGTTCTCGCCGGCCCGCGTCATCATGCAGGACTTCACCGGTGTGCCCTGCATCGTTGACCTCGCAACCATGCGCGAGGCCGTCAGCGAACTCGGTGGCGACCCGAACAAGATCAACCCGCTCGCGCCCGCTGAGCTCGTGATCGACCACTCGGTCATCGCCGACCTCTTCGGCACCGAGAACGCACTCGAGCGCAACGTCGAGATCGAGTACGAGCGCAACGGCGAGCGCTACCAGTTCCTGCGCTGGGGCCAGACCGCGTTTGAAGACTTCAAGGTTGTGCCCCCGGGCACCGGCATCGTGCACCAGGTGAACATTGAGCACCTTGCACAGGTCACCTTCACCCGCACCGTCGGTGGCGCGCTGCGCGCATACCCCGACACCTGCGTCGGCACCGACTCGCACACGACGATGGTCAACGGCCTCGGCGTGCTCGGCTGGGGTGTCGGCGGTATCGAGGCAGAGGCAGCCATGCTCGGCCAGCCCGTCTCGATGCTCATCCCCAAGGTTGTCGGCTTCAAGCTCTCGGGTGTCATCCCGACCGCGGTCACCGCAACCGACGTTGTCCTCACGATCACCGAAATGCTGCGTCAGCACGGCGTCGTCGGCAAGTTCGTTGAGTTCTACGGCTCCGGCGTCGCCTCGGTGCCGCTGGCAAACCGCGCCACGATCGGCAACATGAGCCCCGAGTTCGGCTCGACCGCAGCGATGTTCCCCATCGACGACGTGACCCTCGACTACCTGCGCCTCACGGGCCGCAGCGACGAGCAGGTTGCACTTGTCGAGGCGTACTCGAAGGCGCAGAAGCTCTGGCACAACGCCGATCAGGAGCCCACGTACAGCGAGTACCTCGAGCTCGATCTCAGCACCGTGGTGCCCTCGATTGCAGGCCCGAAGCGCCCCCAGGACCGCATCATCCTCACGGAGGCCAAGGAGCAGTTCGGCCGCGACCTGGTCAACTACGCAGACGTCTCGCACGATCTCGTTGACCTCGAGATCGCTGAGTCGTTCCCGGCTTCGGACCCGCCCGCCAACACGCCCGAGAGCGAGCACAGCCACCACCAGCACGTGCACCGCAGCCACGCACCCGCGCGCGGCTCAAAGCCGACCGACGTCGAGCTCGCCGATGGCGAGAAGTTCACGCTCGACCACGGCGCGGTCACCATCGCGGCGATCACGTCGTGCACGAACACCTCGAACCCCTCGGTAATGCTCGCGGCTGGCCTGCTTGCCCGCAACGCTGTCGCCAAGGGCCTCAAGGCCAAGCCGTGGGTCAAGACCACGCTCGCGCCCGGCTCGAAGGTCGTTACCGACTACTACGAGAAGGCCGGCCTCACGGACGACCTCGAAGCACTCGGTTTCTACACCGTCGGCTACGGCTGCACCACCTGCATCGGCAACTCGGGTCCGCTCATCACCGAGGTGTCGGCAGCGATCAACGAGAACGACCTCGCGGTCACCGCTGTGCTCTCGGGCAACCGCAACTTCGAGGGTCGCATCAGCCCCGACGTGAAGATGAACTACCTCGCGAGCCCGCCGCTCGTGATCGCGTACTCGATCGCCGGTTCGATGAACTTCGACTTCGAGA
>Ga0209477_1001980_pt1 | contig 12127 bp, 9 predicted proteins | sample KloWWTupernatant_FD_187180 | JGI IMG/M metagenome (GOLD analysis project Ga0209477, IMG submission 187180) | Active sludge microbial communities from Klosterneuburg, Austria, studying microevolution and ecology of nitrifiers - Klosterneuburg... | ecosystem: Engineered > WWTP > Aerobic digester >...
GTGGGAGTGCTGCCCGATCGTGTAGTTCGTGCCGATGGCCTTGACCGCCCCTGCCGACACCGGAGCTTCTCGGGCGGACGAGCCCACACCGGCGGCCACTTGGCCGGGGGTGATCCCCTTGTCCTGGAAGGTCGCTGGCGTCACGCCGAGCGGCACCGTCGTGCGCAGGAGGCCGATCCCCGAGGCCTCGTCACGGCCGACGATGACCGTCCCCACCTGACGGCCGTCCAGTTGGACTCCGACGGCAGCGGTCTCGTCGAGCAACTGGTCCGCGGTGGCGACGAGGTCAGGCCCGACGACGATCCCGTTGAAGGCCTTCTCGTCACCGCAGCCGACGACGGTGATCGCCACGACGCTCGCGCCGACCCCCGCGGCCGAACGGCGGATGGCGGCGTATGCCGCGGAGTCCGGACCGCTTGCCGTTGCCGACGGCGTGGGCGACGTCGTCGACACGGCCTCGGTCGACGGGGACTTGTTGCCATCCCGATGGAGAAGCCACCACCCACCACCGGCGAGAAGCAGGAGCACGACCAGGGCTGCGATCAACGGGACGGCGACGCCGCGACCTCCACCGCCGGGGGCGGGAGGAGTGGCGGCGGCCGGCCTGGGGGCAGGCCTTGGGGCAGGAGCACGTCCGGGGATCGGAATCGGCATGGTGACGGCCTGCGTCGGGATGATGGTCGATGGCGTGTTCGGCGGGGGGCTCGATGGTCTGCTCGATGGCGGGCTCGCCGGCGGGCTTGGTGGAACGGGGATGGGCTCTGTCGGCGTTGCCATCGAGGAGCCACATCGGGCACAGAACGTGCCGCTGTCCTGCTGGGCACCACATTGCGGGCAGAACATGGCTTCCCTTCCGCGCCGAGGACCAGTCAGGGCGACAGCAGTCGACGATCCCCTCCAGCCTACGAAGTGCCCGGCGCCCCTGTCCGTCGCCAGAAATGGTGACAGCAACGGCAAGGCGTGACCGTGGCGGCAGGGCACCGGCCCCGCCGGCGATCCCACACCCATCACGCCGCACCCACCACGCCGCACCCACCACCCGCGTCCTCCCCCGGACGGGTGAGCCCCGGCACGGCTGTCCCCCATAGGTTGTGCCCGTGACGACGGCCCGTGACCACCCGAAGCGCGCAGCGCTCCTCGACGAGCTCCACGCGCGTCGAGCCCCGCGCCTGCAGCCGCGCGCGCGAGTGGTGCACCTCGCCCTCAAGCACGCCCACAACGCGGCCAACCGCGACCGCACCGCTGACCTCGAGCACCTCGCCGCTCTCACCGGCGAGGAGGCCATGCCTCCCGGGACACGCCACCATGTCTTCAATCTCTCCGACGACCACGGCGACGCCGAGGTGACGTGGGAGAGCCACACCGAGCTCACGGCATACACGGCGGTTGTGGCGGACCCCCAAGGGGAGCCATTCGGCGACGGCGTTGACGCTCTCTTTCCAGCCGAGTGGGAGGCCGCCGACCCCGCCCAGCGGATCGCGGCCGTCCACGTCGAGATCCTGCCAAAGCCCACGGGACCGGACGCCGACGCCGAATGTGCCGCGCTGCTCGCTGGGTGGCTGGATCCGAGCAGCACGAGCGTCATCCGCATCTATGACGGGACGGGTGTGCTCGCGGGCGACTTCCGCACGGACAGTGCAGGATTCACTCGGTTCGTGATCTTCGCGGCGCCGGAGTTGGGGCCAGGTCGGGTGGGTCGGGCGGTGCAACGCGTCCTCGACCTGGAGACCTATCGGGCCATGGCCATGATCGGCTTCCTGCGCAGCCAGGAACTCAGCGCCCACCTCAACACGCTGGATCCGCGCCTGCTCGATCTGGTCTCCCAGCTCGATGACAGCTCACGGCCAGCGGACGAGTTGCTCCACGAACTCCTCTCTGTCACAGCCGAATTGGAGGGGCTCGCCACTCGACACGACTTCCGCTTCGGCGCAACGGCAGCGTATGCCGCGATCGTCGCCGACCGCTTGGCCTCCCTCGGTGACGATCGCTTCGAGGCGCGCCAGACGTTGCGTGAGTTCCTCGGGCGTCGCTACGACCCGGCGATCAGGACCGTGGTCTCCGGCGAGGCGCGCCTGCAGCGGATGCTCGACCGGGCTGGGCGTGCCGGTGAATTGCTGCGCACCAAGGTCGACGTCGCCCGCAGCGACCAGAGCCAGGAGTTGTTGCGCAGCATGGATGCTCGCGCGGAGACCCAACTGCAGTTGCAGCACACCGTCGAGGGGCTGTCGGTCGCCGCGATCAGCTATTACGTGCTCGGCCTGCTGACCCACCTGCTCGCCCCCGTGATCGAGGAACGCCATCTCGACGAGAAGTGGGTGATCGCCGGCCTGGTGCCCGTGGTCGTCGTGGCCGTGTGGCTGGGCATGCGCTGGGTCCGCTCGCGCATCCATCGGGTCCGCCGCTGAGCGAGAGCCGGCCCCACTCACACGGCACCATGGAGTCATGACGACCTACACGTTCACTCGCGCCAAGGGAGGGCTCTACTCGGCCGACAGTCTGGGGGAGTGGAAGCAGCGCAAGTGGTGGGCGCTCGACACCGACGCGCGGCTTGCCGACGGCACCGCGCTGACCCTGCGCGCGACCAAGTGGAACCGCCTGTTCGTCGCCGAGACGGTCACGGACGGGCTGCACAGCGCGCACGTCCGGGGCGAGTACGACAAGACCCAGTGGATGAAGGAGCGGGGCATCCTGCGCTGGGACGGCGTGGACTACGAATACGGGGCCAAGAGCACCTGGAAGGCGACCTACGACCTCTCCCGCCACGGTGAGGAACTCGTCGAGATCTCCATCAAGGGGCTCAAGCACGACGTCATCGTCACGCCGACGCTCGCCGGCCAGCAGGTGTCTCCTGCATTGCTCCTCTTCGTCGGCTGGGTCGCCCTCGCCATGATCCAGGCCCGCAACGGGTCCATGTGACCGGGGCGCTGGCCTAACCTGCTGTCATGTCCGTCATGGCGAATCCCGTTGTCGTGTGCCCGAGTTGCCAGACCAAGAACCGCGTGCCCGTCGTGGCGAAGGGCCATCCGCGCTGCGCGAAGTGCAAGGCCGACCTGCCCTGGTTGGTCGACGCGAGCGACGCGGACTTCGACGCTGCGGTCGACACGCGCGCGCTCGTCGTCGTCGATCTGTGGGCGCCGTGGTGCGGCCCGTGTCGGATGATCGCGCCGGTCCTCGAGAAGCTCAGTCACGACCTGGCGGGCACGGTGAAGGTCGTCAAGGTCAACGTCGACGACTCACCCGCTGTCTCGCAACGCTATCGGGCGCAGAGCATCCCGATGGTGCTCATCATGGACGGCGGCCAGGTGATCGACACGATGATCGGCGCACAGCCAGGACCCATGTATCGCAGTCGAATTGACGGTGCCCTGGCACGGCGCGGCCAGGGCTGAGCGATGGCTGGGTGGGGGCACTCGATCGTTCCGTGGTCGCCGGGTCCATTCGTGGCGTATGCCGGGGGCTCGGCCGGGCTGGACCGGCTGGCTTCAGGGGAGGACGAGTCGGGGATCACGAGCGAGGCGGCGATGCTCGATCTCGTGGTGCGGCTGGGGGTCTCGGACCTGCAGGGTTTGCGCGAGGTGGTGCGGTCGGGGCCGGCGCCGAACTGGTACACCGCGGGCCGGACGCGCTATCAGCTCTATGACTGGATGATCACGGGGAATCCGGCGAGGAACTATTGCCCACCGGAGTCCGGCTATCACCGCAACAGGGTGCTGCTGCGCTTCAGTGACTCGCCGATGATGCCCGGTGAGCACGTGGTCTTCACGGACAGCCTCATCGAGGAGACCTTGCGGCGACTGGGCTCGGTGAGCGAGCTCCTGAGCACGCCCTCGCGTGCCGACGGGACGCTTGACGTCGGGGTGTTGGCGGGTCGAGTGAAACGGGCCCAGGAGGTGGGTTACGGGCGCTTCGACCTCGTCCAGGCCCTGCTGCGGCTGGGCCCGGTGGGGGCTGGGGACGTGCCACTGTTTGACGGTCTGGTCCTCCCGCCTGTTGGGGAGGTCGTGAGCGCGGCGCCGCCAACGGTGGAGGGCGCACCGGGCCCAGGTGGCGGAGAGGTCGACGGTTCGAGGGGGCCGGATGGTGTCGACGTCATCGTCGGCTGGATCTGCGGTGGCGGCTGGGCCACCCGCGACGTCCGCCGCGGCGTGAAGGTGCCCGTCACCTCAGCCCTGCGCCGGCCCCTGCCCTCGGAGTTGGCCGACCTGCCCGGACTGCGCGTGATGTCGATGGCGGCCCACGAGCCGCACGGAATCCCGGTGTCCACGTTCGGATCAGCGGCCTCGTGGCTGGGTGTCTGCCCGTGGGATGTCGAGCAGTTGGGCGCGATCCTCAGCCAGGACATCGGGGAGTATCTCGCCGTCGGCCAGGCTCGGGAACTCGCTGTGCTCGCCGGAGCGGCCGGGACGATCGGCCTGGCGATGACCCATCATCTGGCGCGCGTGCTCGTCCATCCCAAACCCGAAAGCCGTTTGCTCGCAGCCGAACTCGTGGCCACGTTGGCTCGTCAGGGGCGTCTCGACCCGAGTCTGCTGTGGGAGCGGAGCGTGGCGCTGTTCAACGCTGGCGAGTTGCCGCTGCGGCGTGCGGCGGACGCGTGGACCGATGTGGCACTCGCGTCCTCGTGGTCGGTCGTCTGGCCGGCGTGGCGCGCGGTGCTCGACGCCGCGTGCCGTCAGGAGAAGCGGCCAACGGACTTGGCGGCTTTCCTGGAGGCCACCCGGCTCGTCGTTCCGCTGAACGACCCGGACGCTCCTCATGGCGCCGGGTCAGCGCTTCCCGAGTCCGTCGGGGCGCTGGCCGAGGAGGGCGGTCGCAGCAAGGCGGTCACCGCAGCCCGAGGCCTTCTGGACGCCGTGGGGTAGCTGCGGATTTGCCCGGCCAACCGCACGTTGACGGTGAGTTGGAATGCGAAGGGGCCCACGGCATACGCGGAAGGAAAGCCTCGGGAGAAGTCGGTGCCGAGCCCTACGCTTCACGACATGGAGGTCGACACCCTCGACGGACTCGTGGAGCGCACGGATTGGGTCAGCCTGCGCGACATCCTCGCGGGGCTGGACGAGGACGACCTCGCGGATGCGACGCGGTGGTATCGCCGCAGTGGTCGCGCGCAGGCGCGGAAGGCCGCGGACCTCGACTGGCGGGGCCATGCCCGGATCGTGCAACTGCTGCTCGCGCTCACCCTGAGCGAGACCGCGGAGGAAGCCTCCAAGAACTGCCAGTGGGGTCGGCAGTTCTCGTGGAGTGACGTCGGCGGCATCCAGTCCTGTGCGAACGCGCTGATCCGGAGGGGTCAGGGCTGGGCGGAGGTGTTCGTCGGGTTGGCTGCGGCGGCGACCTTCCGCGGCACGTCCGAGCGCGGCCTCGGCGAGGTGCCGAGCCTGGTCAGCGCCGCCATCGCTGCCCACGACCTGCCCGTGCCACTGACGGAGACCTACGCGCGGGGATGGGCCGCGGCCCTCGCCTCCGCGCACGTGCACGCCAATGCCGGTGAGCGGGCGGCCAACTGGCTGCCCTTCACGATGATGACGGTCGGGTCGGGAGAAACCGCATGGCGAGCAACGCCGGCCTATCCCCTCGGCCCGGACCTCACCCTCCGCGACTGTTTGGCGGGCACCCGTGAGGTGACCGGACTGCTCGCCACCGCCCTGACCCACCCCAACGCCCTGGCCGATTGGGCCTCCTTCACGGAAGTGAAATGGGCGGTCGCACCCACCATCCGCTCTGCCGTCCGGGACGGTCTCGTCGATCGTCCGCGCCTGCTCGAGGCGGCCTTCGCCGCCTTGAGCCGGGATGATCGGGCGCACAACCAACGCGCCGTCGCCGAGATCCTCCGGGGCCTCGACCCGACCCCGGCCGAGATCAGGGAGCGCGCCGCGCTGATCCTGCACGTCCTGCCGACCGTGCACGGCCACGTCACCAAGGCGCTTCTGGACATGGCGTTGGCTGCGGACCTGCCCGACGAAGACCTGCTCGACCTCGGGACGGTGATCCTCGCGCGACCGGAGAAGGCGCAGAAGGTCCGGCTGGTCTCGCATCTCGCAGCCCTGGACGCGGCCAGTTCAGCCAGTTCGGCCAGTTCGGCGCGGGAGACGTTGCTGACCATGGCGAGCGCCAGTGCTGACGCCACCTTGGCCGCCAAGGCTCGTGCGCTGCTCGGATCGCCCGGCGCAGTTGACGGAGCGGTCGCGAGTGCGGCTGAGTGTGTGGCTGAGCTGCCGTCGTGGACGCATGCCGTGGAGCCGTTCGCGCCGGGACCTTTCATCCCGTATGCCGTGAGCGCGGCCGGGTTGGACCAGGCCCGTTCCGATGAGGAGACCTGGGCGCGGATCACGACCGAGGCAGCGTGGCTCGATCTCGTCGTGCGGTTCGCCCATCAGGATCTTCCGGGGCTGCGCGACGTCGTGTCACCGGCGCCCGACCCTTACTGGCACTCGCAGGTCCGCACCCCATTCCTGCTGCACCAGTGGGTGAAAGCCGGGCAGGGTGTGCGTTCCTATCAGGTCGCCAGCACGAGTCGGGTGTTCACCGGTGACGCCGCACCCAGGATCGAGCACCACACCACGGAGATGCTCCCGCCGGCGCACCTGCTCTTCACGGACCGGCTGGTCGAGGAGACACTGCCGCGACTCGGGTCGCTCCCGGAGCTCCTCAGCACCCCGTCCTTGGCGGACGGGACACTCGATGTGCGGGACCTCGCCGAGCGGGTCCGGCGAGCGCGAGATGTCGGTTACGGGCGATATGACCTGGTGCAGGCACTGCTGCGTCTCGGCCCGACGCGGGCTGGCGATGTCGATCTCTTCCAGGGCCTGACGTTGGCGCCCGTCGGGGAGAAGCCGCGGGGGACGTCATGGTGGTCTCGCCGGGGGTCCGGGACTTCGGAGCGCGACGGGGTCGAGGTCATCCGGTCATGGATCGCTGCCAGAGGGTGGCGGCCCCGTCGCGTCGACTTCCCCGTGGTGGAGCCACGCACCTCGGCGCTCGCGCTGCCGCTGCCTCAGTGGCTGGGTGAGCTCGACGGCCTCGCGGGGATCGCTCGGGCCATCGGCACCGACAGCGACGAGCGCCGGCCCTGGGGGTCCGATGCCCCGGGACCATGGCTCGGCGTCTGCCCGTGGGACGTGGAGCAACTCGCCACGATGGTCGCCCTGCGCGAGGACCAGGAATCGGTCGAGCACGCCCAGCGCCTGCCGCTCATGGTGTGGTCCGCGGGGCCCATCGGTCCGGCCATGCACCATCAGCTCGCGCGGCTGCTGGCTCATCCCCGTTTGGACAGTCGGTTGCTCGCCGCGCAACAGGTGGGCGCGATCGCTCGGCAGGGTCGGCTGTATCCGGAGTTGCTCAGGGAGCGCAGTGAGGCGTTGTTTGCAGAGGGAGGGTTGTCCTTGACCCGGGCAGCCCACGGCTGGTCCGAACTCGCGACCCTGTCCTCCATGTCCGTGGTCTGGCCGACGTGGCGCAGCCTGCTCGATCTCGCCTGCTCGAGCCAGAAGAAGCCAGCCGGGCTCGCCGATCTCCTACGCGCGACCCGGGAACACGCACCTCTCCTGAACGCTTCGTTGGGCGCTGACTGGCTCCCCGCCTCGGTGCAGCAGCTCGCGGACGCACCCGGCTCGACCAAAGCGGCCGTGGAGGCCAGAGAATTGGTGAGCGCACGGCATACGGAGGGTTTGTGATGGCCAATCTCGTCGGCAACTCGACCCTGTCGGGGATCGGTGGACCCGAGTTGCGCGTGGAGCTGGAGACGGGGTTGGGGCTGACGCCCAGCGGCCTGGTCGAGCACCCGCAGTTCTTCTCGGGGATCGTGGCTCGGCCGGAGGTGGTTGCAGCGGGCGTGCTCGCCGTGGCCGACGTCGCGGCGACGACCTATCTGGACCTGTCGGCGCTCGCGATGCGGGACCCGGTCGTGACCGCGAGTGGGGATCGGCTGCGGTTCGAGTCGTTCAGCGGGTGCAACGGGGTGCATGTGCGCTTCGACTTGCTCGCGGAGGGGATCGCGTCGGGGGAGGTGGCGTTCGGGACGACGAACGTCGACATCAACCAGCCCTTGCGGAGTGCGCTCGCTGCGCTGCCACGGTATGACTTGCTGCACCTGGCGGTGGGGGCGGAATCGCTGCGGGTGTCGACGTTGGACGAGACGCACGAGGAGCGCAAGGTCGAGTTGCCGCAGCGATGGGTGCGGGGTTTTGCCGAGGTGCCGACGGTCATGGCGGAGATGTCGCTCGTGGCCGAGGCGGTCGGGACGGAGGCGATGACCTTCCTCGCCGGCCTGCCCAAGGGTGCGCCGGGGCCTGCCGTGGGTGTGGTCGGGGGTGCGCGTGGTTTGCGCGTGACCGCTCTTGATGCTCCGGGGAGCGCGACGCTGGCTGGGACTGCGCGGCTGGGCAGTCTGCGCCGGATCATGCGGCACATCCGGCGGCTGTCGGTGTGGCGGCATGAGGCGGGGTTCAGTGCGTGGGTGGCTGATGTCGACGGCGGGCGGATCACGTTGGTGATGACGCCGCAGCCCTATCGCGGGTTTTCCGGGGAGGGGCAGTTGCTGTTGTCGCTGTCGGGGGCTGTGGGGCCGGGGGCTGGCGGCTCCGGGGCTGAGGGCTCAGGAGCGGCGTTGCGCCTGCTCGAGCACCTCGCCTGGGAGCCCGTGCTGGACGCTGGTGTGCTCGGCGCGGAGACCGGTCTGAGTCCTGCCGCGGTCGCCAGTGGCATCGCGGTGCTGGCCGCCTCGGGCAAGGTGGGCTTCGATCTCGCCGACGCGGCGTGGTTCCATCGCGAGATCCCGTATGACGCAGACGCGGTGGACCGTGACCACCCTCGGCTGGTGGCCGCTCGGAAGCTCGTGGCGGAGGGGAATGTTCGGCGGGCCGACACGGCATACGAGGTCGGCGACGGCGACCGACAACACTGGGTGACGTTCGAGGGGGAGGGTCGGGCCAGGTGCACGTGCCGCTGGTATGCCCGCTACCAGGGCGATCGCGGCCCGTGCTCGCACATCCTCGCCGTCACGCTGCTCCGCAGAACAACCGATGCCCCTGAACCACGAGAGATTGCAGAAATCCTATAAACCTATATAGGATTACCGCAACTATTTGCGATGCTTTGGGGGAGGGAGAACGTTTCTGACGTGTATGTGAGCGTGACCGAAGCCGCACAGATTCTCGGAGTCCACCCGCAACGCATCCAACAGCGCATCCGGGAGGGTTCGCTGCCTGCGGTGAAGGTTGGCCACCAGTGGGCCATTGAGCGTAATGAGCTACATCGGTTCAGGTACCCCCCCAGACCAGGTCGACCACTCTCAACTAAGTCCGCGTGGGACCTGCTGGCAGTCGTCTCAGGAGCGGAAGCCGCGGCGAGACTCAGCCCGTCTGCCAGGTCCCGTGCTCGCTCCCGGCTGAGGAGCCTGCTCGCCCACGCATCCAGCGCGGACCTCGAGGATGCCGCCGACCGTATCGCTCACACGCTGCGCAACAGGGCCGAACGCGCCCTGTTCGTCGCCTCCCCGCGCGACCTACCCGACATCCGTGAGGACGATCGCGTCCACCTCTCGGGTGTCTCAACTCCCGACTCGAACTTGTCCGCTGGCGTGGTCGCTGAGGGTTACGTGTATGCCCACGATCGCAACGCACTCGTGGATGACTATCTGCTTGCTCCCGCTTCACGCTCCCGCGCCAATGTCATCCTTCATGTCGTTCCCTCTGACAACGCAGACCGAGCAGCCATTGCACTCCACACTGCCGCCCGCTCCCCCCTCGCGTTGGCGGCAGACCTGGCCGAATACGACGGCATCCGCGAGAGGGCCGAAGCCGTTCGCTTGGTGGTCGGCCTGCACGCGAAGTTGGAGGCTCTCGGAGCCCAATTCGTCGGACCTGACGATGCCTGAGCCAGTCGTCCTACCGGTCATGAATGAGGCTCAGACTCAGTCGTGGCACGCCGTGCTGGACCTCCACGAACGCATTGACTCCGGCTGAGCTCTCGTCGGCGGTCAACTCGTGCACTTGCATTGCGCTGAACGGGGCGTCACTCCGATCCGGCCCACCAACGATGTCGACACGGGCGTCAACATCCGAGCTTCCCCGACAATGCTGAAGACCTTCACCGGCGCGCTGAAGGACATGGGCTTCGCTCCCGATACCTCAGGCGACGGAATTCAGCACCGCTGGCTTCGTGACCACGCTCAAATCGACGTTCTCATTCCCGAAGGCGTGGGCGAGCGTGCAGCAACGCGTGCCGGCGCCGGAGGAGCACCGAGCATCGCGTCACCCGGCACCACTCAAGCCCTCGAACGCTGTGAGCCCGTGTTGGTCGTGGCCATGGGCCGCACGGGGACGGTCTTGCGACCGAATCTGGTGGGAGCCCTCGTGAGCAAGGCGGCGGCGCGCACCGAGATCGCCTCTGACCCGGCCAGATCCCGCCACTGCGCGGACTTCGTGGTCTTGGCGGGCCTCATCTCTGCTCGCGATTTCCGGGAGACTGAGATGGGGAGGAAGGACCGCACACGGTTGCGCAGGATGATCGACTGCTGCCGCAAGGATGACTCCGCGATGTTGGTGGAGAAGGCTGCCGATGTCCTGAATCGGCTCGAACGCGCCACCCAGTTACGTCGCTAGTTTTTCCCGCTTCACCATCGACACCACCCGCCAGTACCAACCCCAGACCGACAAAACCCCCGGACCGCCGGGGTCCGAGGGCATGGATAGTTGAAATTTCAGCGAGTGCGCAAGGGGGGATTTGAACCCCCACGCCCGTAAGGACACTGCCACCTGAAGACAGCGCGTCTGCCGTTCCGCCACTTGCGCGTGGTGCCCCTGCCTCGATCCGAGCAGCAGCCCGGTCGCGACGAAGCGTGATCAGTGTGCCGCATCACCCGCCGCACCACCAAAAATGCGCCCCCGGCCTCGCGCCCCCGACTTCCGGCGAGAACCTTGAACTTCGCGCACCCAAAGAACCTGGGCGAAGTTCAAGGTGGACGGTTCAGGCGGGAATCTGGGGTCAGTAGGTGATGGCGCCCGTGCCGCCGGGGCGCGTGAACGGCCCCAAGTGCACGACGTACCACTGACCGCGCCACGAGATCATCGACGTCACCCCGAACGACTTCTCCGCGCCCGCCGCCGTCCGCACGACCATGCGAGTCCCGAGCACCCGCCAATACGGGCCCTTGTTGAACTCGCTCCCCGGCGGCATCCACTGCGCCGCACCGTCCGGCACATCCACCCGCACGAACGTCGCACCCGGCCCCACGAAGTCGTGCAGCGCCTTGATGTCGAGGTCGTACATCGCGATCAGCCGATCCCGATAGTCACCGTCGGGGTCGGAGATCCCCTTGACCTGGCGATAGGCCGTCAGCGGGAAGAACGCCGCCCGCGCCGCCTCCACATCGCCCTGCTGGCCCGACGCGATCGCCGTCCAGAGCAGCTGCATCTTCGCCGCGAAGTCCGGGTCGCTCGCGCTCGGCTTGTCCTCGGTCTGCGGCAAGGTCCCCGGATCCACCGACGGCGTGGGCGTCGGAGTGGGCGATGGGGTGGGCGTCGGCGTGGCGCTCGGCGTCGGGCTCGGGCTCGCCGACGTCACCGAGGCGCTCGGTGAGGTGGGCTGGGAGGAGGCGGACGGCATACCCGAATCTCCACACCCAGCCAAAAGCGTTGCCGCACAGGCAAACCCAACAAAACCAACAAAGCCTTGGTATGCCGTGCGCTTGCCTCCCAGCGAAGTCACCGGCGGTTTCCCCGGGACTTCAAGCGCACCCCGGGGAGGGAGGGCGCCGGGATCCACCACTGCGTGTCAGCTCCGGCGGGACGGGGCACGTAGCCGTCGACATAGCCGAAGCGAGGGGTGTGCTCGTTCCAGTCGGCGCGGGCGGCGACGACCTCCTCGTGGGAGCGGCCGATGAAGTTCCACCACATGACGACCTGCTCGGGGAAGGGCGGACCACCGAGCACCAACACCCGGGCCCCGTCCTCGCCGGCCCGCAACTCCACGCCACGGCCCGAGGCGACGACCCCCAACTCGCCGTCGACGACCGGCTGCCCACCGAACTCGACAAAGCCCAGGTCCACGAGCACCCCGACCTCGAAGTCCGCGGGCACGTCGAGCACCATGCAGGCGCCAGGCGCGAGACCGACCTCGGCGCCGAGCA
>Ga0209477_1001981_pt1 | contig 12125 bp, 11 predicted proteins | sample KloWWTupernatant_FD_187180 | JGI IMG/M metagenome (GOLD analysis project Ga0209477, IMG submission 187180) | Active sludge microbial communities from Klosterneuburg, Austria, studying microevolution and ecology of nitrifiers - Klosterneuburg... | ecosystem: Engineered > WWTP > Aerobic digester >...
TTCACGCTGTTCGGCCTGCCGCAAGTGCAGGCGCTCGATCTGGAAAGCCTTGATAATGCCTTTCGCGCCGTGCAGTCGCGGGTACATCCGGACAAGCACGCGCATGCGTCCGAGGCCGACCAGCGGCTGGCCATGCAGTGGGCGATGCGCATCAACGAGGCCTACCAGACCCTGAAGTCGCCGGGCAGGCGCGCCCGCTATTTGCTGCACCTGCTGGGCCACGATCCGCAGATCGAAAGCAATACGGCGATGCCGGAGGAATTCCTGGTGAGTCAGATGGAATTGCGCGAAGCCGTCGAAGAAGCCCGATCTGCGGCCGATGAAGACGCGCTGGACGCAGTCCGGGGAGGGCTCTTGAGCGAGATCCGGGCGGATTACGAGCGGCTGGCGGGATTGATCGACACGGACCACGATCTGGTGGCGGCCTCCAGTCTGGTACGGCAACTGATGTTTCAGGAAAAACTGCTGAACGAAATCGACGACGCGCTCGAAGCCGTCACTGCTTAAAAGATCACTATGGCACTTCTTCAAATTGCGGAGCCGGGAGAATCCGCGGCACCCCACGAGCATCGTCTGGCCGTCGGCATCGACCTCGGTACCACCAACTCTCTCGTCGCCACGGTTCGCAGCGGCATGAGCGTGGTGCTCAATGACGTGCAGGGCCGGTCGCTGCTGCCGTCGGTGGTTGCCTATGCGGCCGATGGCAGCGTCGAGGTCGGCTACGGCGCGGAAGCCAAGCAGTCGATCGATCCGAAGAACACCATCGTGTCGGTCAAGCGCTTCATGGGGCGCGGCCGGCATGACATCGCCCACATCGAAACCCTGCCCTATGACTTCGTCGATACCGAAGGCATGGTCAAGCTGAAGACCATTGCCGGCATCAAGAGCCCGGTCGAAATCTCGGCGGAAATCCTGAAGACCGTTCGCAACCGGGCCGAGGCCTCGCTGGGCGGGGAACTTACCGGCGCCGTGATCACCGTGCCGGCTTATTTCGACGATGCGCAGCGCCAGTCCACCAAGGATGCGGCGCGTCTGGCCGGCATCAACGTGTTGCGTCTGCTCAATGAGCCGACTGCCGCCGCGATTGCCTATGGTCTGGACAATTCGGCCGAAGGCATCTACGCCGTGTTCGACCTCGGTGGCGGCACCTTCGACATTTCCATCCTGCGCCTGTCGAAAGGCGTATTCGAGGTCATGGCCACCGGCGGCGATTCCGCGCTGGGCGGCGACGATTTCGACCACCGCGTGTTCTGCTGGATCATCGAGCAGGCCAAGCTCGCGCCGCTCTCGCTGCAGGATGCGCGGCTGCTGCAAATGCGCGCGCGCGAAGCCAAGGAACAACTTTCCCAGCACGGCCAGGCGCCGATTACGGTCAAACTCGGCAGCAACGAGTACGTCGACCTGGTGCTGACCACCGAAATCTTCACCGGGATCACCGGCACCCTGGTGCAAAAGACGCTGACCCCGACCAAGAAGGCCTTGCGCGATGCCGGCCTCACCGTGGCCGACGTGCGCGGCGTGGTCATGGTCGGCGGCTCGACGCGGATGCCGCAGATCCAGCATGCGGTGGCCGATCTTTTCAAGCAGGAGCCGCTCAACAACCTCGACCCGGAGAAGGTGGTCGCGCTCGGCGCCGCAACCCAGGCCAACCTGCTGGCCGGCAACCGCGCGGCGGGCGACGACTGGCTGCTGCTCGACGTGATTCCCCTGTCGCTCGGGCTGGAGACCATGGGCGGCCTGGTGGAAAAAGTCATCCCGCGCAACTCGACGATCCCGATCGCGCGCGCGCAGGAATTCACCACCTTCAAGGACGGCCAGACCGCGATGGCGATCCAGGTGGTGCAGGGCGAGCGCGAACTGGTATCCGATTGCCGCAGCCTGGCCCGCTTCGAACTGCGCGGCATACCGCCCATGGTGGCGGGAGCTGCACGCATCCGCGTCACCTTCCAGGTCGATGCCGACGGCCTGCTCTCGGTCACCGCGCGCGAGCAGACCACCGGCCACGAAGCCCGCATCGAGGTCAAGCCGTCCTACGGCCTGTCTGACGACGAGATCGCCGCGATGCTCAAGGACAGCTTCAGCCACGCCGGCGACGACGCCTTCCGCCGCGCCCTGCGCGAAGCGCAGGTGGAGGCGCAGCGCCTGATCGAGGCCACCCAGTCGGCATTGCAGGATTCCGCCGACCTGTTGTCCACCCTGGAGCGCGCCCACATCGACGCGTCCATCACCAAACTGCAGACCGTGATGATCGGCGACGACCGTCGCGCCATCGACCAGGCGATGCAGGCCCTGAGCGCCGCGACCAACGAATTCGCGGCGCGCCGCATGAACCAGAGCGTGCAGCGCGCACTCTCCGGCCGCAACGTGGACCAGATATCCCTATGACCCAGATCATCGTTTTACCCCATGTCGAGCTGTGTCCCGACGGTGCCGTGATCGACGCCGCGCCGGGCACCTCGGTTTGCGATGCGCTGCTCGGCAACGAGATCGAGATCGAGCATGCCTGCGAGAAGTCCTGCGCCTGCACCACCTGCCATGTCATCGTGCGCGAAGGCTTCGAGTCGCTGGCCGAGACCGAGGAGATCGAGGAGGACCTGCTGGACAAGGCCTGGGGCCTGGAGCCGAAGTCGAGGCTTTCCTGCCAGGCCATCGTCGGTGCCACACCGCTGGTGATCGAGATACCGAAATACACCATCAACATGGTCAAGGAAGGGCACTCGAAGAAATGAAGTGGACCGATTCCCTCGAAATTGCGATTCAGCTTTCCGAAGCCCACCCCGACGTCGACCCGACACGGATCAATTTTGTCGATCTGATGACCTGGGTCATGGACCTGCCCGGCTTCGAGGAAAGCGAAAGCCACTGCGGCGAAAAGAAGCTCGAAGCGATACAGCAGGCCTGGATCGACGAGCTGGAGTAGCCGGTGCTGGTCGACACGCACTGCCATCTGGATGCCGCAGAGTTTGACGTCGATCGTGATGCGGTCGCGGCTGCCGCGCTTCAGGCGGGTGTCGGCCTGATCGTGGTGCCGGCGGTGGAGCGCGCCAACTTCGGCGCCGTGGCCTCGGTCTGTCGCGAGCATGCCGGCTGCCGAGCGGCCTACGGCATCCACCCCATGTACGTACAACGGGCGCGTGAAGCCGATCTCGACGCTTTGCGCGATACCTTGCTGCGCGAGCAGCCCCTGGCGGTGGGCGAAATCGGCCTCGACCATTTCGTCGAGCCGCGCGACGAGGCGCAGCAGGAACTCTATTTCAATGCCCAGTTGCGGATCGCCCGCGACCACGACCTGCCGGTATTGCTGCACGTGCGGCGCGCCATCGACCCTGTGCTCAAGGCCTTGCGGCTGTGCAAGGTGCCGGGCGGCATCGCCCATGCCTTCAACGGCAGCCGGCAGCAGGCCGACGAATTCATCAAGCTCGGCTTCAAGCTCGGCTTCGGCGGCGCCATGACCTTTCCCCGTGCCAGCCGCATCCGCGAGCTTGCCGCCACACTGCCGTTCGATGCCATCGTGCTGGAAACCGATGCGCCGGACATTCCACCCGAGTGGCAAGCCGGCGCCCGCAACACGCCGGATCAGTTGCCGCGCATTGCGCTGGCGCTGGCCGGCCTGCGCGGCATTGCCGTCGAGGAAGTCGCCGAGGTCACTACGCGCAATGCGGCAGCCGTTCTTCCCGGCCTGGCGCCGATGCACTAAACTCTTTCCCAACCCCCCAACCCGATCCAGAAAAGGAGCAAGCCATGAGCACCACCGTAACCCTGCGCGGCACCCCCCTTCGCGTCGAGGGCGACCTGCCCGCCGTCGGCGCCAAGGCGCCCGATTTCAAGCTGACCAGCGGCGCGCTGGCCGAAGTTTCGCTCAAGGACTACGCCGGCAAGCGCAAGGTCTTCAATATCTATCCGAGCATCGACACGCCGACCTGCGCCACTTCGACCCGCAAGTTCAACGAGGCCGCCGGCAAGCTGGCCAACACCGTCGTGCTCTGCGTTTCCGGCGACCTGCCGTTCGCGGCGAAGCGCTTCTGCGACATGGAAGGCCTGGCCAATGTTTCCCACCTGTCGACTTTCCGCAATCCCGGCTTCATGAAGGACTGGGGCGTGGCTTTCGCCGAAGGCCCGCTGCTCGGCCTCACGGTGCGCGCCGTGGTCGTGGTCGACGAGAACGACAAGGTGATCCACGCTGAGATGGTGCCGGAGATCGCGCAGGAGCCGAATTACGACGCGGCGCTGAAGGCATTGGGCTGATCGCAGCCTGGAGTCGGCGTGTCGCCAGCGCCGACTTTTTGCAGCGGTGACGTAAAAACAGGAGCCGCGGCTACCGTTTCCTTATGCTGTCGCGTCGCGGCTGGCGCGCTTGCGTTCGTGTTCCTTGAGGAAGCGCTTGCGCAGGCGGATCGACTTCGGCGTGATCTCCACCAGTTCGTCGTCGGCGATGAATTCGACGGCCGATTCGAGCGTCATCAGGATCGGCGGCACCAGGCGCACGGCTTCGTCGGTGCCCGAAGCGCGCACGTTGGTCAGCTGCTTGCCCTTGATCGGATTCACGACGAGGTCGTTGTCGCGGCTGTGGATGCCGATGATGATGCCTTCGTAGAGCGGGTCGCCGGGGCTGACGAACATGCGGCCACGATCCTGCAGTTTCCATAGCGCGTAGGCGACGGCGGCGCCGTCGTCCTGCGAGATCAGCACGCCGTTGCGGCGCTCGGCCATGATGCCAGCCATCGGGCCGTAGTCGTCGAAGATGTGGCTGGCCATGCCGGTGCCGCGGGTCAGGGTGAGGAATTCGCCCTGGAAGCCGATCAGGCCGCGCGCCGGGATGCGGTATTCGAGCCGCACGCGGCCCTTGCCGTCCGGTTCCATGTTGAGCAGTTCGCCACGGCGGCGGCCGAGCTCTTCCATGACGCCGCCCTGGTTGTCGGCCTCGATGTCGACGGTGAGCAGTTCGTAGGGCTCGCACTTCTCGCCGTCGATGTCCTTGAACAACACGCGCGGGCGCGACACGGCCAGTTCGTAGCCTTCGCGGCGCATGGTTTCGATCAGGATGGTGAGGTGCAGTTCGCCGCGGCCGGAGACGAGGAATACGTCGGCATCCTCGGTTTCCTCGACGCGCAGGGCGACGTTGGACAGCAGCTCCTTTTTCAGGCGCTCGCGGATCTGGCGGCTGGTGACGTACTTGCCTTCCTTGCCGGCCAGCGGCGAGGTGTTGACCTGGAAGTTCATGGTCAGCGTCGGCTCATCGACCACCAGCGGGGCCATGCCGACCGGCGCCGCCGGGTCGCAAATGGTGACGCCGATGCCGACCTGTTCGATGCCGGTGACCAGCACGATGTCGCCGGCTTCCGCTTCGCTCGCCTGTTCGCGTTCGAGGCCGGTGAACATCATGATCTGGGCGATTTTCGACTTGCCCTTGTTTTCGTCGCCGTACATCACGGTGACTTCCTGGCCGGCCTTCATGCGGCCCTGCTTGATGCGGCCGATGCCGATGCGGCCGACATAGCTGTTGTAGTCGATGGAGCAGATCTGCAGTTGCAGCGGCTGGTCCACATCGACATCGGGCTGCGGCGTGTGCTTGATGATGGCTTCGTAGAGCGGACGCATGTCGGTGCCGGGCTTGGTGGCGTCGAGCATGGCGAAGCCGTTCAGTGCCGAGGCGAATACCACCGGGAAATCGAGTTGCTCTTCCGTTGCGCCGAGCTTGTCGAAGAGGTCGAAGGTATGGCTGATGACCCAGTCGGGGCGGGCGCCGGGCCGGTCGATCTTGTTCACCACGACGATGGGCTTGAGGCCCAGGGCGAGCGCCTTGCGCGTGACGAAGCGGGTTTGCGGCATCGGACCTTCGACGGCGTCGACCAGCAGCAGCACGCCGTCGACCATCGACAGCACGCGTTCCACCTCGCCGCCGAAGTCGGCGTGTCCCGGGGTGTCGACGATGTTGATATGCACGCCCTCGTAGTCAATCGCGCAGTTTTTCGACAGAATGGTGATCCCGCGTTCCTTTTCGAGGTCGTTGGAATCCATGACCCGTTCGGTGACGGCCTGGTGGGCGGCGAAGGTGCCGGACTGGCGCAGCAACTGGTCGACGAGGGTGGTCTTGCCGTGGTCGACGTGGGCGATAATGGCGATGTTTCTGAGGGCGCGGGACATAGGGATGGTTGGGCTTGTTGCAATGCGGAAGAACCCGCAATTATAGCACCCGACAGATGGTTTTCTGATTGAATTTTCAGGGAAATTTATGCTCGGCATCATTGGTGGCAGCGGCTTGACGCAACTGGCGAACCTCGACGTGTCGCACCGCGAGGTGGCGCGCACGCCTTATGGCGAACCCTCGGGCCCGCTGACCTTCGGCCGCATCGGCTGCAAGGACGTGGTGTTCATCGCGCGCCACGGCTACGGCCACACCATCCCGCCGCATCTGGTGAACTACCGCGCCAACATCCATGCCCTGGAGGCATCGGGCGTGACACAGGTGATTTCGGTGGCCTCGGTGGGCGGCATCCGTGACGACCTCGGTCCGGGTGCGCTGGTGGTGCCGCACCAGATCATCGATTACACCTGGGGCCGCGAGATGACCTTCCAGTCGGGCGGCGACGGCCCCGTGATCCATGTCGATTTCACCGAGCCCTACGACCAATCCGTACGCAAGCTGATGCTCGACGTCGCGCAGCGCACCGGAGAGCACGTGCTCGATGGTGCAGTGTATGCCACCACGCAAGGCCCGCGGCTGGAGACCGCGGCCGAGATCAATCGCATGCAGGGCGACGGGGCCGACATCGTCGGCATGACGGGTATGCCGGAAGCCGCCCTGGCGCGCGAACTGGAACTTCCCTATGCGGCGCTGTGCGTGGTGTCCAACTGGGCGGCCGGTCGCGGCGATTCGGCCCACGGCATCAAGTTCGAAAGTCTCGAGGCGGTGCTGCAGCGTGCCATGGGCCGCGTGCGCCGCATCATCGAAGGCATGTGCACTCCATGATTCGCGAAGTCCTGCGCATGGGCGACCGGCGCCTGCTGCGGGTGGCGCAACCGGTGACGGAATTCGGCACGCCGCAACTGGCCGCGCTGTTGCAGGACATGCGCGATACGATGGCGCATCGCGACGGGGCCGGCCTCGCCGCACCGCAGATCGGGGTCGATCTGCGCGTGGTGATCTTCGGCTGCCAGTCGAATCCGCGCTACCCGGAGGCGCCGCCGGTGCCGGAGACGGTGTTGATCAATCCGGTGCTGACACCCTTTGGCGACGAAGAAGAGGAGGGCTGGGAGGGTTGCCTCTCGGTGCCCGGCATGCGCGGCTGGGTGCCGCGCTGGAAGCGCCTGTACTACGAAGGTTACGACGAATCCGGGCGGCGTTTCGAGCGTCGCGTGGAAGGCTTCCATGCGCGCGTGGTGCAGCATGAATGCGATCACCTCGACGGCATTCTGTACCCGATGCGGGTGCGCGACTTTCGCCGCTTCGGCTACACCGACGTCCTCAATATCCCCGGCGTCGTCGACGAATAGGGCGCCGGCGGCATTTGCCGCCGTGCCGTCAGCGCCGACTTTTCAGTACATTGCGGGACCAGGCGGAACCGGTCGCCATCGACCGGGGCTCAGCCGCCGGCCTTGGCGCGCTTGGCCTGCAGGCGTTGCGCGGTCTTCTCGATGCCGACGATGAAGCGGTTGTGCTTGCCGCGCGCGACTTCTTCCACGGCGTCGCGCGCGGTGAAGTCGAAGCTCACGGCAGGGCCATTGACTTCGGTCAGGGTCACCGTGACGTCCACCCACATGCCCATCAGCGTGGCGCCGACGTGGTCGAGCTCGACGCGCGTGCCGACCGAGTCCTTTCCCGCCTCGATGTTTGCCAGCAGCAGGTCGCGGCAGGCCATTTCGATGTCGTAGAGCAGGTTGGGCGTCGAATAGACGCGGCAGTCGTCGCCCATGAAGCTGATGGTCTTGTCGCGGTCGATGTCGACGTGGCGGGTGGCGGTCAGGCCGGCTTTCAGGGTTTCACTCATGATTTCTCCTCGATTGGTGGCGTGTGGTTCATTGGCGGATTTTCAGTGAATCGGCATACAGGCGCGCTGCCACGTAGCGCACCAGCGCCCGGGTGCCGCGTGCGCAATTGCGGAAGATGCAGACGCCCTGGTCCATCAGCTTTGCGCTCATGGCATCGTAGAGCTGCCCGCCGTCGACGATGCCGATCACCGGCTTGTCGTTGCGAGCGACCAGCGGCGGCATCAGGTGCACGGTGCTTTTCGGGTCGGTGATGTCGAAGCCGGGCCGCAGCTTGCTGGTTTCCAGGGCGCGCACGGAAGGCGCGGTGGGATCGAGCCCGACCACGACGGCGTCGATGTTCGGGTCCTGCAGGAAGGCCTCGACGATCTGCAGGTGAGCTTCGTCGTCGGCGCCGGGATTGATGTCGATCGGGTTCCTGACTTCGACCAGGGCGTTGAGCTTTTTCGCCAGCAGGATTTCCTCGAGTTGCTTCACGGACCCGGGTTCAAGGGTGCCCATCTCCATGGCGAAGCTGTCCGCCTCGATCGAGTCGGCCATGCCGACCGCCTCGAAGCCGGCGCCGCTGATGGCGCCGAGGCGGTTGCCGCCGATCTTCTTGCCGTGCAGGGCGCCGGCGATGTAGAACAGGTCGTCGAAGCTGTTGAAATCTTCCGCGACGATGGCGCCGGCCTGGCGCACGACCGAATCGAACAGCACCGGTCCGCCCGCAATCGACGCCGTATGGCCCATGACGCCGCCCATGCCGGGCGCGGTCTTGCCGGACTTGTAGACCACCACCTGCTTGCCGTTGCGAACGGCCTTGCGCACCGCCCGGGCGAAGTCGAGTCCGTCGCTGTCCTTGAAGCCCTCGATGTAGATGCCGATGGTTTCGATCTCCGGCAGTTCGGCGAAGTAGCCCAGCATGTCGCCGTGGGTGAGGTCGGTCTGGTTGCCCAGGGCCAGCATGTAGCGCGGATCGAGCCACGGGTTCTGGCTGATGCGGGTGATCATGAAGGCGCCGCTCTGGGAGAGCATCACCGAATTGCGCTCGGCTTTCTTCTGCGGTTTGGGCAGGCGTTCGAGCGGGATGAACCAGGAATCGTAGTTGCCCGGATGCGAAACCACGCCGAGGCAATTGGCGCCGAGGAATACCGGGCCGCCGCCGGGTTTGCCGTGGGCCGCGTTGATGCGTGCGGCCAGCGCGGCGGCGGGCTCGCGGCTGGCTTTGGTTTCACCCAGGCTGCCCGGAATCAGCATGACCGATTCGACCGCGTCGGTCTCAATGATTTCGTCAACGAGTTCGTAGACGGCGCTGGCGGCCACGGCGACGATCAGCAGGTCGAGCTTGTGGTCGAGCGCCTTGAGGCTCTCGACACACCGGACGCCGTCGATCTCGGTCTCGCCGGGACGGATGATGCACATCTGGTCCTTGGGGTAGCCGCTGCCCATCAGGTTCTTCAGGATGATGCGGCCGAAATTCATGTTGGCGGACGAGACGCCGATGATGCCGATCGACCGGGGGTGGATCAGCTTTTCGATCTTGCCGATGGGGCGCGGCAGGCGACGCGGCGCCGGTGCGCCCAGTTCGCAGCGGGCCTGCGCAACGCTCAGTCCGCCGTCGACGCGGACCGGGTTGAGTTCCAGGCTGCGCAGGACGAAGGCTGCGTCGCAACTGGCGGATGCGCCGGCCAGCGCCAGCAAGGCTTCGAAGCAGGCCAGCAATGCCGCGTCGGGCAGGGGCAGCCCGTCGCGCCGGGCGATCGCCGCCAGGCGTTGCCAGCCCAGCGTGCGCTGAAACAGGCGGAAAAAGCCGGCCGCATCGGTCAGTTCGGCGGCGGCGTACACCGCGGCGCGGTCCTGCCTGAAATTGCCTTCGTCCAGATCCGCATCGATGCCGCCGATGCCGGCGCTGATGACCATGCCGAATTCCCGGGTGAAATTCAGGCTGATGCGCAGATCGACGGCGGCCGGGGCCGGCGGCGTCGCCGCCGGCGGGCCGAAGGCGATGTCCAGTGCCGACAGCAGGCTGCCCAGCTCGGCCTGGTTCAGCGTCTCGCGCCCGGCCGCACCGGCCTGGCGGATAAGGCTGGCCGCCAGTGCGGCGGACGATGGCGATGCATGCATGGTGTTGGCTCCCCTGGTACGGCTCGGTCGACAGGACCGGATACATCCAGCAGGGCAACTATAACAGATACAGAAATAGCTGAAAAACTAATTAAATATGTATCGGTTGAGTTCCATCAAATTTTTGCGTCACCGGTACGGCTCCCGGCAGCGGGCGCTTGCAGCCCGCCGAAGCGTTCGTAAAAATAGGGCGCTGCGGGGGGCAGCGGGCCGTTGGCGGTCTGGCAGACCGCCAGCAGGTGCTGCTGGGCGTGGGGGCAGGTGATGCGGTAGATGTCCTCGCAAAGCTGGCGGGCGATGCCGCCGCTCCAATTGGCGGGGAGCAGTTGCGAAGGAAGCTGCGGATCGTGCAGCAGGGCGCGCCGGAAGTCGTGCATGAGCAGCGTCTGCACCAGGAAGCACTGTTCCGGATCGAGGCTGCCGGCGGCGCGCAGGGTACGCAGCACCGGGCGGAACAGTTCGATGAAGTCGGTGTATTTCGCCGCCAGGACATCCAGGCTCCAGCAGTCATGGACCAGTTCCTGCAGCGGCTTGCTGGCCAGGGCGCTGATGTTCGCGGCTTTCATGGCGACCACCTTGTCGTGGGCGCCGGTCTCCTGCAGGATGTCGAGCAGCGCCTCGGTATTGGCCGAGGGATGGGCCATGATGCCGGAGGCCAGTGCGCCATATCCGGCCCAGGCCAGTTCCTTGCGCAGCGTGTCGCGTTGCGCGCCGGCCAGCGAGGCCGGGATCAGGACCAGCTGCCATTCGCCGGTCCAGGTGTCCTGCGGGGCGAAGTAGATGCGGCGATAGGCGTGCTCGAAGCGGCGCCGGCCGGACGTGGTCAGGCTGTAGAAACTCTTGCGTCCGAGTTGTTCCGATACCAGCCATTTCTCCTGCGACAGGCGATAGACGCTGGTGCGTACCATGCGCTCGTTGAGGCGGAGCGGCTGCACCAGCCGGATGAAGCTGCCAAGCCAGACGGTGCCGCCGTGCGGCGCGATGAAGTCGCCATAGATCGTGATGATCAGCGAGTTGGCGCGGCTCGGGTGCTGATCGAGGAAATCCTTGATCCATTGGTTGAGATATCGGCTCTTCACGTGGTTCCCATTCGCACTATCGGTGGCGCTCGACAGGGTTGTGCAAGGCCGGATGCTTGCGCGAGCCGATGCATTCTATTGGATGCGCCGGTATCCGGTATGCCGCATAAGACAATTCTAATGTGATACAAAAAGCTTGCTTCGCTGTGATATAAAGTGTATCGTATTTGCAGCAGGGGCGAAACGATCCCTGCATGGGCGGACGAGGAGAGTCATGCAACACGAGGCGATTCCGGTTAACGGGGCACATGGCCGCTACGGCGCGCTGCGCCATGTCGGCCGCGTTGTCACGCACAGCGATGAGACGGTGGCCGAGGAAGTGCCGGTGGCGCTGGTCTATAACGGCATCTCGCATGCCGTGATGTTGGCCACGCCAGCCGACCTTGAAGATTTCGCGCTTGGTTTCAGCCTGAGTGAATGCGTGGTCGGGCGTTGCGGCGAGATCCACGACCTGGAAATCGTCGAGCAGGCAAACGGTATCGAAGTCCATATGCAGCTTTCCGCCGAGCGCGCCCATTTGCTCAAGGAATATCGGCGAACCATGGCCGGCCGCACCGGTTGCGGCCTGTGCGGCACCGAAAGCCTGGACCAGCTGGCGAGGCGTGCCGCCACCGTGCAGTCATCCGCCGCCCTCAGTCGCGGCGCCTTGCCGCGTGCCCTGGAAGCGCTGCATGCCGCGCAGCAACTGTTCCATCTGACCGGCGCGGTGCATGCCGCCGCCTGGTGCAATTTCGATGGCGGCATCGAACTGGTGCGCGAGGATGTCGGCCGCCACAATGCGCTGGACAAACTGATCGGCGCCCTGGCGACGCAGCGCCGGCGCTTCGACGGCGGCTTCGTCCTGATAACCAGTCGCGCCAGTTACGAAATCGTGCAGAAAGCCGCCGCCGTCGGCATCGCGGTCGTCGCCGCGGTTTCCGCACCCACCGGCATGGCGGTCCGGGTGGCGACCGA
>Ga0209477_1001987_pt1 | contig 12112 bp, 9 predicted proteins | sample KloWWTupernatant_FD_187180 | JGI IMG/M metagenome (GOLD analysis project Ga0209477, IMG submission 187180) | Active sludge microbial communities from Klosterneuburg, Austria, studying microevolution and ecology of nitrifiers - Klosterneuburg... | ecosystem: Engineered > WWTP > Aerobic digester >...
GGCTCAGGGGTCGTGGACCCTTCGTCAGGCTCAGGGATCGGGGCTTGGGGCTCGGGGACCGTGGCCAACCGGCGGAAGTGCTGGCGCATGGCGTAGGCGTCCAGCAGGGCCTGGGTGGGGTGCTCGTGCTGTCCGTCGCCGGCGTTGATCACCTGAGCCTTGACCCACGACGCGACCTGGGCGGCAGCGCCGGAGGAGGAGTGGCGGATCACGAAGGCGTCCACGCCCATCGCGTCCAGCGTCATCATCGTGTCGCGCAGGGATTCGCCCTTGGAGACCGAGGAACCTTTCGCCGAGACATTGATCGTGTCGGCGCTCAGCCACTTGCCCGCGATCTCGAACGAGGTGCGGGTGCGGGTGGAGTCCTCGAAGAAGATGTTCACGACGGTTCGTCCGCGCAGCGCGGGCAGCTTCTTCACCGGACGACTCTGTACCTGCTGCATCTCGACGCCGACGTCGAGGATCGAGGTGGCCTCGGCGAGACTCAGGTCGGCGGCGCTCAGAAGGTGTCTCATCATGACCTCCCTGGACGCGAGATGGTGACCTCGTCGCGTCCGTCCAGCTCGGCGAGCAGCACCTGGACGCGTTCGTCGGCTGCGGTCTGCATCGAGCGGCCGACGTGGTCGGCTGCGATCGGCAGTTCCCGATGTCCGCGATCCACCAGCACGGCCAGCCGGACGGCCCGCGGCCGGCCGAGGTCGCGGAGGGCATCGATGGCTGCGGCGATGGTGCGTCCGGAGTAGAGCACGTCGTCGACCAGCACCACGATCGAGTCGTCGATGCGTCCGGGGATCGACGTGCGGCCGACCCGTCGGGTGGGGTTGGCCCGCAGGTCGTCGCGGTACATGGTGATGTCGAGAACGCCCAGCCGGACGGGGCGTCCCTCGATCTCGGCGATCAGGTCGGCCAACCGCCGGGCGAGTTGGACGCCGCGGGTCGGAATGCCCAGCAGCACCAGGTCGTCGGCGCCCCGATTGGCCTCCAGGATCTGGTGTGCCATCCGCGCAAGGGAGCGGGCCAGTTCAGGCGCATCGGCAACGACTCTGGGAGCCTCGCCGTGTTGGTCGGTCGCATCAGTCACGCAGGGCGCTCCTCAGTGCTCGAAAGCGTGGCCGTCAATCTACGCCACCGAGAGCCACCGTTTCGGTCATTGGCCCGTACGTGGGCACGGGCCTTCGACCGAATCGGTGGCCTTCGAGCCCGAAGGGTGGCCGTCCAACGGAGGGAGTGGGTCGATCGGAAGGCGGCACCCTTCGTGGCGCGGAGCTGTTCACGCGAAACGCTGGTCGGCTAGCCTTTGGCCATGCTCTCAGGACTCGCACTCATCCCGCTGGAGACGCTGCCCGGCTGGCCGGCGGTGAACGACCCCACGGTGCTCGAACTCCTGACTCTCACTCTGTTCATCCCGTTGGGCGTGTCCGCGGTGCTCGCCCTGCTGATCCTCGGCCCCGGCTGGAAGTCCCAAGACCCCAGCTGACGGACTCTCTCCTCCGCGCAAGGTGGACACTTCCGTCCCGTGGCGGGACACAACTGACCACCTTGTTGGTGGCGAGACACACCTCAGCGTGCGGCGGCAGCCTGGCAGAACAGCGCGCGCTCGGCGTCGTCCCGCTTCTCGGCGAACTGGCGTGCCACAGCCTCGGTGAGCTGGACGCCGGCCCGCCACTGGTCGATCACTTCCAACGTCGGCCGATCGGCGAGCGGGCTGGGGAACAACAGCGAGAGCACGTGCTGGCGAATCGTCGAACTGCGCTCGCCCCAACCATCCCGGCCCGCGGAGATCGCCTCGGCGACATCCAGGTAGCGCTGCACGTAGGGGCGTAGCACCTCGTCCTGACCGAACTTCCAGAAGTGCTGCGCGACCTGGAAATGGGTCTCGTTGGCGATGTCCGCGTCCGCCGTGGCCAGCCGCCAGGCTTCCGCTTTCGCCTCAGCTAGGGGTTGGGCGGCTCGCGCACCGGCGGCCTTCTCGGCCCCGGCCGCGGTGGCGTCCCGGATGAGTTCGGCGCTGATCTCGTCCTCGCCGAAGACGCCGAGGCGGGCCAGGCTGGTCACGATCAGCCAGCGCAGATCGGTGTCGACCGCCAGCCCGGACGGAGCCTCCTCGCCGTTCAGCCAAGCGCGCAACAGCTCGGCCACTGCCTCCGAGTTCGCCGCCTGGACGAGTGCCCGGGCGAAAGCGAGCTGGTGGTCGGAGCCGGGTTCGGCGTCCTTCAACAGCCGGGCCAGCCCGGCGACCAGGTGCTCGTTGAGCTCGAGGCGGCTGTCGCGAGGCTGGTAATAGTCGATCGCCGTACGGGTCTGGCCGAGAAGCGCCTGCACCGCGGTCAGGTCATCCTCAACCCCGGCTCCGCTCAGCACCAAAGTCACATAATCGGACGCTGGGAGCTCGCCGTCGCGGCACATGTCCCAGGCCGCACCCCAGCACAGGGCGCGACTGAGCGCGTCGTTGAGGCTGCCGATGCTGCTCACCAGCGTGCTCAGGGACCGCGCATCCAGACGGATCTTGGCGTAGGTGAGGTCGTCGTCGTTGAGCAGGATCAGGTCGGGCTGGGGCAGGCCGACGAGTTCGGGGATCTCGGTCAACTCCCCGGAGATGTCCACTTCGACCTGGCGGACGCGGGCCAGGGTCGCGTCCGATTCGACGTAGAGGCCGACAGCAAGGCGGTGGTGGCGCAGGGTTGGCCACGCCGAGATGGCGCTCTGCCGGATCGCGAAGCGGGTGAAATTGCCGTCGGCATCAGTGTCGAACTCGGGGCGCAACGTGTTCACCCCAGCGGTCTGCAGCCACTCGGCGGCGAAGTGCGACAAGTCGCGTCCGGACGCCTTGGCGAGCGCGGAAAGCAGGTCGGACAGTTGGGTGTTGCCCCAGGCATGCTCGGCGAAGTAGTCGCGCACGCCGGCCAGGAAAGCGTCCTGGCCCACGAAGGCGACCAGTTGGCGCAGGACGGACGCGCCCTTGGCGTAGGTGATGCCGTCGAAGTTCAGCTCAACCGCGGGCAGGTCGACCATGTCGGCGGCCACCGGATGGGTGGACGGCAACTGGTCCTGGCGGTAGGCCCAGGTCTTGCGGCTGTTCGCGAACGTTGCCCACGGGTTGTCGCCGGCACCGCCCTTGGCGCGGATCTCGACCTGGCAGAAGTGGGACGCCCACTCGGCGAAGGACTCGTTGAGCCACAGGTCGTCCCACCAGGTCATGGTGACCAGGTCGCCGAACCACATGTGCGCGAGTTCGTGCAGGATCGTGTTGTCGCGGGCTTCGTAGGAAGCGTTCGTGACCCGCGAGCGGTAGAGGTACTCGTCGCGGATGGTCACGCAGCCGGCGTTCTCCATGGCTCCCGCGTTGAACTCGGGGACGAAGATCTGGGCGTAGTCGGCGAATGGATAGGGCAGGCCGAAGTGCTCTTCGAACACCTCGAAGCCGGCCTTGGTGGTGCCCAGGATCCGGTCCGCGTCCAGGTAGGGCACCAGCGACTGCCGGCACGAGACGGACAGCGGGATCTCGACTTCGCCGTTTGAGTAGGTGTCAGTGACGGTATGGAACGGTCCGGCGATCAGGGCCGTGATGTAGGTCGAGATCGGAGGGGTCGGGTCGAAGGTCCAGCGCGCGAGACCGTCCGCTTCGGGGACGGGGGTCACTGCGGCCGAGTTCGAGAGCACCGTCCAGTCGGCGGGCGCGATCACGGTGAACGCGAAGGTGGCCTTCAGGTCGGGCTGCTCGAAACAGGCGAAGGCACGCCGGGCGTCCGCGGTCTCGAACTGGCTATAGCAGTAGACGCGGTCGTCTACCGGGTCGACGAAGCGGTGCAGCCCTTCGCCGGTGCGGCTGTAGCGGCACAACGCCGAGACGCTCAGTTCGTGCTCGCCCGCGCCGGCGGTGAAGTGGACCTTGTGGTCGGCGAAGGCACCCTCGGGCAGGGGTTGCCCGTCCAGGGACGCGGCGAGCACCCGGTCGGCGATGAGGTTGATGTGGTCTTCCCCGCCGATGGTGCTGAACCGGACGGTTGAGGTGGAGACGAAGGTGGCCGTCGGGTCGTACGGCTCAGCATCAGGGAGTCGGCCGGACAGGTCGACGGTGATGTCATAGCTGTGGGTGGTGATCCGCTGGGAACGCTCGGCGGCGTCGGCGCGCGTGATGTTGGCGGGGTACATCTCACCTCACTGATCTGGGGTGGCGGGCCTTGACCCATGGACAGGGCAGGCTACTGGTGAACAGTTCAACGTTCAACATATCGGGGTCGGTCAACTCGTCGACCGGCGGGCTAACGCGGCCACGATCGCGTCCGCGGTCAGCTCGGCCGCAGCGAGTTCGGTGGCCGTGGGACGGGACACGTCCCGGGCTCGCATGGCTCGTGCGGTGCTGACCAGTCCAGAGATGCCGTCGCGCCCGAAGCCTCGATCTGGCTCTGGGTGGCGAACGGGTGCGGTCACGTTGGCCCAATGTAGACTCCGTGGCCCGGCCGCACCAGGGAATCAGGAAACCAGGGAGCCGCAATGCCAGAGGGTCATGTGATCCACCGCCTCGCCGCTGAACTCGAATCGGCGTTCGGCGGGCGGACGGTGCGCGTGACCAGCCCGCAGGGACGCTTCCACGGCTCGGCCGCCCTGCTCGACGGCACCACTTTCGCAGGGGCCGAGGCCTACGGAAAGAACCTGTTCATCGAGTTCGGGCACGACCTGTTCGTGCAGGTGCATCTGGGTTTGATCGGCAAGTTGCGCTGGGTGGAGCCAGGCGTGGTGCAGAACCCGGACACAGTCCGGCTGCGGATCGAAACCGAAGCGGACGCGGTGGAGTTGCGAGGCCCGCAGACGTGCAACCTGATTGGGCCTGACGAGTTGGCCGCCGTGGTGGCGACGCTCGGGCCCGACCCGCTGCGGGCGGACGCCGACCCCGATCGCGGCTGGCAGCGGGTGCATCGCTCGGGGCGCACCATCGCGTCCCTGCTGATGGACCAGCGCGTGGCCGCGGGTGTGGGCAACATCTACCGGGCGGAGGTGCTGTTCCGGCAGCGGCTGAACCCGGACACTCCCGGCAACGAACTGAGCGCCAGGAAGTGGCGCGCGTTGTGGGCCGATCTGGCCGAACTGATGCCCTACGGAGTGCGCGACGGGCGGATCGACACCGTCCGCGAGGAGCACACCCCCGAGGCCACCGGACGCGAACCGCGGGTCGATCGGCACGGCGGCGAGGTGTACGTGTATCGAAGGGCCGGACTTCCCTGCTTGGTTTGTGGGCGCGCCGTCAGCGTCCGGGAGTTCGAGGGCCGCAATCTGTACTGGTGCGGGAAATGCCAACGACGGCGGTGATGGCCTGGGGTGAGGCCGAGGTGCGGGTAGCGCCGGACGGGACTTCGACGCGCCTGCTGCGCGACGGCGAACTCGTGGTGGAGCTGGCGTGGACGGACGCGACTGGTGCGCCGGCCGAACTGGAGGTTGCCGACGAGGTCGAGCACACGCTGCAGGTGCCGGGCGGGAAGCTGTTGCAGCGCCAGAGCGTGGCGGACGCCTGGCGGGCGCGCTGGGTGCTGCTGCCCGGGAGTGATGTGGCGCTGACCGCGAAGCCGCCGCGCGTCCGGGTGCGGCCAGGGCCGGAGTACACGCTGTGGAGCTGGGGGAGCGGGGTGACCGCTCTGCTCGCGGTGAGCCCGGCGCACGCTGAAGGACCGGTGTTGGGGTTCCGGCTGGAACAGGGCTACCTGGAGGAAGCCGGCGACCCGGAGTGGTCGAGCGCGACCGCGGATTACCTGGTGGCGCCGCGGGGGAGCGAGCTCACCGCGGGCCAGCGGCTGGTGACGGCGCTGCGAGCGAACTGGTTCGACCGCATCGACGACCTTGCCGCAAAGCTGCCGCCGTGGCTGAACGACACCCAGCTCGACGAGGACGAGGAATGGTGGGGCGATCTCGCGGACTTCGGGGTGAGCGGTCCCGACGATGTGCAGATCGAGTACGCAGAGGGAATGGTCTGCATCGCTGGGCAGGCCGGCCGGAAGGCGCTCGACGTCCATACGCCGCGGGGGTTGAGCCGGGTGCCGCTGGAGTGGGTGCCGAGCCTGCAGGAGGTGCTGGACGACCTGGTGCGCACGAGCCTTGGCCTGCAGGCGCCGCTGACTGCAGCCGAGGCGTTCTGCGTGCAGTGCGCGGCCGACCGGCACCTGGTGCGCCTCGACGACGAGGACCAGGATCTGCTCGATCGGGTGGATTGGGCCGCGGACGAGTCGCCGCTCGGGGCCGCGTTCGCGCTGCTGCGCGGGCGCAACCTGGGTGAGGCCGCGCTGGTCTCGGACGCGCTGCGGGTGCTGTCCCGGTTGCCGGTGGGTGTGGGATACGGGCGGACGGTGATGGCCGGCTGGCTAGCGTCCCTCTCGGTGGGAATGGACGCGCGGGAGCGCTGCCTGGAGTTGCTCGGACGCAGCGCGGTGGGCCGGACGGCGCTGCTGGAGAGTTCGCTGCTGCATTACCGCAACGCGGAGTTCGGGGCAGCCGAGCTGGCCGGGGTCGCGAACCGGCTGGGCGGCATGCTGCCGGGCGAAGCCCCGCTGCTGACGTGGAACGAGCAGGCCGAACTGGTGGGGCTCCTGGAGCTCTGCCCGCCCGAATGGCCGGGAGCGGCGCGGTACTCGAACGTGGCCGACAAGGCCCGTGGGCAAGTGTTGTGCGGCTACGTCGACAACCGGATCGACGATGCCGAGCCCTTGGCGTTGCTGTTGTTGAGCCCCGAACTGCGCCCGGGCGGCTGATTCGTTCGTCGGCTGGGCTTGGTCCCTGGCCATCCCCAGCTACTTCCTGACGATCCGTAACGTCGGTGGTATAGTTTCTGTACAGGCGTCGCAAGGCTGGGTGGTTTCTGCAGGAACGGAACACATGGCGATCTACACCAGCAAGGACCTGAGCCGTACCGGACTCCAGCGTCGCACGGCTGAAGGCAGGCTCCAACGAATTGCGCCGGGGCTGTACAGCGACGACACCACCCGCACCGTCGAAGAGGTCGTTGCCCGCGAGTGGCGCGCAATCCTCGCGAGAGCGCTACCGGGTGCCGTCATCACTTACGCGAACGCGTTCACCGGCCTGCCCGCCGGCGGCGAGCTCAACGTCAGCCACACCCGCCGCAACCCACTCGTCTTACCCGGCCTCACCATCCGCCCTGACATGGCCGGACGCCGCGAGCCCGACGACATCCCGATCGGGGACAACATCTGGATGGCTTCCCCTGCCAGAGCGCTCATCGACAACTCCACCGATCACCCTGGGCGACCCAACCAGCGCATCACCAAGGCCACCAGGGGGCAGTTGCACGATCACATCGTGCAACTCACCAACACCACTCGACCCGACCGTCTCGATGAACTCCTTCGTCAGGTCACCGATCGGGCACCCCGGGCGGTCGGCGCCGGAATCCAGGCGTTCTTCGAGGCAGCGCGCGCCGAGATCAACACCGTCGACACACCATCGCGCGCCCTGCAGGCCGCGCAGCGAGGCGAAAGATATGACCGGGAACGGGTCGCCCTGTTCCACGACTTCGCCGCCCGGTTGGCCGACAAGGCGCCCGTCGAGCGGCCTGACACGCTGCCCGGCTACACCGCCGCGGTCTCGTTCTTCGAGGCGTACTTCTCGAACTTCATCGAAGGGACAGAGTTCACCGTCGAGGAAGCCGAACAGATCGTGTTCGACCACGCAGACCTCGGCCGGCCCGAAGACGCCCACGACATCCTCGGTACCTACGAGCTCACCAGCTCACCGGCGATGCGGGTCGTTGCCGGCACCCCCGATGAGTTTCTCGACACATTGCGGGTACGGCACGCCGTCATGATGGCCGCCCGCCCAGCCCAACTGCCCGGTCAGTGGAAGGACCGCGGCAACCGGGCCGGCGCCACCGAGTTCGTGGCCCCTGAACTGGTGCCCGGCACCCTGCGGGCCGGCTGGGAAGAAGGTCAGGTCGTCGACGGACCGTTCCGCCAGGCCGTTTACCTGATGTTCCTGGTCAGCGAGGTGCATCCGTTCGTCGACGGGAACGGTAGGTCGGCGCGGCTTGCGATGAATACCGCCCTGGTTGCCGCCGGCGAGCACCGCATCATCATTCCGACCATCCTCCGCCTCGACTACCTGTCGGCGCTGAGCCGCGCGACGAACCGGGGCGGCCCCGATGCGTTGTATCGCGTCCTCGACTTCGCGCAACGCTGGGTGTCCAGAGGTGACTGGTCGACGGTCGACGCCGGCCTGAGCTACGCGCACGCCACGAACGCACTTATCGATGCCAGAGTCGCCGAACGGGACCGGTTGCATCTCGGAGTCCCTGTTTGGTCCGCCATTGGCACCTCTCAGCGGCGAAACCCAGATTCACCGCCGGTCAAGCTGGTGGAGTAGATACCTCCCCGCCGCCGGTGCACGCGCCGAAGTGGCTGCCTTGCAGCGATCGGTGAGCGCTACGCCGGGCAGGACCACAATGCCGCCGCCGACTTCCTTGAACGGGTCGATCCCGGCCTCGGCCGCCGGCTCCGCTCCCCGGTCGGGCTGAAGTCGGCGGCCCACTATGGCGACAGCATCCTCACCGAGACCGATCGGACGGCGGCCCGTCGCCAGGCCCGTGCACTGGCCGAAGAGGCGAAGCGGCGCACAATCTGACGCGATGACTGCCGTTCCGACGAACCCTCCACCCCTTGGCCCTGCCGTGCTCGATGCGCGGCAGCAAATGACCCACGAGGGGCCTCTGTCGGTCCGGACTTGGGTCACATGTTGTGCAGGATCGCTTTCGATCTCGCCAACACTCACTGAACTGCACAGTGAGAGCTGCATTCCAGTGGTCGTGGTGACAGAACTCGAACCGGAGGGTTGGGCGCACCCAAGTAGCACTTGACTAGGTGCGATAGACGCGACGCGAGGCTCTCGGCGAGTAGTCGGGGCTTATCTGGGGCAGATCGTCCAGCATGTGAGCCTGTCGCCTGTCGCTGTAAGGTCCAGCCCCTTCGGCGACGTTGAGAAGCGAGCGTACTGCGTCGTTCTCGGCCTCAGCATGTACTCGCCTACTTACTCTCGTGCCGAACGCGGGACGTTGGGTGCGCCTGGAGTAGACGGTCAGTTCGTCGGTCGAACTTCCCTTTGGCTGCTGCGGGGGTCGTTCCGATTCGGCCTCGAGTCGGCGGTCACCCGCACCGGTCCTTGTGGATGGTAGTGAATGCTCGGGTGCGGGGTGAGCTTGGGCGGTGACGTCGGATTGACATGCTGTTCGCTCGGGTGTAACCCGGTATTGGAGGCTAGTTCCGACCCATCAGTCGGTGTACACGTCGTCCTCCGGGGGTGCGGCATCATGTCCGGTTCCGGTAGGGGTTGCCCAGTTCTTCTCTCAGTTGTCATTTCGCTGGCGTGTACCGCCGGGTGTGTCTCCGCGACGGCACCTCCGACCTCACCGATCGGGTCCGGCTCCCCCTCGTCGCCCGCGCAGGTGACCGTGGCGCGAGACCTCCCGTTCGCAGGATCTGCGCCGTCGCTGACGGAATGGAGTCCACCCACCCTCGACGTCTACACCGCCGGAGAAGACGGTGGGCGCCTGTTGGTGGTGATCCTTCCGCCGCACGGTCTCACGAAGGAGCAAGCGGGCGCGGAGTCGCAGCTAGCGGAGGCGCTCGCCGAACGCGAGGCGGTCGCGGTCGTTGCCAACTGGACCCAGCTGGACGAGCCGGACGCATCCTTCACGGACATTGACGTGTTAGCGAAACTGGCGAAGGCTGGCCAATCGATGGCCGCCTGCGCGGTGGCGTTCGCCGTCGAGCACGCAGAAGACTACGGGGCGGACCCGACCCGCCTGGTCATCGTTGGGGAGATCTACGGCGCCAACGCAGCAGCCGTCGTGGCCCTCACTCATCCCGCTCCGCTTACCTCCTGCAAAGCGGACGCCGTCCCCCAGCCGATCGCAGTGGTAGCGCTGGATGCCGATTGGTATGCCGCCATGCCGGAATGGGACCAACTTGGCAAGGACGTGCATCAGGCTGTTGACCTGCTCGCACCTTGGTCCGGCCTGAACGCGGTCAGCAACGTCCGAGTCGCCGCCACGGTCGCCACCGGCACCCACGACATCACCAATCGGTGCGGCGGGCCAGAGGCCCCATGGCTGGTCGATCGCGACCCGACCGGGCAACTCCGGAAGCGGCTCGACACCGTCGGTGCACTCACTGACGGATGCATCGACCTACTCGATCAGGCCCAAGCGGCCACGAACCAACTCGCCGCAGCTGGACTCACAGCCAGGGTCATCCAGCTCGCCAACACCGACAGCAAGACAGGACTCGACCCCGGCGGCCACATCACCACATTCGGAGACGCGGACCTTCAAGCGTTGATGCAAGTAATCGCCGACGAGGCGGCGGCGTGAGCGCCTCCCCGCCGCGCCACCATGTCCGAATCCCTTACGACCATCCGGAACTGCCGCGGTGCGAGAGGGTGACGACCTCAGGGAGGGTGCCGCTGAGGGCGGTTCCTCACGCCGTGTTCTGTGAGCTTCACCGTGCCTCGCGCAGGGTCGCTTCACGCTCTTCCCAGAGCTGCGTATGGCGCGGGTCCCTCCGGTGAGGAAGTCGATCGGACCGAGGGTCTCGCGGAGCCGTTCGGCGGCGACGGAGGTCTCGTCGACAAAGTTGTGTCCTTCGCGGCCGACCTCGGACAGCAAGAGCGACCGGGCCACCGGGCGCACGCGTTGCGGCCCGCCGACCCGGTCGATCCGAACACTCGACACCGACCAACGGACGAACCCTCCGACACGGCCATAGACGAGCTCCCGAGACCATGTAGCCAGTCGACGCCGAACCCGGCGGTGGGCTGACTCGCAGGAGACCACGCGCGGGCCAAAGCCCGACTGCAGCCCACAGGCGATCAGCAGGTTCACCTGGCTGGCCTCGAACCGGGCAAGGACTCCTCGGTGTCGCCAGCCAAGGCCGCGTCCGCCTCGGCAAGCTCGTCCAGATACTTACGGTCGGAAGTCTCGGCTTCGAGCGCAGCCCAGAACTCGGCCTTGCGCCGCTGGTCGAGCCTCTCCTCGATAGGTCGACCCTGCGTCAGGTGTGCCGCCGTTGCGGGCATCGCGCAGGCGATCGCGGACCACACGAGGAATCCTGATCGTCGCCATCTCAGTCATGTCCAGACGGAGTCTCCGCGAGATCCCCACGTCCCGTCTCAGCTGAGCCAGGTTTCGCTTGCCCCAAATCAGCCCCAATTGGGGCTTATCTGGGGCACTGGAGGTCTTGACGTGGCCACTTCTGGGTGCAGGTCGCCTGTCGCCTTTGCGGTGTTTGACCTAGTCAGCGAGGCATGATGCCTAGCCCCAGCCTGGGGCACGAATAGTCGGGGCGACAGGACTCGAACTTGCGGCAACATGCTCGCCAACTATGCTTCCACTAGGTGCGATGCGTGATCAGCTCCCTCCTTCTGCCCGAGTTGGGGCATATTTGGGGCTGAGTTCAACACCATCAACCTGTCGCCCCAACTCCGACCTGACAGCGGCACGCCAGCCCGCCCACCGACACGCCACAACGCCGTTCCGGCGACGACGCGGCCGGGTTCGGCGTTCAGCGCGTCCTCCTTCGGCTGGTCGTGAACCTCCAACCCCCCATAACGGGCAGCCGACCCCTCCAGGGGACACAATCCACCGAGGTGAACATCACCGTCCTTGACGCACGTGACCCCCATCGATCCCGACCCAGCATCCGGGCCGAGCTCCCCGAAACCCGGGGTCACCCAAGGGAGGCGGCGTCATCGCCGCCAGGAAGCGCTGACGTCAAGGCGTCCCGCACCACGGCCATGGCGGCGTCGTAGCTCGTGAACGGCGGCCGCGCCCCGGGCGTCCGACGGAGCTGCTTGTCGTAGGCGGCCGCCCATCCCGGCGCCGGCTCGCCCAGACTGGCCGGCACGGTCATGCGACGCACCCGCTGCTGGACGCCGACGGCTGCGGTGAAAGTCGCCCGGTCGAACGGAAGTTGGTCGACGATCATGGCCAGGTCATACAAGTCGCGGTACCGGGTCGACGGGCCGCTTCCATAGCGGGTGTAGAGGGCGCACAGCTTGTCAGCCATCTGGTTCTCGACCGGGTACAAGCGCGCCGGGAAAGTCGCCGGGTAGCCGGGCAACA
>Ga0209477_1001990_pt1 | contig 12106 bp, 8 predicted proteins | sample KloWWTupernatant_FD_187180 | JGI IMG/M metagenome (GOLD analysis project Ga0209477, IMG submission 187180) | Active sludge microbial communities from Klosterneuburg, Austria, studying microevolution and ecology of nitrifiers - Klosterneuburg... | ecosystem: Engineered > WWTP > Aerobic digester >...
AGCCCACCGAGACCGCGCCAGCGGCAACCGCGTACTCGAGCACGAGCGCCCAGCCGACGATCCACGCCAGGCCCTCGCCCAGCACGCCGTAGGTGTAGGTGTAGGCGGAGCCGGAAACGGGAATCATCGAGGCCAGTTCGGCGTAGGCCAGCGCCGCCAGGGCGCAGACCACCGCGGCGATGACGAAGGCGATCATCATGGCAGGGCCGGCCTTCTGGCCCGCCTCGGCGGTGAGCACGAAGATGCCGGTGCCGATGATGGCGCCAACGCCGAGCAGGGTCAGCTGCACCGGCCCGAGCTGGCGCTTGAGGCTCTTCTTCTCGGCCGTGGCAAGAATCTGGTCTAGCGACTTGACGCGCTGGAAAAGCATGAATGGACTCCCCGGGAAATGCGCTGATCCTGCGCCGGTCCGCAGCAGTGGCGGAAGGCGCGTCTTGGCCCCCACCGCAGGCGCGGGCCGCGGCCAACCCTAGCCGAGCCCGCGGAAGGCTACAAGCCAGCCGCAGGACCGGAACCACGGCCCGGCCCTGCGCGGTGCAGGAACGGGCGCGCATGACCGAACCCGATTGCAGGACAGGGGTCGGAACGCCAGCCGCCAGGCGACCGTCAAGCAGCGCCCGCTCGACGCCGGTCCGGCAACACGCGCCGCACCCGGGACACGGGTCACCGCTGCTCACGCCACCGTGAATGCGCCCGGCGCACGTCCGCCACGCGGCGCGATCAATTCTCGAATCCGTTGGCGAACACCGGATCAGGCAACGGTACCGCCAACCAGACGTCGCGCAGGTCCTGCTCGGCGAAAGCCTGCACCGGCCGCCCATCGCCGTTGAACGCCAGCCGCCCGGTGAAACCGCGCTGGTTGAAGCTGTTGTCGGAGATCATGTTGAACTGCGCGCTGCTGCCGCAAGCCGCGTCGCCGCAATCCCAGTATCCGCCGTTGGCGACGGTGCCGCTGCTGTAGACCGGCACGTCGCCCGGGCGCAAGCGCAGGTTCGAGACGATGTCGAATGGATTCGGCAGCGCGACCCGCGCGGCGCCGCTGCAGGCCGCGTCGTCGCAGGTGAGCAGGTTGCGATCGTTGCCTGCGCTTTCGATGATCACCGGCCGGTTGTCGCCGCGCACCGCGAGCGCGCCGCGACCGAAGCCGAGCTGGGCGTTGAGGTCGCGCAGCGTGGCACTGGTGCATTCGACGTCGTCGCAGCGCGCAAAGCGCAGCGCACCCGCGCCGGCCGCAGGCTGGTTGCCGATATTCCACACCGCCACCGGGCGACCGTCGGAGCCGATCGACAATCCGAAACCCGACAGGTAGACATTGTTGGCGCCAGGATCGGGCTCATTGGCCAGCAGGCGCTCGGTGCCGCTGCTGCAGCCGACGTCCGCGCAACTGAACACGAAGACGTCGTTGGTGCTGGCGCGGTAGTACAGCATCAGCGGCCGGCCGTCGGTGCGGATCGCCAGCTCGGTGACGTTGCTGGTCGAATTGCCCGTGCCGCTGACCTCGCGCAGGGCACCCGTGGTGCACTCGGCATCGGCGCAGTCCCAGGCCGCGCTGCCACCAACGTAGGAGTAATAGGCGAAGGGGCGTCCGTCCGCGCGCACGGCGATCGCCGGCCGGGAGGAATCGCTGTTGGCGCCCTCCGGCGTGCGATACGCCACGCTGGTGCACAGGGCATCGGCGCAGAGGCCGATGCGCGGCAGGCGCAGCCTGGTCCAGATCGCCAGCGGCCGGCCATCGGCGCGCACCGCGGTATCGGCATCGAACGCGGGGATGCCGTTGCTGAAGCGGCGCAGGAGCGTGGTGCACGCGACGGTGGTGCACTGCGCGGTGCGAATCTCGCTGCGCGCGGCGTCGCGATAGACCAGCAAGGGGCGACCGTTGCCGAAGGCGAGTGCGACGCTCTCCGGGCCGAAGCCCGGGCCGCCCTCGACATCGAGTCGCTGCGGCGCGCTGCAGGCGGCATCGTTGCACACGGTGGCGCGGATCGCGCCGGTTCCCGCCGCATGATGGCTGGCGAGCAGATTGCCGTTTGGCAGGCGGGTGGCCGAGGGCGCGGAGCCGGTTCCGGCGCCATCGAGGACCTGCTGGTTGGCGCTGCTGCAGTCGCTGTTGAGGCAGCGCAAGCGCTCCAGGGCCTGGCTGCCGCCGCGGTACACCAGGTCGACGAAGCCGTTGCCGTCGATCGAGATCGAGGGATCGCCACCGGCGCCGATATTGAAGACCGAGAAGTCCGCGGCGCCGAACGGTGCCGCGCCGCGCGCCAGGCGCACCTCGCCGCTGGTGGCATCGTCGAATGCGATCCACAGCAGGCCCGAGGCGAAGGCCATCGAGGGATTGCGCCCGCGGTCGCCGCTGCCATCGACGACCAGGCTGTTGCCGCTGCTGCAATTGCTCGAGGTGCAGCGATACAGGCGCAGGTCGCCGTTGCTGGCATCGTAGTAGGCGACATGGGGAAAACCGCTGGCAGGATCGATTGCGGTCGCGGTGCCCACTCCCACGTCGCCCACGGTGTCGAGGATGCGCAGGGTGGCGAAATTGCAGCTGCCGTCGAAGCAATCAACCGCCTCGAGGTCGCCGCTGGTCGCGTTGTAGAACGCGGCGAAGGCGCGGTTGCCGAGTGCCGGGCGATTGGCCGCGCTGACATGGCGCCCGCGATCGGCGCCACTGGCGATGCGCTGTTCGGGATTGCACAAGGTGCTGCAACTGCCGGCGAAGAGCGCCTGCTCGTCGGCCACGTAGTGGAATCCGGTCCAGTCGTCGGCGCTGCCGCGCCGAGCCAGCGCAAAGTGCTCGCCGTAGTCGTTCTGGCCGTCGAGCAGGCGCACGACGTAGCCGGGGCCGGGTTGCGCTTGCGCGCTCGCGGGGTCGGGCAACGCGGTGGCCGCGATCACGACCACGGCCGCCACCAGGATCGACGACAAGCGGCAAGGGTTCATACAGGAGCAGCTCCCATGGCCAGGAAGTCCGGTCACCACCCTGCCGCAAAGCATACGCCTGTCGCGCGGCAAGCAGCGCACTCGCGGCGCGGCGACTGCAACGTCGCGCGCGGCGGCATTGGATGACGCCACCGCCGCGCGGCGATGCCGCGCGCAAACGCCCAGCCAGCCGCGGTCCCGTCGCCAGTGCCCGTGCAGGCCTCGATGCTGGAACTACCCGGATTGCAGCGACACCCTGGTCGGCTGGAACTGCGAAGACGAACTATAATCGCGTGCAGCAATCAGCCGACGGCGCGACGGGGCGAACGCTCGTCCCGCAGGGCCGCGAGCCGGGAATTCGTCATGCCCACCGCCCGACAACTGCGGGACTTCGAGGCCACGATCCGCGCGCACCCGCAGTGGCCGCGCGCGCTGTGCTTCGGCGACTCCTGGTTCAACTATCCGCTGGCGCCGGTCGACCTGCACAAGCAGTTGCGCCGCGGGTTCCGGCGGACGGCCTTCCTCAACGAGTCGAAGGCCGGTCGCGAGAGCGCCGACATCAAGGAACTGTTGCCCGGCCTGCGCCGGCTGCTGTCGTCCTACCGCTTCACCGCGCTGCTGGTGTCGATGGGTGGCAACGACGTGGTCGGCGGCGAACTGGCGGAGTACGTCAAGCCCGCGGACGAGCCGCAGTCGCCGTACGACCCGCGCTGGGGCGTCGTCCCCGCGAGCGTGCGCGACCACATCCGCCTGAGCGCCTTCGAGCAGGCCCTGCGCTACGTGGTCGAGGACTTCCAGCGCGTCATCGATGCGCGCAACGCGCTGGCGCCCGATTGCGAGATCGTGGTCCACAACTACGACCACGTCTTCCCGAGTGGCAAGTCGTTCAAGCTGCTCGGGCGCAAGGCCGGCCCCTGGATCAAGCCGTACCTCGACGGCGTCGGATTGACCGACCCGCTGCGGCAGCGCGAGTCCTGCGCCTGGCTGATCGACCAGTTCACCCGCATGCTCGACGCGCTGGTGACGCAGACCCCGCGCATGCGCCTGGTCGACGGCCGCGGCACGCTGCGCCACGCCGGTGAATGGGACAACGAGATCCATCCCAAGGGACCGGGATTCCGCAAGCTGGCCCAGTCGCGCTGGCAGCCGGTGCTGGCCGGGCTGCTGCGCTGACTGGCGCCACCGCGCCCCGGCTGGCGCCGGGTCGCGCCAGGCTCAGGGCTGCGGCCAGCCCACCGCGATGTCGAAGCGCCCGGTGCAGGTCGCGCCCCAGTAGTCGCCCTCGGCCGATGACAGCGTGCCGACCAGGCGCTTGCCGTCGTTGACTTCGAAGGTCATGCGTTCGTTGCCGGCCGCGATGCCGTTCTGGACCCCGTCCGGCGCGAAGTAGTCGACGCCGTGCACCGACAGCAGGTCCATCTCGCCGCCGACGTATTCGGCGGACAGCCAGCCGCCCTTCTTGGCCTTGAACTGCGCGCCGATCCAGTCCCGCCGCGGGCTCATGAACGTGTTGTCGGGCAGCTCGCCGCCGCAATCCGTGCACTGGGCCAGCTGCTTGCGGTCGATCGGCTGCGTGGCGAGGTAGATCGACAGGGTCACCACGCCCTTTTCGTCACGCGCGGATTCGAAGGCGATGCCGTCGATGAACTTGAGCGTGGTGCCCTCGCGCTGGCACTCGGCGCTGACGGCGGCCGCCGCGGCGGCGCTCGCGAACAGCGACAGGGACAGGAAACAGACGACATTGCGCATGGCTGGCTCTCCCGGGGGATGTGGACCTCGCGTGGCGAGCATACGCGCAGCGCTCGCGCCATGCGTGTTGCCGCGCCGCATGCCGGGACGCCCACCGCCAGCGCGACCGGCCGAGGTGGCGGACAGGTTCCGAACGGAACTCGCCGCGGCCCTCCTCGCCGCGGTTGCCGTGCTCGCCTGCTGGATGCCCGCGCAGCGCGCGGCGCGGGTCGATCCGATGGCGGCATTGCGCGGCGATCGAGTGCAGCGCGTCGCCGGCGCCAATTTCCGTCGTGTTCGCGCGACGGCTGCTGCCGCGTACCTGAACGGCGAACGCGTCGTTAACAAATGAATTCGTGCCGCCGATCACAGTGCGGACAACCAACGCGTGTCCGCGCGCGGCAACCGGCGTAGCGTGTTTCCTCCCGCCCCTGCAGAGGAACATCGCCATGGCCCTGTGGAAAGACAGCAGCGCGACCCCGAGGCAGACCCCCGTGCCAACGCCCGTCGAGCCGGTGCCGGCAGCACGCTACGACGCGGTCGCGGTCGCGGATACACGGCCCGAGCCTGCTGCCAACGCAGCGGCCCCGGCGCGCGCCAGCGGACGCGAAGCGCGCTCGGAATCGCTGATCGCGCCCGACATCGCGATCGAGGGCAAGATCGAGGGTGCCGGGCACGTCCGCATCGCCGGCAAGTTCAAGGGCGATATCGACGTCAAGGGCGACCTCACGATCGAACCGGGCGCCAAGGTCACCGGCAGCGTGCGCGCCGACAAGGTCAACATCGCCGGCGAGCTGGTCGGCAACATCGAGGCCGCCTCGCACGTGGAACTGGTCAAGACCGGCGCGCTCACCGGCGACATGAAGGCGGCATCGCTCACCGTCGCCGCCGGATCGCGCATGCGTGGGCAGGCCGATTTCGGCTGGGACGACGCCAAGTCCGCGGACCTTGGCCGCAAGGGCGCCAACGGCAACGTCCCGGATCGCGGCAGCAGCGCATGACCGCGCTGCGTCCGGGCATGCCCGGCGCGACGCGCACCTGCCCGCACTGCGCGGAGACCATCCTCGAGAGCGCGGCAGTCTGCCCGGCCTGCCGCCACCACCTGCGCTACGACCCGGCGGGGACGGTTGCGCCCACGCCCGATGCGTTCTCGCCGCTGCGCGTCGAGGGCAGCATCCGCAATCCCGCGGACGGCGAGGTCTGGGAGTACAGCATGGTGCTGACGATCCGCAACGAGCGCGGCGATGAAGTCGCCAGGCGCATCGTCGGCGTCGGCGCCATGCACCCCGACGAACAGCGCAGCTTCAGCCTGGCCGTCGAGGTGGCACCCGCGATCGGGAAGGGCCACGGGAAACGCAGCGCGCGGCATTGAGGGTGTCGCCGCCGTCGTGCGTGGCCCGGCGTGGCACCCTGCCACCAATGGCGCCCGGATCCCGGATCGGTGCGGCGGATCCTGGTCGCCCCGCCGCGCCGGCGGCCGTGGTCACGCGTCCGCCCGGGACAGCGACTCCACGGCGTGCGACAGCATGCCGCCCGAGATCGTGCGGGCCTTGAATCCATTCTGCAGCAGGATGCGGGTCGCGAAATAGGCGCGCTGGGCGGAGCGGCAGGCGACGAGGATTTCGCGGTCGCGCGGCAGTTCCCCCAATCGCGCCCTGACCTGGCTCAGCGGCATGTGGGTGGCGCCCGGCAAGGCCTGCACCGCCAGTTCCACCGGCTCGCGCACGTCGAGCACGAAGGCGTCGCCGGTTTCATCCCAGTGCGCGAGCGGCATGTCGCCGCGCAGGACATCGGCAGCGATCATGCCGCAGAAGTTGACCGCATCCTTGGCGCTGCCGAACTGCGGCGCATAGCAGAGTTCGGCTTCCTCGAGGTCCTCGATCGTCGCACCCATCTGGATCGCCACGGCCAGCGCGCTTATGCGCTTGTCGACCGCCGGCGCATCCTCGCCCAAAGCCTGCGCGCCGAGGACGCGCCCGTCGGACTTGCGGAAGATGAACTTCAACGCCAGCATCCTCGCGCCAGGGTAGTAACCGGCGTGCGAGTTCGGAAACAGGTAGATCTTCTCGTAGTCGTCGTCGCCGAGTGCGACCAGGGTCTTCTCGTTGACGCCGGTCCAGGCCGCGGCGCCACCGAACAGGCCGATGATCGACGTGCCCTGCGTGCCGCGGAAGCGCGAGTCGCGCCCGGCGATCACGTCCGCCGCGATCCGCCCCTGCCGGTTGGCCGGGCCGGCGAGCGCGACCAGGCTCCACTGCCCGGTCACGAAATCCCTGACTTCGACGGCGTCGCCCACCGCGAGGATATCGGGCTCGCTGGTGCGCATGTGCTCGTCGACGCGGATCCCGCCGCGTTCGCCGATCGCCAGCCCGGCCGCGCGCGCCAGGCCCACGTCGGGCTTGACGCCCAGCGCCAGGATCACGAGGTCGGCTGGATGAACCGTCCCCGACGCGGTCCGCACCTCGAGCTCGCCATCCTCGCGCGCGCTGAATCCGGCCACGCCGTCGCCCAGCGCCAGCTTGACGCCGTGCTTTGCCAGATGTTCGTGGACGAGCGCGGCGAACTCGCGGTCCAGCGGCGCCAGCACCTGGTCGAGCATCTCGACCAAGGTCACCTCGAAACCGAGATGGGCGAGGTTCTCCGCCGTCTCCAGACCGATGAATCCGCCACCGACCACCACGGCGCGCCGCGGCGGCTTGACGAACTGGATCCCCGAATAGTTGTACATCCCTTCCAGGAACGAGGTGCCGCGCTCGATCCATGCGCGGATCTGGCGCACGTCGGGCACGGTGCGCACGTGGAATATCCCGGGCAGGTCGATCCCGGGCAGCGGCGGGCGCACCGACAGCGCGCCGGGCGACAGCACCAGGCGGTCGTACGACTCCACGGTCACTTGGCCGGTCGCCACGTCGCGCAATTCCACCGTCTTGCGCTGGGGCGAGATCGATATCGCTTCGCAGCCCGTGCGCGCGTCGATCGCGAACTGGGTGCGGAAGTAAGCCTCGTTCGCGACCAGCAGCTTCGATTCCTTCTCGATCACGCCCGAGATGTGGTACGGCAGCCCGCAGTTGGCGAACGAGACGTAGGGGCCCCGCTCGACCAGCACGATCTCCGCGTGCTCATCGAGCCGGCGCAGGCGCGCCGCGCAGGACGCGCCGCCGGCCACGCCGCCCACGATGAGGACCTTCAATCCCGCGCGACTCGCCGTCGTTCGCATGACTCGATTTCCGCGCCCAAGGGGATCCAGGGCCTGTTGCGTATTGTCGGCCGCCCGCGCAGGCCGCCGGCACCGCCCGAACGGGCAATTGACGCGTGGCGCTGCGGGCAGGGGCAGGGGTCGAGTCGAGCGCACCGCCCGCGCGTGGCGCGGCCATCGCGATGACCACGGCACGCAGGGCGCGCGGGTTCGGACACTTGTTCAGCGGTTGCCTAGCACCCGGCCGGCGCGGCGCAACTCAGGATGGTGGCTGCGGAACCGTTCGTACCATCCTGGCCGCCGATCTGGCCCCCGCCGCCAGCCCCGCCCTGCCCTGCCGGCGCGATCTGCGGCGTGAGGTTCGAACTGCTGGGGCTGACCTGATAGGCGAATACGCCCACGCTCACGCCGCCTGCCCCGCCACCGCCGCCACCTGCATGGCCGCCGCGGCCGCCATTGGCGCCACTTCCGCCGTTTGCGCCACCGGGACCAGAGCCGCCAGGACCACCCAAGCCGCCGGGCTGGCCGGTGCCGCCGGAGCCGCCGAATCCCCCATCACCGCCACCCAGCACCACGACCGTGGAGTTGCTGATTGCGAGCGAAGTCGCCTGCACCGCGAATACCGCGATGCTGCCGCCGCCCGGGCGCCCACCAGCGCCCGCCAGCGGCGCACGGCATCCGCCCGCGCCGCCACCGCCGCCGCCGTCACCGAAGCTGTCGGTCCCGGTGTCGCATCCACCCGCGCCACCGCCACCGCCACCACCGCCGCCGTTTTCACCCGGCGCGCCCGCGTTGCCGGCGAAACCCGACCAACGCGCCGGGCTGAATGACAACTGGCCGCGCGAATTCGAGCCGCCAGCGCCGCCGCTGCCGTCGGTGACGAATCCCGGGTCCGCCCCCGAACTGCCCCCGCAGGGCGGGCCCGCGAATCCCCCGGTGCCGGAGGTCGCGGTGACGAAAATCGCGTTTCCGCCCGCCGTCCCGCTCGTGGCATCGCAGTCCGACCCGAAACAGGTGCCGCCGATGCCGCTGCATGAGGCATCCATCGTTCCGCCCAGCCCGCCCTGGCCACCCGTCGTGGATCTCGATCCCGTGCACCCCGGGTTCGATCCTGCGCTGCCCCGCGTGCCCCGGCTGGTGTCGTTGCACACGGTCAGGAACTGATCGCCAGAGCCACCGGTGCCGCCCGTGGCCGGGAGCGCTTGCGACGCACTGCTGCCGTTGCTGCCGTTCTGGCCGGGAAACCCCGCGCCCGCAACGATGCTGCTGCGCGTGATCGAGAGCGCCGCGCCGGCCAGCACGCGCACGCCATAGCTTGTTCCCCCGGCGCCGCCAGTCACCGTGCCGGACGCCGACGGCGCCGTGACCTCGAGTTCATCGAGCACATAACTGCCGTTGCTGAACTCGGCGCCCACCGTGCCGAGTTGCGCGACGGCGCCACCCTCGATCCGGCTCAGGTTCACCGAGCGCGGCGCGCGGACCCAGTTCGCGTCATAACCGCCATGGAAGGCCAGGCCATTCGTGAATCCATTCAGCGGCGCCATGCCGGTGTGGTTGCCGGCGCGCAGGTAAAGCTGTGTCCGATTGGCAGCCTGGGCACGCGCCGGGGCCGCGGCAATGCTGCATGGCAGTTCGCGCGTGCCGCAATCGACGGCGCCCGAACCCCCTGGCGCCACGAACAGGGCCAGGGCGACATTGCCGTCCACGCCGTCGCAGTTCTCGTCGAGGAACTGCGCGTCCGGCGCCGGCTCGGCGACGCCCGGATTGATGAGCGCATTGGCATCGTTGCAGTCGCCGCCGATCGCGACGTAACCCGCGGGCAGGGGCGGGCACTGGATGCGCACGTCCGAATCGCCGCCGAAGGTGTCGGCATCGAGGTCGCGGTAGGCCAGCCCGCAGTCCTCGTAGCCATCGAGCAGGATCAGCTCGAAGCCTGCGGGTTCATCGGTGGCGGCATGTCCCGCGGGACTCCATGCTGCGCAAGCCACCGCAAGCGCCAGGCAAGCCGCCCATACACGCGCCAAACCCATGACATCGCTGCGTACCCACATGGCGGACCCTCCCCGCGTAACGAACGCCAACGGCGCCGGGAATCCACTTGCGCAAAAGGTAGACCCGCGCAGGCAGCGGCACAAGTCCGACCCACTCTGCCTGCCGCAACGCTGGCGCGCGGACCGGATTCTCCGCGCGCCACGCGCTGGCCGCTGCCGTCGACTACAGGGTAATCTGCCGACTGGATCGAGCGGAGAAGGCTTGCACGATGTCCAACGAGGGGGACAGTCGCGTCGGGGCCGGGCGCCCGACGGCATTCCTCAGCTACAGCCGCGTCGACCAGGCGAAGGCGCACGCGCTCGCCGAGGTGCTCGAAGCCAGCGGGATCGAGGTCTGGTGGGACACCCTGATCGAGGGGGGCGCCGCATTCTCGAAGTCGATCGCGGCGGCGCTCGAGAAGTGCAACGCGGTCATCGTGCTGTGGTCGCCGGCCTCGGTGGGCTCCGACTGGGTGCTGGACGAGGCGACCCGCGGCCGCGACCTGCGCAAGCTGGTGCCGCTGCTGCTGGATGTCGCCGAGCCGCCACTGGGCTTCCTGCAGTACCACGCGATCGACATTTCAAGCTGGGACGGCAGCAGCGCCGATGCAACCACGGCGAAGATCGTGCAGGCCGTCGCTGCCCTCGCGGGCCAGGAACCACCGGTGCCGCGCCGCGCGACGCCGCGCGCGAGCGGGACGAACCGCGCGCGCCGCAAGCTGCTGGTCGGCGGCCTTGCCGCCGCCGTTGTCGCTGCAGCCGGCGGCGGGATCGCATGGCGCCGCGGCGCTTTCGCCGGCAAGTCGACGGCCACCGGCAATAGCGTGGCGGTGCTGCCATTCGAGAACCTCAGCGGCGACCCGCAACAGGTCTACTTCTCCGATGGCCTGTCGGAGGAAGTGCGCGCCACGCTCGCGCGCGACGCGCGCCTGCGTGTGATGGCGCAGGCCTCGACCAGCCAGTTCCGCGGCCAGGAGGCCGACGCGGTCAGCATCGCCGCGCGCCTTGGCGTCGCCTTCCTGCTCGATGGCAGCGTGCGCCGTTCCGGCGACACCTTGCGCATCGCCGCCGACCTGATCGATGGCGCCACCGGCTTCAGCCGCTGGGCCCAGTCCTTCGACCGCAGCAACGCCGACGTCTTCGCGGTGCAGGAAGAGATCGCCGGCGCAGTTGCCGCCGCGCTCGCAGCGCAAGTCGGGGCGGCGCCCGGCCCCGGGCCGGTAGCCATCGGCGGCACCCGCAACCCGGCCGCCTTCGATGCCTTCCTGCGCGGTCGCGCCCTCTACGACCTCAGCGCCGACGAGGAGTCCGAGCGCGCCGCGCTGGCACAGTTCGAACTGGCGATCGCGACCGACCCGGGCTACGCCGCCGCCCATGCGGCCCGCGCGCGAGCGCTGACCACGCTCGCCAACCAGTACGGTGCGGTCGAGCAGCACGCCGCCATGCACGACCAGGCGATCGCGGCGGCGCGGCGCGCGATCGAACTCGCGCCGGAACTCGGCGAAGCCCACTCGACCCTGGGTTTCATCCTGTTCCAGGGCCGGCTCGATGCGCGTGCGGCGCGCGAACCTTTCGAGCGCTCGGCGACGCTGGGTGCCGGCGAGTCGACGGTCATGGCCCGGTTCGCGCAGTACTGCGCGCGCATGGGCCGCGACCCCGAGGCCGTGTCCGCGATGCAACGCGCGCTCGCGCTGGATCCGCTCAATCCGCTCATCCACCGCGCGGTCGGCTCGATCGAATACGCCGCGCGCCGCTACGAGGCCTCGATCCCCGCGCTGCGCAGGGCCCTGGACATGAATCCGCGGATGTCGCGGGCCCACGCCTCGCTCGGCGACGCCCTGCTCAACCTGGGCCGGATCGGGGAGGCGCGCGCCGAGTACCTGCTGGAACCGAGCGCCGACTTCCGCCTCGCCGGGCTGGCCATCGCCGAACAGCGCGCCGGGGATCCCGCCAAGGCGCGCTCGACGCTGGACGAGATGGTGGCCACGCAGGGTGACCGCGTCCTTTACCAGCAGGCGCAGGTGCTGGCCCAGTTCGGCGAGATCGAGGCAGCGCTGTCGCGGCTCGAGCAGGCCCGCGGCCTGGGCGACGCCGGACTGATCTATGCGCGCAACGACCCCTTCCTGGACCCGCTCCGAGGCGATCCGCGCATGCAGCGCCTGCTCGCGGACATCGGCTTCGAACCCCCTGCGCAGTAGTCCGCCGAAGATGTAGAGTCGAAGACAGTTCACCGGAGGGA
>Ga0209477_1001994_pt1 | contig 12094 bp, 9 predicted proteins | sample KloWWTupernatant_FD_187180 | JGI IMG/M metagenome (GOLD analysis project Ga0209477, IMG submission 187180) | Active sludge microbial communities from Klosterneuburg, Austria, studying microevolution and ecology of nitrifiers - Klosterneuburg... | ecosystem: Engineered > WWTP > Aerobic digester >...
ACCGGCTTCTCGGCGCTGTCCTACCTGCACCGGTTCCCGATCGCCGCGCTCAAGGTCGATCGCAGTTTCGTGGCGGACCTCGACGGCGAGGCGCGCACGGAGAGCGTGGCGGTGATCCGCGCGATCACCGCGCTGGCCGGCAGCCTGGGCATCGAGCTGATCGCCGAGGGCGTGGAAACGGAGTCGCAGCGCGAGCGCCTGATCGAACTCGGGTGCGTGTATGCGCAGGGCTTCCTGTTCGGAAGGCCGGAACCGCTGCCCTAGCCGCGCACCACCAGCAGGCGTTCCTCGGTCATGTCCTGGATCGCCCAGCGCACGCCCTCGCGGCCGAGGCCGGACTGCTTGATGCCGCCGTAGGGCATGTTGTCGACACGGATGCTGGGCACGTCGCCGATCACCACGGCGCCGACTTCCAGTCCGTCCCAGGCCTGCATCACGCGGCCGATGTCGGCGGTGAACACGCCGGCCTGCAGGCCGAAGTCGCTGTCGTTGGCGCGCGCGATCGCCTCGTCGAAGTCGTCGAATGCCTCCAGGCAGGCGACCGGACCGAACGCCTCCTTGCGGTACAGGTCGGCGGTGCGCGGCACGCCTGCGAGCAATGCGGCGGGCAGCAGGTTGCGCTGGCGCTTGCCGCGCACCAGGACCTTCGCGCCGCCCTCCACCGCATCGTCGATCCAGCCATCGATGCGCAGCGCGGCGGCTTCGTCGATCAGCGGCCCGATGAAGGTGGCCTCGTCGCGCGGATCGCCACTGCGCAGTTCCTTCACCGCCGCGACGAGCTTCTTCTCCAGCGCGGGGTACACGCTGCGATGGACCAGGATGCGCTGCACGCTGATGCAACTCTGCCCGCCCTGGTAGTAGGCGCCGAAGACCAGCCGCTCCACCACCTGGTCCAGCGATGCACCCGGGTGCTCGTCGACGATGCAGGCCGCGTTGCCACCCAGTTCCAGGGTCACCCGCTTGCGCCCGGCGCGCGCCTTCAGGTCCCAGCCGACCAGGCCGCCGGTGAAGCTGAGCAGGGCGATGCGTTCGTCCTCGACCAGCGCCGCGGCGACCTGGTTGCTGCATGGCAGGATCGAGAACGCGCCGCGCGGCAGGTCGGTCTCCGCCAGTACCTCGCCGATCAGCAGCGCGCCCAGCGGGGTCGTCGCCGCCGGCTTGAGCACGAACGGGCAGCCGGCGGCGATCGCCGGCGCCACCTTGTGCGCGACCAGGTTGAGCGGGAAATTGAACGGGGTGATGAAGCTGCAGGCGCCGACTGCCACCCGTTTGGTCATGCCGCGCCAGCCGCGGGTGCGCGCCGAAACACCCAGCTCCAGCACCTCGCCGCCGATGCGGGTGGCCTCGGCGGCGGCGATGCGGAAGGTATCGACCAGCCGCGCCACTTCGCCGCGGGCGTCGTGGATCGGCTTGCCGGCTTCGATGCACAGCGCCAGCGCCAGTTCCTCGCGGCGTTCGCCGAAGCGGCGCACGCAATGCTCCAGCACGTCGCGGCGCGCGTCCGGCGGGAACCCGGCCATCGCCGCGCGCGCGCCATGGGCGGCGGCGATCGCGGCATCCACTGCGGCGGCATCGGCGAAGGCGACCCGCGCGACCCGTTCGCCGCTGAACTTGTCGAGCACCTCGAGGCGCAGGTTTGCCCGCACGGGCCGGTTCGCGAGGTAGTACGGCCAATGGGTCTTCATCGTCAGCTGTCCTGCTTGCCCTCGACCCGCAGCAGCAGGCGGCCGTGATGCAGGCGTGCCTCGAGTCGCTCGCCGGCGGCGGCATCGCCAGTGCTGCGCACGATGCGCCCATCCGCGTGCTGCAGGATGCTGTAGCCGCGCGCGACCGTGGCCAGCGGGCTGATCGCATGCAGTGAACGCACCAGCCCTCGCAGCTGCAACGTGGCGTGCTGCAGGCGTTGCGCGAGCAGCGCCTGCGGCCTGCCGCGAATGGCCTGCAGCCGCGCCCGTGCCTGCAGCAGGCGTCGCTGCGGATGGCAGGCACGCAGGATCGCGTCGGCATGCCGCAGCGCGGCGTTGTCGCGTTCGAGCCGGCGCTGGATCGCGTTGGCAAGGCGTGCGCGTGCCTGCGCCGCGCGCGCCGCCAGCGCGTCCAGCCGCGCCTGCGGCCGCCGGGCCTGCAGGCGCAGGAAGGCGTGGTCGACGCGCTGCGCGCGCTGGCGCATCGTGTTGCCGTGGGTTGCGCGCAGCTGCCGCTGCAGCCCGTCCACGCGCAGGCCGAGGCTGGCGGCATCCGGAACCAGCAATTCGGCCGCGGCCGAGGGCGTGGGTGCGCGCAGGTCGGCGGCGAAGTCGCTGAGCGAGAAATCGGTTTCGTGGCCGATCGCGGAAACCACCGGCGTGTTCGACGCGGCGATCGCCCGCGCCAGCGCCTCGTCGTTGAACGCCCACAGGTCTTCCAGCGAGCCGCCGCCGCGGGCCAGCAGGATCGCGTCGTAGCGTCCGCTGGCGTCCGCCCGCTGCAGCATCGCGCGGAGTTGCGCGGCCGCGCCTTCGCCCTGCACCGGCACCGGCAACAGCTCGACCTCGAGCAGCGGGAAGCGTCGGCGCAGGACGCTCACGATGTCGCGGATCACCGCGCCGGACGGCGAGGTCAGCACCGCGAGCCGGCGCACGAAGGCGGGCAGGGCGCGCTTGCGCCCGGCGTCGAACAGGCCTTCGCCGGCCAGCTTCGCCTTGAGTTCGTCGAATGCGCGCCGCAATGCGCCTTCGCCGGCTTCCTCCATGGTGTCCAGCACCAGCTGGTAGTCGCCGCGCGGCTCGTACAGGGTCAGGCGGCCGCGCGCGAGCACCTTCAGGCCTTCGCGCGGGACGAACTTCAGCCACTGGCTCTTCGGCTTGAACAGCGCGCAGCGCACCTGCGCGCGGGCGTCCTTGAGGGTGAAGTAAAGGTGGCCGGAGCCGGGCCGCGACAGGTTGCCGATCTCGCCCTCCACCAGCACCAGCGGGAACGCGCCTTCGAGCAGGTCGCGGGCAAGGGTGTTGAGCTGGCTGGGGGTGAGGACATGGTCGGCCACGCGTGCATCGTGACGCTAAAATGCCTGCATGACCACGCCCGCCCCAGATCGTTTCGGCCCGGTGCCACGCCGCGAGACCCGCCAGGTGGTGGTCGGCGGGGTGAAGGTGGGTGGCGATGCGCCGGTGGTGGTGCAGTCGATGACCAATACCGACACCGCCGACGTCGCCGCGACCACCCGCCAGGTCGCCGACCTGTGGCGCGCAGGTTCCGAGCTGGTGCGGGTGACGGTGAACAACGCCGAAGCCGCTGCCGCGGTACCGCGCGTCGTCGAGAAGCTCGACATGATGGGCATCCGCGTGCCGATCATCGGCGACTTCCACTACAACGGCCACACCCTGCTGGCGAACGAGCCGGCCTGCGCCGAAGCGCTGGCGAAATACCGCATCAACCCCGGCAACGTCGGTTTCGGCAAGAAGAAGGACACCCAGTTCGCGCAGCTCATCGAGTTCGCCATCCGTTACGGCAAGCCGGTGCGGATCGGTGCCAACTGAGGTTCGCTGGACCAGGCGCTGGCGGCGCGGCTGATGGACGAGAACGCGCAGCGCGCCGAACCGTGGGATGCCGGCCGGGTGATGCGCGAGGCGCTGATCCTGTCCGCGCTGGAATCGGCACAGCGGGCGGTGGAGCTGGGCCTGCCGGCGGAGAAGATCATCCTCAGCGCCAAGGTGTCCGGCGTGCAGGAGCTGGTGGCGGTCTACCGGGACCTGGCGCGGCGCAGCGACTTCGCCCTGCACCTGGGCCTGACCGAAGCCGGCATCGGCAGCAAGGGCATCGTGGCCTCCAGCGCGGCGCTGGGCGTGCTGTTGCAGGAGGGCATCGGCGACACCATCCGCATTTCGCTGACCCCCGAGCCGGGCGCGTCGCGCACGCAGGAAGTGATCGTGGCGCAGGAACTGCTGCAGACCATGGGCCTGCGCGCGTTCACGCCGATGGTGACGGCCTGCCCGGGCTGCGGCCGCACCACCTCGGAGTTCTTCCAGGAGCTGGCGCAGGTGGTGCAGGGGCACGTGCGGGCGAAGATGCCGGAGTGGAAGATCAGCCATCCGGGCGCGGAAAACATGACCCTGGCGGTGATGGGTTGCGTGGTCAACGGACCGGGCGAGTCGCGCCACGCCAACATCGGCATTTCACTGCCGGGCACCGGCGAGGCGCCGGCGGCGCCGGTGTTCGTGGATGGCGAAAGATCCGTCACCCTGCGCGGTGCGGGCATCGCCACCGAGTTCATCGCCCTGATCGATGCCTACGTCGAGAAGAAGTACGCGCGGGGCATCGCCGGCGGCGCCTGAAGAGGGGGCGCCACGGGCATCGGCGCACGCCCAACCCACCCGGGGGATGCGCGGCTCGGCTAGGATGGCGACGGCACCGGGCGAGGGGGCGTCTTCGGCATGGGTCGCGCGAGTTTTCCGTTGCACCTGCACATCACCCTGCTGGCGGTGGCCCTGGTGGCGGCCACCGGGCTGGTGTTGCGGCAGTTCGGCGAGGTAATCCCCGGCCCCGGTGAATTCGGCCTGCTGCTGGTCGCGGTGGCGGTGGTCGCGCTGCTGGCGTCGCGCCGGATCGCAGCGCCGCTGGCGGAACTGGCGGAACAGGCCGAGGCCGTGCGCCGATTCGATTTCGGCGACCACCCGCTGGTGCGTTCGCCGGTGCGCGAGATCGACCAGCTCGGCGGCGCATTCGACCTGATGCGCGATGCAGTGCGCCGGTTCCTGCGCATGAACCGCCGGCTGGCCACCGAGACCGACCTGGAGGCCCTGCAGCCGTGGCTGCTGGACAAGATGGTGGACCTCGCCGGTGCGCGTGGCGGCGTGCTGTACCTGGTCGATGCCGCCACCGACGCGCTGGTCGCGACCGCGATGGATGCCGAAGGCGGCAAGGCGCGCGCAAACCCGGGCATGCCGCCGTTGCCGCAGGCCGGGCTGCCGCGCCTGATGGCGGATGCGCGCGCGACCATGCAGCCTGCGAACGGGCACTTGCGGGACGGGGAACTGGAGGCGATCGGCCTGGATCCGGGGTTCGCGGGGTTCGGCACGCTGGCGTTGCCGCTGCGCGATCGCCGCGAACAGTTGCTGGGGATGCTGCTGCTGTTCAAGGACGGCGAGATCGACGCCGCCAATGCCCGCTTCATCGAGGCGCTGGCGGCAAGCGCGGCCACCTCGCTGGAGACCCGCGAACTCCTGCGCGGGCAGAAGGCGCTGCTGGAAGCGACGATCCGCATGGTCGCCGGCGCCATCGATGCCCAGAGTCCGTACACCGGCGGCCATTGCGAGCGGGTGCCCGAACTGACCTTCATGCTGGCGCGCGCCGCCTGCGCCGCGCGCGAGGGCCCGTATGCCGGCTTCGACCTCGACCCCGAGGAATGGGAAGCCCTGCACATCGGCGCCTGGCTGCACGACTGCGGCAAGGTGACCACGCCCGAGCACGTGGTGGACAAGGCGACCAAGCTGGAGACGGTGTACGACCGCATCCACGAGATCCGCACCCGCTTCGAGGTGCTCAAGCGCGATGCCGACATCGCCTACTGGCGCGGCCGCGCCGAGGGTGGCGACGAGGCCGCGTTGGACGACCAGCGGGACGCGCTGAAGGCGATGCTGGATGAGGAGTTCGCGTTCGTCGCCGAGTGCAACGTCGGTGGCGAATACCTGTCGCCGGAGAAACAGCGGCGCCTGCGCGACATCGGCGCGCGCCGCTGGTTGCGGACCCTGGACGATCGCCTCGGGCTATCGCGCGACGAGCTCGCGCGCCATCCCGGGGCCTCGGCTGCGTTGCCGGTGGAGGAGCCGCTGCTGGCGGACAAGCCGCAGCACCGGATCGCGCGCCCGGCGGAGGAGGCGATCCCGGAGGACAACCGCTGGGGGTTCCGGATGGACGTGCCCGAACTGCTGTACAACCGCGGCGAACTGCACAACCTGTCGGTGAGCCGCGGCACCCTGACCGCCGAGGAACGCTACAAGATCAACGAGCACATGGTGCTGACCATCCGCATGCTGGGCGAGCTGCCGTTCCCGCGCCACCTGCGCGCGGTGCCCGAGATCGCCGGTGGCCACCACGAGAAACTGGACGGCACCGGCTATCCGCGCCGGCTGGACCGCGAACAGCTCAGCCCGCTGGCGCGGATGATGGCGATCGCCGACATCTTCGAGGCGCTGACCGCCGCCGACCGCCCGTACAAGCCGGGCAAGACGCTGTCGCAGGCACTGGCGATCATGGCGAACATGCGCAAGGACAACCACATCGACCCGGAGTTGTTCGAACTGTTCCTGCGCACCGGCGTGCACCGCGACTACGCCGGCCGCTTCATGCTGCCGGAGCAGATCGACGAGGTCAGGATCGAGGACTACCTGTAGGCCGCGGCCGTCGCACACGGCGCCCGCGCGGCGCGCTCACTCCTGCACGCACACCTGGTTGCGGCCGGCGTGCTTGGCCCGGTAGAGCGCGGCATCGGCCGCGGCCATCAGCGCGGCCCGGTCCTGGCGCCCGGGTCCCAGCGCCGCGATCCCGATGCTGACCGTGATCCGCTGCGGTTCGCCGCCGGGGGCGAACGCAGTGGCGGCGACTGCCTCGCGCAGGCGGTCGGCGAAGGTGCTCGCCGCGTCCAGCGCGCACCCCGGCAGCAGCAGCGCGAATTCCTCGCCGCCGATGCGCGCGGCGATGTCGCCGGCGCGCGCATGCCGGCGCAGCACCGCGGCGATCTGGCGCAGCACCTCGTCGCCGCTCAGGTGACCGTGGCGGTCGTTGACCGGCTTGAACAGGTCGACGTCGACGATGCACAGGGCCAGCGGCAAAGGCTGCCGCAGCGCGCGGGCGATTTCCTTGTCCGCCGCCTCGATGAAGTGGCGGCGGTTGTACAGCTCGGTCAGGGCGTCGTGGGTGGCCAGCTGGTAGATCTGTTCGTGGTAGCTGGCCTCGACGCTGTCCTCGCTGATGAACTTGAGGATGCTCTCGCCGACCGTCAGCTGGTCGCCGTCGGCCAGCCCGGCCTCGCCGTCGATCCGGCGGTCGTTGACCCTCGTGGTGTTGGTGGCGCCAAGGTCGCGGACGCGGTAGCCGGAATCGTCGCGCCAGATCCGGCAGTGCTCGCGCGAGACGCTCTTGTGCGCGATCACCAGGTCGGCCTCCTGCGAGCGCCCGACCAGCACCGGCGCGGCTTCCACCACCACCCGCTGGCCCAGGCCTTCGCCGTGGATCACCACCACCCGCGCCGCGCGCGCCTGCGGGCGCGCCGGTCCGGGGCTGAGGATGGTGTGCTGGGCGGTATCGTGCGGGGGCTGGCTGCTGGCCATGCGAGGGTATCGGTGGTGTCGCCGCGAGTGTAGCCGGGAGCCGGATCAGTTGCCGGGTTCCACCGCCTCGCTGGGGGCGTTGCTGCGGTGCTGGCGCGCCAGCACCGCCTCGCGGTGGGCGATGTAGGCGGTGGCGGCGAAGATGATGGCGGCACCGAGCGCGGTCCAGCGGTCGACGCGCTCGTCGAACCACAGCCAGCCGGCGATGGTGACGATCACCAGCTGCACGAAGCTGATCGGGGTCAGCGCCGAGACCTCGCCCAGCTTCAGCGCGCGCGTCCACAGCAACTGGCCCACGGTGCCGAGCACCCCGGACAGCAGCAGCCACAGCCAGGCGATGCCCTGTGGCGGATGCCAGAACCACAGTGCGGCCGGCAGCGACATCGGGATCCAGAACAGGTAGGTCCACAGCACGATGGTGTCGGAACCGTCGTGGTGGGAAAGCTGCTTGATCTGGATCGCCACGATCGCGGTGATCACCGCCGCGCCCACCGCCACCAGGCTGCCGGTGCTGAACGCATGCGACCACGGGCGCACGATCACCAGCACGCCGATGAACCCGGCCACCACCGCCAGCCAGCGGCGCACGCGCACGCGTTCGCCCAGCAGCAGCACCGCGGCGATGGTGACGAAGATCGGCGAGGAATAGGCCAGCGACACCGCCTGCGCCAGCGGCAGGTTGGCGATCGCCCAGAACCCCATCCACATGCTGACCATGCCGATCAGGCAGCGGATGAAGTAGCGCCGCAGCTGGGTCGTGCGCAGCACCTGGCGCAGGTGCGCCGCGGCGCCACCGCCACGCAGCGCCGGCCACGCCAGCACCGGCAGCAGTCCGGCCAGCCCGAACAGGTTGCGGAAGAACGCGATCTCCGCCACCGGCTCGGTCTGCGATGCCAGCCGGATGCAGACCGCCATCAGGCCGAACCCGACCGTGCTGGCCAGCATCAGCAGCGCGGCCCGCAGCTGCAGGTTCACCAGCGTGCGCCGATGATGCGTGGTTCGGGTTCGATCGCGACCCCGAAGCGCTCCCGCACCGAGGCGGCGATCCGCCGGGCCAGGTCGAGCAGTTGCGCGCCGGTGGCATGGCCGTGGTTGACCAGCACCAGCGCGTGCGATTCGGCGACGCCGGCATCGCCGTCGCGGTGGCCCTTCCAGCCGCACTGGTCGATCAGCCAGGCCGCGGACAGCTTGCGGGTGTCGGCGTCGCCGGCGCGGAACACCGGCATGCCGGGATGGCCGGCCTGCAGCCCTGCCGCGACCGCCGCCGCCACCATCGGGTTCTTGAAGAAGCTGCCGGCATTGCCCAGCAGCGCGGGGTCCGGCAGCTTGCGCCGGCGGATGCGGATCACCGCCTCGGCCACCTGCGACGCGCGCGGCGTGCCGTCGATTCCCATCGCCTGCAATTCTTCGCCGATGCCGGCGTAGTCGAGTTTCAGGGCCGGCGTGCGCGACAGCGCGAACTCCACCGCGGTGACGATGTACCGCCCGGGATCGCGCTTGAACAGCGATTCGCGATAGGCGAAGGCGCAATCGGCGGCGGCGAAGCGCACGAACGCGCCGGCTGGGCGGTCGAACGCCTCCACCGCGTGGATGCGATCGCATACCTCCACGCCATAGGCGCCGATGTTCTGGATCGGCGCGGCGCCGACCGTGCCCGGGATCAGCGCCAGGTTCTCGAGGCCGCACAGGCCATGGCCCAGCGTCCACAGCACCAGGTCGTGCCAGCCGACGCCGGCATCGGCGCGCACGATCGCGCGGGCGCCATCATCGTCGCGGATTCCGATCCGCTGCGCGGTCAGCGCCAGCACCACGCCCGCCGGATCGCCGGCGAACAGCAGGTTGCTGCCGCCGCCCAGCACCAGCGCCGGGCAATCATCCGGCATCGCCTTGCCGAACAGGTCCGGCAGTGCGCTGGCATCCGCCACTTCGACCAGCAGCGGCGCGGTTGCCTGGACGCCGAAGGTATTGCGCGCATCCAGCCGCGCGTTCTCGACGATGCGGTACGCCGCGGTCGACATGCGGGTCGACGCGGCGCTCATTCGGGCGGCAGGGTCCCGCGGCTGGGCGCTTCCTTGCGCCGGCGCAACGCCTCCACGCATTCGCCGACCAGGGCCGGGCCGCGATAGACCAGGCCCGTGTAGACCTGCATCAGGGTCGCGCCCGCGGCCTGCTTGGTGGCGGCGTCGGCGCCGTGCAGGATGCCGCCGACGCCGACCAGCGGGATCGCCTCCGGCAGCCGCGTGCGCAGCATCCGCAGCACCACCGTCGACTTGCCCATCAGCGGCGCGCCGGACAGGCCGCCCACTTCATTGGCGAAGCGCGCGCCCTCCACGCCTTCGCGCGAAATCGTGGTGTTGCCGGCGATCACGCCGTCCACCTGCAGGTCGCCGAGCACGCGCCCGGCCGCGTCGATGTCGCTCTCGCTGAGGTCGGGCGCGATCTTGACCAGCATCGGCACCCGCTTGCCGTGCTGCGCGCCGAGCTTCTCCTGCGCCTCGCGCAGGTTGCCGACCAGCCGCCGCAGCGCCTGTTCCTCCTGCAGTTCGCGCAGGCCGGCGGTGTTCGGCGAGGAAATGTTGACGGTGATGTAGTCGGCCAGCGGGTATACCCGCTCCAGGCAGAACAGGTAGTCGGATTCCGCCGATTCGTTCGGGGTGTCCTTGTTCTTGCCGATGTTGATGCCGAGCAGTGCGCGCGAGCGTTGCGCGCGCTCGACGTTGCGCACCAGCGCGTCCACGCCCTCGTTGTTGAAGCCGAGGCGGTTGATCACCGCCTCGTGTTCCGGCAGCCGGAACATCCGCGGCTTCGGGTTGCCTGGCTGCGCGCGCGGGGTGGTGGTGCCGATCTCGACGAAGCCGAAGCCCAGTGCCATCAGCGCGTCGATGTGGGCGCCGTTCTTGTCCATCCCGGCGGCAAGGCCCAGCGGGTTCTGGAAGGTCAGCCCGAACGCCTTGGTCGGCAGCGGCTTCGGCACGGTCGCCAGCAGCGGGTTCAGCCCGCTGCGGTAGGCGGCCTCGAGCGCGGCCAGGCCAAGCCCGTGCGCGCGCTCGGCATCGAAGGCGAACAGGAAGGGGCGGGCGAGTCCGTACATCCGTTTGCGCGGCCGGCGTTACAGGTCGAACTTGATGCCCTGCGCCAGCGGCAGGGAATCGGAGTAGTTGATGGTGTTGGTCTGCCGGCGCATGTAGGCCTTCCAGGCATCGCTGCCGGATTCGCGGCCGCCGCCGGTCTCCTTCTCGCCACCGAACGCACCGCCGATCTCCGCACCGCTGGTGCCGATGTTGACGTTGGCGATGCCGCAGTCCGAGCCCCACGCGGACAGGAACTGCTCCGCGCGCTTGAGGTTGGTGGTGAAGATCGACGACGACAGCCCCTGCGGCACCGCGTTCTGCATCTCGATCGCTTCGTCCAGGTCCTTGTACTTCATCACGTACAGGATCGGCGCGAAGGTCTCGTGCTGGACGATCTCGGCGTCGTTGCTCAGGCCGGTGACGATGGCGGGCAGCACGAAGTTGCCCGGACGGTCGATCGCCTCGCCGCCGGTCTCCACCTTGCCGCCCGCGGCCTTGGCCTTGGCGATCGCGTCCAGGTACGCGTCCACGCCGTCCTTGCTGTTCAGCGGGCCCATCAGGTTGGTCGGATCGGTCGGGTCGCCGATCTTCTTCTCGACCTGCTTGTAGGCGGTGACCAGCTTGGCCAGCACGTCGTCGTACATGGACTCGTGCACGATCAGGCGGCGGGTGGTGGTGCAGCGCTGGCCGGCGGTGCCGACCGCGCCGAACACGATGGCCGGGATCGCAAGCTTCAGGTCGGCGGTTTCGTCGACGATGATCGCGTTGTTGCCGCCCAGCTCCAGCAGGCTGCGGCCCATCCGGCGCGCGCAGCGCTCGCCGACCATGCGCCCGACCCGGGTGCTGCCGGTGAAGCTGATCAGCGGCACGCGCTTGTCGTCCACGAAGTCCTGCGCGAGCTCGCTGCCAGCGTCGTTGAACAGGAAGAAGATGTCCGGGAAACCGCCGGCCTTCAGCGCCTCGTTGCAGATCTTCATGCTGGCGATGGCCGACAGCGGGGTCTTGGGCGAGGGCTTCCACACGGTGATGTCACCGCAGATCGCGGCGATGAACGAGTTCCACGCCCACACCGCGACCGGGAAGTTGAAGGCCGAGATCACGCCGACGATGCCGATCGGGTGCCACTGCTCGTACATGCGGTGGCCGGGGCGCTCGCTGTGCATGGTCAGGCCGTACAGCTGGCGCGACAGGCCCACCGCGAACTCGCCGATGTCGATCATTTCCTGCACTTCGCCGTCGCCTTCCGGCTTCGACTTGCCCATTTCCAGCGCCACCAGCGAACCCAGCGCATCCTTGTGGGTGCGCAGCGCATCGGCGCACAGGCGGATCGCCTCGCCGCGGCGCGGTGCCGGGGTGGTGCGCCAGACCTTGAACGCGGCCTGCGCACGCTCGACGATCAACTCGTAATCGGCCTTGCTGGAGGCCTGCACGCGGCCCAGCACTTCGCCGGTGGTCGGGTTGACCGGCTCGATCACGCCGGCGTCGGCGGTCCTGGACCATTCGCCGTTGCCAACGTAGGTGCCGGGGATTGCCGTGCCGGATTCGGCGGCCGACAGGCCGAGCGCGGTGAGGACGGGGTGGGCCATGGTTTCGGTTCCTGATGAAAGCGGGAGTCGTAGAGCGGGGCTTGCCCCGCTCTACAGGAGGCATGTTGGTGACCCCGGCGCGATTCGAACGCACGACCTGTCCCTTAGGAGGGGACCGCTCTATCCAGCTGAG
>Ga0209477_1001997_pt1 | contig 12088 bp, 13 predicted proteins | sample KloWWTupernatant_FD_187180 | JGI IMG/M metagenome (GOLD analysis project Ga0209477, IMG submission 187180) | Active sludge microbial communities from Klosterneuburg, Austria, studying microevolution and ecology of nitrifiers - Klosterneuburg... | ecosystem: Engineered > WWTP > Aerobic digester >...
CGCGGGCGGGCGGGGTTTGGTTTTTAGTGGCGGGTAGTCGGCATCGGGGTCTACCCGCCACGGGGGTTGAATGAATACACGGAATATCTTCGCGGCTTTGCCGCTCATCGCCGGGCTGGCCTTATCGAGTTGCGGGGTCGCCCCCGCCGCGGCCCCCAATCCCTTGCCCGGCACGAGCTGGGTGCTGACGAATCTGAACGGCGCGCCGGTCGGGATTGGCACACCGATCACCCTCAACCTGGAAGAGGCGAAGCTCAGCGGCACGGACGGCTGCAACAACTATGGCGGCTCGTACACGGTGAATGGCGCCAAGTTCACGGTCGACAAGAACCTGATCTCCACGATGATGGCCTGCGCCGATGCGGTCATGCAGCGCGCCGGGGCCTATATCACGGCCCTCACCCAGTCTGCCGCGTTCAAGATCGACGGCCCGCAACTGACCCTGTCGGACGCGAGCGGGAAGGCGCTCGCGATGTTCACCCGCCAAAGCAGCGAGCTGGGCGGATCGTCCTGGCTGGTGACTGGCTACAACAATGGCAAGCAGGCCGTCGTCAGTGTCGCGCTCGGATCGACGCTCACCGCCGATTTTGGCGCGGATGGCCGGCTCGGCGGCTCGGCCGGCTGCAACAGCTACACTGCCACATTCGAAGCGGCCGGCAAGAACCTCAAGATCGGCCCGGCCGCCTCCACCCGCAAGTTCTGCGCCGAACCGGCCGGGGTAATGGAGCAGGAGACCCAGTTCCTGAAGGCGCTCGAGGCGGCCGCAACTTACCGCATCGACGCAGACAAGCTCGAGATCCGGACCGCCGATGGCGCGCTGGCCGCCAGCCTCGCCCGGGCACCCCGGGCGGTCACCTCGCCGACTGGGGCGCCGCAGCCGGCCGCCTCGATCCGCGGATTGCTTGCCAACGTTGAATTGGCGGTCGAGGGGACGACGACAGGCAAGGCTCAGCTCAAGGACGGCCTGTTCGAGGAACCTGCCGCGCCCGGATCGGCGGCCAAGATCCGGGTCGAGCTCGGCAAAACGCAAGCCTTTGGGGACGCAAACGGCGATGGCGCGGAAGATGCGGCTATAACGCTGATCGTCAACACGGGCGGCAGCGGCACATTCACCTCGCTTGCGCTCGTGATCAATGACAAAGGTCTGCCCAGGGTCTCGCCGCTGGTTGCGCTGGGCGACCGCATCCTGGTCAAGTCACTCGCGATTCAGAACGGCACGGTGACGGTCACGCTCCTCACCCGCAAACCGGAAGAGCCAATGATCGCCGCGCCGACGGTCGAAGTCACGCAGGTGTTCACCTGGCAGGGCGGCGCGCTGGTTCCGTCGAAATAGCAAACCAGTTAACCGGTTTGCATTGACTTGATAGGAGAATACGGACCCATGCCAAATGCCACGCCTGACCTCGCCTATATCTGCGCGACCTGCGGCACCCAGTTCCCGCCCTCCATCGAGCCGCCGGCGGCCTGCCCGATCTGCTCAGACGAGCGGCAGTATGTCGCCGACACCGGACAGCGCTGGACGACGCTCGCCCAACTCCGGCGGACGCACCGGAACATGTTTCAGCGCCTGGAACCGGATCTGTATGGGATCGGCAGCGCGCCCCAATTTGCGATCGGCCAGCGCGCCCTGCTGATCCGAACCCCGCACGGCAACGTGCTGTGGGATTGCATCAGCCTGCTGGATGACGCGACCATCGACATCATCACCGCCCTGGGCGGCCTGCAGGCGATTGCGATTTCGCATCCGCATTTCTACACGACGATGCTCGAGTGGGCGCGGGTCTTCAACGTCCCGGTGCATCTGCATGCCGCCAATCGGGCATGGGTGATGCGGACGGATCCGGCGATTCGGTTCTGGGAGGGCGAGACCCACGATCTGCTCCCCGGCCTCCGTCTGACCCGGCTGGGCGGCCATTTTGCGGGGAGCACTGTCCTCACCTGGGACGCCGGCGCGGAAGGGCGCGGCGCGCTGCTGAGCGGGGATATGCCCCAAGTCGTCGCCGATCGGCGCTACGTGAGCTTCATGCGCAGCTACCCGAATCTCATCCCGCTCCCGCCGGCCGACGTGACCCGCATTGCGGGCGTCCTGGCCGGGCTGCGCTTCGATCGGATCTACGCCGGATTCTGGGATGCCCATGTGCGCGAGGACGCCCAGGTGGCGGTGCAGCGCTCGGCCGCGCGCTATGTGGCCTGGAGACAGGGTGATGCCGGCGCCTAACCTCTATCCGCAGATTACGCAGATTCTCGCTGATATGGACATGCGCCGCGCTAACAAGGAAGAAGAATCGGCGGAAATCTGCGTAATCTGCGGATAGATCCCGCAATTCATCGGCGCGGAGATTTGCTGGGCCCATCTAGAATGTTCGCGATGCGGATCCTGTTCAGCTTCATCGGCGGGAGCGGGCACTTTCTCCCGCTCGTGCCCGTGGCGCGGGCAGCCGCTGCCGCCGGGCATACGGTTGCCTTCGGATGCGGGCCATCGATGCGGGCGACGGTCGCGGCTGTTGGTTTTCAAGTGTTTCCTCTTGGCACGGGCGCCGCTGTCGCGCCGGCCCGGCTCCCGCTCCGCCCGCTCGATGCCGCCCGCGAGGATGAGGAGTTCCGGGAGCGCTTTGTCCGAGGCGCCGCCGCCAGGCGCGTGCCCCAGATGCTTGCGTTGTGCGAATCCTGGCGGCCAGACGCCGTGGTTTGCGACGAGGCCGACTTCGGCAGCATGCTCGCCGCCGAGCGGCTGGGCCTGCCGCATGCGACGATCCTGGTCATGGCGGCCGGCTCGTTTGTGCGGGCGGAGGTGATAGGCGAGGCGCTCAATGAGCTGCGGGCCGCCCACGATCTGCCGCCCGACCTTGGGCTGGAGATGCTGTATCGGCACCTTGCGTTATCGCCTTTTCCGCCGGGATTCCGCGATCCGGCCTTTCCCCTGCCCGCCAGCGCGCATGCCTTTCGGGCCACAGAGTCCCCCGCCGTCTCAGCCCGGTCGCCTGGCCCGCCGCTCCTCTATCTCACCCTGGGCACGGTCTTCAACCTCGAGTCGGGCGACCTGTTCAGCCGGGCGCTGGCCGGCCTGCGTGATTTGCCGGTGAAGGTTGTGGCGACGGTGGGCGAGGGCATCGACCCGGCCGAGTTTGGCCCGCAGCCGGCCAACGTCCGGATCGAACGCTACATTCCACAGGAGTCGATCCTGCCCGAGTGCAGCCTGGTCGTCTCGCACGGCGGGTCGGGCGGCGTGCTAGGCGCGCTCGCCCACGGTCTGCCCATGGTGTTGCTTCCGATGGGGGCCGATCAGCCTCTTAACGCGGCTCGCTGCGAGCAACTGGGCGTTGGGCGCATGCTCGATCCGATCACGGCCTCGCCCGCGTCAATTGGCGAGGCCGCGTCGATGCTGCTGGCCGATCCGCGCTATCGGCAGACCGCCGAGCACTTCCGGGATGATATTGCCGCCCTGCCCGATCCCGGCCACGCCGTTCGCCTGCTCGAGCGGCTGGCGATTGCGAAGGGCGCGATGTTCCCGACTTCGCCGTAGAACATCGCGCCCGGTTGCGAAAGTTGCTGTCCTGCGAGATCACAATTCCCGCGCGAAGCGCGGGAATTGTGATCTCGCAGGACAGCTTCTACTGATCGACTCATCCATCACCCGGCCAAGCAGGCCCAGGACCGCGGGATCGCCACCGGCATAGCGAGTGAGCAGAAGGCCCATCCGGTAGTAGCGCCCAGCGTTATTGCCGCTTTGATCCACGCCGGCGATTGACCGCGCCGCCTGGCGCGTCTCGGAAAGCGATCGATACTCGAGTACTGCGAGGCGCTCGCCGTTGACGAGGAGAACCGTGCCGGGTCGGGTCAGCATGAGCGGCGCCACCGTGTCGTTGGTGAGTTCGACCGTGCCCCCCCAGGTCCGTAGCGCCCGGATCAGATCGCTCACGGCCTGGCTGGGTTCGGGATAGCGCGCGGTATAGCGGACCGGATCGGGCGCGATCACGGTCGGGCTTCGCAGAGATCCCGTCGCCAAACGACCGGACGATGGGGCCGCATCGGCGACCGCGACCGGCGCGCTGCATGCGCCGAGGAAGAGGCTTGCGGCAAGAAAGGCCGCGAGGGCATAAAAAGTGCGTTTCATGGGTGATCTCCTTGCATCCGAGCCGGATGCGCCAACACTGTCTGGCCATCAGCATGCGCCGGATGCGCGCCGCGCGCATCGGCCCTCCGACGGGGCGGTCATCCGACTTTGGGCGGAGGCAAAATGGCCGGTCTCTGTTAAGCTCGGCACAGAACGCGACATGAGGAGAGCAGAATGACGATTCGAGTCCTGGTGGTCGACGATCACAGCGTGGTGCGCCAGGGGCTGCGCATGTTCCTCGGGCTGGATGCCGAGCTCGACGTCGTGGGCGAAGCGTCGAACGGGCAGGAAGCCCTCGAGCGCGCCCGCCAGTTGCGGCCGGATGTCGTGCTGATGGACCTGATCATGCCGGTGATGGATGGCATCACCGCCATCGCGGCGCTGCGCCGGGAAATGCCCGACACCGAGGTCATCGCCCTGACCAGCGTCCTGGAGGACGAGAAGGTCATCGGGGCGGTTCGGGCCGGGGCCATGGGCTATCTGCTCAAGGACACCCACGCCGAGGATCTGTGCCGGGCCATCAAGGCCGCCGCCGCCGGGCAGGTCCAGCTCTCACCGCAAGCCGCCGCCCGGCTGTTGCGCGAAGTCAAAGCGCCCGATAACCCCGAAACGCTCACCGATCGGGAGGCGGACGTGCTGCGCCTGCTGGCAAAGGGCCGCTCCAACAAGGAGATCGCCCAGGCCCTCATCATCGGCGAGAAGACCGTCAAGACCCACGTGAGCAACATCCTCGCCAAACTGAATGTGCCCAGCCGGACCCAGGCCGCCCTCTTCGCGGTGCGGATCGGCATGGTAGACGCCGGAGCGTGAAGGAGCCCGATGCTGGATGAAGACCACGTTGCCGCCGAGATGATGACCGCCCTGCCCGCGGACGCGCGAGAGCGGGAGTTGGTGCAGGAAAACGCCCGCCTGCTCGCCGCCGAGCAGCGTCTGGCCGAGCAATTCCAGGTCCTCAGCGAGTTCAGCACCTGCATCATCTCGATTCTGGATGTGGAGGAATTGCTCGCCCAGACCGTCCGGCTCATTCGGCAGACCTTTGGCTACTATCACATCCACATCGGGTTGATCGAAGACGGCCTGGTGACCTTCTCGCCGCGCGCGGGGCTGTTGCGCGACGAAGGTTCATGCGCGGGGTGCGCGTCGCATCCCCTGCGGGTCGGGGTGGACGGCATTTGCGGCCGCGTCGCCGGCAGCGGTCAACCCATCCTCGTGCAGGATGTGACCCGCGACGAGCGCCTCGTGTTGTTGTCTCCGGGCCAGACCGGCTCCGAGCTGGCCTTGCCATTGCAGATCAAGGGCCGGGTGATTGGCGTGCTGGATGTGGAGAGCGAGCGGCCAAACGCTTTTTGCGCGACCGATGTGGCGATGCTGCAATCCTTCGCCAACCAGACGGCGGTAGCGCTCGAGAATGCCCGGCTATACAAACAGGCCCAGCAGCTTGCGGCGCTCGAGGAGCGCCAGCGGCTGGCCCGCGAGCTGCACGACTCGGTGTCACAGGCCCTGTATGGGATCGCCCTGGGCGCGAGGACCGCCCGGGCCCAACTCGATCGCGACATCACCCAGGTGGCCGAGCCGCTGGACTATGTCCTCTCGCTTGCCGAGGCCGGCTTGACCGATATGCGGGCCCTGATTTTCGAGCTCCGCCCCGAGTCGCTCCAGTCCGAGGGGCTGGTCGCCGCCCTGACCAAACTAACCGATTCGCTGCGCGCCCGGCATCACCTGGCGGTGCGGACCGAGTTCGAGGGCGAGCCGGATATCCCGCTGCAGGCCAAGGAGGCGCTGTATCGTGTCGCGCAGGAGGCCTTGCGGAACATCACCAAGCACGCCCAGTCATGCCTGGTAACGGTCCAACTCAATGTGGCGCCGCGCGTGCGCCTCGAGATTGCCGACAACGGGGCGGGTTTCGATCCCAATCGTGACTACCCTGGACACCTCGGCCTGCGTTCGATGCGCGAGCGGGTCGAGAAACTCGGCGGCCAGCTCGTCATCGACAGCGCGCCCGGGAATGGCACGCGGATTGCCCTGAGCCTGTAAGTGAGCGGCGAGATCGCATTCCCCGCGCTTCGCGCGGGGAATGCGATCTCGCCACCAATCGTTATGCAGCGACGCTCTGGCTCACATGAGCCCTTCTTTCTTCAGGTTGGCCCTGAGCCGGATCGCGTCGGCTTCGAGCAATTCCTTCTGGGATTTCTGGTTGGCATCGGCTAGCATCCGGACCACCACGTCGATTTCCTGCTTCCAAGTGGCGATCTGGGACCGGACCGTTTCGCTCATCTCGCCCTTTGCGACCTTGAGCTTGATGAACTTGTCAAAGGCGGCCTGAAGATTCGTCGCCGCGGTGAAGAATTTACGCAGGCTCGTCATCCCCCAGGCTTTGTCCCAGAGATCCTTGGCGGCCCAGAACTTGTCGATAGTCGGGCCCACGTCGGCCTTCGAGAACCAGCTTGACTTTGAGAGGTTGTTCTGGGTCTTGAACGTTTTCCACGAGTCGCGTTTCAGTGTGAATGCCATCTTGTGTTCCCCCTTCAATAACGGTTTGGGTCGTTGCCATCGGCTCGAACGCGGTGAGTATATTCGCACGCGCTGCGCCCGTCAATCGGCCAATCTGCCCCAAACGCCACGCAGCGATTGACAGCCTCGCAATGCGTGCCACAATCCAGCGCCAGATGCCTTTGTCGCGGTCCGCCCACGACCCGAGAGGCGAAAAATCTTGTCGTTGTGGCGGCACTGCGCGCCCAGCAGGAGGACACACAATGCCGAAGCCCGCTCGCTACGGACTGATTCTCATTGGTATTGCGCAGCTCGTTATCGCATTGGGCTACCTTTTTCAGTTGCCATTTGCGGTTGACCTGTGGCCCTTTCAGGGCACAACCCCGCTGACATTCATCTTCATCGCATCCATCTTTGCGGCAGCAGCCGTCTCCACCCTGTGGGCCACCCTCACCGGAAGATACGGCGTGCTGGCCGGGATCGGCCTTGACTATGCGCTGATTCTGACGCCCATCGCGATCCTTTCGTTCCAACTTGGCGCGAACGGCGGCAACCCTCAAATGACCGCATATGGCATCGCCTGCGTGTTCGGAGTGCTGTTTGGCGTGGGCCTGATGGCCTGGACCATCCGCATTCCGATTGACAAGACACCCCAAATGCCCAGACTGGTGCGCTGGTCGTTTGTTGTTTTCATCATTGCCCTGTTGATGGTCAGCGGGCAGATGATCGTGAAGGTGCCGAATGTGATCCCCTGGACGATCACCCCGGATCTGTCGGTTGTCATTGGGTGGATGTTTTTCGGAGCGGCGGCGTATTTTGGGTATGCGCTGTTTCGGCCATCATGGAACAATTCGGCAGGCCAACTGGCGGGGTTTCTGGCCTATGACGCGATCCTGATCGTGCCCTTCCTCAACCGGCTTCCCACGGTTTCCCCCGAGCATCGGGCAGGTCTGATCATCTATACGGTAGTCGTCATCTACAGCGGATTGCTGGCGATCTACTACTTGTTTATCAATCGAGGCACCCGCGGGTGGCTCAAACTGCCCGCCAAGCGTTCCTGACCGACCCGCGCCGCGCGCGAACGCCGTATTTCCAGAAGCGGCATCCCCCGACTTCGCCGGGGGATGCCGCTTCTGGCCTGATTTCTGTCATTTGACGGCTGTGGCACGCGGGCCTATCATCAAATTGTTTGGCATTTGGGAATCCAATCCTGATGAGTGTCGGCGACGCATCGCGCTGGATGGAGTTGAACGATGGACAGCAACGCCGTCATCGCAGTCCGGGACTTCCGGAAAACCTACGGTCGACAAGTCGCCGTGGATGGCATCAGCTTTGAGGTGGCGCGGGGCGAGATCTTCGGGCTGCTCGGCCCGAATGGCGCCGGCAAGACCAGCACCCTGGAATGCCTGGAGGGCCTGCGCGCGCCCAGCGGCGGCTCGCTGCGGGTGGCGGGTATCGATCCCGCCGGCAATGCGCGCGGCTTGCGCAACCTGATCGGCGTGCAGCTCCAGTCGGCCGGGCTGCCCGAGAGCATCACGCCGGACGAGGCCATGAAGATCTTCTGCGCCTATCACGGCGCGAAACCGCGCTTCGACCTGCTGGAACGCCTGGGCCTGGCCGAGAAACGTCACGCCCAGTTCTTCGAGCTCTCCACCGGGCAGCAGCGCCGCCTGGCGCTGGCCCTGGCGATCGCCCACAACCCTCCCGTGCTGTTTCTGGACGAGCCCACCGCCGGGCTGGATGTGGCGACCCGGGTCGAATTGCACGCCATGATGCGCGAACTCAGAACGAGCGGCGCCACGATCGTGCTGGCGACCCATGACATGGCTGAGGCCGAGCAACTTTCGGACCGGGTTGCCATCCTGCTGAATGGCCGCATCGCGGCAGTGGGCTCGCCCCTGGAGATCACCGCCACCGGCGCCGGACTGACCAAGATCTCGGTCCGCACCCAGGCCGACAGCCTGCAATCGGCCGATGGTGACCTTCCGGCGGTGACGCGATCGTTGTCGAAGGACGACTACCGCATCTACTTCAGCGCCGACATCGGGCCAACCCTGTCAGCCATCATCGCCCGCGTCGCGGACAGCGGCGACGCGCTCATCGATCTGCGGGTGGAACGGCCCTCGCTCGAGGATCGCTTCCTCGAGATCACCGGCGCGGGAGGCGCGCAATGAACGCCTTTGTCCAGCACTTCAGCTTCGAGTTTCGGACCGGCATCCGCAACAAACAGTTGTTGCTGATGAACTATCTCTTCCCGCTCGGGCTCTATTTGATGATGGGTTTCATCATGGCCGAGATCAACCCACCCTTCCGCGAAGACATCATCCCGGCGATGGTCATCTTCGGCATTCTGTCGGCCACCCTGCTCGGCATTCCAGATCCGCTGGTCAACGCCCGCGAGAACGGCATCTTCCGCAGCTACAAAATCAACGGCATCCCCGCCCTGTCGATCCTGGTCATGCCGGCCCTGACCACCCTGCTGCATCTGGTGATCGTGGCCGCCATCATCACCCTCAGCGCGCCGTTCCTGTTTCGCGCGCCGACGCCCCAGAATTGGCTCAACTTCGGCCTGGTGTTTGGGGTGATGGCTTTTGCCTGCGCCGGGTTGAGCGTCCTGATCGGGGTGGTCTCGCCCAGCTCGCGCATGACGGTGCTGTGGTCGCAACTTCTGTTTGTGCCGTCGATGTTGCTGGGCGGGTTGATGGTTCCGTACAGCCTGTTGCCGGTCGCGGCCGGGAAGATCGCCCAACTGTTGCCAGCCACCCAGGCCATGAACGCCCTGAATGGGCTGGCGATGGGAAAGGCCGCGGCGTTCTCGCCCTGGGGGTCGGTGATCGCTTTGCTGGCCAGCGGGATCCTGGCGTTTGGGCTGGCGGTCTATCTCTTTCGCTGGGACAGCCGGAATGCGGCCCGGCGCGGGCATCCCGCCCTCGCCGCCCTTGCCTTTCTTCCGTACGTTATCGGGATGTTCTTGTGATGAGGTGATCTCATGTCCGTTGGCGCGCTGCATCCTGTTCCCGAGCATCGCGAATCTGGGCCGATTGCCACGGTCCCAGGCAGCCTGGCATATCGGGCTGTCTTGTTTATCCTGTTCCTGGCCTGCGCCCTCACGATCTTCCTGTTTGGCTCGAACTATTACAAGGCCTTTCCCACCAACGGGAATGCCGTCTACGCGGCCGTCCTTTCGGCCGTCTTCCTGGGGGCGGCGCTCGCGCTCAAGCGCAGCCAGACCCTTGCCAAATACTGGCCGGTCGCGTATGCCTTCTTCACGGCCGCGATTGTCAATCTGGTCTCGGCCTTGTTTGGAGGCTACAACAGCGCGGTCGCGCGCGCGCTGGGCTTGCCGGCCAGCGGCAACGAATTCGTGGCCGTGGCGAAGGTGTATGAAGCCGCGCTGGTCGTCGTGCCCATCCTCGTCCTGATCCGGCTTTCAGGCGCCGATCTGGGTTCGGTCCTCATCCGGCGGGGAGACCTCAAGTGGGGATTGGGGCTGGGCGCCCTGGTGCTGTTCAACTTCGCGACCTCGGCCCTGATCTTTCACGGGACCGGCTACGCGCCGGCAGCCCTGGGCTCGGCGGTCGTATGGGGGAGTGTGTTCGCCCTCAGCAACGGCCTGCTCGAGGAGCTGTGGTTCAGGAGCCTGTTCCTGAACCGTTTGGCGCCGCTGATCGGGACGACGGGGTCGATTGCGCTGACGTCGGTCTGGTTCGCCATCATCCACCTGCTGGGGGTGGCGTATCTGCCGGCGGTCACGATCCCGATCTTTCTGGTCAACACGCTGACCCTGGGGATCGGATGCGGCCTGCTGATGCGCAAGACCGGCAGCCTGTGGGGGGCGGTCCTGATGCATGCCGCGGCGGACCTGTATCTTTTTGTGGCGATGCTGGCGGTGAAGTAGCGCGGATGTCAGGCCGGCCGGGGCCCAACGGGCCCCGGCCGGCCTGACATCCGCGCAATAATCACGGTCTATGGACCTCCTCGATCGCCTGCTCGCCCACGACGCCTGGACGACCCGCCAACTGTTGATGGCCTGCCAAGACTTGCCGGACGAGGCGCTGGATCGCGAATTTGACATCGACCATGGGTCGTTGCGCCAGACCTTCGCCCACATGATCGCCAACCAGGAGGTGTGGACCGATCTCATGCGCGGGCGGGCGGTTGAGCCGCGCAGCGGGACGTCGATGGCCGAGCTACTGGGCCGGCACAGCCTGATCAGCCGCGATTTCGCCGAGCTCGCCCGTGCCATCGCGCGCGAGGGGCGCTGGGACGCATGTTTTGTGGATACGTTGGACAAGCCGCCCCGGCCCAAGACGTATGGCGGCGGAATCGGGCACGTCCTCACCCACGACATGCATCACCGCGCGCATGTCATGTGGCTGATGGAACGAGTCGGCTTGCGCGAGCACCTCGAGGGCGACCTGCTGAGTTGGGAGTCGCAGGCGTTTGGGTGGGGGTGATGACCCTCGCCGCCTATTTTGCCGGCGACGGCGCATCACGCAAGCTCTTTGATGCGCTGTCCGCGATCGTGGAACAGATCGGACCCGCCCAGATCCAGGTCACCAGGAGCCAGGTGGCGTTTCGGCGCAGGAAGGCGTTTGCCTGGGCATGGCGCCCCGCCCAGTATCTCGGCGGCGAACGGGCGCCGCTGGTGCTCACCCTCGGATTCCGCCATCGGGATACGTCGCCACGCTGGAAACAGGTCGTCGAGCCGCGGCCAGGCTATTTCACCCACCATCTCGAGCTTCACGCGGTTGCGGATCTCGATGATGAAGTCCGGGCCTGGCTGAGCGAAGCGTGGGCGGCGGCGGGGTAGACAATCCCTCCATGCCCTCCCCCAGCAACTCTACGCGGAGCTGTATGACGTCGCCGTGCCCGGCTGGCCGGACGAGATCGACTTCTATCGCGACCGGGTCGTCGCCTTCGGCGGCGCGCGCCTGGACGTGCTCGAGGTCGCCTGCGTCACCGGTCAGGGGGCTTGGTCTCGGGGTCCGTGACGGTGAGCGGTTGCATGATCAAGGCTTGTTGGACGTGAGCAGGGCGCGGCCTTTAGCGGTAAGGCGATACTTTTGCAGGCGGCTATTGGGTTTGTCGGGGAGGGTCATCTCAATAAGGCCTTTGGCAGATGCTGCCCGCTGATAGCTTTGTCTGAAGTGCTTCTCGTCATGGAGTCCGAGCGCGGCCATGACTTCGGCGCGGCTCATGTCCCGCTGGAGGATTTCCAGCATTCGCTTGACTTCGGGGGTGACTTCGGGGGTGACTTCGGGGGTGACTGGATCGGCAACGTAAATCGGGGCGCTGAGTCGTACGATGAAGCGGACACGCATTCCGACTTCCACGATTTGGGGCGCGGGCAGATTTTGCTCTGCCGCCTGGGCGAAGATCCGGCGGACGCCGCTGCCCCATTGCTCGATGAGGCCCAGCTCGCGGAAGACGCGGGCGATGACAGGGTTGCGGATGCGGGAGACACCTTCCTTCATATCCTCG
>Ga0209477_1001998_pt1 | contig 12075 bp, 10 predicted proteins | sample KloWWTupernatant_FD_187180 | JGI IMG/M metagenome (GOLD analysis project Ga0209477, IMG submission 187180) | Active sludge microbial communities from Klosterneuburg, Austria, studying microevolution and ecology of nitrifiers - Klosterneuburg... | ecosystem: Engineered > WWTP > Aerobic digester >...
CCTTCTGCTCGACCTTGCCGACATTCTGCTGGGTCGTGATCAGGCAGCCCGCCTTGTTCTTGAGCTGGTTCGTGCCTCCCTGGTCGAAGACGACGATCTCCCAGTCGTCGGTCTTGGCCACGCCCCAGATGGGCGGGCGTTGCAGCTCGACGAAGAGTGACAGGGGGATCTTCGCGGCCTCCGAACTCGCCGTGCCCGATGTCGATGGTGAGGCACTACCGGATGAGGACGAGGAGGCGGCCCCTGAAGCCGTCGGCTGGTCGGACGCACTCGGGGCCAGGGATTGCGATCCGGTCGGTGCCGGAGTCTCCTGGGAACAGGATCCGAGGAGGGCGGTCGCCGCCATCAGGACCGCCACGCCGCACGATCGGCCGGCTCGAGACCTGCGGGAGGCCAGAACGTCACCCATGGAGACACAGTAGAACCACACACGTTGCGGACGCCCAACACGAAGGGAGCGACCGAAGTCCGGACAGAGCAAGGCCCCGACCGCGTTTCCGCTGATCGGGGCCTGTCCTACTGTCTCAACACAGTGCGCGCCTGAAGGGATTCGAACCCCTAACCTTCTGATCCGTAGTCAGATGCTCTATCCGTTGAGCTACAGGCGCCAGCTGCGACGAAGCGCAACGATCGTGAATCGTACCCGCCCCTCACCCTCCCCGAGAAATCCGGGACCCACCACGCCAGCCGGCTCCACGGCATACACGGCGTGAGGGGGCCCACCGGATCGTGGTGTGAGGCAATGCACAGTGCGGAAAGGTTTACACCGTGCGGCCGGGTCTCCCAACGTCACTACCGTTGGGAGACAACGGCTTCCGGCCACGCGAGTTGAGTCACGAGACCGGAAGCCGCACCACATCCGGATCCACCCCGACCTCGCCGCACACACGCGTCAGGGGTACGGTGGAAACGTCAAGCAGCTCGGTCCGCGGTGGGCCCGAAGGCGCCCCCCGATGAGGGCGAGCGGGGCCCCACACAACCCGGGGAGGAAGACCCCGGGGCGGAAGGACGAAGAGCCGAAATGACCACGACCGAGCAGACTCAGGGCACGACCCACGCAGGCCTGCAGGCCTGGGTGGACGAGATCGCCGCCCTCACCACCCCCGACCGCGTGGTCTGGTGTGACGGCTCCGACGCCGAATGGGACCGCCTCACGACCGAACTGGTCGAGGCCGGCACCTTCGTGAAGTTGGACGAAGCCAAGAAGCCCAACTCCTTCTGGGCCGCCTCCGACCCCAGCGACGTCGCCCGCGTCGAGGACCGCACCTTCATCGCCTCCGAGAAGGAGGAGGACGCCGGCTTCACCAACCACTGGCGCGCCCCCGCCGAGCTCAAGGCCGAGATGACCGAGCTCTACCGCGGCTGCATGACCGGCCGCACCATGTATGTCATCCCGTTCGTCATGGGGCACATCACCGCCGACCAGCCGATGTACGGCGTCGAGATCACCGACTCCGCCTACGTCGTGGTGTCCATGAAGATCATGGCCCGCATCGGCACCGAGGTCCTCAAGGCCATCGAGGACCAGGACGCCCGCTTCGTCAAGGGTCTGCACTCCGTCGGCGCCCCGCTCGCCGAGGGTCAGGCCGACGTCAAGTGGCCGTGCAATGACACCAAGTACATCGCGCACTTCCCCGAGACCCGCGAGATCTGGTCCTACGGCTCGGGCTACGGCGGCAACGCGCTGCTCGGCAAGAAGTGCTACGCCCTGCGCATCGCCTCCGCCATGGCCCGCGACGAGGGCTGGATGGCCGAGCACATGCTCATCCTCAAGCTCACCTCCCCCGAGGGCCGCAAGCACTACATCGCCGGCGCCTTCCCGTCGGCCTGCGGCAAGACCAACCTCGCCATGATCGACCCGACCCTCGAGGGTTGGGAGGCCGAGATGGTCGGCGACGACATCGCTTGGCTCCGCTTCGGTCCCGATGGCCGTCTGTATGCCGTGAACCCCGAGTTCGGCCTCTTCGGCGTCGCCCCCGGCACCGGCGAGTCGACCAACCCCAACGCCATGCGCACCGTCGAGCAGGGCAACTCGATTTTCACCAACGTCGCCCTCACCGACGACGGCGACGTGTGGTGGGAGGGCATGACCGACGAGAAGCCCGCGCACCTGACCGACTGGAAGGGCAACGACTGGACGCCGGACAGCGGCGTCGTCAGCAGCCACCCGAACAGCCGCTTCTGCACCCCGGCCAAGCAGTGCCCGATCACCGCGGCCGAGTACGACGAGCCCAACGGTGTCCCGATCGACGCGATCCTCTTCGGTGGCCGTCGCAAGACGACCGTCCCGCTCGTCTACGAAACCCGCGACTGGAACCACGGCGTCTTCGTCGGCGCGACCCTCTCCTCGGAGACGACGGCCGCGGCCGTCGGTGCGGTCGGTGTCGTCCGCCGCGACCCGATGGCGATGCTCCCCTTCATCGGCTACAACGCCGCTGACTACGTCGGCCACTGGCTCGAGATCGGCAAGCAGGCCGACGCGAGCAAGCTGCCGAAGATCTACCAGGTCAACTGGTTCCGTCGCGACGTCAACGAGGACGGCTCCGCGGGCAAGTTCCTGTGGCCCGGCTTCGGCGACAACGCCCGCGTCCTCAAGTGGGTCGTCGAGCGCCTCGACGGCACCGGCGAGGGCGTCGACACCCCGGTCGGCATCGTTCCCGCCCCGGGCGCGCTCGACGTGACCGGTCTTGACCTGGACGACGAGGACATCGCCAAGGCGCTCGCCGTCAACCCCGACGAGTGGGCCACCGAGCTCGGTCTCATCGAGGAGTGGCTCGCCAAGTTCGGCGACAAGCTCCCGACCCAGATGAGCGACGAACTCGCCACCCTGAAGTCCAACCTCGAGGGCTGAGCCCGAACGCACGACCCGAGCGGGCGGCATACCAATTCGTTGGTATGCCGCCCGCTCGCGTTGTCGTGGGGGCTCACCGATTTCACCGCGCGCCAACAGGGGCGCAGGTCTACCGTCGTGGGTATGCGAGCGACCCGACGTCGCGGAGGGCTGACCGTGCGTGCCATCGCCGGCACGCACACGGTGTTGCTCGCCATGGACCTGCACGATCCGACCGGCTGTCTCGGCTTCGCGATCAAGCGGACTGAGATCCTGCCCCAGGGACAGGGCGAGTCGGTCTGGCTCAAGGGCATGAAGACCTTCAGCAGCGTGGAGAACACTCCCCCGCCGGGTTCGCAGTGGCCGACGAACGCGCACCCCATCCAGGGCTTCCAATGGGGCGACTACGGTGCCGTGCCCGGCCGCACCTACGTGTATGCCGTGTCGCCCGTCACCGGGACACCTGCGGTTCCGACGTTGGCCGGGACCGTCGAGGTGAAGGTGACCACCGAGGTCGAGGACGACGGGGTCCATGGCGTCTGGTTCAACCGGGGCGTCGCCGGGTCGCAAGCCTTTGCCCGACGCTTCGCCGGCTGGGTGCCGACGAAGGTGCCCGACGAGGATCACCCCGCGATGCGCTGGCTCTCGCGAGGCTTGCGTGAAGCGTTCGAGGCCTTCTGTGCCCAGGCCACCGGCCCGGAGTGGGGTCTCCTTGGCGCCTTCTATGAATTCACCTGGAGCACTGGGCTGCTCGCACTCAAGGCTGCCGCGGATCGCGGTGCTGATGTCCGACTGGTCATCCATGGACGCGACTCGGACGCCGCTGGGAAGGACGAGGACACCACGGCCGCTTCAGCACGGGCCCAGGTGAGCGCTCTGGGCCTCGACCCGCTCGTCACGTGGCGGGTAGCGCCGAACAAGGGAGCGTTGCAGCACAACAAGTTCCTCGTGCTGACGAAGAAGGGCCGGCCCGTCGCGGTGTGGACTGGCTCGACCAACCTCACCCTCGGCGCGGTTTATGGGCACAGCAACGTGGCGCACGTCGTCCGGGACCGTGCCGCCGCCGTGGCCTTCACCGCCTATTGGGAACGACTGGCGAGCCCAGCGACGACGGCCGCACTGCGCGTGAGCGACGAGAGCGCCAACCCCGTGTCGACGACCGTTCCGCCTGGCGCCGGGATCAGCGTGATCACGTCACCGCGGGCCAGCCGCGCCGTCCTCGACTGGTATGCGGACGTCTTCGATTCAGGTGTGTCCTCAACGCACATCACCGGGGCCTTCGGGCTGAACACGGTCTTCCGGGATCGCCTCGCGGTCAACCGCGCTCCAGTAACGAGGACAGTCCTCCTCGACAAGACACCGGCGCGCGCCCAGGATCGAATCCCGTTGGCCGACAGCCATGTCCGGCTCTCGACGGGTGCGCACCTACGCGAGGGTGCACTGTCCCAGTGGGCGGCCGAACGCCTCACCGGCTTCAACGGGCACGTCCGCTACGTTCACACCAAGATCATCCTGGTCGACCCACTGGGCGACGATCCGGTCGTCGTCACGGGGTCGGCCAACTACTCCGACGCCTCGACCACCTCGAACGAGGAGAGCACCCTCGTCATCCGTCGCGGCACCACCCGGGCCACCTCGCGGCGAGCGGTCGAGCGGGTGGCGGACATCTACCTCACGGAGTACCACCGGATCTTCATGCACTTCCCCTTCCGCGCCTGGGCCCAGTCACGCGAGGTCAACACCGGCGCACCACAACCGGTTTCGCACCTCGAGGAGACCGATCACTGGAGCCAGCGCTACTTCGTGCCGGGCTCCTGGCGGGAGTCCCAGCGTCGTCTCTTTGCGGGGACCTGACCGTCACCGGAATCGGCGACCCTCGTCACGGCGGTTGGCCCAGACGGCGAGAGCGGTGAGTGCGATGGTCCAGCCGACCAGCACCGGGATGGTCGAGGCCGGCATGTCGGCACCCGTCAGCGCCCAGATCACGGTGTCCCGTGCAGCTCGGGCCGGGGTGGCGAGCGAGACCACGTCGAGCCAGCCGGGGAACATCTCCGGCGGGAGCATCAGACCACCGATGAAGGCGAGCGGGAAGTTGAGGACCTGGGCGACGGCGACCGCAGCCTTGCTGCTGAGCAGGTAGCCGATCGACAAGCCCATGGCGAGGAAGGGGGTGGCCGCCACAAGGATGATGACGAGGGCGAAGGGGATCCGCGCCAACGACAACTGGCCTGAGGTGAAGGCCGACGGCGCCTCGGTGAGCAGACCGACGGTGATGGCGAGCGGAAGCAGACTCAGGAAGGACGCGAGTGCCGCACTGAGGAAGCGGGCCACGGTCATCGGCAGCGGGCCGATGGGCAGGGTGCGCAGGTAGGTGGTCCACGGGTTGGCGCGCTCCTCGGCCACGCCGATGCCATAGCCGAAGAGGTAGGCGGACATGACGCCGAAGACCCCGAGCTGGGCGACGACCCCCAGCGAGTAGATGGCGTTGCTCGTGACCTCGCTCTGCGGCAGGACGAAGAAGAGGAAAGCGAGCGTCGGGAAGATCGTCGTCGAGATGATCGCGATCGGTGTGCGGATCAGGTCGATGACCTGGACCTTGGTGTGCGCGATGAGCGGTCGGATGGAAGCGGTGGTGGCGGTCATGACGGTCTCCTTCAGGCAGCGTTCGAGGTCGTGGGCGCAGCGGTCGCAGGCTGCGTGGTGAGCGCGAGGAAGGCCTCCTCGAGCGAAGCGCCGTGCACCTGGAGGTCACGGAAGTCCAGCCCCGAGGTGACGAGGGCACGGACGGTCACGTCGGCGTCTCGCGTCGTGAGGACGCGCTGCTCGCCACTGTTGTCGGGGGCCACCGAGACGACCTCGGGCAGATCCAGGAGGAGTTGGTCCGTGACCGCTGACCGCACGAGCACCCGGCGCAGTTGGACCTTCTCCGTGATTTCGCGGACCGTGCCGTCAGCGATGACTCGACCGTGGTCGACCACCAGGACGCGGGAGGCGAGTGCCTCGATCTCGGCGAGGTAGTGGCTGGTGATCACCAAGGTGCCACCCTCCTCCCGGTAGCGGCGGAGCCGGGCCCACAGGCGCTCACGGGCCTCGACATCCAGGCCCGTGGTGGGCTCGTCGAGGACGACCAGTTCAGGGGATCCCACGAGCGCGAGGGCCACCAAGAGGCGCCGCTGCTGGCCACCGGAGAGCGATCCGCACTGCTTGCCGGTCAACTCGGACAGGTCGAAGGACTCGATGAGTTCGTCGATGTGTCCCTGGGTGGCGGCGAAGTGGGTGCCGACGAAGTCGAAGACCTCGCACACCTTCAGCGTGACCGGGACCGAAGTGGCCTGCGGGGTCACGCCCAGCCGGCGTCGGGCGGTCGGCTCGGTGGGGGGCGCCCCGAAGATGGCGACCGTCCCCGAGTCGGGCCGGCGGATGCCGGTGAGCAGGGAGATGAGCGTGGACTTGCCGGCCCCGTTCGGGCCGAGTAGACCAAGGCTCTCCCCGGCATACACCTCCATGGAAAGGCCATCGAGCGCGACGGTGTCACCAAAGCGTTTGGTGACCGAATGCGCCTCTGCCACAACGGTTACGACCGGCTGGTGGGCCTGATTTTGGGTGTGCGACATCGCGGATTCCCCCTTGAGAATCAGTGGTGGGTGTGGGATCTGGTGGGTGTGTCAGCCGCCGAGAAGGACAGCCAATGCCTTGCGATAGGTGCCGAACGCCGCGCGCCCGGTGTCGGTGAGGGCCAGATAGGTTGCCGGAGAACGACCCTCGATGGTCTTGGTGACTGTGATGTAGCCGGCGTCCTCGAGCTTGCGGTTGTGGGTGGAGAGGTTGCCCGCGGTCATGCCGAGCAACTCCTGGAGCCGGGGGAAGGAGATCTGGTCCCCGGGCTGCAGTGCGGCCAGCGTGGTCATCACGCGCAGGCGGGCCTCGGCGTGGATCACCGGATCGAGCGGAGAAGGGAGGTCTGGGTCGCTCATCAGCGCGACACCCCCTGACGCTCGAGGGAGCCGGGAAGGATCCGGCGCAGGGGTTTGGGGAAGAGGGCCGCCAAGAGGAGCAGGCCGCCGGCACCCAGGCACATGATCCACCAGTACGCCGGCAGGCCGACGACGAGCGCGACGAGGGTGATCAGGGCGATGGCGGCCCCGATGACGAACTGCGAGACATCGAGCCAGATGACGCCACCAGCCATGAGGAGGGCGGCGACGAGGGCCATGGAGGCGCCGTTGATGATGATGCCCGTGATCTCGGGGTCAATGTCGGCCTTGCCGAGCTGGATGGAGAGTCCGGCGATGCACATGAACGAGAACCACCAGCTGAAGCCGTAGAGCATGCCGCGTCGGCTGCTCTCACCACGCATGCCGCGGGTGGCGCGGACTCCGAGGATGACGGCAGCCACGATGCCCAGCCCGATGCAGACGCTGAAGATGCCCAGGGCGACACCGATCGGGATGTCCACGATCGGGTCGGCCCCCCGCGAGAGCGCCAGCGGCAGGTAGCCGAGCAGGTAGGCCACACCCCAGGCGAGGTACATCTTGCGGTCCGGGTTGCCGAACTGCGCCCCGACCTTGGCGTCCTGCTCCTCGAGCACGCGCAGGGCCTCGGCCGGGTCGAAGGCGGGGTCAGCGTCGGGCTGAGTGTTTGCGTTCATGAGTACTTTGTATCGCAAACCACTTTGCGAGTCAACCCTCGAAAGGAAGCGGACGACATACCAACGATTTGGTATGCCGTCCGCTCACCTCGGCCATGACCGTCAGGTCACCGGGGCGGGGAGGGTGTTGCCCTTCTTCGGGGTCGTGGGCGTGGTCGGGGTCGTTTGGGTTCCGCCGTTCGGGATGGTGCGGGTGCCACCGTTGGGGTCGCTGGCTGTCCCACCATTCGGATCGCTGGGCGCGCCGTTCGGATCCATCTGGCCCATGCCGCCAGGCGGCATCTGCCCCCGACCGTGCCGGCCGCCACCCATACCGGGCGGCTCCTGGCCCGGCCCGAAGCCCTGGTCGGCCTGACCATCGGGCCCGACTTGGCCTCCGGGACCGACCTGCCCGCCCGGGAGGCTCTGGGCGTCCGAGCCGTTTCCCTGGTCAGTCTGCTGCTGGATCTGGGTGGCCACGGCACGAGCCCCCGAGTCGCGGGACAGGGCAGCCGCCGCAGCCGCACCTCCGGCGGTGCTGACCACGAGTGCCGCTGCGGCGACCGCCGCGATCTTGGCGCCTGACCATCGCGGTTTGTCAGCGTTCGGGACGACCGGCTCCCCGGCGTTCGGGGCGGCCGGCTCCACGGCATACACCGCGTCTGTCATCGGAAGGTCCGGCACGGTGGCCCAGCCTGGCTGCTCGGCAGTCTGATCGGAGGCGTCAGGGATCTCAGGGGTGTTCGTCATGAGGAGAACGGTCGGGTCGGTCCCTGTGCCCGGCCTGTGGTGGGCCTCGGACCCGGCTACGAGAAGGGTCCGATCTCTCACAGGAATCGCACAGCGAATGCACGGGCAAAGCAGACGCACAGACGGTTCACTGGTTGTCATGAACAGCACCAGCGCCGCACCGGCCCTCCAGCGCCTCGACGGATCCCCCGTCCGCGTCCTCGTCGTCGACGACGAGCAGAACCTCACCGAGCTCCTCTCGATGGCCCTGCGTTATGAGGGCTGGGAGGTCAAGACCGCAGGCACCGGACTCAATGCGGTCCGGGCGGCCAAGGACTTCCAACCCGACGCCGTGGTGCTCGACATGATGCTCCCCGACTTCGACGGCCTCGAGGTCATGCGCCGGATGCGCGGCGAGAACCCCAACGTCCCGGTCCTCTTCCTCACCGCCAAGGACGCCGTCGAGGACCGCGTGGCCGGCCTCACCGCCGGTGGCGACGACTACGTCACCAAGCCGTTCAGTCTCGAGGAGGTCGTCGCCCGGCTCCGAGCCCTCATGCGCCGCACCGCGGTCGTTGCTGACGAGTCGTCCTCCCTGCTCGTCGTGGGCGACCTCACGATGGACGAGGACAGCCATGAGGTGGTGCGGGCCGGTGAGCAGATCGCCCTCACCGCAACGGAGTTCGAACTGCTGCGCTATCTCATGCGCAACCCCAAGCGGGTGCTCTCCAAGGCCCAGATCCTCGACCGCGTCTGGAACTACGACTTCGGCGGCCAGGCCAATGTCGTCGAGCTCTACATCTCCTACCTCCGCAAGAAGATCGACGCCGGCCGCGAGCCGATGATCCACACCATGCGGGGCGTCGGTTACGTCCTCAAGCCCGCCGACTGATGTCCGCCACCGCTTTCAAACCCTCGACCTGGACCCTGCGATCCCAGGTGCTGGTGTCGATGCTCGCCCTCTTCACCGTCGTCATGCTGGTCACGGGTGCGCTGACGGTGGGCTTCACCAAGCGCCACCTCGACGGCCAGTTGCGTGACGAACTCGCTGGCGCACAGAGCAATTCGATCGGTCCCGGACCGGGGCGCACCCAAGACCTCGGCCCCGCCACGGACATCACGCCCAATGACAATCGAGGGCGCCGCGGCCCCGGGCCGCGCAACTCCTCCGCGGTGCTGCGGCTCGTGGTCTCGGGTGACGCCGTCGTGCTCGACAACAGCGGCACCCCGATGGCGACGATCACTGCCTTCGGTGTGACCCAGGAAGCGCTGACGGCCAACCAGATCAAGACCCTCATGACCGCAGCGCCAAGCCTCGACAAGGACGAGGAGCGCGTCTTCCTCGGCGACGACACCGGCACCTATCTGTTGACCGCGACCACGAGCAACGGCATCACGACGATCACGGGCGTCCCCACGGCCAATGTGGACCGCACGCTGCGGAGCCTGCTCAACATCGTCGGTGCCGGACTCCTGCTCGGCATGGTGGTCGTCGGCTTCGGCGGCAACTGGCTGATCCGGCGCAACCTTGCGCCCCTGGCCCGGGTCGCCGACACCGCCAAGCAGGTGAGCGCCCTCAAGCTCGACGAGGGTGACGTCGTCCTTCCGGCTCGGGTCGCAGCCATCGACGCGACACCGCACACCGAGGTCGGCCAGGTGGGCCATGCTCTCAACACGATGCTCGACAACGTCGAGGGCGCCCTCCAGACCCGCCAGCAGAGCGAGACCCGAGTGCGACAGTTCGTCGCGGACGCCTCACACGAGTTGCGCACACCCTTGGCCTCGATCCGCGGCTATGCCGAGTTGTCCCGCCGTGAGCGCGAGCCGATCCCGGCCACGGTCACCCACGCGATCTCCCGGGTGGAGAGCGAGGCGCTGCGGATGCAGGGACTCGTCGAGGACCTGCTCCTCCTGGCCCGCTTGGACTCCGGCCGACCGCTGGAGCGGGAGCCGGTCGACCTGACGCTCCTGGCAATGGACTGCGTCAGCGACGCCCACGCCGCGGCACCGACGCACAAGTGGCTGCTCGACCTGCCGGATGAGCCTATCGAGGTGCCGGGCGATCGCTCTCGCCTCCACCAGGTGCTCGCCAATCTCTTGGCCAACGCCCGCATCCACACCCCTGACGGCTCGACCGTGATCACCCGGATCCGTCTGGAGGGCGCCGCTGGCCAGAGCGTCGAGCGAGGACAGGGAGGACCGGGCGGCTTGGTCCGCCTCACCGTCGAGGACAACGGACCCGGCATCCCCGAGGACCTCCAGCCCAAGGTCTTCGAACGCTTCACCCGCGGCGATGACTCGCGCCAGCGCGCCTCGGGCACCTCCGGTCTGGGCCTGTCCATCGTCTCGGCAGTCGCGACGGCCCACCAGGGGCGCGTCGAGTTGGTGAGCTGCCCTGACGGCACGGCCTTCTCGGTCCTCCTGCCGACCACCCTCTGACCCGCTTTGCCCGGAACGCATGGCGGCGGATACCCTGTCGGGGCACTGGAGGCGTCGCCTAGTCCGGTCTATGGCGCCGCACTGCTAATGCGGTTTGGGGCAACCCATCGAGGGTTCAAATCCCTCCGCCTCCGCGCTCGAGATGTGCCCCGGCCCCCCGAGGGTCGGGGCACATCTGCGTTTCCGCCCAGCGCGTTCGAGGTAATAGGGACACAGATTCTGTGGCTTTATTACCTCGAACCGGCGGTGGAAGCGGGCCGCCTAGGCTGGACGTCATGACGATCGAGAGCACCCAGATCCGCTTGGCCGCGCGCCCCATCGGCGAGCCGAAGCCCTCCGACTTCGAGACCGTCACCGTCCCGGTCCCCGAGCCCCGCGACGGCCAACTCCTCGTCAGGATCCGATACCTCTCCCTCGACCCCTACATGCGCGGCCGCATGAGCGAGGCCAAGTCCTATGCCGCGCCCCTCAACGTCGGCGACGTCATCATCGGCGGGACCGTCGCCGAGGTCGTCGAATCGCGGGCCGAGGGCTTCGCGCCGGGAGACCTCGTCATGGCGTATGCCGGGTGGCAGACCGCCGCTGTCGTCCCCGCCAAACATGTGCGCAAGATCGACCCCGCCACGGCCCCGGGCTCCACGGCACTCAGCGTGCTCGGGATGCCCGGCTTCACGGCATACGCCGGTCTGTTGGAGATCGGCCAGCCCAAGGCCAGCGAAACGGTCGTCGTGGCGGCGGCCACCGGACCGGTCGGCTCGGCGGTGGGACAGATCGCCAAGATCAAGGGTGCCCGCGCGGTCGGCATCGCCGGCGGCCCCGAGAAGTGCCGCCTGCTCATCGAGCACTTCGGGTTCGACGCCGCCGTCGACCACCGCTCCCCCACGTTCGCCGAAGACCTCAAGGCCACCGTCCCGGACGGCATCGACGTCTACTTCGAGAACGTCGGCGGCCCGGTCACCGCGCAGGCCATGCGCCACCTCAACACCTACGCGCGCATCCCGGTCTGCGGCCTCATCGCGATGTACAACCTGACCTCCCTGCCCGAGGGACCCGACCGGCTGCCCGGCTTCATGAACAAGGTCCTCACCCTGAGCCTCACCGTCCGGGGCTTCATCCAGGACGAATTCGTGCCCACCCATCACGAGGCCTTCCTCCGTGACATGGGCGAGTGGGTCCGCGACGGTCAGGTCGCCTACCTCGAGGACCACGTCGCCGGGCTCGAGTCCGCGCCCGAAGCCTTCATCGGCCTGCTCAAGGGCGCCAACCTCGGCAAGCTCGTCGTCGACGTCGCCCCCTGAACCACGTGACACAAGTCCACGACCCCTGCTACGGCGCAGTAGGTGTCGCCGCAGCAACACTTACTGCGCCGTAGCGGGCTCACACCAGAGCGCACGAGACCGTTGAGGAGGTATGAGCACGATGACCATCACCGTCCGCCACGCCCTCGTCC
>Ga0209477_1001999_pt1 | contig 12068 bp, 20 predicted proteins | sample KloWWTupernatant_FD_187180 | JGI IMG/M metagenome (GOLD analysis project Ga0209477, IMG submission 187180) | Active sludge microbial communities from Klosterneuburg, Austria, studying microevolution and ecology of nitrifiers - Klosterneuburg... | ecosystem: Engineered > WWTP > Aerobic digester >...
CCCAGGCGGCGTCACAGGCGGCGTCCGCATCGCTGCGCACCGCCTTCAACGCCGGGAGGATCGACGGGCACGTCTCCCGGTTCACCGGCTGCATCCCGGCCAAGACGTCGGCCTGCTCAGTCAGGCCGGCGAGCCGCAGCCACGCCGGGGCCTGCACGCGGACCATCCAGTCCGTCGCGAGCCACGACCGTTCCGCTTCCTGCGCGTCGGTGCCCTTCGAGCCGACCAGTCGCGCGATGTACTGCTTGAGCTGCTGGCGTTCGTCGTCAGGCAGCACGTCGTTCCACGAGCGCAGGAACGCACCGAGGACCGGTGACGCGCACTGCGGGTGGTCGGACCAGGACTCGCCGGCGAGCATCGCGACGGCTTCCATGACACACATGGCGTCGCTGTCGGGTAGATGTCCGCCGGCTGCGAGGGTGACGGCGTCGAGGTCGAGGGTGGTCATGGCGTGTTCTCCTTGGTGTTCGTGGTGGGGGTGCATGTCGGGCAGCACCGCTCGCACAGCTGGCGGCCGTCGGGGGTGTCGTCGTGGTGGACGGTGGGGTCGAGCGGTCGGCCGCAGGGGCAGCGTTCGGTGTTCGCGACGGCGGGGACGGCGGTCATGGCTCGTCTCGCAGTTCGGGCCAGAGGTCGGTGCAGCAGCAGTCGTGGTGCGCTGCGACGGCGTCACGCAGGCGGTCGCGGTCGGCGACGAGTTGCTGGACGGCGGCGAGTGAGTTGGTGGACTTCAGCGCGCCGAGCGCGCCCGGTTCGCCGAGCGCCACCCACACCTTCTCCCATACGCCGATCACCGCCATGGCCTCGCGCTTCCAGCCATCGGTCTGCCCTCGGTCCTCGGCGGAACGCCGTGGGCACAGTGGGCGACGGGACACCGCCATCGACACGTCGAGCGGTTCGATGACGAGCATCAGCCCGTTCGGTGCGCCGGTCAGGTTCGGCCAGCCGGGGTGTGCGTCCTCGGTGAAGTAGCGGGCCGGATGAGACAGACACCCAGCGCACCACCAGTGATCCGCACCGATCAGGACGCCGTAATCGTGGTCCTCGTTCGCCCCGTAGTCGAGGCTGCCCTCAGCGATGAAGCTCCACGGGCGCAAGGGGCGGGTCGTCAACATCTCAGCCATCGCTCTGCCCTCGGTCCTCGCGAGCGTTCGCAAGCTCCAACAGCACGTCGGTCGTTCCTCGCGGTCACCCGACAGATAGGCAGCAGCCAACAGGTCAGCCATCCGGTCGTCCTGGTCGTTGGTCGGCCCCTCGGCGGTCTTGAGCGCCTGGAACCAGCGCACGATCTCGGCTCGGGTGGTGTCGTCGGGTTCGGGGACCACCCGAAACCCAGCAGCAGCGAGGGCATCGAGGACGCGAGCAGCGAGCGCCTCAGGGGAGTTGGTTACGCCGCGACCAACGGAGAACGCCGCGGCGATCACGTCGGCGGGTGTGCGGTCACTGCTCATCTCGGCCCTCCTCGGGGTCACCGACAGCCGCCAGAGCGTCGAAGGCTTCAACGAGGCGGTGGATTGCGGACCAGTCGACCCGCCCTTCTTCCATCGCAACGGTCAGCCATGCGGGGTCGCCGATGGCGTTGCGGAGGGTGTCGAGCTGGCGGCGCAGCTCGTCACGCTCGTCGGGCACCCTGACGTACTTCGTGACGAATGGCGTCTCGTCGGTGAGTTGGCGCAACCGGGCAGCAGCAGCACGGTCGAGGTCGTCATCCTCGGGGCGACTGGACGGCATGATGCCGTAGCTGCGGACGATGGCGTTCTGCGTGGCCCGGTGGTGCAGCAGTTCGGCCAGCACCTCGGTGGGTCGGTCGGTGAGGTCGTGGTCGGGGCGGTCAGCCATCAGGATTCTCCTCGGGCCAGAAACGGGCGAGTTGTGTGTCTGCCTTCACGTACAGCGGGTGCCGTGGTGAGCCGTCCTTCGTGGTGCCGAGGCAGTAGATCGGGATTCGGCCAGCGATGTCCCGCACGTTCGGTGCGAACCGGTACTGAGGCACCTTGCGTGCGTTGGCGCCCCACGCACACACGACTGCTGCCGACATGTCGATCGCCAACCGGACGTGCCGATGGTTCAGCGGCCCGACAGCGTCGTCGGCGTCGTGCAGCGCCTTCGGGTCGGTGGCACGGAACGCGAACAGGTTGACGACGTGCAGGGCGTCGAACCCCCAGGAGCGAGAGAATCCGATGCAGCGTCGGATAGTGGGGTCGTCGGTGGTGCCGTCGGCGGTGCTCGGGTTCAGCATCACCCACGTCACCGCAGCGCCTTCGTCGTCACCCCAGCGGCGGGTGAGCCGGTAGCGGTACACGCCGTCGAGTGAGATCGTCGCGCCGCGCTTGATGTGGTCCGGGCGGTCAGCCATCACACACCCCCAGCCGGGTCAGCCTGTTACTGGGTTCGTGTTGCAGAGCGATCATCTTGAGCAAGACCCTGGTCAGGGTCGGCTCATGCCCACCGTGCTTCCATGTCCCCTGCGGGTGGTGCGGAGTGGTCATCGTGCCGCAGTAGTAGAACCAGCCTTCCGACGACCGGCCGACCGTCCAGTCGAACTGGGACTCGCCCCACACGTCCGACACCCGGTGTTCCAGCTCGGCTGTGCCGTCGGTGAGCTGGCGCAACCGGACAGCAGCAGCACGCAGGTCGTGCGGCACCTGCTTGTCGCCCCGATAGCCAACGTTTCCCATCTCACTGGCGAGTAGCAGCAGTCGGTCGGCGAGGTCGTGGTCGGGGCGGTCAGCCATCACACACCCCCAGCCGGTTCGTAGGTCGCATCGAAGATGTCGGGATTGCACGGGTAGATTGGACGCCCCCGCCGTACGAAATGAACCGCAATGTCACCGTTCTCTCCTGTCGAGCTCGACGTTGTCGAGCGCTGAGACGTTCACGGCGGGCAGGTCGACGATCGGGTGGCCGAGCAGGTGTAGGCCCGCAGCCCGGAGCCACCAGGCGTCCGTCTCGTCGCTGTTCGCCAGCTCAAGACCGGTCCGTCGGAACAGTGCGAGCGCCATCGCTGTCTTGTCCGCGTTCCCCTTGCCCGTCGCGTACTTCTTCAGTGTCGCCGGGGCGACGAGCGTGTACGGGACGGCGTCGTGGATGAGTCGGCAGCGGACGGCGCCGTGGAGCATTCCAAGTGTGAGCGCGGCGGCGGAACGGAGCACGGGCGCTTCGATGACCACCAGGTCGGCGTCGGCGGAGTAGATGGCGACAGCGGCGGCGATCTCGGGGAACCGGTAGTCGCCGCGGGTGGACGGGGTGACGGTGAGGGTGGTGCCGTCGGTGAGGGCGATGCCGGTGGACGTGACGGACAGGTCGACACCGACCACGGCGGTCACTGGTGTTCTCCGCCGAAGATGTCGCGCTGACCTGGGCCTGGCGTGAGGGCAGGCACGCCGACCATCTCCGCCCATGTGGTCCATTCGGCGTCACTGATCGTGACGTCCACCTCGACCGTTTCGACAGGCGGCGTGCTCGCTGTGATGTCCTCGATGACATCGGCGTCGATCAGGTCGGCTAGTTCGACGCAGAGACGGTGACGTGACCATTCGCTGGCCCCGTTGTTGTCGGCCAGTTCGGTGAGCAGGTCGAAGAAGTCGACGCGGTCGCGGTGCTCGTTGACGACAGTGACGGTGAGTTTCACGACGCCACCTCCGACATGTCGAACAGCGTGGGCATGTCGAGCTGCTGTTCAGCGGCCCGCAGGTACTTGAGCGAGTCGAGGAAGTATCCGGGGTTCAACTCCGACGACCGCCCGCGGCGGCCCAGGAGTAGCGCCCGGTAGGGGACGGTGCCGATACCGCCGAACGGGTCGAACACGAGGTCGCCGGCGTTCGACCACCGCTCGATGCAGCGGTCCACGATGTCGAATTGCAACGGACACACGTGCAGCGCCTGGCGCTTCTGCGACTGTGCCGTGTTCAGGGTGAGCATCCGGTTCACGTCGGTCCACACGTCGGCGTGGTTCGACGCGGGCGCCATCATGGAGAACTCCTTGGACAGGCCCTGGCGTGCGTCGAGCTCTTCGACGAGGCGGACGTGCTCAGCGAAGTCGTAGACGTGTTCCTTCACGAACCGCTCAAACAGTCGCATGCGTGCGTCCACAGGGAGTTGCAGCAGTGTCTCCGGATCGATCTGACGGTCACCCGACGACCGCCAGAACGCATCGGCGTCGATCTGCCAGCGTGCGAGCGTGTACCGCTCCTTGTCCTTCACGACCGGTTCATCGGCGTAGCCGCGGGTCCGGTCGGTCTGCGGTTTGCGGAAGAGCAGCAGGTATTCGGGCGACCCGACGCCCATCTTCGTGCCGTCCTTGGACATCTCCGACCAGCCGAGCCGGTACGACTGGTTGTTCTCACGCACGACGTCGGTGGTGATCGTGATCATCCCCATGTAGTCGAAGCCGTGTCGGATGCCGTGCCCGATCGCCTCGGCGTGGAACGGGGAGACGGTCGGGGCGCCGGCACCGGTCGTGTTGCCGAACAGGATCCGGTCCTTGACGTGGCAGCAGTAGACGCGGCCAGGCTCGAGGATCCTGAGCAACTGCGGCGTCAGGAAGTCCATCTGTGCCCAGAAGTGATCGTTGTTGTCGGTGTGGCCGAAGTCGTTGTAGCTAGGCGTGTACTCGTAGTGGTTGCTGAACGGGATGGACGTGACGACCAGTCCGACCGAGTTGTCGTCCATTGATTCGGTTTCGAGCACGCAGTCGTTGTTGGCGAGCGTCCACCCCTCACCCGACACCTCGACGCGTTCGACGCCCATCGAGCGGCGCATCTGGTCGTCACCTACAGCGGTGTTGAGTCCGTGTTCTCTGATCAGGTTGGACATGACGGCGGTTAGCTCCTTGTGGCGTTGCCATTTCTCTTTGATGACACCGACGACGGACCGCTCCCTGTCGGTGTGAACGATGTGGGCGAAGCATTCGCGGGTCTGACCGAACCGGTAGATCCGGTGGACCGCCTGAATGACGTCGTTGAACTTGTGGGTGAGCCCGACGAAGATCGCCCTGTTGCACTGCTGAAGGTTGAGCCCCTGGCCGAGCATCACCGGCTTACCGATCAGCACGGTCGTGTCGCGCGCCTTCCATGCGGCGATGCGGCGCTCGGTCTCGTCGATCGACAGGGACCCGTAGACGGAGCTGTAGCTGATGTCGGCGGCGTCGAGTGCCCGTTCAAGGGCGCGCTGTTCGTCGTTCAGATCGCACCACAGGACGACCTGTTCGCCGTTGTCGCTGACCCCGTGAAGGTCGACCAGGCGCATCGCCTCAGCTACCCGGTGGGGGAGTGACGCCCGCTTCTCTGCGGCGGCGGCGGACACGCCCAGTCCGCCAGTGTCGACGAGTTGGCCCTGGCCGTTCGTCTCGTAGTTCATGTTGCGGAGCGGGTCGGCTTCGATCTCGCAGTACTCGACGGTCAGCTCGGGCAGGTCGTAGCCGTCGGCAGGGAACCCGAGGTCGGCGGGCGTTTGCAGGAACACGGCCCACGATGCGAGCCAATGCCAGAACTCCTGCTCCTTGTGTGGGTACAGGGTGAGGTTGTTCGCTTTCGAGCTGTCGCGCTGGAAGAAGCGCGTAAGCGCCTGGCCGGTGTCCATCACCCCGAGGAACCCGGCATAATGGATCAGCTCCTTGTACCTGTTGGGTGACGGTGTGGCGGTCGCGACGTAGCGGTACTCGACGTCATTGAACAGCGTCAGGAACTCTTGGTAGGTCTTGGACCCGTAGCTGCGCAGCACTGACGCTTCGTCGAGGCTGACGGACGTGAACAGGTTGGGGTCGAGCTTGCCGTCACGGACCGATTCGTAGTTGGTCAGGTAGATGCCGGGGCGGTCCACCTGGTCGCTGCGCCGCACGAACACCGTCTCAATGCCGAGCAGGTCGGCATCGTGGCGGAACTCGGCGCGCACGCCGAGTGGGCAGATGATGAGCGCTCGCTTGTCGGCGGGGGTGACGAGTCGGAGCGTCTCCAGCTGCATGACGGACTTGCCGAGCCCGAACGCTGCGAAGATGGCGCGGCGGCCGCCCTTGACGGCCCATTCGACAATGGCGCGCTGATGCGGGAACAGCATCGGGTGTACGTCGCAGGGTTCGACGGCGCGTCCAAGCTCAGCAGGTGTCGGGGTTTTCGCTTCGAGGAATTGCTGGTAGGTGGTCATCGGTGCTGCTTTCGTTCGTCGGCGGTGAGACCGCCGTAGATGCCGTGAGGTTCGTCGCGGTTCGCGGCGAGACAGTCGGCGGCGACGGGGCAGGCGGCGCAGATGGCTTTCGCCTGCGCGGCCACCGGAGACCGTCCCGGCGGGGGGAAGAACAGGGTGGTGGGGTGTCCGGCACAGGCGGCGTGTCGACGCCACTCGCCGGTGTCGATGCGGTGCTCCAGGGTGCGGGCGAGGTCGATGATGGCGAGGTCGCGGTCGTCGTAGACGGGGGTGTGGCCGCGCCTGCGGGTGATGTGGTTGGCGCGTGCCACCGAGCCGCGGGTCACGGGGCCGACGGGTGCCTTGGCCCGTGGCGGCGGGTTGCGCGGGCCCGGACGGTTTGTGTCGTAGTCGAGGGTGCCGGCGTCGAACCGCCGGCCGAGCTCGGCCACTCGACGGGCCGTCACGGCCGGCACCTTGTAGCGGCCCATGCGCAACTCGCGGCCGGTCTGGCCGAGCTGGCGTGACATCCACATCTTCGACACGCCAGCGGCGGCGAGACGGTTCACGGTGGCCCAGGCGTCGGTCGAGTCGACGAGGGTGTCGTCGGCTACGTGGGTCGCTGAGCGCTTCATGAAGCGACCGCCTGGCGTCGACCGATCCATTCGGCCACTGGGGCCACGACCCCGTTGCCGCACGCCCGGTAGCGGTGCGAATCGGCGACCTCGATGACTTCTCCGGATTCGGTGACTCCCCAGCGGGTGTGGTCATCGGGCCAACCCATGAGGCGTTCGCACTCCAGCGGCGTCAACCGGCGCACCTCCAAGGTGGGGGTGAGCACGGCGTTGCGCATGTCGATCGGCACAGCGACGCACGGGTAGCCCTGGCCGGGCTTGCCGCCGCCGGTGGTCAGCTGGCGCGAGTACGGGGTGAGCAGCACCTCGCCGCGCTGGTTCTCCGACACAGCCTGCGGCACGGCGATGGCGGGGAGGGTGTCCTCCCCGCCTGCGAGGGTGGCGGTCACAGCTCGCTGATCTGCGGCTGCGTGAGCCGCTGGTAGGCGGCGGCGGCGGCTTCCTTGTCGGCTGCGGTGACGCTGTTCAGCGTCCACGGGGCCGACTGTCCGGGCTTGGCGACACCCTGGCCGAGACGGCCGACGACGACCTGGCCCACCTTGTCGCGCAGCTGCGAGGCGAGGACCTTGGGGAAGATGAGGGTGTCATCGAAGGTCTTGTTGGCGTGGACGCCGTCGACCGCGTGGACGGTGCAGCGCACCGGGTCGGAGTCACCGAAGGCGGTGGACACGTTGCGGAGCGCTTCGGTCACCTCGATCACGAGGAGCGCGTTGTTGAGCTCGGGGAGCGGGAGCTTGTCCCCGCCCGGTGCCGATGGGTCTGCGAATGGTGTTGTCACTGATGCTCTTTCTCTGGTTGTTGCTGTTGCGTTCACGCCACGACCTCGAGTCGGGGCGTGCCGTCCGGTCCGGGGACCAGGCGGTGGGTGTCGACGACCGCAGCGACACGCTGGGCCTCGTCGAAGGTGAGGGTGCCGAGGGTCTGACCGACCGGCACCGACGGCTTGAGTGCGTCGTCACCGACGACGAGGGCGAGCGCCAGGCGTACGGCGGCGTCGGGGTCCTCGGCGTCGAGGTCCACGATGTCGAGCAGACCGATCGCTGCGGCGCAGATCGCCCAGCGGCGCAGCGGGGTCGGTTGACCTTTCGGCGACATCGACCACGGATGCCCGGTGTCGAGCCCGGTGCGAGACCAGCCGAACACATGCTCAACCAGGCCCCGCTGGGCGGGTTCGTCGTTCATCGACGCCAGCACCGCACGGATGGACGCCACCTCGTCGGGGTCCGCGAACGGTCCACCCTCTTCGGTGACGGGCGCCGACTCGGCGGCGGGAGCGGCAACCGGTGCAGCGACACGGGCGGCCTCTGTCGCCGCACGCTCAGCGGCGCGCTCCGCGGCGACCGCCGGGTCCTCATCGCTGAATGGAAGCTCGAACTCCGCCTCGACGGCGGTCACGTGGGCGTTCCACGCTTCGAGCTGCACGGCGGTCCACGGGGTGCCCTCGCGGACCGCCTTCGGTGTCGGCCCGTCGGGCATGGCCGTGCCGAGCCTGCGGGTTGCGTCCTCGCCGCGCTCCTTTACCGCCTCGATCCGGTTCAGCACCCAGGCGACCCGCGCCTGGTGCAGCACGGCGTCGAGGCTGTCGGTGAGCGGTGAGGGGTCGCCGGCGGCGGCGGGACATGGAACCACCGCCGCCGGCTGGTCGGGAGCCCGCGGGGGCGACGGCTCGACCGACGTGCTCGGGGTGGTGGCCGCGTCCTGCGTTGCCGTGCCGGCCGTGCCACCACCCTCGATCGTGAACGGGACCAACAGACCCTTGCGCTTGCGCCACGTGCGCACCGCCATCGCCACCTCGAGCGCGTCGGCACCCGCAGCGATGTCCAGCTCGTGCACGTCGCACACGCCGGAGCCCGGCTGCACGTGGAGGATCAGCGCGGTGTCGCGGTCCACCTCGGGCATCTGCAGCCGCTGATCCTCGGACCCGTCTCTCGCTCCGCCCTGCACGTAGCGGGCGTCGGCCTGGGCGTACACCGACAGCTGGATCGCCCACGCCAGCGCCCCGTAGCTCACCGAGGCGCCCGTCTTGATGTCGGCGATGCGCAGCACGCCGGTGCTGCGCTGGCGCAGGGTGAGGTCCGAGGTGCCGGCGATCGTGTGGCGGTCGAGCACCACCATCACCTCGCTCATCCCGTCGACGACCTCGTAGCCGGCGGCCTCGATAGCCGCCTGCACCGCGGCCACGTCGGCGGCGTACGTGTCGGGGACCTTCCACCCGGGGTCGGCGTGGGCCTTCTCGACCATGGTGTGCAGCGCGGTGCCGAGGTCGCGGCGGGCGGTCGCGCCGCCGGCCTCCTTGGCACGCTCACACACCTTGTTGAGCTCGTCGCGGTCGTCGGGGTCGGCGGCCTGGACGAGGGCGAGCAGGTCGGGACGCTGGGCGAGCCCGAGGGCGGTCATCCGGTTCGACCAGGCCATGAGGTTCGACGTGTCGTCGAGGGCCTTGGCCACGGTCGTGGCCCTGGTGTAGCCGGTCGGCTTGCCGCCGCCGGGCGGGACGACGAGATACCTTCCCCACCGGTCTCGGCGGGCGTTGTCGCCGGGGGCGTCGAGCTGGATCGTCACGACGGCTCACCCCACTTGATCGTCAGGACGTGCGTGCCGTTCGCGCGCGCGTTGGCGCGGGCCAGGTAGCGGTTGCCCGCGCAGATCAGGAGGTAGTCGTTGTCGAGGAGCTGCTCGCCGAGGACCTCGCCGCTGTCTGGATCGGTGACGGTGACCTTCACGGGATCGTTCATGCCGGCACCGCCGTGGTGGTCGTGCCGTGCAGGGGCTCGGGCGGGGGCAGCGGCCGGCCGAGGGCGGTGTGCACCTCGGCGACGTCGTCGCCCTGCAGCTCCGCGATCAGGTCGAGGGTGGCCTGGCGGATGCGGGCGGCGATGGCCAGGAGGTTCGCGAGGCGCTGCCGGTCGGTGTCGCCGGCGATGAACAGCACGCCAGCGTCGAGGCCGCGGTCGTCGCGGAAGCCGACGCTGACCTGGCGGTCTCGGATCAGCTGCACCGACACGTCGTCGGGCTCGATGTTGTGGATGCTGGTCAGGTTGGTCGCCACGTAGGCTGTCCTTTCGTCGGTACCCACCTGCGCTCCCAGTCAGAGCAACGCAGGTGGGTACTTGGCTGTTGGTGGAAGGGCTCGGGGCCGGCCCCAGGGACGCACCGGGAGGGTGAGTGCGTCGCCACGACCCCGAGCGATCAGTTGCGCGACGGGTTGCGTTCGCGGATCAGGGCGAAGAGCTGGCCGTCGGCGTGGCCCTTGCGGTACCCGGCCCAGTACGAGTCGGGGCAGTGGGGGCGTGGCGGTCGACGGCGTGTGCCGGTCAGGTAGCCGAGGGTGTAGACGGCGACGTACACGGCGGCGAGAAGTACGGCGGTCCAGGTCATCGGCGGCGGTCCCTCTCGGAGATCCAGTCGAGAACGGCGAGCGCCACGATCAGGGCGATGACGATCGCTGCGGCCAGGAGGCCGTGGCCGAACACCAGCTCGACGGCGATCATCGATCGAGCCCGTCGAAGCGAGAGCGCGGTGCGAGCTCGACACGGTCCGGCTCGTCACGCAGCCCCACCCACGCCAGCACGACGGCGGCGACGATCATCGGGTCGTCTCCGCTCGGTGCTCGCGTGCCACCTCGACGGCTACCCACACGGCGACCGCCGCGCATACCGCCATCACCGATCATCCCGGTACGGGTTCGGGATCTCCGCCAGCTCCTCGCCGGCGAAGTAGATGTCGAGCGCCGAGCGTGCCAGGAAGGCCCATGACACGGCGAGGAGGGCGAGCACGGCCATGTGGCCGGTGAGGACGAACAGCACGAGGAGGAACGTGACGATGGTGAGCTGCTTCACGACGCCACCTCGCGCTTCACTGCGGCGTCGCCGCGCAGCTCCTGTTCGATGAGCTGCCGGGCCTCGTCGGGCGTGCAGTCCGCCACCACCTCGCCGGTAGTCGGGTCGACCAGGGCGCTCACGCCGCAGACCCGTCGGTGAGGATCACGGTGGTGTTGGTGTCGGGCCAGATGATCGCCCGCACGTCCTCGATCAGGAGGATCTGCGTGATGCGCTGCACGTGGTGGCCGGCGGCCCGGCGGCGCCCGGCCTCCCAGTTCGACCAGGTGCCCTGCGTGACGCCGATCTCCTGGGCGCAGTCGGTGACGGTGCGGCCCTTGGCCTTTCGGATCTCACGGAGGGCGGGACCGTTGAGTTGGAACCCGCTTGCGATAGCCATGCCGACGACTATCGCGCACCTAGCAATGGAATGCAACGGGCCGTCACGAGCACCGCTATTGGGACGGAAGCGCCTGGACGGATCACGTGTCGGACGGTGGGGTGCAGGCGACCGATCCGCCGACACCGATCTGAGCGTGCTGTCGGCGACCGGTTGACGTGTCACGGCGGGCCCGTACCGTCGACCCGGTGGACGAGCGCGACGAAGAGCCCCGCCCGGGCGAGCCGAGGCGGGGCGAGTGGTTCATCTGGCGACTGCCGCGGCGGGTGCGCGTGCTGAGCGCTGCTGCACACCGGGCGCGTCGAAGAGTCCCGGCGGCGCCGACGCGGACCGGGCCGCTGGGACGGGCATCCAGGTCCAGGGGTTCTGTTGAACCCGGGCCTCTAGCGGCGTCCCCCTCGGATCAGACCGAACCCGCGACGGCCGCGCCTAATTGCGAGCGAGCCGTCCATCTTCAGCCATGAACCCGCTCGCGGTTGCACGGCCAGTGAACCGCTGTTGTCCAGCCATGAACCGGCGCGGGGCTGAGTGTCGGCCGGGTACCCGACCCCAGTCGATTCGAGCCACGTTCCGGCGCGGGGGGTTGGAGTGATCTCTGCCATCAGGTACGCGGGTCGCCCGACGGAATCCAGAGGGACCCGTTCGCGTTGTAGATCAGGGTGCGGTAGACCCTGGCGGTGGCGGCGGCGGCAGCCTGGACGTTGCCGGTGACGGGTGAGACGGCGACGATGGCGCCGCCGCTGGTGGTGTAGTCGTAGGTGTAGATCCACCCGTCGTCGCCGACGGCGAGGTTGCCGCCGCAGTAGTAGGGGGCGATGTTGAGGGTGGTGCCGGTCATGCTGATGGTTTCGATGACGTCAATGTTTGTGCCGCCAGGCCGTGGGAAGTATGCCTTGGTGCCGATCGCGGCGCCGCCACCTCTAGCGCTGCCCGACGACGGCGCTATGGCGGCGAGTTCGTGGCCCACCTCGTCGTACACGCGAATGTAACTACCAGTAGAAGTTGCGAGCACGATGAGGTCCCCGGCGACCTTCACCCCACTGACCAGAGCAGATCCACTGGCTGCAGAGGAGGCCGAGTCGGTCCATGTGGAGG
>Ga0209477_1002002_pt1 | contig 12060 bp, 12 predicted proteins | sample KloWWTupernatant_FD_187180 | JGI IMG/M metagenome (GOLD analysis project Ga0209477, IMG submission 187180) | Active sludge microbial communities from Klosterneuburg, Austria, studying microevolution and ecology of nitrifiers - Klosterneuburg... | ecosystem: Engineered > WWTP > Aerobic digester >...
GTCCTTGCCCGTTACTGAACAAACGTTTAGAATCTAGAACATGCGTTCAGTCGATCGCGCGGCACCGGAGGACCTCACGGCGCGGGCACGCATCCTGCACGCCGCGGTCGCGCGGTTCGGCGCCGACGGGCTGGGCGTCGGTCTGCGGGCCATCGCTGCCGATGCCGGCGTCAGTGCGGGCAACGTGCTCCACCACTTCGGCTCCAAGGACGGCCTGCGGGCCGCGTGCGACGCGCACGTCCTGGCCGTCGTGCGCGCGGCGAAGTCCACCGCGCTCGGCCCGGCCGGCCCCGACGCGCTGCTGATCCAGCTCGCAGGGCTCGAGGAGTACGCGGCCGTCGTCGGCTACGTGCTGCGCAGCCTGCAGGACGGCGGCCCGCTCGCGCGCGCGTTCGTCGACGCGTTCGCCGCCGATGCCGCCGACTACCTCGCGGCCGGTGTCGCGGGTGGCACGCTCCGTCCCAGCCGCGACGAGGCCGCCCGCGCCAGCTACCTCACGCTCCAGGGCATCGGCACGCTGCTCGCCGCGCTGGTCCTCGACCCGCCGGACGACTACGTGCGCCTCGGCCCGTGGCTCCACCGCTACATGGCGCGGATCGGCCTGCCCGCGATGGAGCTGTTCACCGAGGGCATGTTCACCGACCGCCGGATGCTCGACGCGTACCTCATGCAGGTGCCGGACCCGCCGGGCCGTGCGGCCCCGGCCCCCGTCCCCACGCCCTGAGAGACCTGACGTGACCCCCGTGATCGAGATCCACGACCTGACCAAGACCTTCGGCGCCGTCCGCGCGCTCGACCACCTCGACCTCACCGTCGAGGCCGGCGAGGTGCACGGCTTCCTCGGCCCCAACGGCGCAGGCAAGACGACGACCCTGCGCGTGCTCCTGGGCCTGCTGCGCTCCGACTCCGGCACCGTCCGCGTGCTCGGCGGCGACCCGTGGCGGGACGTCGCGACCCTGCACCGCCGCCTCGCCTACGTCCCCGGCGACGTCTCGCTGTGGCCCAACCTCACCGGCGGCGAGGTGATCGACCTGCTCGGGCGGTTGCGCGGCGGCCTCGACCCGACGCGCCGCGCCGAGCTGCTCGAGCGGTTCGACCTCGACCCGACGAAGAGGTCCCGTGCGTACTCCAAGGGCAACCGGCAGAAGGTCGCGCTCATCGCGGCGCTCGCCTCCGACGTGGACCTGCTGCTGCTCGACGAGCCGACGTCGGGCCTCGACCCCCTCATGGAGGACGTCTTCCGCCAGGTGATCGGCGAGCGCAGGGCCCTGGGGGGCACGGTCCTGCTGTCCAGCCACATCCTCGCGGAGGCCGAGGCGCTGTCGGACCGCGTGAGCATCATCCGGCGGGGCCGCGTGGTCGAGTCCGGCACGCTGGCGCAGCTGCGCCACCTCACGCGCACCGCGGTGACGGCCGACGTCGCGGCGGAGCCGGCCGCGCTCAGCGGGCTGGCCGCCATCGTCGGCGTGCACGGGCTGACCACCGACCGGCGCGACGGGACCACCCGGGTGCGTTGCGAGGTCGACACCGCAGCCCTCGACGCGCTGCTCGTGGCCCTGACCGCGGCCGGCGTCCGCGCGCTGACGAGCGCCCCGCCCACGCTCGAGGAGCTCTTCCTGCGGCACTACTCCGACGGGCTCGTCGGCACGGCGGCGACGGCATGAGCGCCCCGACCCTCGCGCGCGGCACGGCGACGCTGGCCGGGCCGCCGGACCGGCGGAGCCCGTTCACCGGGACCGCCGCGCTCGTCCGTCTCGCGGCGCGCCGCGACCGGGTGCTCGTCCCCGTGTGGTGGGGCGTGTTCGCGTTCCTCGCCTACGGCTCCGCCGCCGCGACCGTCGGCCTCTACCCCGACGAGGCGTCTCGGCGCCTCATCGCCGAGACGGTCAACGGCAACCTCAGCCTCATCGCGCTCTACGGGCCGGTCGCGGACCCGACCTCGATCGGGCAGATCGCGATGTTCAAGCTGACGACGTTCGGCGCGGCGCTCGTGGGTCTGCTCGCGATCGTCCTCGTCGTGCGGCACACCCGGGCCGAGGAGGAGGCGGGCCGCACCGAGCTCGTCGGAGCGGGTGCGACGGGCCGGTGGGCGCCGCTCGCCGCGGCCCTGCTGACCGTCGGCGGGACCGCCGTCGTGCTCGCGCTGGTGACGGCGGCCGGCCTCGTGGGAGCAGGGCTCGACGCGTCGGGATCCCTGTCGTTCGGCCTGGCCTGGGCGGTGACGGGCCTCGCCTTCGCCGGGGTCGCGGCGATCACGGCCCAGCTGGCGCCGACAGCGCGGGCGGCGACGGGCCTCGCGTCCGGCGTGCTGGGCGCGGCCTACGTGCTGCGGGCCGTCGCCGACACCTCCCCTGGTGGCGATCTCGTCTGGCTGCGCTGGCTCTCCCCGGTCGGCTGGGCCCAGGAGGTGCACGCCTTCTCCCAGCCCCGCTGGGCCGTCGGGCTGCTCGGCCTCACGCTCGCCGGGGGGCTCGCGATCGTCGCGTTCGGGTTGCTCGAGCGGCGTGACCTCGGGGCGGGGATGCTGCCGGAGCGCACCGGCACGGCCGGCGCGGGGCGCGACCTCACGGGGGCGTTCGGGCTCGCCCTGCGCCTGCACCGTCCGACCTTCCTCGGCTGGACGGTCGGCGTGGTGCTGCTCGGCTCGATGCTCGGCACGTTGGTGTCGAACATCGACGGGTTCCTCTCGGGGCCGATGGCCGAGGCGTTCCTCGCCCTCGGCGGTGAGAAGGGCCTCGTCGAGGCGTTCCTGGCGACCGAGTGGGCGCTCATCGGGGTGTTCATCTCCGCCTACGCCGTCCAGGCCGTGCTCCGGCTGCGCGGCGAGGAGCTCCACCGCCGGGCCGACCTGCTGCTCGTCACCCCGCTGAGCAGGCTGCGGTGGGCCGCGAGCCACGTCGTCGTCGCGCTCGGCGGTGCGGTGGCCCTGCTCGTCCTCGGCGGTCTTGCCGCGGGCGCCTCGACGGCCGGCGCGCTGGGCGATCCCGTGTGGTTCGGCGCGGTGCTCGGGGCAGCCGTCGTGCAGGTCCCCGCCGTGGCCGTGCTGGCCGGGCTGACGATGCTGGCGATCGGGCTCCTCCCACGGTTCGCCTCGGCGCTCGCCTGGGGCGTGCTCGTCGCCTTCCTGCTCATCGGCGAGGTGGGGCCGCTGCTCGAGTGGCCCGCCTGGCTGCTGGACCTGTCGCCGTTCGCGCACACCCCCCAGCTGCCCGGCTCCGACGTCTCGGTCGGTGCGCTCGTGGGCCTCGCGGCGGTTGCGGCCGTGCTCATGGCGGCGGGCCTCGCGGCCTTCCGGCGGCGCGACCTGGAGTAGCCCGGACGTGGCCCGCGAGGTGCGTCGCTCACCCGCCGACGCCGCGCGCAGGGCCTAGGCTGACGTCGGTCGAGCAGGGAGGCGGTCCGATGAGCACGAGCACACCAGGTCCGGGGGGCGGCGGGGTGCGCCCGCCGTTCGACCCCGTCGGCCGTCCCGGCGCCCCCGCGTCCGAGCGGCAGACGCCGCAGCCGGCCGGCACCGCCGCGCCCGACCGCCCGCCAGCTGGCGGCCCGACGGCGCACCGTCGTCCGCCGCTGTGGCTCGTCGCCGTCGCCGCCGTGCTCGTCGCGGGCCTCGGCGTCGTGGCCGTGCTCGTCCTGAGCAACCGCGGCGGGGGCATCGTGCCCGAGGCTGAGGTCATCACCCTGCCGGTCCCGACGCCGACGATCGAGCCGATGGTGCGCGAGCCGGTCACGGCCTTCGCCGACGCCCTGCCGTCCACGGTGCTGCAGCTCGCGCTGACGGAGCTCGCTGCCGAGCCGACGGTCCTGGCTGCCGGCGCGCTCGAGGGCTACCGGCTCGTCTACTCCGACGGCGGCACGCTCACCCTCGTCGGGACCGCCGGCCAGTGGGCGACGGTCGAGGCCGCGACGACGGCCGCGTCCGCGCTGGTGGCCGCGCAGGTCGCGGCGGCGGGTGCCGACGCCGACCCGGTCCAGGAGGGCCCCGTGCTCGTCGACGGCACCGAGGTGGGGCGGTACTCCCTGGTGCCGCGGGCCGACGGCACCGGGACCATCACGTGGACCAACCAGTCCGTGGTCCTCCAGCTCGACGGCCCGGCCGACTCCCTGCTCGACGTCCACACGGCGTTCACGCTGTGAGCGGCCTCGGCCGCGTGGCGGTGCTCGGTGGCGGCGTCATGGGCGAGGCGATCGTCTCGGCCGTGCTGCGTGCCGGGGTCGACGTCGACGACGTCGCGGTGAGCGAGCGGTACGCGGCACGGGCCACCGAGCTCTCGGCGCGCTACGGGGTCCGGGCGGCGGACGGCAACGCGAAGGTCGCCGCGCGCGCCGACGTCGTCGTCGTGGCCCTCAAGCCCCAGGACGTCGCCGGCGTGCTGGCCGAGATCGCGCCCGCGCTGCGCCCGGGCACCCTCGTGGTGAGCATCGCGGCGGGCCTGACGACGGCGTCCTTCGAGGCGCGACTGCCAGCCGGCACCCCCGTGGTGCGCGTCATGCCCAACACGCCGGCGGTCATCGGTGCCGGCGCGAGCGCGGTGTGCGGCGGGACGCACGCGAGCGAGGAGCACCTCGCCCTGACCGAGCGGCTGCTCGCCGCGACCGGGCTCGTGCTGCGCGTGGCCGAGGCGAACATGGACGCCGTGACCGCGATCTCCGGGTCCGGCCCGGCCTACGTCTTCTACCTCGTCGACGCGCTGGCCGAGGCGGGCGTGCTGCTGGGCCTGGCCCGGCCGCAGGCGCTGGCGCTCGCGGCAGCGACCTTCCGCGGCGCCGCGGAGCTGCTGGACCAGAGCGGCGAGCACCCCGTCGTGCTGCGCGAGCGCGTCTCGTCCCCCGGCGGCACCACGGTCGCCGCGCTGCGCGAGCTCGACGCGCACGGGGTGCGCGCGGCCGTGCTCGCCGCGGCCGAGGCCGCGCGGGACCGCTCACGGGAGCTCGCGGCGGAGCAGGGCATCACGCCCACCGCACGGCCGTGACCCCGGCCCGGCTGGTGGTCACGGCCCCGCGGTCGCGGACGGTCCAGCGGTGAACGGCGGCCGCCCCCCGGCGATGAGCGATGTCGCCCTGCTCGCCGGCGTCTCGCACCAGACCGTCTCGCGCGTGCTCAACGACCACCCCAGCGTGCGTCCGGAGACGCGGCAGCGGGTCCAGGCGGCCATCGCGGAGCTCGGGTACCGCCGCAACACGGCGGCCCGCACGCTCGTGACGCGCCGCTCGGGGGCGATCGGCGTCATGACGTCCGGCTCGGCCCTGTTCGGCCCCACCAGCACGCTCATCGCGATCGAGGGCGCTGCGCGCGACGCCGGGCTGTTCGTCAGCGTCGCGACGGTACGCCGCTGGGAGGCCGACGCGCTGCACCGCGCGCTCGAGCACTTCATGGACCAGGGCGTCGACGGCCTCGTCGTGGTGGCGGCGCACGACGACGCGGTGCGGGTCGTGACGGCGTTCGACGCGCCCGTGCCGGTGGTCATGGTCGGGCCCAGGGACCTGGAGGTCGGCGCGATCCACGCGGTCTCCGTCGACCAGTACGGCGGGGCGCGGCTGGCCACCCGGCACCTCGTCGGCCTCGGCCACCGCGGCGTGGTGCACCTGGCCGGCCCGCAGGACTGGATCGACGGGCGCGAGCGCGTGCGCGGCTGGCGCGACGAGCTCGCAGCGGCCGGCCTGGCCGCGGGCGCCCCGATCGAGGGCGACTGGACCGCCGACCGCGGCTACGCGGTGGGCCGGGCGATGGTCGCCGGGGAGCTGCCGACGGCCGTGTTCGCCGCGAACGACCAGCTCGCGCTCGGCCTCCTGCACGCGTTCGCCGAGGCGGGGGTCCGCGTGCCGGACGACGTCTCGGTGGTCGGTTTCGACGACGTCGACGGCTCCGCGCACTTCGTGCCGCCGCTGACGACGGTGCGTCAGGAGTTCGGCGCGCTGGGCCGGCGGTGCCTGGAGATGCTGCGCGCTGCGATCGCGGGCGAGCCGGTGCTGCCCGACGTCATCGCGCCGCGGCTGGTGGTCCGGTCGAGCACGGCACCGCCGCGATCCGGCTCTTGACACCTCGAATGTGAGCGCTAACATTGTGAGCAGGGACCTCTTCGGGATCCGCGATGACGCGAGATGGAGCGCACCATGAGCACGGACGTCCGGCACACCGCGGCGCGAGCGGCGATCGCCGACGGGCGGGCGGTGCTCGGCATCGAGCTCGGCTCGACCCGGATCAAGGCCGTCCTCGTCACCCCGGACGGGGCACCCGTCGCGAGCGGCAGCCACGACTGGGAGAACCAGTTCGTCGACCGCACGTGGACCTACTCCCTGGATGCGGTCTGGTCCGGGCTGCAGGGCTGCTACGCCGCGCTGGTGGACGACGTCGAGCAGCGGTACGGCGTGCGGCCCGCCGCCTTCGGCGCCATCGGCGTCTCGGCGATGATGCACGGCTACCTGGCGTTCGACGCCTCGGGCGAGCTCCTGGTGCCGTTCCGGACCTGGCGCAACACCTCGACGGAACGCGCCGCCACCGAGCTGTCGGAGGTCCTCGGCTTCAACATCCCGCTGCGCTGGTCGGTCGCCCACGTCTACCAGGCGATCCTCGACGACGAGCCCCACGTGCCGAGCATCGCCGGCCTGACCACCCTCGCCGGCTACGTGCACCAGAGCCTCACCGGGCGCGCGGTGCTCGGCGTCGGCGACGCCTCGGGGATGTTCCCGATCGATGCGACGACGCGGGACTACGACGCGCGCATGCTGGCCCAGTTCGACGCGCTGGTCGCCGAGCGTCGACCGGGGCTGCACCTCGCCGACCTGCTGCCGCAGGTGCTCCTCGCCGGTCAGGACGCCGGCCGGCTGACCGAGGCCGGCGCCGCGCTGCTGGACCCGTCGGGCTCGCTGCTGCCCGGCGCGCCGCTGTGCCCGCCCGAGGGCGACGCCGGCACCGGCATGGTCGCCACCAACGCGGTCGCACCCCGCACGGGCAACATCAGCGTCGGCACGAGCATCTTCGCGATGATCGTGCTCGAGCGTGCGCTGGAGCGCGTGCACCACGAGGTCGACCTGGTCACCACGCCCGCCGGTGACCCGGTGGCGATGGTGCACTGCAACAACGGCGCCAGCGAGCTGGGCGAGTGGGCGTCGCTGTTCGGCCGGTTCGCGACGGCGATGGGCCACGAGTCCGAGCCCGACGCGGTGTTCGGCGTGCTGCTGCGCGAGGCCCTCGACGGCGACGCCGACGGCGGCGGGCTGGTCGCCTACAACTACCTGGCGGGTGAGCCGATCTCCGGGCTGGCCGAGGGCCGCCCGCTCTTCGTCCGCACGCCCGACAGCCGCCTGACCCTGGGCAACTTCATGCGCGCCCAGGTCTACGGCGCGTTCGGCACCCTGAGCCTCGGCATGCGCATCCTCGCGGCGGAGGGCGTCGAGGTGGATGCGATGTTCGCCCACGGCGGCCTGTTCCGGACCGCCGGCGTGGCCCAGCGGCTGCTCGCCGCTGCCGTCGACGCGCCGGTCGCGGTGGGCCGGACGGCCGGCGAGGGTGGCGCCTGGGGCATCGCCGTGCTGGCCGCCTACCTGGGGGCCGCCGCGGAGCTGGACCTCGGGACCTACCTGAGCACGCGCGTGTTCGCCGACGCGCAGACCGACGTCGTGGCGCCGGACGCCGACGACGTGGCGGGCTACGCCGCCTTCCTCGAGCGCTACACCGCGGGCCTGGCGATCGAGCGCGCCGCCGCGGCAGCCCTCTAGACCACCCGGACCGACGTGCCACGACGAGGAGAACGATGACGGCGACGAAGAGCCTTGCCGACTACGGCCAGGAGGTCCGCGACGAGGTCGCCGAGGTGCGCAAGGTCGTCTGTGACCTGCACGCGGAGCTGCCGCGCTGGGGTCTGGTCGTCTGGACCGCGGGCAACGTCTCGCAGCGGCTGCGCACGGCCGGCCTCATGGTCATCAAGCCGTCCGGCCTCAGCTATGACGAGCTGACCCCCGCGTCGATGGTCGTCACCGACCTGGACGGCAACGTGGTGGACGGGGAGCGCTCGCCGTCCTCGGACACCTCGACGCACGCCTACGTCTACCGGCACATGCCCGAGGTCTACGGCGTGGTCCACACGCACTCGACCTATGCGACGGCATGGGCCGCGCGCGCCGAGCCCATCCCCTGCGTGCTGACGATGATGGGCGACGAGTTCGGCGGGGACGTGCCCATCGGCCCGTTCGCGCTCATCGGCGACGAGTCGATCGGCCGCGGCGTCGTGGAGACGCTCCAGGGCTCGCGCAGCCCCGCCGTCCTCATGCGCAACCACGGCCCGTTCACCATCGGCCCCTCGGCCCGCAAGGCGGTCGCCGCCGCGGTCATGGTCGAGGAGGTCGCCAAGACCGTGCACGTCTCGCGACAGCTCGGCGAGCCCACGCGCATCGCGCAGGCCGACGTCGACCGCCTCTACCACCGCTACCAGAACGTCTACGGCCAGTGACGTCCGCCACCACCAAGGAGCAGCAACGATGAGCAAGCCGTACGCCGACCGCGAGGTCTGGTTCCTCACCGGCAGCCAGTCCCTGTACGGCGAGGAGACGCTGCGCCAGGTCGCCGAGCAGTCCCAGGAGGTCGCACGCGTCCTCGACGAGGCCGGGGACGTCCCGGTGCGCATCGTGTGGAAGCCGGTCCTCAAGGACACCGAGTCCATCCGCCGCGCGATGATCGACGCGTCGTCCGACGACCGCGTGCTGGGCGTCATCACCTGGATGCACACGTTCAGCCCGTCGAAGATGTGGATCAAGGGCCTCGACCAGCTGCGCAAGCCGCTGCTGCACCTGCACACGCAGGCCAACGTCGAGCTGCCGTGGGACACCATCGACTTCGACTTCATGAACCTCAACCAGGCCGCGCACGGCGACCGCGAGCACGGCTACATCCAGAGCCGGATGGGCATCGCGCGCACGACGGTGGCCGGTCACGTCACCAGCCCCGTCGTCCAGGCGCGGGTCGGGGCGTGGGTGCGGGCCGCAGCCGGCTGGGCCGCGACGCACGAGATGCGACTGGTCCGCTTCGGCGACAACATGCGCTACGTCGCGGTCACCGAGGGCGACAAGACCGAGGCCGAGATCACGTTCGGCGTCTCCGTCAACACGTGGGGCGTCAACGAGCTGGTCGAGGCCGTCGAGGCCGTCGCGGACGCCGACGTCGACGTGCTCGTGGCGCAGTACGAGGAGCTGTACGACGTCGTTCCCGAGCTGCGCCTGGGCGGGGAGCGGCACGAGTCGCTGCGCTACGCGGCGCGCCAGGAGATCGCCATCGAGGGCTTCCTCACCGCGCTCGGCGCGACGGCCTTCACCACGACGTTCGAGGACCTGGGCGGGCTGCGTCAGCTTCCCGGCCTCGCCGTCCAGCGACTCATGGCCAAGGGCTACGGGTTCGGTGCCGAGGGCGACTGGAAGACCGCCGTCCTGGTGCGCGCTGCCAAGGTCATGGGCGAGGGGCTGCCCGGCGGCGCCTCCCTCATGGAGGACTACACCTACGACATGACGCCGGGCGCGGAGCTCATCCTCGGCGCGCACATGCTCGAGGTCTGCCCGTCGCTGACCACCTCGAGGCCGACGGTCGAGATCCACCCGCTCGGCATCGGCGGCAAGGAGGACCCGGTCCGGATGGTGTTCTCCACCGACGCCGGCCCGGGTGTGGTCGTGGCGATGTCGGACATGCGGGACCGCTTCCGGCTGACGGCCAACGTCGTGGACGTCGTGACACCGCCCGCGGCGCTGCCGCACCTGCCCGTCGCCCGGGCGGTGTGGCAGCCGCGTCCGGACTTCACCACCTCCGCGGAGGCCTGGCTCACGGCCGGCGCGGCGCACCACACGGTGCTCTCGACCCAGGTGGGGCTGGAGGTGTTCGAGATCTTCGCTCAGCTCGCCCGGACGGAGCTGCTGGTCATCGACGAGCACACCACGCGGCGCGGTTTCGCCGACCAGGTGCGCTGGAACCAGGTCTACTACCGCATCGCCCAGGGGCTCTGAGCCCGTTCCCGTCGGACCGGGCCTCTGCCCCCGGTCCATGGCCGGGCTGTCGTTTGCTTTCGAAGTCTTTCGCTAACGCAGGTCAGTGGCACCCCTCCCGTGGGGGCGTCGCTGGCCTGCGTTCGCACGTTTGGGCCGGTGGGAGCGCTGGGAGCGGGACCAACGGCCCGTCAGCCGGACCGTGTCCGAGTCGTTACTGTTTCGCAATCAAAAGTTGCGTTCAAGAAGTTGACGCAAGGCGGGGCGCCCCGCGACAGTAGGCACGTGCTCAACGACGAGATCGAGCAGCTGCCCGTGACCTTGCGTCGCGAGCGCATGCTCCAGGTGATCAGCGAACGGCAGTTCGTGCGCGTCGCCGATCTCTCCGACACCTTCGGCATCTCGGACGTCACCGTCCGCGCCGACCTCGCGGCCCTCGAGACGTCGCACGCGGTGCGCCGGGTGCGCGGCGGCGCGATCGCCCCGCTGGGCGCCGGCCGCACCGAGCCGTCCTACGAGGAGTCCTCGGTCGAGCTGTCCGGGGAGAAGCAGCGGATCGGCGAGGCGGCCGCCGCGATGGTGTCGTCCGGGATGAGCGTGCTGCTCGACGTCGGCACCACGACGACGGCGATCGCCAGGGCGCTCGTCGCCCGGACCGACCTCGAGCAGGTGGTCGTCATCACCAACGGGCTGACCGTCGCCCTCGAGCTCGAGGACGCCGTCGGCCGGATCACCGTCGTCGTCACCGGTGGCACCCTGCGCCGGCTGCAGCACTCGCTGGTCAACCCCATGGCCACCGTCCTGCTCGACCGCCTGCACGCCGACCTCGGCTTCATCGGCTGCAACGGCATCGACGTCGAGCACGGCGTGACCAACCTCAACCTGCCCGAGGCCGAGGTCAAGGCGCGGATGATCGCCGCGGCGCAGCGCGTGGTCGTCACGGCCGACGGCTCCAAGCTGGGCCAGGTCCACCTGGGCCGTGTCGCGGGCCTCGACGAGGTCGACACCCTCGTCACCGGTCCCTCGGCCCCCGTCCAGGAGGTCGTGCGGCTGCGCCGCGCCGGTCTGGACGTCCTGCAGGTCGAGTAGCAACCCCACACTTCCTGACCGGTCCGAGCTAGGTCATGTCTCCCATATGCGTGTCCAGGTGATGCAGGCGGCGAGGATGATGGCGGCGCGGTAGGTGATGGCGAGCTTGTCGTAGCGAGTGGCCAGGCCTCGCCATTGCTTGGTCAGGGCGAAGTGGCGTTCGACGACGTTGCGGCCGCGGTAGGCGGCGGTGTCGAGTCCGGGTGGCCGCCCGCCGCGGGACCCGCGGCGTTTGCGGGCGGCGATCTGGTCGGACTTCTCGGGGATGACGACCTTGATGCCGCGGGCGTGCAGGGCGCGACGATAGACCCCGGCGGAGTACGCCTTGTCCGCGAGGACCATGTCAGGTCTAGTGCGCGGGCGACCTCCGGCCAGGCGCGGGACGCGGATGTCAGCCAGGACCGCTTCGAGCAGGGCGCCGTCGTTGCGGTGCCCGCCGGTGACCACGGCTGCAAGCGGGCGCCCGTGCCCGTCGACCGCGGCGTGGATCTTGGTGGTCAGCCCGCCACGTGAGCGTCCAACTCCGTGACCTGCAGGTTCACACGCGCTGAGCGGCAGATTCCTGTGATTCGACCCCGCCCCCTGTGTCCTGGTCGGGGCGGGTCGTGTTCGTGCCGTGCTGGTGAGCGCGGGCGATCGTCGCGTCCACCGAGACCCGCCAGTCCACTTGGCCGGCCGCGTCGGCCTCGGCCAGCAGCCGCGCCAGCACCCGGTCCCACGTCCCGTCAGCGGCATACCGGCGGTGGCGCTTCCACGCCGTCTGCCACGGCCCGAACACTTCCCGCGGCAGGTCGCGCCACGGGATCCCGGTCCGATAGCGGTAGGCGATCGCCTCGACCACCCGCCGATCGTCACCGAACGGATGACCCCGCCGACCCGCGTTCGACGGCAACAACGGCTCGACCCGAGCCCACTGCACGTCCGTGAAGACCTGATACCGAGAAGACGACGTCACCCGCACAGACTGCCGCGAGCCTCACCACATCTATGGGAGACACGCCCTAG
>Ga0209477_1002004_pt1 | contig 12048 bp, 14 predicted proteins | sample KloWWTupernatant_FD_187180 | JGI IMG/M metagenome (GOLD analysis project Ga0209477, IMG submission 187180) | Active sludge microbial communities from Klosterneuburg, Austria, studying microevolution and ecology of nitrifiers - Klosterneuburg... | ecosystem: Engineered > WWTP > Aerobic digester >...
TACGAACCCCACCGAATCTGAAACTTGTTGGGCAGCGGCCAAGCGTTACCGCCCGCCCATGTGGCGTTGTGCGCCTGCTTGTAGGCGCCGAAGGAGCGCCGGCCGATCTGGAAGTTGCGGTTCAGCGCAGACGCCGCGCGCACCTTCAGTGGCCCGGTCTGTTCTTCGTCGGCGTTCGGACCTGGGCGCGCTTCAACATTGGTTGGGCTGTCATCGGGGCGGGTCTGCACCTCGGTGGGCTCGCCATCAGGCACAGCGTTGACGCTGACCCGGCCAGATGCGCGGAAGTAGGGGCGCTCGGGCTGGGTGTCGTCATCGGCCTCAGTCACCACGCGCTCGGCGCCGACCTTCTTTTCAGCGAAGAAGCCGGGGCCGGATGCCCAGGCATAGGGCATGTCCACGTCACGCAGTTGGCGTAGCTTCGCCTCCCCGACGATGCGGGGGATGCCGATGTCGGGGCCAAAGACCTTGGGGTCCATGGGTCAGGACTCCGTGCAGTTGACGTAGCCGGTCCAGAACGCAGGGCCAGGGCCTTCGGGTTCTTCGCCCTCCAACTCGGAGATGGTGAAGTTGGTCAGTTCGGGCGACATGAAGGGCAGCATTTCGGAGCCGCCGTCGCCCCAGACAGTGAGGCCAAAGGTGTAGGTGCCCGCCGCCATGGGCGTGCCCATATTCAGCGAAAGAACAGGCTCCGCTTCCTCGTAAGGGTTGTATTCCAGCGTGCCGTCGCGGCGCCAGATCAGGCCCACCTTGCCGACAAAAGAGTTTTGCGGGACGGGCTCGCCAAAGTCGTAGAGGTTCGGGCTGCTGATGGCCGGCGAGTTGTTCTTGGGACTCGCCAGGAACGCAAAGTTGTTCTTGCGCTGCTGGGTTGTGGTGCTGCCGGTCAGGTAGCGCCCACCGATCAGGCCGCCGCTGAAGCTGAACCCCGTCCCGGTGACGGTCAGCGCCACCAGCAGTTGCGAGTTTGAAATCGCCCGGCCATTGAAATCCACGTCGATGCTGATGAAAACATCGTGGTCGCCGCTGATGGGGACGCCTGCTATTGCTGCCATGGATCAGGCCCCACCAAAGGTGCTGACCTGCTGGGGCCAGCCAATACTCGCGTACTCAATGGTGTGCTTGAGAACTCCACCATCCAGGTACAGCCAGTGCTTGCCGGCGTACTCCTGATACGGGTCCATGGGGTCGTCCGTGTTGATGGTCGGCGCCGGCTCGAACACTTCATGCGTGCCATCGTGCGCCCAGGTCAACCCGCTCACGCCGGTCATGGTCGTGGGCGCGCGGCCCACGATGGTCCCGGAGCCCGTGGCAAAGGTGTCGCGGATGTAGATGGGCACGCCCTACCCCTTACAGCGTCGGGAAGACGATGTGGTAGGTGTCCAGTGGCTGTGTCGCAGCCGACACCAGGGCCACGCTGGCGAGGTTGATGTCGGCGCCGGCCACGCCGATGGTTCCCTGCAGGCGGGGCTGGGTGGTCGATGCCGCGCCCGTGTCAGCAGCACCCACATGGCGGTAGAACGTGGCCGTGCCGGTGGCCAAGTTGGTGCCACTCCACACATCGGCGCTGGGCTTGGACATGATGCCGCCGCTGGGCGGGTCCATGCTCAGGCCGGTGCCGGTGGAGTTGACGGAAATGCGGCACAGCTTGGTGTGGCCGGTCACATCGGCATCAGCGGTCGCAGGGACGGCGCCAGCGTAGATGTCGATGAAGCCCAGATCGAGCAGAGCGCTGATCGAGTCAGTGCCCAGGGCGCCATCGCGCAGGCCGGTGGAAGATTTGATTGCCATGGTGTGCTCCTTGAATCAGGCGTCGGGGATGGGGGAAACTTGGAAGCCAGCGGTCACACGCAGGGTGCCGCCGACACCGGGCTGGCGCGCGGTGGGGAACAGCACGGCGCTGGCCAGGATGCCGGTGGTGCCGCCCTTGACACTGGAAGAACTGATGAAGCCACCGCGCACCGTGGCGTCGGTGGTCATCACGAACTCGGCCTTGGCCAGTGCGTTGGTCACGACGCCGCCAGCAGCAGCGCCAGGGTCAAACGCCGGGCGGGTGGCCGACGAATAGACGGTCAGCTCGCCGGCCAGCGCGGGGAAGTTGGCAGCGGTGTTGCTCGCCAGCGGCGCATAGTTGTTGCCATAGATGCCGATGAACCACGACTGCTGGGTCGCGCTGTTGAAAAGGATGTCCAGGAAGGCATTGACGCCTTCGTCGGGCACCAGGTTGTGCACGGTGTCGGTGCCCAGGTGGTTGCCGGCCGCGTCAAACGCCTCGACCGTGTAGACGAAGCCCAGTCCGAGCTTGCTGTGTGGGGATTGCATGGTGGTGGTCCTCTCTTGGTCAGGCGATTTCGGCGTCCATGAAGCTGCCAAGCGAAGCGGCAGAACTGGGGCGGTAGGTGGATGCGATGGCGTGGCGGGTTTCGCCAGCGTCAACGTGCAGGGTCGCGGCGCGCTCAGTTTTGGGTGCGGGTGCGCTGTCGGCCTGCATTTCGGTGATCTGGCCGGCGCGGTCGCCGCGCACAAGGCCCTCATGCGAGAACCACTGCACGACACCAGCCTCGACCACGGAGTCAGACGCTTCGGCCACGCCCTCGTCTTGGGCCTTCACCAGTTCGGCCTTGGCGATGTCGGCGCCGGCCAGCCAGTAGGTGGCCTTGGTCGTGCCCACATAGACGCCCTCGTCGTTGGGGCGCACCATGGTCACGCGGTAGGGGAAGGGAATGAAGCCTTCCACCGGGCGGTGCAGCGCCGGGGCGAATGGCTCGCTGAAGTAGATCAGCTTGCCCCGCGCCACCAGCAGTCGGCCGTTGTGGGCTCGCACGATCTTGCCGGGCGGCATGGGCATCAGGCCCTCGGTCTGCAGGGTGTGGCCCAGTTGGGGCGGCGCTGTGATGGCGATGGGGCCGGAAATCCTGGCGTAGAACTGCAGCACGGTCGATCCGGCCGGCGCCACATAGACGTTGACCGCCACGGCCGGCAGACCGGTGATGCTCAGGCCGCCACCGTTGGGCAGGTCCACGCCGATGGGCCATGTGCTGGGCGATTCGCCTCGGTCATCGCTGATGGTGAACGCCACCTGGTAGAGCCCAGGCGGGAGCGCGCCGGCCGTGGCCGACACCATGGGGGCGGGGTTGGGCGGCGCCAGGGCTGCGAGGTGGTTGGCGCCGTTGTGGATGCAGCCCAGGTAAGCGCCGTCGCTCCAGTAGATGTCCTCGCCGTACACGTCGGCGGAAACCGGGCCTTGGATGCCGGTGTGCAGGGTGGCGCCGCTGAAGTCCTTGAGCGCCGTGCCGTCCACGTAGAGCGCGCGGTCCTTGCTGTCCGACCACAGGCTGTGAACGTCGGTGCCGGCGATGACGCGGGAGAAGCCGGGCCGGGTTTCGAGCGTGCCGGCGTCTGTCACCAGCAGGTTGCGCAGCTCGCGCGGGATCAGGACATTGGCACCGCCTTGGGTCGTGCGCTTGAGCGCATGGTCAGGCGCGCGGGTGTTCATCCCGTCGATGCTGGAGAACTCAATCGGCTCCATCACCAGCCCCGGTTGAAGGCCACCACGGGCGGGCGGCGGTCAGCGCGCTTGCGCTGCACGTTGGCGTCGGGCCTGGTGCCAAACGCTCGGGCGAAGCGGGCTTCGTGCTCCATGGCCAGCTTCTCGTCCTTGGCGTCGGCGTCGTGCTTGCGGTAGGCGTGCATCAGCATCCCGTCCAGCAGACGGCGGTGGTAGATGGGCTTCAGCTCGGGCTCGGCCGTGTCAAAGTCCACCGTCAGCGGCTCCAGGGGTGTGCGGTACACCGTCAGGCGCAGCGTGCCGGCCTCCGTGGGGGTGGGCACCACGCGCACCGATGTGACCTGGCCATTGACGATGGCCGTGTGCGGCGTACCTTCCATGGTTTCCCAGGATGCGCCCGTGTCGTCCATTTCCTCGATGCTGCTCAGGCGCATTGGCTTGCCGGCCAGTGTGGCGCGCTTGACGCGGATCACGCTGCCGTGCAGGTCATAGGTATTGGTGCCGGCCACCAGGGTGATTTCGCAGCAGTCGGCGGTGGTGCTGTCCTCAATCAGAAAAGCACGCTCGGCTGCGTCGTTGGCCGACTCATTGAGGTAGCCGACGATTTCCTCGTCCGACCACAGGTAGGCTTCCTCTGTGTCGCCAGTCTCCTGGCGGAACAGCGCAATGAAGTCGGCCACGTTCATCAGTCGTCCTTGTCTTCGGCCAGAGCGGCGGCAGACACTTCGGCCCACACAGCATCGACCTCGGAGCGCGAAGCCTGGAAGCCCAGCTTGGCGTTGACGGCGCGCAGGTCGGGCTTGCCATCCTTGTTGAAGTCGCCTTCGTTGTCACCGTCCAGCATGGCCTTGAGCACCTTGGCGATGTGGTCGGCGCGGTCGAACTGGGCCGCCTCGGGCTTGGCGTCCAGCATCATGGCCTGCTCGGGCGTGAGGGAGCCGGGGATGGCGCCCTTGGAAATGGCCTCGCGGTGGAACATGGGGTCCAGCTCCACGCCCTCGGCAGTGACCAGGGCTGTGTGGCCAGTCACCAGGGAAACGTGGATGGGCTCGTCGGTCGGGCTGCGGAATTTCATGATTTTCGTCCTCAAAAAACCCGGTGGGGATCAAGCCACCGGGGGTTAAAAGGGCCGGTGAAGGCCCACCACAGGAGAACAGTGGGGATCAGCCTTGGCTGAAGGCGGCGCGACCGATCACGTAGTACGTGACAGCCAAGCGCACCTTGCCGGTGGCCGGGGAGCCGCCACCAGACACCCAACGCACGGTCAGCGCGGGTTGGGTTGAGGTGTGGATGAAGCCGGTGGGCACCAGAGCCACATGAGCACCCAGCGCGCGGATGTTGCCGTCGTTGAGGTAGCGGTTCTGGGTGGTTGCGTCACCCACGTCCATCACGTCGGTGGAAGTGGAGTTCCAGGCCTCGGTCGTGGTCAGCGAGCCGCTGACGATCACGGCGTTGACGGGCAGGCCCAGGGCGGACACGTCCACGCCAGTGGTCACGTCGGCCAGGTTGATGTCCACATAGGCCGTGACCAGTTCTTGGCGGCCGGCGTTTTTGGTGATTGCCATTTGAGTGCTCCTTACAGCATCAGGGGAGGAAAAGAGGGTGATGTGTCAGGGGAGGCGCGAGGCCTCCCCTTGTGCGACTTACTGCAGGTAGTGGTCGCAGGTGACGATGCCGAAGTCCTCGGTCGATCCGTCGTAGATCGAGTAGAACTTGGGCTTGAGCAGGCCCATCATCTTGTCGATGTTGATGCCCTGCTGGCTGTCGTACTGGAACAGCTTTTCGGTCCATTCCGGTGCGCCCAGGTCGGCCATGCCCAGAGCCTGAGCACCGCACAGCATGGTGCGGGTGCCGTTGACCAGGCCGCCAGAGCCCCACTTCGAACCCGAAGTGGCGCCCTTGGTGTTGTAGACCAGGTTGTGCTCATGGATCACAGCGCCGTCCACGGTCACGGTCGCACCGGTGAACCAGGGGCTGTCCATGCCGGCCTTGGTGGCCACAGCAACCACGGCGCGCTGGTAGTCGGCGTCCTTCTTGAGCGCGGCCAGGGTCTGCGGGTGCACGAACAGCACGTAGTAGTCCTTGCCACCGGACTTCAAGGGCTTGATGTAGTGCTCCTTGGCGTAGGCGATCAGGTCCACGATCATCGTGTACTTGGGCACGAAGGCGGTGGTGATGTTGCCAGTCACCGAAGCGGCCAGGCTGGTGCCGTCGAACATCAGTGAGCGCTTGGAGGTCGGAGCCGACACGTCAGCAGCGAACGCCAGGTTGGGGAAGGGCGAACCGACGCGGGCGGCGCCGTTGTTCTTGAAGGCGTAGCTGATGCCGGCCATGGTCAAGAACGCCAGTTGGTCGCAGCGGTTGGCCAGCCAGAAGGCCAGGCGGTCCTTGCCCATCTGACGGAAGTTGATGACCGTCTTCTGCTCGGCCAGCTTGCCCTTGTTGCGCACGGAGTGGGTCAGCAGGTCGATGGTGATTTCCTGGCTGTACGACTGCATGGCTTCTTCGTTGCCTTCGCGTTCGTTGTCGCCAATCACACCGTCCTCGACCAGATCAGCAACGAGGTGCATCAGCACTTTCTCGCCCTTCTCGGTCTTGGTCAGCTCGGTGATGCGCTGGATCAGCGCGTTTTGGCCCGTACCGATGAAGTTCTTGATGAACATCTGGTCGCGCGCAGCGGACCAGACATCGCGGGACCAGACGTATTTCTGTTGGGGCGTGAGAGCCGCAAAATTGGTAAGCATTCCATGCTCCTTGAATGAAAGACAAAACGGGGTTCAGGCGTTTCGCTGCCAAAGCGGAGACATGGCTGGTGAGGCGGCCAAGGGCGCCGTGCGTTTACCGCCTGCACGGGGCGAAGTCCATCCGTTGCGTGATGTACCGGGTCAGCGGGTGGATGACTCCCGCTGCCCGGCCGGCTGGCTGACTTAGAAGATGTCGCCGCGAGCCTTGGCCTTCTCGGCTTCGCTCAGGGCGTCAAACTGTTCATCCGTCAGCGATGCGTAATCGACCTTGCCGGCCGTTGCCCGGTTGCCAATCCCGGCTTGCACCGCTGGAGCCTGGGCATCTGCTGCCTTGGCGCCGCGTGCAATCGCATTTGCAGTGCGAGTGTCAACCGCTGCCTTGTTGGCAGGCAACCCCAAGGTGGGGGGTGCGCCTTCCTCTGGGGCGAATTTGGGCGCGATCTTGTCCACGGCGAGCTGCAGGGCCTTGGCCGGAGCCATGCCGCGTGCGATGTTGGCGTCACGGCTGGCTTTGATAAGGTCCAGGGCGTCGGCACCTTCGGGCGTGTTGAGGTAGGGCCAGGTTTCCACGGCTTTGTCGGCCACGGTCTGAAGGTCCACACGCGCGGCTGCTTCGCGTTGCATGGACATGGCCTGTTGCGCAGCTTCGGCGGCCACATGCCGGTTGATCTGGCTGCGCAGCTTGGTGGCCTCGCCTGTTTCGCCCTCCATCAGCAGCTCGATGTACTTCTGCTCGGCGGCGTCCACGTCGAACTCGGGGGCGGCCGGTGCTGCAGGGGCGGCTGTCGTCGGCGCTGGCGCTGCGGCCGGCTGCATCTTGAGGGCATCCAGTTCACGCTGCAGGGCTTCGGCGCGGGCTTCGGCCTCCTTGCGGGCCTCGTTGACCTCGTTGAAGCGACCCTTGGGGATGGCATTGGATGGCTTGCCGCCAGTGGCCTCGTCGGGCTCATCATCGGTGGCAGGGGCGGGTGCAGCGGGCGCAGGCGCTTCTTCGCTGGTGGGCGTGAAGTTGTCGCCACGGTCCTCGTCGGCGCCGGGCGTGTCGCCCGCGTCGGGGTTTGCTGCGTCGATCACTTCGCCGCCCAGGTCGTCGCCGTCACCATCGACGGGCTTGCGCAGGACGTGGAAGGCAGAGAGGCGGCGTTGCAGTGCTTTGATGTTCATGGTTTGCGCTCCTGTGGTGTGGTGAACTGCTGGATGAATAGTTGGGTGCGGGCTTTTTCGTAGATGGCCCTGATCTGCTCGTCAGTCAGCACCGGGCTGAAATAGAGCGGAAACAGCCGCGCCAGCAATGCCCTGACGCGGAATCTCATGTCACTGATGCGGCATCTCATGTGCGGGCCTGCTCGCGGGCAATGGCACGCACCACGCCACGGAAAATGAAGTCTTTGAGCTTCTGTTCTTGCGGCAGGTCGGTGAAAGGCACCAGACAGGGGTGCTCCTTCTTGATGGGGTCTTTGACGCGGCCATAGGTCCAGCCTTCGGACAGCTTGTGCTTTGCCCATGCCTCGTGGCCGGCCGATGCGCCTGCGTCCGGGTTGGCCAGGTGCAGCTTCACGCCCTCGATGGCGCTTTCCTGTTGCCAGCGCGGCGCCTTCTCCCATGTGGTCTGGGTCTTGTCGCCCAAGCCCTCGCAATAGGCCATGTTGACCTCATGCGCCACGCGGGCGATGGCCAGCACCAGCGGGTCGGCCTCGATGGGCTCGTCGGGCACCTGGGCGGCCAGGGCCACGGCGTTGGCCGCGTTGGCGATGGGGTTGAGCTTCGTGTTTGCCATTGGCTTCTCCTGTGGTGGTGGGGGATCGTTGTCAGTCGGCCGCCGCTGTTTCGATGCCAGCGGTCATGCCTTCAGCGGCACTCATGGGCTGCTCAGGGTTGAGCGGCGTCAAGGGGTTGGTGTTGGTTGGCATGTCCAGACCCGGCAGTGCACCGGCAGGGGCCTCGGGCACGATGGGCGCGGCGTCCTTGTCCACGTAGCCAGCAGAGCGCAGCAGGGAGTCGGCCAAGCCTGCGGTGGCCGGGGTCTGTGTGATGACCTGGGCCGTCTGGATGGCGCTGAACTGGGCTTCCACCGCCTTCGCAGCGGTTTCGGTCACTGTCTTGTCGGCCTGGGCGTTGAGCAAGCGGGCCTTGGCCTCCAGCGTCGGGTCGGCCGGCTGCTCCTGTTGCTGCATCTGCTCCAGAATCTCGTGCTTGTCGGAGAGGTTGGAGTAGCGAATGACCGTCGCGTCGGGGATGGCGATGCCTTCCTTGCGCATTTCCAGGGCCTGCTGGAACTGGGTGTTCTCGAACGTGACCTGCATGGGCTGCTCAGTTACCACCACGTCGTAGGTGCCCAGGGTGATGTCGTTGAGGTACTGCCCGGTGGCGGGGTCGAACTTGTTGACCTCCAGCACTTCCTCCACGTCGCGGCCGGTCACGGGGTCTTGCTCGGTGATGCGGAAGATGCGGTAGCTGTCGTAGTAGCGCTGCACCAGTTTGAGCACGCGCTGGGCCAGCAGGTTGCGGGTGTAGCTCAGGTTGTCCAGTGGCACGGCGAGCTGCTGCTGGCTGGCGTGCTGCTTGGCTTGGATGGCGATGCCGCTGACCTCTGCGCCTTGGTTGCCGCGCATGGCTTCGGGCACCGTCACGTCCTTGAGAGCCTGGGTGGCGCGGTCGATCAGCTTGTCAACGCCAGTGGGCACGCCGTTGGCGCTGATCTTCTGCGGCGCCGCGCTGCCCTTCTTGTGTTCCAGCACGATGCCAGTCTCGGCACCGCGCTGCTGCAGCTCGTCGGTGTCCATGTTGGTCAGCGATTCTTCTTCCACGATCCAGCCGCTGTTGGCCGACGTGTTGATGATGTGCACGAACTGGCTGACCGACTTGTTCAGGGCCTCCTGCGGGCCGATGGCGTTGTCCACCAGGCCGCGCGTCTGCCCACGGCGAAAGTAGGCGAAGTACGGCACGATGCTGAAGTGCTCGTAGGGGCTGAATGCGTCGTGCAGGGTCTGGGTGTAGGTCGTGACGATCCACTTGATCCGCTTGCGCATCCGCATGGCCTGCTGTGCGCCTGCTGCCAAGGCCGCGTCCTGCTGCTCCTTGGTCATCTGGTCCATGATGAACACGTCGCCTGTCTCGGGCATCACCAGGCACTTGGTGCGCTCGTACACCCACTTCTGGCGGTCGATGATGCGGTAGCGCTTGAGCCCATCGCCTGCGTCGTTGTAGGCGTCGGCCAGGCCCATCGTGGTGTCCATGCCGAATTTCGGGCGCTCCACGTCCTCGCCATCCAGATCGCCAAAGTCCTCGCCGCTGTCGTTGGACTCGCGGGCGATCTTGAGGGCCTTCTGGCCGTACATGCCGCCGATTTCAGGCTCGGTCAGCCAGCGGGTGATGATGACATCGCCCCAGGTGTCGGGGTCGTACTGCTTGGCGTCCGGGTCGGGGATCACGTCACGCGGGTCGTGCGTGGCCACCTCGATGTCGCCCTTGACGTTGGTGTCGAAGTTCATGCGCAGCTCGAAGTAGCCGCGCTGCTCGATCAGGCCGTCCGTGTAGACCTGAGTCTCCTTCCAGTGCATCCTGGCCTGGTCGCACACCTGCTTGACCACCTTGGACAGCAGGGTCGCGGTGGCCATGTCAGCCTTTCCGCCGCGCGGGCGAAAGGCAATGTCCATCCGGTTCTGAATCTGGTGCCCAATGGCAGCGTTGGTGCTGGGCATGATTTCGTTGAACTCGTAGAACGGCCGGCGCTGGCTGCGCAGCACAGCCTTGTCGGCCTCGCTCCACTGGCTGCCGCCGCCCAGGTACATGCCTTCGCAGCGTTCGGCCTGCTCCATGTACTCCACATGGCCGCGATCTTTGCCGTACAGGTAGCGCGCCCAGTTCTCTTTTGCGTTGTCGTCCATGGTGTTCATGCGGCCTGGGCCGATCCTCCGGTTCGGGTGTTCATCGTTTTCAGGCGGTCACGCCAGCTCGGGGCCTTCTTGGCTTTGGGCGGGCGCGGCACGCCGGCCGCAAAGGTCATGGCCACGGCATCGCCTTTGTCTGGGCTTCGGCCCAGCAACTCCCGTATCTCGTCCTTCTCGCGCATCTGGATGGCCGCGTGCTGGCCCAGCGTGACGACCTTGTAGCGAACGGCGCACAGGTCGGCGGCCAGCTCAGCGTCGGGGGGCAGCGAGATAGGGTCGGGGTTGGCAGGGTCCAGGGCCTCGCGCAGCCGCCAGTACATTTCGGCGCGCACGTTGCGGAACCGCAGGGTGCCGTTCTTGTCCAGCAGGGTGGATTTCTCGGAGCCCACGACAGCGTGCACATGCAGGCCGACGCCCTTGATGAAGTCCAGGGCGCTCGATCCGATGCCGATGGCGTCCACCGCGATCACGGCGCCATCGCGCACCAGGGGCGCAGCAAAGGCCGCCGTGGTGGGGCCGTCCTTCGTGACCTGGCCGGGCGCCGTCACCAATTCATCGAACCACTGGCCATGCCGGCGCGCGGCCGTGGTCTTGTCCATGCCGCCACGGGCTGGATCAAGGCCCATGCTGGTCATGTCGCCCTTCTTGATGGGGCGCGGCTCCCATCGGGCTTGCGCGGCCTTCACCCATTCGGTGGGGATGGTCTGCCAGGCGGGGTCGGCGGCGCCAGCGTTGAAGTCGCCCTTGAGCATCCGGCTGCGCAGGGGCTCGGGCAGGGCCTGCAGGGTGGCCTTGTAGCCGGTGAGGGTCAGAAACAGGTTGTCGTTGACGCTGGACGGGATGAATGTGCGGCTCTTGGGCTGCATCCAGTCCTTGCCCACCATCACAGGCTCGGGGCCGGGCACCTCGCGGTCCTCGCCCTTCTCGTCGGTGACGTACCAGCGCAGTTCGCCAGGTGCTGCGCGGTTCGGGTGGTTGTCGTCCAGCCAGGCCGCCCAGTACCGCTTAACCCACTCCCCTTCGGCGGTGGTTGGCGGGTTGCCTGCGCACACCACACGCTGGCGGATGTTGGGGTTATCTGTCCGCATCCAGCCAATGAGGGTGCGGAACTGCAACTCGGTGAAGTGGGTGATTTCGTCGAAGCAGTTACGATTTACAATACCGCCTGCTGTTATATAACTGTTTGCGCCGTCTACGGTCAGGTCAAACAGCTCACTTTCACCTATGCAGGAAAACGCCCATGAAACCTCAGAAAACACCGCCTCGATTTGACGAGTTTCCTTCGTGTAGGGGTGGGTGTACGACCACATACGGCGGGTACGTGTGGGAGTTCTGCCCTGGGCATCCTTTGCAAAACAACTGGGGATTTGTTGCGCAGCACCGACTTGTTGCAGAGACCATCCTGGGGCGAACACTTCAGCAAGGCGAGGTTGTTCATCACAAAGATGAGAACAGGACGAACAACGCCCCTGACAATCTTGAGGTGATGAGCCAGCGAGAACACCGGGCGCATCACGGTCGCATGATGGCGGAGCGCAATCTCGCCCCGATAACACGGGAAATGGTGATTGATGCTCTTGATGGCAGGTCTCTGAAGAATGCTGCGCGCCTTTTGCGCGTTGACACACAGACGCTTCGCAACAGATACCCCGATTTGTGCGCGCCTCGCCAGCGCAAGAGCCCGACGAAGATTGATAACCCGCGCGATCTTGAGATTGTGCTGGCGGCGGCGCCAAACAAGGACATTGGGCTGAAGGAGTTGATGCGGCAAGTGAACATGTCTGCGATGACGATTCTTCGCATTTGCAAGCGCAATGGCGTTGAGTGGGTGAAGAAGCATCGGGATAAGTCAACGTATCCTGGGAGACCCAGCCGCAAGGCCCAAGAATCTGATGCGAAGAACTCT
>Ga0209477_1002005_pt1 | contig 12047 bp, 11 predicted proteins | sample KloWWTupernatant_FD_187180 | JGI IMG/M metagenome (GOLD analysis project Ga0209477, IMG submission 187180) | Active sludge microbial communities from Klosterneuburg, Austria, studying microevolution and ecology of nitrifiers - Klosterneuburg... | ecosystem: Engineered > WWTP > Aerobic digester >...
TCGGCCTGCGAGACGGACGTACAGCGTGGCGCGCGCTCGGCTACCGCCAGGTGCTCGCGTTCCTCGACGGCGACCTGACCGAGGAGAAGGCGCGCGAGGCGACCGTCTTCGGCACCCGGCGGTTCGCTCGTAAGCAGCTCGGCTGGTTCCGCAGGGACCCCCGGATCACCTGGCTCGCGTCCGGGCCGCAGAGCGCGGGACGGATCGTGTCGGTGGTGACCGATAGGGTGCTCGGCGAACCAGAGGAGCGGTGATGGACATCGAGTTCGCCAAGGGTCATGGCACCCGCAACGACTTCGTGGTCTTCGCGGACCCCGACAACTTGTACGACCTCTCACCCGAGCAGGTTCGGCACCTCTGCGACCGCCGCGGGGGTATCGGTGGCGACGGCGTGCTGCGCGCCGTCCGGGCCAGCCAACTGCATGTTTGGGCGGATAGCGGCGCGAGTTGGTTCATGGACTACCGGAATGCCGACGGTTCGATCGCGGAGATGTGCGGCAACGGCCTGCGGGTGTTCCTCCGGTTCCTGGCTGAGGAGGAGCTGATCGACGCGTCCGGCGACACGGTGGTGGGCACCCGCGCGGGCTTGCGCAGCGGCCGGTTCCTCGAGGACGGGCGGATCGCGGTCACAATGGGATGCGCCACCGTCGGCGAGTCGGTGACGGTGTCCCACGACGGGCGCAGCTGGCCGGCCACGGCTGTCGATGTGGGTAACCCGCACGCTGTGGTCGTGCTCGACTCGGCCTCCGTTCTGGACGGACTCGACCTCACCATCACGCCGACCTGGGAGCCCGTGGACGCGTTCCCCAACGGGGTGAACACTGAGTTCGTGCTTCGTGAGGACGCGGGCAGGCTGCGCCTGCGAGTCTTCGAACGGGGCGTCGGGGAGACCAACTCCTGCGGTACCGGCGTGGTTGCCGCCGCGGCGGCTGTCGGTGGTGCCGAGCGGTGTGTGGTCGAGGTGCTGGGCGGCACCCTCGAGGTGCTCCTGGACGGTCCAGAGGCCGTGCTCGTCGGCCCGGCGGTAATTGTCGCGCGTGGCCGGATCGAGCTTTCGAGCTAGGTTGGTTGGACGATGACTGAAGACTTAGCAGAGCTGTCCGAGGAATCCCAGGATCTCGCCGACCGCCACTCCCTCCGTCGGGTGGCGGGCATGTCCACCCAACTCGCCGACATCTCCGAGGTCGAGTACCGCGAGCTGCAGCTGGAGCGGGTGGTGCTGGTGAGCGTCTGGAGCATCGGCAGCCAGGTGGATGCCGACAACGCCATGGCCGAACTCAAGCTGCTCGCCGAGACCGCCGGTTCGCAGGTGCTGGAAGCCCTGGTGCAACGGCGCAGCCACCCCGACCCAGCCACGTTCATCGGCCGGGGGAAGGTGGACGAGGTGCGTGAGGTGGTGCTCGCGACCGGCGCCGACACCGTGATCTGCGACGGCGAGCTGGAACCCGCCCAGTTGCGCAACCTCGAGGACCGCGTGGGGGTGAAGGTCATCGACCGCACCGCTTTGATCCTCGACATCTTCGCCACCCACGCCAAGAGTGCTGAGGGCAAGGCCCAGGTCGAACTCGCTCAGCTGCAGTACCTCCGGCAGCGGCTGCGGGGCTGGGGCGGCAACCTCTCCCGCCAGGCTGGTGGTCGCGCCGCGGCCGGGGCAGGTATCGGTGGCCGCGGTCCGGGCGAGACCAAGATCGAGACCGACCGTCGCCGCATCAAGACCCGCATCCAGGTGCTGCGGCGCCGGCTGCGCGAGCTGGACTCCGTCCGCGAGACCAAGCGGTCGCAGCGCACGCGCAACCAGGTGCCCAGCGTGGCGATCGTCGGCTACACGAATGCGGGCAAGAGTTCGCTGCTCAACCGGCTCACCGGTGCCGGCGTGCTGGTTGAGGACGCGCTCTTCGCCACCCTCGACCCCACCACCAGGCGCACTCAGGCAGCAGACGGCCGCGTGTACACCCTCACTGACACCGTCGGGTTCATCCGGCATCTGCCGCACGACCTGGTCGAAGCGTTCCGCTCGACCCTGGAGGAGTCGGTGAACGCCGATCTGCTGCTGCACGTCGTGGACGGCTCCGACCCGGATCCTTTCGGTCAGGTGACCGCGGTGCACACCGTGCTGACCGAGATCGGCGCGGCGAACGTCGCCGAACAACTGGTGATCAACAAGATCGACGCCGCCGAGCCGGACGCGCTGCTGGCCCTGCGCGGTCGCTTCCCGGATGCGGTTTTCGTGTCCGCGCGTACCGGTGCCGGGATGGACGAGCTCCTGGCCCGCGTCGAGGAGCGGTTGCCGCGTCCCGCCATCGAGGTGCATGCGCTGGTGCCCTACGATCGCGGCGACCTGATCAACAAGATCCACCTGAGCGGCGAGTTCGTCTCCAGCGAGCACACCGAGAACGGCACCGCAGTCGTGGCCCGGGTGAATGCCGACCTCGCCGGAGAGCTGGCCCGCTACACGTCCGATGGCTGAAGCCGCCACCCCCTCGCTGGCCGATCCGCCTTCGCTGGCCGAGTCGCCTTCGCTGGTCGAGCGGTCTTCGCAGGTCGAGCCTGTCGAGACCCCCGCCCCCGACCTCGCCGAGCAGATTCTCCAGGCCGCGATCGACGGGATCGGCGGCGGCACGCGTCCCGGCCAGGTGACGATGGCCCAGGAGGTGACCCGGACTCTGGACGCGGGCGAACACCTACTGGTTCAGGCCGGCACCGGAACGGGCAAGTCCCTCGGCTACCTCGCGCCGGTGCTGGCCTCGCTGGTGCGGAACCCGGAGTCACGTGTGGTCGTGGCCACGGCCACGCTGGCGCTGCAGGCCCAGCTGGCAGGCAAGGACATCCCCGCCGCCGTGGACGCCTGCGAGCGAGTGACCGGCCAGCGGGTCACCCACGCTGTGCTGAAGGGTCGAAGCAACTACGCGTGCCTCCTGCGCGTCCGTGACGGCCAGGGCACCGACCAGGACGCGTTGCTACCCGAACCCGGCGAAGCTACCGGCCTTGGCGCCGAGGTGGTGGAGCTGCGCCGCTGGGCCGAGTCCGAAGCGGAGGAGAACCGGCTCGCCGACCGCGATGATGCCCCCGCGCACGCCCCGCTGGCTTGGGCGCAGGTGTCGGTGCCGGTGCGGGAGTGCCTGGGGGCGCAGCGCTGCCCGTACGGCACCGACTGCTTCGTCGAGAAGTCGAGGGACCGGGCGCGCTCCAGCCAGCTGGTGGTGACCAACCACGCACTGCTTGCTGTGGACGCCTTGCACGGTGGCACCGCTCTGCCGGATTACGAGGGCGTGGTGATCGACGAGGCCCACGAACTGGTCTCGCGGGTGACGGGAGCGGCGTCGGTGGAGTTGAGCCCTCAGCAGGTGGAGCGGGTCGCCAAGCGGTGTCTGGCCTGGCTCTCCGACGACGTCGGTCTGGAGTTCCTCGATTCGGCGGACGCATTGCAGCTGGGTCTGGACGCCGACGCGGCAGGCCGCGTCCTTGACCCTTCCGCGCCGGTGGTCGAGGCGCTCCGGGTGGTACGGATAGCCGCCAGGCACGCGGTTTCGGGCCTTGGCGGAGGAGAGGGTGAGGTGCCCGAGCGTCGCCAGGCCCAGGGTGCCGCGCAGGAGGTGTTCGACATCGCCGAGCGCATGGCCAAGTTGGCCGAGCACGATGTGGTCTGGGTCTCGGAGTCGGAACGGTTCGGGCGACAGGTCAATTGCGCCCCGCTCTCAGTTGCCGGGCTGTTGCGCAGCCAGGTGTTCGAGAACCATCCGAGCGTCCTGACGTCGGCCACGCTCAAGATCGGCGGTGACTTCAAGTCGGTGGCGGTGTCCCTCGGGCTTGGCGGCGAAGGTGGCGCGTGGCGCGGGGTCGACGTGGGCTCTCCGTTCGACTACCGGCGTCAGGGCATCCTGTACGTCGCCGCACAGCTGCCTCCGCCCAACCGGGACGGCAGCAGCCCGGAGACCCTTGCCGAAATCGCTGAACTGCTCTGGGCGGCAGAAGGCCGAACGCTCGGCCTGTTCGCCTCGCAGCGGGCCGCCGAGGCCGCGGCCCGGTACTGCCGCGAGCACGTCCCAGACCGGCTGGTGCTGTGCCAGGGCGACGCTCACTTGACGCGCCTGACGGCGGAGTTCATCGGGGATCCCGAGGCGTCCCTCTTCGGCACGCTGTCTCTGTGGCAGGGCATCGACGTACCGGGCGACACGTGCCGGCTGGTGGTCATCGACAAGATCCCCTTCCCGCGTCCGGACGACCCGCTGATGCAGGCGCGCCAACAGGCGGTGGCCGACGCGGGCGGCAATGGGTTCATGGCGGTGGCCGCGACCCACGCGGGGCTGCTTCTGGCGCAGGGTTCGGGACGGTTGATCCGCACCCTCACCGACCGCGGCGTGGTGGCGGTGCTGGATTCACGGCTGGTAACCGCGCGTTACGGCAACTTCCTGCGCGCATCGATGCCGAACTTCTGGATGACAACCGATCGGGAGGCTGCCATCGGCGCCCTGCGGAGGCTCGCCGACTCCTCCCCGACCTCTCCCTGAAGAGCTCCGAGCGGTGTGGTTGTTCCCATCATTCCCTGAGGGGCTCCGAGCGGTGTGGTTGTTCCCATCGCTCCCTGAGGGGCTCCGAGCGGTGTGGCTGTTCCCATCGCTCCCTGAGGGGCTCCGAGCGGTGTGGCTGTTCCCATCGCTCCCTGAGGGGCTCCGAGCGGTGTGGTTGTTCCCATCGCTCCCTGAGGAGCTTTCCGAGGAACGAGGAAAGCGTCACGAAGGGTCAGCCGCCTTCCAACAACTCCAGGTAGCGGGCGCGCACTCGGTCCGGCACCTCGACAACCTTGGTGCGGCTGGTGGCCCCGCTCACCAAGGTCAACTCGCGCGCCCTGCAGTCCAGAGCCGCCGCAAGGGCGCTGAATGCGGCTTCGGTGGCGCGCCCGTCGACCGCGGGCGCGGAGACCGCAACAACCAGGGCGGCGTCGCCGTAGCGACCGCCCACCCTGGTTCGTCCGGCGCCCGGCTTGACCCTGATCTCGATCCGAATGGCTAGATCCGTCGCAGGACGGCCACGACCTTGCCGAGGATCGATGCCTCGTTGCCGTCGATCGGCTCGTAGGCAGGGTTGTGGGGGAGTAACCAGACCTGGCCGGGCGTCCGTTTGAACGTCTTGACCGTGGCCTCTTCGCCCAGAAGCGCAGCCACGATGTCGCCGTTGACGGCGTCTGGCTGCTGGCGGACCACCACGTAGTCACCGTCGCAGATCGCGGCGTCGACCATCGAGTCGCCCTTCACCTCGAGCAGGAACAGGGTGCCTTCGCCGACCAACTGCTTGGGCAGCGCGAAGACGTCCTCGACTGCTTCCTCGGCCAGGATCGGCCCGCCGGCGGCGATGCGTCCGAGCACGGGGACATCCACCGAGTGGGCCGCATGGGGCGGCAGGTCGGGTTGGATGGTCGGGGCGGGATGCCGGTCCGGCAGCGCCATCGACTCAGGCAGTCGAACCTCCAGTGCGCGCGGCCGATTCGGATCGCGGTAGAGGAAGCCCTTCTGCTGCAACGCCTTGAGTTGGTGGGCCGCAGAGGACGGCGAACCGAGAGCCGAGAGCACGGCGATCTCGCGGACGCTCGGCGGGTAGCCGAACTTGATCAGGAACTCGCGGATGACCTCGAGCACCCGCCGCTGTCGCGGCGTGAGGCCTTCTTCGTCGACCGCGCCGTCGGGCAGTTGGCTGACCTTCTTGCCCAATTGCGCGGCGACGTCTTCCTTGCGCGGGCGGCCGCGCTTGCGACCACTGGGTGTGTACGTTGCCATGTTCCCAACCTACCGCCGAGAAGCTGGCTATTGAAACAGATGTTCGAGCGTGTCGCGGGTTCGTCGGAAAAGTGTCAGACGCGGCTGTGAGGATCAGTCCAGGAAGAAAAGTCCACAGAACACACGTTCTAATCCCTTGACCGGGAGCGATGTGTGGCCTAGATTGTGATTCGAACACCTGTTCGAGATGGAGGAGGAGCCATGAGCGCCCTGTTGATCGATGACCTGGTTCCGCTGGCGCCGTCCGCGCAGCCGAACGGCTGGCGGCACGTCCGTGGGCGCGAGTTCGTCCCGCAGCTCGCCCTGGTCCCGGAGCCCCCTGCGGCCGCGACGCCGGTCAGGGTGCCGGCAGCGAATCCGCGTGCCGCGCAGTGGCAGCTCACCGATCGTGGCATCAAGGTCGTGGTGAGCTTCTTTCTAGCGATCTTCGCCACTGCTGTGCTGGTGCTGGCGACCGGCTTCTTCGCCGTGAGTGATGCCCCCTTCGCCCCTGCCGCCGAGTCGGCGGCGGTGCTCGCGCAGGGCTGAACGAGGGTCTCGCACGCCGGTTGGTCCGCTCGGACCGGCCGGCGTGCGCAATTCCCGCCACACTCCCGCCACACTCCCGCGACACGCCAGGCGTCTCGTCTTGCTAGTGGCCGCGTCCCGTCGTAACCTCTACATCTAGTAGTTACAGCGTTGTGGTTCCTCCACAGATTGTGGTTTGGATGCACAAGCTGTCCACAGCGGTATCCACCGCGCTATCCCCAGGGAAGGAGTCGGGAGATGCACTGCCCGTTCTGTCGTCACACCGATACCAGGGTCCTGGACAGCCGCGTCGCCGAGGACGGCACCAGCATCCGGCGCCGTCGGCAGTGCCCGGCGTGTGAGCGCCGCTTCACCACCTTGGAGCAGATGCAACTGGTGGTCGTGAAGCGTTCCGGCGTGGTGGAGCCGTTCTCTCGCGAGAAGGTGGTCAGCGGGGTCGCCAAGGCTTGCAAGGGGCGTCCGGTTTCCGAGGCCGATCTTGCTCGACTGGGCCAGCGTGTGGAGGAGACTCTTCGCGCCAGCGGCCAGTCGGAGATCCCCGCTGACGAGGTGGGCCTGGCGATCCTCGGGCCGCTGCGCGAGCTCGACTCGGTCGCCTACCTGCGCTTCGCGTCCGTCTACAAGCACTACGACTCGGTCGACGATTTCGAGGCTGAGATCGAAAGCCTGCGCCGCACGGCGCTGGTTACCACCTGAGCAAGCAACCAGACAGTTAATCGAAAGGCAGCACAACCATGACCGAAACCGCGAAGGCCCCCGGTCGGGGCGGCCGGAAGGCGGCGGGACTGAAGATCGACCGGGTCTTCACGACAGCGGGCGTTCACCCCTACGACGAGGTCAACTGGGAGCTGCGTGATGTCGTGCAGACCAATTGGAAGACCGGCGAGGCGGTCTTCGAGCAGCGCGGGGTGGAGTTCCCCGACTTCTGGAGCGTGAACGCGTCCACCATCGTGACCACCAAGTACTTCCGGGGCGCACTGGGCACCCCGCAGCGCGAGACCGGGCTGAAGACGCTGATCGATCGCGTGGTGAAGACCTATCGCGCCGGGGGCGAGGACAACGGATACTTCGCCACACCAGCGGACGCGGAGATCTTCGAACACGAGCTCACCTGGATGCTGCTGAACCAGTACTTCAGCTTCAACTCGCCGGTCTGGTTCAACGTGGGCACCTTGAGCCCGCAGCAGGTGAGCGCCTGCTTCATCCTCAGCGTCGACGACTCGATGGACTCGATCCTGAACTGGTACAAGGAAGAAGGGTTCATCTTCAAGGGCGGCTCCGGCGCGGGCCTGAACCTCTCCCGGATCCGTTCGTCCAAGGAGCTGCTGTCCTCCGGTGGCACGGCGTCCGGCCCGGTGTCGTTCATGCGCGGCGCGGACGCGTCCGCGGGCACGATCAAGTCCGGAGGCGCCACCCGGCGCGCGGCGAAGATGGTGGTGCTCGACGTCGATCATCCCGATATCGAGGAGTTCATCGAGACCAAGGCGCGCGAGGAGGACAAGATCCGCGCGCTGCGTGACGCCGGCTTCGACATGGATCTTGGCGGCAAGGACATCGTCAGCGTCCAGTACCAGAACGCCAACAACTCGGTGCGGGTGAGCGACGAGTTCATGCGTGCGGTGGAGGACGGTACCGAGTTCGGCCTGCGCGGCCGAATGACCGGTGAAGTGATCCAGACCGTCGATGCCCGCGAGCTGTTCGGCAAGATCGCCAAGGCGGCCTGGGAGTGCGCCGATCCGGGCATCCAGTACGACGACACGATCAACGCCTGGCACACCACTCCGGAGTCGGGACGGATCAATGCGTCCAATCCGTGCTCGGAGTACATGAGCCTGGACAACTCGTCCTGCAACCTGGCCAGTCTGAACCTGATGAAGTTCCTGCGCGAGGACGACACCTTCGACGTCGAGTCGTTCGTGAAGGCCGTCGAGTTGGTGATCACCGCGATGGACATCTCGATCTGCTTCGCCGACTTCCCGACCGAGGCGATCGGCGAGACCACCCGCAACTTCCGCCAGTTGGGCATCGGCTACGCCAACCTCGGCGCGCTGCTGATGGCGGTGGGGCGCGGCTACGACTCGGACGCCGGCCGCGCGCTGGCCGCGTCCATCACTTCGCTGATGACGGCGGTCTCGTACCGGCGTTCGGCCGAGCTCGCCGCGGTGGTCGGGCCTTACAACGGTTATGCGCGTAACGCGTCCGCCCACCAGCGGGTGATGCGCAAACACCAGGCGGCCAATGACGACGTCCGCAGTTGGGACGGTCTGGACTCCCCGCTGCACGCGGCGGCGTCCACGGAATGGGCGCAGGTCGTGGCGCTGGGCGCGAAGTCCGGGTTCCGTAACGCGCAGGCGTCGGTGCTGGCACCTACCGGGACGATCGGCTTCATGATGGACTGCGACACCACCGGGATCGAGCCCGACTTCTCGCTGGTGAAGTTCAAGAAGCTGGTCGGCGGCGGTTCGATGCAGATCGTGAACCAGACGATCCCGCGGGCGCTCAACCGGCTCGGTTATGCCGACGAGACGGTCGAGGCGATCATCGACTACATCGCGAACCACGGTCACGTGATCAACGCGCCCGGACTGAAGACCGAGCATTACGAGATCTTCGACACCGCGATGGGCGCCCGGGCGATCAAGCCGATGGGTCACGTGCGGATGATGGCCGCGGTGCAGCCGTTCCTGTCCGGCGCCATCTCGAAGACGGTCAACCTGCCCGAGACTGCCAGCGTCGAGGAGATCGCCGACGTCTACGCCCAGGGCTGGAAGTTCGGGCTGAAGGCACTGGCGGTCTACCGCGACAACTGCAAGGTCGGGCAGCCGCTCAGCGACGGGAAGAAGCCCGAGGAGGCCGCCAAGGCCCAGCCCGAGGCGGAAGTGCGGATCGAGTACCGGCCGCGCCGCAACCGTCTGCCGAAGTCACGGGTCAGCCGCACCACGTCGTTCTCCGTGGCCGGCGCCGAGGGCTACATGACCTCTGGCCAGTACGACAACGGCAAGCTCGGCGAAGTGTTCCTGAAGCTGGGCAAGCAGGGTTCGACCCTTGCCGGTGTGATGGACGCGTTCTCGATCGCGGTTTCGATCGGCCTGCAGTACGGCGTGCCGCTGGAGCAGTTCGCGCAGAAGTTCACGAACCTGAAGTTCGAGCCGGCCGGTATGACCGACGACCCGGACGTGCGGATGGCGCAGTCGATCATGGACTACATCTTCCGTCGCCTGGCCCTGGACTACCTGTCCTTCGACGAGCGGGCCGAGCTGGGCATCTACACCGCGGCCGAACGGGCGCGTTACGTGGAGACCGGCCGGTACCTGTCCGAGCAGGACGAGTCAGAGATGATCGAGTCGGAGACGCTGAAGAACGATGCCGCCGACGACGTGCGGGTGCATGCGGACGGGCCGAACCAGCCCGCCCTGGTGGAGTTCAAGGCGCACTCGACCGCCGAGGTGCTGGAGCAGTTGTCCGGCATGAGCGTGGACGCACCGCTGTGCCTCACCTGTGGCACCAAGATGCGGCGCTCGGGTTCCTGCTACATCTGCGAGGGCTGCGGATCGACCAGCGGCTGCAGCTGACTGCGATTCCCGACCTGCTCGGCCAACCTCGGATCGTTGGATGAGCAGGTCGGGCCGAGTCGAGCGCGACCATCAACGTGAATGCAAGGTGAGCGAGATCGCGATGCGGACTGTCAGTGTCGGCGCCACGGTCATGTTCGTCATTGCGGTCGCGGCTTGCACCGGTCCTGCCGAGAAGCCCGCTCAGGCAGAAGCCGTGAGGGTCTCGGTGTCGATGTACTCGGGCCGAGAAGATCCAGTGTTCACCTTGTCCCAGGTTGCTGCTGACGCCCTACGTGCATGCCTGGAAGGGCCTTCAGCGAAGGTGAGGCCGACCCCGTTCCCGGACGGACTGGGCTTCCGCTACTTCGTGGTGACCGGCGCGACGGAAAGCGCCACTCTGGTGGGCATCGATGGCGCTTGGGTCGGCTCCGTGAAGGATGCCACGCCGGTCCCAATCTGCGACGAAGGATTCTCAATTCTCCGCAGAGCCGCCGCAGCGTCCTTGCCGCAATCGGACCTGGATGGCATTCCGGAGAGGTGATTGTGGAAGCTGGGCCTTCGTGGTGAAGATCACCGCGAGGGCCTGGATCTTCTTCTCGAACTTTCAGCCACTGACTGCCCGCCAGGACGGCGATGATCCGAACCGGAACCTTGCGCGTTGAGCGCAGTGGTTCAGCCGGTTGGCATCGACCTTCCCAAGGTCGTGTGTCAATCGTCCTCGTCCGGCTCGGACCTGGTCGAAGTGGTCACGGTGAGGTTGACCCAGGACGTCGAAGGCGCGGCTTCGACGGGCTTCCGGGACGGCGCGGGTTGCCCGGGAACGACCGGACGCACGGGGTCGCCCATAGCGCTGCGGAGCGCCTCGACGATGGCGTTTCCCTTAGCCGGGTCGTACTTGCGAATCTCAGCCATGGGCCAATGCTAAGCCGCGAGGCTGTGTGAATGCTGGGTCAGTCCTCGGCGAGCGCCGTGTCTTCGACGAGTGCCGCGCGCCCCACTATCGTCCGCCGCCGAACCTGCCAGATCACATGGGCCGCGATGGCGACGCCCGCCCCGACGCCCAGGCCGATGGCGAGTCCGGGGGAGTAGTGGTACAGGTCGCCGAAGAAGTCCACGCCGACGGTACCGAGGGTGGCGTAGAGGAATGCCCAGGCGACCGAGCCGACCACTACCGCAGGCAGATAGTGGCGCAGGCTCATCCGGGTGGCGCCGGCGGCCAGATTCGCCAGCGTTTGGAAACCGATGGTCAGGAACGACAGCGAGATCACCGGCGCTCCGTACGCGTCGATCCGCTGCGTGGCGCGCAGGTAGCCGGGGGAGTCGAGCAACTTCGCCAGGCGGGTGTGCCGGGCGCCGGCGGAAGCCAGTCGGCCCAGCCAGTAGGTGCCGTTGGCCCGCAGCATCACGATGATGAACAGCGCGACCACCACCAGCGGGTACGGAACGTCCCACTGCGTCGGATCCATGCTGCCCCCTGGAATGAAGAGCCAGTCTAGCCAACACTCGATCGGCAGGCTCGGCGCAGGGCCACCACCCCGATGATGAATAGCACCACGCCGGCCGCGGACCAGACGGCCGACGGGTGCAGCACCGCACCCAGCTGCCAGATCGCGAACGTCCCCGCGCAGAACAACCCGTACGCGACCTCGGCCAGTCCGCGCGGCGGGGCCAGTTCGCCCGACGCCGGGATCAGCTTCAGCTCCACCCTGGCCAGCCACGGCACCGTCGCGACCACGATGGCCAGCACCAGCGCGACCACCACGAGCCGGTTCAGCAGCACCGGTGCCGCCGCCGGCCAGAGCAGGCTGACTCCGGCCAGCGCACCCGCGCCGATCAGAATCGCCGGGATCTGCCACAGGTAGACGGTGAGCAGCAGTGCATTCGCCACCCGCACCACCTGCTGCGTCCCCGCGCTGAGTCGGGCCGCCACCCCGGCGCGCTCAAGCATGGCCAGCACGACAGCCTGTGCCAGCCCGAGCGCGACGATCGCGCAGGTCGGCGGCAGCAGGTTGGCCACCAGCACGTCCGCCCAAGCCGGGGCCGCCGGGGGATACCCGAGGCCGAACACCAGCCCCGCGATCACCACGACGCAGCCCACCAGCAGGGCGAGCAGAGCCCCCATCCGCCAACCCCGGAACCAGCCGCGATGGTAGGCGATGCCCCACTGATGGGCGAGCGGCCAGACGAAGGCAAG